>ERZ1032357.2-NODE-2-length-103138-cov-44.132515_pt1 | contig 103138 bp, 84 predicted proteins | sample MGYA00517100_ERZ1032357 | MGnify/ENA primary metagenome ERZ1032357 (study PRJEB33719, sample SAMN04262589) | wastewater metagenome | biome: periurban shantytown; feature: animal feces; material: feces | host: Canis lupus familiaris | place: Peru: Lima | collected...
GCGGCAAAAGAAGCGATTAACGGTCGCTTGTTTTAACGTTCCTCCTACCCATTTGTGCGTCGCGAGCCGTCTTAAAATAGAAACTTCCGGTATTGGGAAGCTCTTTGGGGTTTAGCAGAGTAGAGGGACTCGCGAGGATGAATTTATCTGGGCAAACGTTGAAGAAAATCGGTCTCTACTCAAGGAAATCCCCAAGAGCTTCCCAATACCGAAAGTTTGTAATCGTGTAGAGATGCAGCGCGTAGTTTTAGGGATTTCCACGCATCCGAATTGCTGAGTGAGCTGGCTCGTGGAGAAGGGCTTGGAGTGGCGCGGGGCCGTTTCGCGGTGCGTGGCCGTTTCGCGGTGCGTGGTGCGTTGCTCCGATACGCACGAGTGCGTGGTCTGGAGCGATGCGTGGCCGTTTTGCGGCGTGTAGACGCCTGTGCGCCGGTTTTACAACAGAGCGCAGGCGTGTTTGAAAACGGAACGAGGATATGTTCGAGCAGGGAATAGGTGTGGTTGAAAGCGGAGCAAGGGTATGTTCGAGCAGCGAATAGGCGTGATCGAAAGCAAGTCGCGATCGTGTTCGAATAGGGCGCAGGCGTGATCGAAAGCAAGTCGCGGACGTGTTCGAGCACCTCTGAGATTTTCCTGGAGCGAAGATGCAATGTGGAGCATATATCTAAGTCTTATAGACTAAGGTTTTATGAGCGCGAGAGTGGGTACTATAGTTCCCGTTCAACAAAAGCGAGGGTACGAGCGCGGCCTCCTCGTGGTCCACGGATTGAAGCTTGTGGTCCGAACAAAGTTCGCAACGTGTGGACAGGGGCTCGTGGCCGCAACCCGCAGTTCGCAACTTGCGGCTAGCGGCTCGCGGCTCGAGGTTCGCAATGCGCGTCCCGCGGGACGGGCCGCAGGGCATTGCGTTGGGGCACCGCCAAGCGATCCTCGCTATATGTATGGAAGGGAGCGCGCATGCGCCAGTTCAAGACGGAGAGCAAAAAGCTGCTCGACCTGATGATCAACTCCATCTACACCAATAAGGAGATCTTCCTTCGCGAGCTGATCTCCAACGCGTCCGATGCCGTGGACAAGCTCAATTTCAAGAGTCTGTCCGACTCCAGCATCCAGGTCGACCAGGACGACCTGGCGATTCGCGTCTCGTTCGACAAGGACGCCCGCACGCTCACCGTCTCCGATAACGGCATCGGCATGACGGCTGAGGACCTCGAGAAGAACTTGGGCACCATCGCCCACTCCGGCAGCCAGGAGTTCAAGCAGGAGAACGCCGAGCACCAGGGCAACGACGTCGACATCATCGGCCAGTTCGGCGTGGGCTTTTACTCCGCGTTCATGGTCGCCTCGAAGGTGCGCGTGGTCAGCCGCGCCTTTGGCGAGGACGCCGCGCACGTGTGGGAGTCCGACGGCCTTGAGGGCTACACCATCGAGGAGGGCGAGCGCGCCTGCCACGGCACCGACGTCATCCTCACCATCCGCGAGAACATCCCCGGCGAGAACGGCGAGCCCGGCGAGAGCTACGACACCTACCTGTCTGAGTGGGGCCTCAAGGACCTCATCAAGCGCTACAGCAACTACGTGCGCTATCCCGTCCAGATGATGGTCACCAAGAGCCGCGAGAAGGACAAGCCCGAGGACGCTGGCGAGGATTACACCCCCGAGTACGAGGACTACCAGGAGCTCGAGACCGTCAACTCCATGACGCCCATTTGGAAAAAGCGCAGCTCCGACGTGTCGGACGAGGACTACAACGAGTTCTACAAGTCCACGTTCCACGACTTTGAGGACCCGGCGCGCAAGGTGAGCTTCCACGCCGAGGGCACCCTCGAGTACGACGCCCTGCTGTTCATCCCCTCGCGCGCGCCGTTCGACTTGTACAGCAAGGACTACGAGAAGGGCCTTGCGCTCTACAGCTCCAACGTCCTGATCATGGACAAGTGCGCCGACCTGCTGCCCGACTACTACAACTTCGTGCGCGGCGTGGTGGATTCGCAGGACATCTCGCTGAACATCTCGCGCGAGACGCTCCAGCAGAACCGCCAGCTCAAGGCCATTGCCAAGCGCGTGGAGAAGCGCGTGACGAGCGAGCTCGAAAAGATGCGCGACGAGGACCGCGAGGCCTACGAGACGTTCTTTGAGAACTTTGGCCGTGGCCTCAAGTTTGGCATCTACTCGAGCTACGGCATGAAGGCCGACGAGCTCGCCGACCTGCTGCTGTTCTGGAGCGCCCGCGAGAACAAGATGGTCACGCTCGCCGAGTACGCCGCCGCCATGCCCGAGGGCCAGAAGGCCATCTACTACGCCGCCGGCGACGACCGCACGCGCCTGTCCAAGATGCCCGTGGTCAAGAGCGTGCTCGACCGCGGCTACGACGTCCTGCTGCTCACGACCGACGTCGACGAGTTCACCTTCCAGGCCATGCGCGGGTACACTGCGAAGAACATGCCCAAGCTCTACGAGGACGATGCCGCCCGTGAGGCTGCCGCCAAGGCCGTGGCCGACGGCGCCGAGCCGGAGACCGATGATCGCTTCCTGGAGCTCAAGAACGTGGCGACCGGCGATTTGGACCTTGCCACCGAGGATGAGAAGAAGGACGCCGAGGAGGCCTCCAAAGAGCACGAGGACCTGTTCGGCGCCATGAAGGACGCGCTGGGCGACAAGGTCGAAAAGGTCGCGGTGTCCGCGCACCTGACCGATGCCCCGGCGTGCATCACCACCGAGGGCCCGCTGTCGCTCGAGATGGAGAAGGTCCTGGCGCGCGGTCCCGAGGCCGACGCCGGCACCATGCCCAAGACGCAGCGCGTGCTCGAGCTCAACGCCAAGCACCCGGTGTTCGACAAGCTCGTCGCCGCGCAGGAGGCGGGCGACACGAGCAAGATCGAGCTTTACGCCGGGCTGCTCTACGATCAGGCCCTGTTGGTGGAGGGCATCCTGCCCGCCGACCCCGTGGCCTTTGCCCAGAGCGTGTGCGAGCTCATGTAGCACGAGCTGCGCAATCGCGTATGCGTGTGCGTGATCGCATCTGCAAGCATCGCGATTGCGTATGCGAGTGAGCGATAGCGTATGCAAGCGAGCGATACCATCTGCGAACGCACGATGGCGTGTACGTGTGCGCGATCACGCACGCAAGTGCGCAATCGCGTTTGCAATCCGTGCGATGACATATGCGCGTGCGTGATTGCGTATAGAACCCGCGTGTTTGACCGGGGCGCCCGTAGGGTGCCCCGGTTTTGCTGCTTGAGGGGCGTACCTGCAAATACGCACGCGCGGACATCACCTTTGCCGTGTCGATGAGAACGGGAATCAACTGGGATAGAAGTGCAGGTAGATAGGTTGTGACTTGCCCCTCACACGAGCCGTGCCAAATGAATCCAACATGCGGCCGATAGGGCATCAAAGCCATCGATCAAGCCCCACTGGCTACTTCTTTCTGCAGAAACTATCGATAGTTAACGTTACAAGTGTTGTTTTACTTACGAACATAGTATAGTTCTGCCCCACAAGAGGAGAACGCAAGGTCAAAGGGTGAGATGGACGTGAAGAAATCCTTCCAGATCTTCAAGCGCGATGTGCTGCGATTGCTGAGAAACCCGGTTGCGATGGTCATCACCATCGGCGTGTGCATCATCCCGTCGCTGTACGCGTGGTACAACATCGCGGCCAACTGGGACCCGTATGGAAGCACCGCGGGCGTTAAGATCGCGGTGGCCAACGAGGACGAGGGCACCAGCAACGAGCTCGTGGGCGAGCTGAACGCCGGTGAGCAGACAATGGACGAGCTCAAGAAGAACCATGACTTGGGCTGGGTCTTCACGGACGCCGACGAGGCGGAGGAGGGCGTGCGCCGCGGCGATTACTACGCGGCCATCGTGATCCCGCGCAATTTTAGCGAAAAGCTCACCAGCATGCTCACGGGCGACTTTGAGCAGCCCAAGATCAGCTACTACGTCAACGAGAAGAAGAACGCCATCGCACCCAAGGTGACCGATACGGGCGCGGAGACCATCGAGGAGCAGATCAACGAGACGTTCGTCTCGACGGTGAGCAAGACGCTCGTCGCGCAGGCCAAGGAGCTCGGCGTCGATTTGGATGCCCAGGCGGCCACGACGCAGTCGGGCCTGCTTGCGCACATCCGCTCGTCCAAGGACGCCGTAGCCGAGGTGCGCGAATCGCTGGGCGGCATGGACGAGACGATCGCCGCGACCAAGAAAGCCGTGGGCACCGCGCAGGGCACGCTGACACAGTTGAGCGGGCAGGTGCCCGCGCTCACCACCGCGCTCGGGCAGGCGGACAGCCTCATGGGCACCACGCGCGCCGCGGCCCGCGATTTCTCCACGGCCCTCTCCACGGCGCTGACCGGCGGCGCAACGCAGCTCGGCGCGGCTTCGGCCAAGGCGAACGCCGCGGTGGGCACGGTGTCGGGCGTGGTGGCGGAGGCCAAGCTCAAGGCGGATATCTCCCTTTCGAACCTCCAGTCCATCATCGATACAAACACCAAGGTCATCGAGCTGCTCGTAGAGCTCAACGAGTCCGGTCACATCACCGGCAAGCTTGACAGGCTCATCGCGGGGCTGCAGGAGCAAAACGCAACGATGCAGGGGCTCAAAGACGGCCTCCAGGCGCAAAGCGACGCCGTGGGCCAGGACATGAACGCCGTCGAGGGCGCGGTGGGCGCGGTCAACACCGCGGTCCAGGGCAGCGTCGACGGCATCAACGGCGTGCAGACGCAGATGAGCGCCACGGTCCTGCCGCAGATCTCGACGGGCCTCGACGCGTTCTCGAACGTGTCGAGCGACCTCACGGGCGTCGTGGCGGGCGTGCAGCCTACCATCGCGCAGTCCGCGGGCATCCTCTCCCAGCTGAACGGCATGCTCGATCAGACCACGACGGCGCTCGACGCCACGGACAAGGTCCTCGCGGACATCGAGGGCATGCTCGACACCGCGGCGACCGACGTGGCCGCGCTGCGCAGCTCCGAGTCCATGCAGGACCTCGCCGACGCCCTCAACATGGATGCGGACGAGGTGGCGGAGTTCATGGCGTCCCCGGCTCAGCTCACCACCAAGGCGGTGTATCCCGTGGCCAACTACGGCTCGGGCGTCACCCCGTTCTACACCAACCTCGCCCTGTGGGTGGGTGGCTTCGTGCTCATCGCCATCATCAAGCTCGAAGTGGACCGCGAGGGCATCGGACACATCACGGCCATCGAGGGCTACTTTGGCCGCTGGATGCTGCTGGTGCTGCTCGGCCTGGTGCAGGCGCTCATCGTGTGCGTGGGCGACCTGGCGCTGGGCATCCAATGCGAGCAGCCGGTCCTGTTCGTGCTCGCGGGCATGTTCATCTCGTTCGTGTACGTGAACATCATTTACGCGCTGGCCCTCACGTTCAAGCACATCGGCAAGGCCATCGGCGTCATCCTGGTCATCGTGCAGATTCCGGGCTCCTCGGGCATGTACCCCATCGAGATGATGCCCGCGTTCTTCCAGGGGCTGCACCCGCTGCTGCCGTTCACCTACGGCATCAACGCCATGCGCGAGACCATCGGCGGCATGTACGGCATGGACTACCTGACCAACCTGGGCGTGCTGGCGATCTTTTTGGGCCTGGCCCTGGTGCTGGGCGTGTGGCTGCGCCCGCTGCTGCTCAACCTCAACCTGCTGTTCGACCACGAGCTGTCCGGCACCGACGTCATGATCTGCGAACAGGACGACATGCCGCGCGAGCGCCTCAATATGCGTGCGACCATCCGTGCGATGCTCGACACCCAGGCCTTCCGTCGCGACATCCTGGAGCGCGGCGCGCGGTTCGAGCGCCGCTACCCGCGCTTGATTAAGGTCGGGTTCGGGCTGGTGTTCGGCCTGCCGGTGCTGCTGTTTATCCTCACCGCCACGCTCGACCTCGACATCGACGGCAAGCTCGTGATGCTCGTGCTGTGGATCGTGGCGATCATCGCGGCGGACGCCTACATGATCGTGGTCGAGTACGTGCGCGCGAGCCTGAACGTCCAGGCCCGCATGACGGCGCTTTCGGACGAGGAGCTGCACAGCCAGATCGAGCGCGCCTTTCCCACGACGCGCCAGAAAGGGGGCGAGGAGTAGATGAGGAACATCATCAAGCTGTTCAAGCGCGACCTGCAGCATGTGCGCAGGAGCGTGATCGCGCTCATCGTTGCCGTTGGCCTGGTCATCGTGCCGGTGCTCTACGCATGGTTCAACATCGCTGGCAGCTGGGACCCGTACGGCAACACCGGCAACCTCAAGGTGGCGGTGGCCAACTCCGACGCCGGCTACAAGAGCGACCTCATCCCCATACAGGTGAACATGGGTGAGTCGGTGGTGTCGTCCCTGCGCGCGAACGACCAGATCGGCTGGGAGTTCGTGAACGAGGACGACGCGCTCGAGGGCGTCAAGTCCGGCGAGTACTACGCCGCGGTGGTTATTCCCAAGAGCTTTTCCGCCGACATGATGACGCTCTTTTCCAACGACGTGAAGCACGCGCAGATCCTATATTACGAGAACCAGAAGGCGAGCGCCATCGCCCCGCGCGTGACCGACAAGGCGGCGGGCACCGTGCGCCAGCAGATCGACGAGACCTTTACCGAGACCATCGGCAACGCCGGGCTGGTGACCGCCTCGAGCCTGCTGGACTTTATGAACAGCGACCAGGTGGCGGCCTTCGTCTCGAATCTGGACGGCACGCTGGATTCGGGCGCGACGAGCCTGCGCGACGCGAGTGACTCGGTGACCTCGTTCGCCAATGTGATCGGCTCCTCCACGGGCGTGCTGCAGCAGACGAGCGACCTGCTGTCCCAAGCGGGTGCGAGCAGCGCCGGCGAGGGCGACTTGGTGGCCGACGCCAAGCAGGGCCTGTCGAGCATGAAGGGCGCGCTCGACAGCGCGGTCGAGGCCGTGAACGGCGCGCTCAAGGACAGTGCCGGCAACTACGATGCGGCGGGCCAGGCCATCGAGGGCGCCTTCAACACCGTGGGCGACCATGTGGACACCACGGTGGCGCAGCTCAACAGCGTCGCGGCCGCCGTGTCGCAGGACGCGGCGAAGACGCGCGCCCTGCAGGAGCAGATCCGCGCTCTTGAGGACAAGGTCGAGTCCTCGCAGCTGCCCAGCGCCATCAAGGACGAGCTGGTGCAAAAGATCGACATCGCGCAGAACAGCGTGGGCAACGTCGCCAACCAGCAGGAGCTGCTGGCAAAGAACCTCACCGACGCCGCCACCACGCTCACGACCCACATGGCCGAGGCGAACAAGCAGCTCCAGGATGCCAAGGACCTGATCGCGCAGGCCAAAAACGACCTGTCCCAGGTGCAGGGCACCTATGATGAGACGCTCAAGACGCAGCTCTCCCAGCTGACGGATACCTTCTCGGGCATTGCGGAGAGCAGCGGCGCGATCGCAGACAACCTGACGGCCACGGTGGACGACCTGTCCAGCGCGGCGGGGTCGCTCTCCAAGAACATGGATGCGGCGCACCAGACGCTGGTGGACGCGGCCGCGGAGCTCTCCTCCTCGGCCGACGAGCTCGCGCAGCTCAAGAGCGACCTGAACGATGCCGTGAACGGCGGCGACCTCGACCGCGTGCGCGACCTGATCGGCTCGGACCCCGAGGCGCTAGCGGACTCGCTCGCCGCGCCGGTGGCCCTGGACCGCAACCCGGTGTACCACATCGAGAACTACGGCAGCGCCATGGCGCCGTTCTACACCACGCTGTCGGTGTGGGTGGGCGGCATCGTGCTCGCCGCCATGCTCAAGGCGCAGGTTGACGAGGCGACCGCCCGCGAGTTGGCGCCCATCCGCCTGCACGAGCTGTACCTGGGGCGCTATGCGTTCTTCGCCCTGCTGGCGTTTGCGCAGGCGACGCTCGTGTGCGCGGGCGACCTGCTGTTCTTTGGGATCCAGTGCGCGCATCCGTTCCAGTTCATGCTGGTGGGATGGGTTGCCGGGTTCGTGTTCAGCAACATCATCTACACGCTCACGGTGAGCTTTGGCGACGTGGGCAAGGCGATCGCGGTGGTGCTGCTGGTCATGCAGGTCGCGGGCTCGGGCGGCACGTTCCCCATCGAGATGACCGTCGACTTCTTCCAGGGCATGTACCCGTTCCTGCCGTTTACGCACGCCATCAACGCCATGCACGCTGCCATGGCGGGCGCCTACGGCATGGAGTTCTGGACCGAGCTGGGCATTTTGGCGAGCTATCTGCTGCCGTCGCTTGTGCTGGGCCTGGTGCTTCGCCGTCCGGTGATCCGCGCGAACGCCTGGGTGTCCGAGAAGCTCGAGGAGACCAAGCTCATGTAGGAGCTGACGGTCGAGCGCACGGCGGCGTGGTCTCAGCTGCTGATTGCCGCGAATCGGGCGTTTTTGTAACGAGTTTCCAGAGGAGCCGAGTAGACAGGTATTTTGGGCTATCGCCAACTGGGGCTTTGATGCCCAAACCGACCGGCTACTCGGGGTGTCTCGACCTTCGTTACAAAATCGCCCAATTCGCGGCATTGCACCTTCCGCTCATGCCCTCATTTCCAAGGTGCTTTTATGCGGGGGAGCGCCGGAAACTCGGACGAAACATAACTATGCGAACATGAGGACAATCTGGCATCATCGCATGTGAAAGGGCTCGCATATGGACCAGCAGCAGAACATCGATTTCGTCCTGCGCACCGTTGAGGAGCGCGACATCCGCTTCATCCGCCTGTGGTTCACTGACGTGCTCGGCAGGCTCAAGAGCTTCGCCATCAGCCCTGAGGACCTCGAGGTCGCGTTTGAAGAGGGCATTGGCTTCGACGGTTCCGCCATTGAGGGCTTCACCTCTCCCGACGAGGCGGACATGCTGGCCTTCCCGGATGCCTCCACGTTCCAGATCCTGCCGTGGCGCCCCAAGCACGACGGCGCCGCGCGCATCTTCTGCGATGTCTGCACGCCCGACCGCCAGCTGTTCGCTGGCGATTCGCGCGAGTGCCTGCGCCGCATGTTCTATCGTGCGGAAAAGCTCGGCTACATCATGAATGTGGGCGCCGAGCTCGAGTTCTACTATTTCCCCGACGAGCATACGCCGGAGCCCCTGGACAAGGTTGGCTACTTTGACCTCACGCCATCGGATTCCGCGCGCGACCTGCGCCGTTCCACGGTGCTCATGCTCGAGAAGATGAGCATCCCGGTGGAGTACACCTTCCACAGCTCCGGCCGCTCGCAGCACGGCATTTCCATGCGTCACGCCGAGGCACTCACCATGTCCGACGCCATCATGACGGCCAAGCACGTCATTCGCACCTGCGCCTACGAGTCGGGCATCCACGCCTCTTTCATGCCCAAGCCCATCGCCAAGGGCTCGTCTTCGGCAATGTTGCTTCACCAGTCCTTGTTCGATCGTGAAGGCAACAACGTCTTTTGGGGTGACGACGCCAAGAACCACCTGTCGCCCATTGCCAAGAGCTACATGGCCGGCATCTTGGCGCATGCCTCCGAAATCAGCGCCATCACCAACCCCACGGTGAATTCCTACAAGCGCCTCTCCGCCGGCGTGGGTAACGGCCCGCGGTATGCAACGTGGGGCATGCGCAACCGCTCCGCTATGATCCGCGTGCCCATCTACAAGCCGGGCAAGCAGATTGCGGCCCGCATTGAGCTTCGCAGCCCCGACCCGATGGCCAATCCGTACTTGGTGAACACCGTCACGCTGGCAGCCGGACTCGACGGCATCAAGCGTGGACTCGAACTGCCCGAGGAGGCCACCTCCGAGTTGCTGAGCCTGCCTCAACATGAGCTGCGCGCCCGCGGTATCGAGCCCCTGCCGCGCAATCTCGACGAGGCGCTCGATGTGTTCGAGAGCTCCGAGTTCATGAAGGACGCGCTGGGCGAGCACATCCACGCGTTTTTCCTCAAGAAGAAGCGCGATGAGTGGAATCGCTTCAACTCGACGGTCACCGAATGGGAAATTGACCATTATCTCGCAAATTCGTAGGCACTGACATGCGGGCGTGGTCCATTTTTTGAATACCACGCCTGCTCACAGGCTTGTCCTACCGTCTCATTTGTTATGATGACGCCGTCGGAGGTGTGAATATGTCTGAGAAATCCGTGCTGTTCATGGCGCGCACAACGCGCCTGCATGATTTTGTCCGTTCGCTCGCCGAGTCTTTGGGTGTCGAGGTGCACATCGCGACCCCGGATTCGCCTGCCGCGGCTCACGATTTCGACCTTCTGGTGCTTGACAGTGACGGCGTGCGCCCCGACCGCGTCGACGCCATGGCCAAGTGGCTCGAGCAGCGCGGGGGAGCCCCCATGTTGCTTGTGGTGGATGAAGAGAACCTGGGCGAGCTGCATCTGCCCTCGCAGGTTCGCTCGGATTTCATCTGCTCCGGGGCGAGCGACGCCGAGCTTGAGGTGCGTGCGCGCCTGCTGTTGGGCGACACGGAGTCTGTGGCGGTGGACGAGGTTCTCACCGTGGACAACCTCACGATCAATCTGGCCACGTACCAGGTGTCTTTGGACGGCGAGCCCGTCGACCTCACGCTTATGGAGTACTCGCTGCTGAGCTTTTTGGCCACGCATCCCAACCGCGCGTACAGCCGCGAGGTGCTGCTGCACCGCGTGTGGGGCTTCGAGTATTGCGGCGGCACGCGCACCGTTGACGTGCACATCCGCCGCATCCGCAGCAAGGTGGGCCCGCAGATCGCCGGCCACATCTCCACCGTCCGTGGCGTGGGTTACCTCTTCAAGGAGTAGCGTTCTGCCCTAGGTCGGGCGCCTCAAATTAGGGACAGTCCCTTTTTGAGGTGTGTGTTCACGCTTTAGAACAGTGCCCATCCCCGATCTGAGGCACCCGAGCGCATGAGTCGTTACGGCACGAGGAGCGATGCAAAACACGTCACGTTTGCCACGGCGAGCATCGCCAGGCCGTGACGCGTGTTCTCCGTCTCTTTTGCCTTGTGCACCTTGGTGTACCAATATGCGAGCCATGCAAGCTGGACGGTCATGATCACAACATGGGGAATAACGTTCGTGACGATCATCGAGAGCGCGCCGGCGAGGACGAAGGCGCCCATGCCCAGCGAGACCCTGTCAAAAAGCGGGGCTCCCGCAATGAGGGAGACGTCTACAACGATGGCAACGGCGATAAGGGCAAACGGGCTGTCGATTCCCGGAATGTTGTGGGCGAGAATCAGAAGCACCAGGGCAGCCAAAAAGACAGTTCCACATACCCGCGCATCATGTCGGTCTCCAATCTCGCGCCTTACGTGCAGCTCAAGCCTACCATGGCGAGGGCCGCCCCCCCCTGCGATTCGGCGGACGGGTGGACGGCCGGATGCGCCGCTTCAGATCGGGGACAGGCGCCATTCTGAGGTGATGTAGGCACAAGAGAATGTCCGCAGTCCTGTGTTCGCGTCTCAGAATAGCGCTCGCCCCCAATCTGAGGCGGCTACTTACAACTTGATTAAGCTCTTGGGGCGTGGCGGGTCGCCCCGTTCATTTGGGGTACAACGTTGGGGACGAAAACGTTGAAAGGATCCGACTATGAGTGACGAAAAGACTCCCCAGCGGCCTGAGGGCATGTCGAGCGACGAGCAGCGCCCCGTCTCCGCCCCCCGTCTTGAGGTTGAGCCAACGCCGGTTTCGCCGGCGGGCAGCGAGCCTACCACGCAGATTCCGCAGCACGCCGAGCACGCGGCTGCAGACCAGGCCGGTCAGACGCATGCCGGCCATACGCAGCACATCCCGGCGAGCGCTAGCTCCGGCCCGAGCATGAACACTACGGCGTTCGGAGCGTCGCAGCACGCCGACGCCGCCTCCTCCGGCGGCCCGGCGACGCCCGGCGTGCACACCGAGACGCGCACCGTGGTCAAGACCAAGAGCAAGAAGCTCCCCATCTTCCTCGCGTCGTTCGCGGGCCTGGTGGTGGGCTCGGTGCTCGTCATCGCCCTCGTCATGTCCGGTGCCTTCCGCATCACCGACACGAACGTGGAGGCCACGGGCAACGGCTCTGCACAGACCATCGAGATCGACCCCGAGGACACCACGCTTTCCGAGGTCGTTGCCGCCAAGAGCCTGCCCTCGGTGGTGTCCATCACCGCGCAGGGCGAAACCGAGGACTCCGGCGGCGTGGGCAGCGGCGTGATCTTGGACGCCGACGGCAACATCCTCACCAACTATCACGTAATCGAGGGCGCGACGGCGCTGGTGGTCCGCACCGATGACGGCAACAGCTACGAGGCGGAGGTCGTGGGCACGGACGAGTCGAGCGACCTCGCGGTCATTCGGCTCAAAGACGCCAAGGACGCCACGCTCACGCCCATCGAGATCGGCGATTCCGACGGTATCGCCGTTGGCGAGTGGGTCATGGCCATCGGCAGCCCCTTTGGCAACGAGCAGTCCGTCTCCACGGGCATCGTCTCCGCGCTGTACCGCTCGACCGCGCTGCAGAGCACGGGCGGCACCTCCATTTACGCGAACATGATCCAGACCGACGCCGCCATCAACCCCGGTAACTCCGGCGGCGCGCTGGTGAACGCCGAGGGCGAGCTCATCGGCATCAACTCCGTGATCGAGTCCTACTCCGGCTCGAGCTCGGGCGTCGGCTTTGCGATCCCCGTCAACTACGCCATCAACATCGCCAACCAGATCATCGCCGGCGAGACGCCCGTTCACCCGTACCTGGGCGCGTCGCTCATGAGCGTGAACGCCTACATTGCCCGTCAGAACGACCTGGCGGTCGACAGCGGCGCCTATGTGGCCGAGGTGACCGCGGACGGCCCCGCTGCCGAGGCGGGCGTTGAGGCCGGCGACATCGTGACGGCGGTCGACGGCGAGGCCATCTCCTCCGCCGACGGCCTGATCATCGCCCTGCGCGAGCATGAGGTGGGGGACAAGGTCACGCTCACCGTGATGCGCGGCAAGGATGAGAAGGAAATCGAGGTCGAGCTCGGGTCCGACGAGGCCTTGCAGGCCGAGCAGGAGGACACTTCCGACGGCAACGGCTCCGGCAACGGCATGACCGAGGAGGAGCTCCTGCGCTATCTCCAGGAGCATCTGGGCCGCGGCGGGTTCTAACGGGCTGAGCGAGGGGCCGGCGCCGGCAGGGTTGTACCGACAGCGGTGACGGAAGGCCGGGGTGCCGCTCTGGTCTTCCGTTCGCGATTCATCGCCTCGTCTTTCCACGCCCGGGCGCGCGCGGTTTGGCGCCGCTCTGGATGAGGTGGCCGCAGCGGACGCGTGGTATAGTGTCTCCACATGCGGGTATGATGCTCGCGAACAAGGCAATGCGTGCGCTGCGGCTCATCTGGGCGGCAGCGCTGAACGAAGGGATCGAACATGGCGGTGAACGAGCAGCTGCTGCTCGAGGTCCTCGAGCAGATTCGACCGAACCTGCAGGCCGACGGCGGCGACATGGCCTATGTGGGCGTGACCGACGAGGGCGTGGTGCAGCTTGAGCTGCAGGGCGCCTGTGCCGGATGCCCCATGAGCTCTCTGACGCTCTCCATGGGCATCGAGCGCATTCTCAAGGAGCACGTGCCCGGTGTGACGCGCGTCGAGCAGGTTGGCGGCGGCGCGGATGCCGCAAACGACCTGTATGACGAGTACGCTCCGTTTTAGGATTGCGTAGGGTCCCGGGGCGCATGCCCGGCGGGGCCCTTTTGGTATAGATGTGCGCGCGTCGAGCCTTCGGTCTCGGCGCGACCGTTTTTGAAGGGCCGTGCCCATGCTTAACGACCTCTACCACAGCATCGATCCCGTCGCGTTTTCCGCGGGGCCCTTCACCGTGTACTGGTATGGCCTCGCCTATATGGTGGGCGCGCTGCTGGCGGGTGTGGTGATGTATCGCACCCTCAAGCGCTGGGGGACCGAGATCTCGATCGACGACACCATGACGCTGGTCGTGTCCGTGGTGTTCGGCTTGCTCATCGGCGGCCGGTTGTTCTACGTGCTGTTCTACAGCAATGGATACTATTTTGAGCACCCGTTGGAGATCATCTTTGGCAAGGACGGGCAGGGCATTAGCGGCATGAGCTTCCACGGGGGGCTCGTGGGCGGCCTGATCGGCGGCCTCATCGCCTGCCGTGCGCTGCGTCTTTCCCCCTGGACCATCGCCGACGCGGCGTTTGTGGGCGTGCCGCTGGCCCTGTGCCTGGGCCGTTGCGCGAACTTTGTGAACGGGGAGCTGTGGGGTAAGCCCACGGACCTTCCCTGGGGTGTGGTGTTCGGTGGCGCCGCGGGCGATATCGCGCGTCATCCGAGCCAGCTGTACGAGGCGTTCCTTGAGGGCATAGTGCTGTTTGCCCTGCTCTATCTGTTGAGCCGTCGCAAAAAGACGCCGCCGCAGGGCAGCATCCTGGGGATGTTCGTGCTGGGTTACGGCATCGTCCGCTTTCTGATCGAGTTCGTGCGCCTGCCCGACGCGCAGCTTGGCTACCTGGCGGGCGGCTGGCTCACCATGGGGCAGTTGCTGAGCGTCCCGCTCATCGTCGCGGGCGTGGTGCTGCTGGCCTGCGCGCTTCATTTCAAGCGTCCGCAGCACGTGGATTGGCCGTAGCGCGTCCATCCGTTGCGACCGCGCTCCGAAGGCCGTGGTTCGCTCGTCTGATGTGGTGGCGCTCTGAGGGGCGATCCGTTCCCGCCGCTCGCGTTCACTTTTCAAGATCTGGCGTGTGCTCGCCAGGCACTGCCGCTCTCCAGCACCTGCACCTGCTTTCCGATTCTGGATGTGCTGCAAGACCCAGCGTTCGCCCGCCGCTCGCCTTCGCTCCGAAAGCCCGTCGCCGCACCCGTCAATCACTGCCGCTCCGCAATATCCGGCGCGGCGCACGGCAGAACGGTATGTGAAGCCTCGTCAAACCCCTTTCGCGCCGGTTGCAATCGGTATATTATGCTGAACGTGTGTTTACATGGGCTCTCGATGCGCGGGCGGCGCGCTTGCGTGCAGGGGGCAGGGAAATAGAAGGAGCATCACATGTCCGGACACTCTAAATGGGCAACAACCAAGCACCGCAAGGGTGCGCAGGACGCAAAGCGTTCCGCCCTGTTCTCCAAGCTGAGCCGTAACATCACCGTCGCGGCCCGCCTGGGCAACGACCCCAACCCGGACAACAACGCCTCCCTGGCCGCCGCCGTGGCCAAGGCCAAGGCCCAGTCCATGCCCAAGGACAAGATTAAGTCCGCCATCGACAAGGCCTTCGGCGCCGGCGCCGACGCCGCCGTGTACGAGAACATCGTCTACGAGGGTTACGGTCCCGCGGGCGTCGCCGTGTACGTCGAGTGCCTGACCGACAACCGCAACCGCACCGCCGCCGACGTTCGCTCCGCGTTCTCCCACGCGGGCGGCAACCTGGGCACCACCGGCTCCGTTGCGTTCCAGTTCGAGCGCAAGGGTCAGGTCGTTGTTGCCAAGCAGATCGTCGACCCCAACGACAAGAAGGAAAACCTCATGGCCAACGGCGCTGCCGGCGATGAGGAAGAGTTCATGATGGCCGTGGCCGAGGCCGGCGGCGACGACTACGAGGACGCTGGCGACGAGTGGGTCGTGTGGACCGCCGCCAACGAGCTCATGGCCGTCTCCAAGGGCATCGAGGCCCAGGGCATCGAGGTCAAGGGCGCCGAGCTCACCATGGTCCCCACCACCCCGACGGCCGTTTCCGGCGTGGACGCCAAGAAGGTCCAGCGCCTCATCGACCGCCTTGAGGAGCTCGACGACGTCCAGGATGTCTACTCCACCATGGACATGACCGACGAGGTCATCGCCGCGCTCGAGGAGGAGTAGGCTCCCCCTCTGGGCTGCTCGATAGCCCTTTGCTCGCATAGGAGCGTCTGAACCGGGTTCGCACAGGTTGCGGACCCGGTTTTTGGTATGTGGCCCCGGTGCCCCATCAACCCCGGTGCCCTGCCAACCCCGGCGCCCTGCCAATCCCCGGTCTCCCTCATTAAGTCTTGCCCTCATCAATTCGGATGCTTTTCGACCATCTTTGTTTTTCTTCCATCAGTCTCAGTGGCCCAGCAATGCTGGTTTCCCCGTCAATTCTGGGCGCGCGTCATTCTGGATTCTCGATCAATTCCGATTTCATTAATCCTGGTTCTCAATCAACCCCGGCTTCCCGTCAACCCTAGTGCCCCGCCAATCTTGCGCGGATGCCCGCAGGATGCGCGCTTAGTTTCTTTTCGTTCATCTTCGCCTATGCAGAAAACCACTTCACAACCAGCTTGTTGTGTGGGCTGGCTTTGTCATTCGTCTCCACAGTGGCAATTGCTGTGGGCAGGTTTGCTTGCAGCGTAATGCGGGCGACTTCGTTCGCCGTATAATCATGGAACGCGCCGCGGTGCTTTTTCGCGCTTCGGGGTACAAGAAGCAAATGGCTGCCGATGTCATCGCATCCACGCTGGGCGCCGGTGCCCTCATGAGGATGCCATCGGGTGCGCCTAGGTTGTCGCCGCAACCGTTCAGCACCAAGAGAGGAGGGGCTATGCGCCGAATGCGCAGGATAGGCTTGGTGATGTACCTCGTTGCCGCCTGCATGGTGGTCGGTGCGTGCGTGGGTTCACTGTTCGGCCCCTATACCGAGCGGATTTCCGCCCTGGTCGCATCGGGCTCGGGCCGTATTACCATGGCGGTCTGCCTGTCGATCGTCGCGCTCAACATGCTCGCTGTCTTGATCTTCCTGTTCGTCGATCGCCCTGAACCCACGTGCTTGCGCTTGGACGGTGACGCGGATATCGAGGTGACGACCGACGCCCTGGCGTCAATTGCCCGCACGGCCGCCTCTGAGCGCGACGTCATGGTCGAGGACGTGCGCGTGCGCATCGCGGGTCGCGACAAGGCGCGTGCGGATATTTCGATCGAGGCAATTCTGCTCGCCCGCTGCGATATCGAGAGCGTCGCGCATCGCGTCCAGCATCGCGTGCAGACTGCTTGTGACGACATGCTCGGAGTTTCCGGAGCTCGCGTGCGGGTGCGTTTTCTTCCCAGTACAACCGAGACCATAACAAAGGAGGCTACCGGTGAGCGATAAGAATCTTGCACCCAAGGCGCCCAAGGCGATAGTCGAACAACTTGAGTCTGCGGTGAAAGGGGAGCCTCGCGTTGACGGCGACGCCGCGGACGGCGCGTTCGCTGCAGGCGAGGGCGCCCCGTCGCGTGATCGCGCGGAGGCGGACGCTTCGCAGACGGGTGAAGGTGCATCTGGGGCGGGCAACGGCCCGGCACGTGGGTTCCAACGCACGACCATCGGGTTTTTTGAGAACATGGGACACGCCGCCTGGGCGTACGCCGACGCGCATCCCCATGCCACGCTCTATGGCATCATTGGCTTTGTTCTGGCTGTGCTCATTTTGGTGATCGGCCTATGGGACACCCTGGTGATTGCCGTGTTCGTGTTCGTGGGCACGGTGATTGGGCAGATGGCCGACGGCGATAACGCGGCGGTCAATTTTATTCGACGTTTTATCGACGGGCGCAAATAGGCGCTCGTGTGCGGTTGAGTTTTGAATCGGGGCAATCGGGACAAGGAGAACATCATGGCCGATACCAAGGAGCTTTTGGTGGACGAGAACATCGAGGTCGAGGAAGCTGCCGGCGTCGTTGACGCGACCGCATCCCAGGCTGCCGACGAGCGCGAAGATGCGGAGGTGGCGCAGGAGCTCGCCGAGTCCGAGGAGGACGACGATTCGGAAGACTCGCTCACGTATTCCAACGGCGTGATTGAAAAGATCGTTGCCATGGCGACCCGCGAGGTGCCGCACGTGCTGGGTATGAAGGGCAACCTCATGCACCTGGTGCAGGAGACGTTCGGCGCCGAGAACCTGTCTAAGGGCGTGACCATCGAGGTCACCGATGACAACCGCGTAGTGGTCAACATCTCCGTGATCATCGAGTACGGGTGCTACGCCCCTGCCATTTTTGAGGACGTCAAGGAGCGCGTGACCGAGCGACTGACCGCCATGACCGGTCTTGAGGTCGCGGGCATCAACTTGCGCATCGAGGATGTGGTGACGCGCGAGGAGTACGAGGCGAGCAAGCGCCGTCATGTCGAGGACGACGAGTAGCGTTTTTCGATGTGAGGACGGTGCGGTTTGGAAAACCGCACCGTCGCGTGGATTACGCCCCACCGCCGCAAGTTTGGACCGCCTCCCATTGTTCGATATTTAAGAAATGGAAGGCAAGCCGGGCTGTCGACGGTGGGGCGTGATTCTTTTTTGCGCGATTTCCGCCCTGGGTCCTCGCATGTCATTACTGTATCGCGAAAAGCGGTGTAGGGCCGTTTCCCGTATCGCGTCGCGAAAAGCGGCGTAAGGTCGTTCCCCGTATCGCGTCACGAAAAGTGGTGTAGGGCCGTTCCCCCGGGGTCGCAGCCATGCCCGGATGTCAGAAATCGCGCGTTTATGTAACGAATTTTAGGTCGGGTCAAGTAGACAGGGATTTCGGTTTCTCGCCAACTGGGGTTTTGACGCTGGAATTGGCAGTCTACTCGAGGCGTTCCGTTTTTCGTTACATAATCGCGTGATTTCGGGCAGGGAAGTCTCGGCGGGGGTTCGAAAAGGGGAATCAGGACGTTTTCCGCGCATCCTACGCTATGCATCGGAGGGACGCGAGGCGCCCGCCGCGGACAGATAGCACGGTCACGGTGTTTGCCCGGGGCAGATAGCGCGGTGGTGGTACCCGTCGGAGGCCGGGCGGCTCAGGTCGGCGCTCGATGGGATAGACGGCGCGGCCGCGGCGTCCGCCGGGGGAGGGTGCATGTGCTTTTCGCCTTATCTGTTGGCGTCATTTTGTTACATGCTAGTTTCCTAGGTTGCTCGATATACGGTACCCTGTTACTCTCATCCCCATGATTACGCTTGTTGGACATATCGCGAGCATGATGATGGTCATGGAGATGCCCTCGCCCGGGCACTTTGTCATGCCGCGCGATTCCCGCGTGCTGACCGAGACCGGGCGCCTCCACTAGGCCGTCTCCGGCGGGAGATGGCCGTTTATCCCAAAACCATCTTCAAGCGGAGTTTTCCTCGTGATCAGCATCAAGCATGTGTACAAATCATTCGCCGCGCCCAAGGCGTCCGGCAAGAAGCGCCGCGGGGACGGGACCGACATGTCCTATGCCGCCTCGGTGAGCGGGAACCCGGCGCTCGGCGCCGCGGCCGTCGTCCAAGCGGCGGATGAAGCCGTCGAGGCCCTGGCCCCCGTCGAGGCCGACGGGTTCGTCCACGCCCTCTCCGATATCAACATCGAGATCGCCGACGGTGACATTTTCGGCATCATCGGCATGAGCGGCGCCGGCAAGTCGACGCTCGTGCGCACCATCAACCTGCTCGAGCGCCCCACGTCGGGCACTATCGAGGTCGATGGCCGCGACGTCACCGCCCTGTCCGGCGAGGAGCTGCGCGCGTATCGTCGTCGGGTGGCCATGATTTTCCAGAACTTCGGCTTGCTCGCGCAAAAGACCGTGTTGGACAACGTGTGCTTCCCGTTCCTCGCCGCTTCCGGCAAGGTGACGGAGGAGAATCGCGCCCGCGCGCTCGAGCTGCTCGACCGCGTCGGTCTGGGTGAGAAGGCCCGGAGCTATCCCAGCCAGCTGTCCGGCGGGCAGAAGCAGCGCGTCGCCATCGCCCGCGCACTGGCCTGCGAGCCCGAGGTGATCCTCTGCGACGAGGCGACCTCCGCGCTCGACCCCAAGAGCACCAACACCATCCTCAAGCTGCTGCGCGACATCAACCGCGAGACCGGTGTGACGCTGGTGGTCATCACCCACTCCATGGACGTCGTCGAGAAGATCTGCGACAACGTCGCGGTGCTCGAGCGCGGCTGTGTGGTTGAACAGGGAAGCGTGGCGAAGGTGTTCGCCGAGCCCCAGGCCGAGGCCACGCGCGTGCTGCTTGGAAAGGTGGACTGGGATGCTTAACGATTTCCTGTCGGAGTTTGCTCCGCTGCTCATTCAGGGCACCGTCGATACGCTTGTCATGCTGTTCGCATCCACGGCGGTTGCCTATGTGATCGGCACGGTGCTCGGTGTGATCTTGCACCTCACGGCCCCCGGCGGTCTGTGCCCCGTTCCCGCGCTCAACGCGGTTTTGGGCTGGGTGGTCAACATCGGACGTTCTCTGCCGTTCATCATTTTGCTCATCGCCCTCATGCCCGCCACGCAGGCACTCATGGGCACCTCCACCGGCGTGGTGGGCGTCATTCCGCCCCTGGTGGTCGCTACCGCCCCGTTCGTGGCGCGCATGGTCGAGCAGTCGCTCGCCGAGGTGAGCCGCGACGCCGTTGAGGCTGCTGAGGCCTGCGGCGCGTCCGTCCCGCGTATCGTGTTCTCCGCGCTCCTGCCCGAGGCACTGCCGAGCATCGTGCGCGGCGTCGCCGTGACGCTCATCGCCGTACTGGGCTACACCGCCATTGCCGGTGCCGTGGGTGCGGGCGGTCTGGGCGACATTGCCATCCGTTACGGTTACTACCGCTATGAGGATGAGGCCATGATCGTCACGGTCGTCCTGCTCGTCGTCCTCGTCCAGCTCATCCAGTCCGTCTGCAACGCCATTGCTCGCAAAGTGGACCACCGCTAGAGGTTGGTTTGCTGCCAAGGGCTTTGGCTCGTCGATTCCGAAGCGTTGCCCTCGTGTAAAATCCTCCGCGAAAGTTAACTCTCGCGGAAGGTGAGGGAGGGGGGGGTGAACCAAAGGCCTTCGATTCCCTCCCGCCAACTGTGTTTTCCATCTGAAAGGATCCCGTCATGAAGAACTTCAACACTTCCATTTCCCGCCGCTCCCTTATCGCTTCCGCTTTCGCGGGCCTTGGCGTCGTCGCCCTAGGTGGTCTGACTGCCTGCGGCGGGTCTAGCACCGCTGCCGAGGGCTCCACTGCCGCCGACTCGACCACGTTCACCGTGGCCGCGAGTCCCACGCCGCATGCCGAGATCCTCAACGACTTTGCCGCGCCGCTGCTTGCCAAGGAGGGTATCGAGCTCAAGGTGAAGGAGTACACCGATTACATCCAGCCCAACAAGGACACCACGTCGGGCGCAGTGGACGCCAACTACTTCCAGCACATCACCTACCTGGAGAACTACAACGCCGAGAACGGTACCGACCTCGTCTCCGCGGGGCTGATTCACTACGAGCCCTTCGCCGTGTACGCCGGCACCTCCAACGACCTCGACGCCATCGCCGACGGTGCCACCATCGCCGTCCCCAACGACCCGACCAACGAGGGCCGCGCGTTGCTCCTGCTGCAGGACCTGGGCCTCATTACCCTCAGCGATCCCGAGAACCTCGAGGCCACGCCGAAGGACATCAAGGACAACCCGCACAACCTCAAGTTCCAGGAACTCGAGGCTGCTGCGCTTCCGCGCGCCCTCTCTTCGGTGGATTTTGCGGTCATCAATGGCAACTACGCCATCGAGGCGGGCTATCACGTGGCCGACGCTCTGGCTCACGAGTCCTCCGATTCTCTTGCCGTCGAGAAGTACGCCAATATCATCTGCGTTTCGAAGGGCAACGAGGATTCCAAGGCCGTTAAGGCGCTCGTTAAGACCCTGACCTCGGATGACTTTAAGGCGTATCTTGAGGAGAACTACGGCGAGGATGTTTTGCCCGCGTTCTAGGTCATTGCGTGAGCAGGGGCGCGGCACCTAAGGTTTGTGCACACAGGCCTCTACGTGCCCGTGAGCGACTGCGCGCTCGCGAGGCCCCTCGTGCCTCGGAGGGTCCTGCGCGCAAGTCTCTGTGTGCGAGCGTTCCGCGCTCGCAAGCGCCCCTGCGCTGGCAAGTGATCTTGTATGCCCGCGCGCGATCCTGCGCGTCTGCTTGCGCCTTTTGTGTGACCGCTTGCGAGTTTGGGCGTCCGCAAGTTTCTGCGCGCACAGGCGTCTCGAGCAGCCATAAATTCCTGCGTGTTTGCAGACACCCACGCACTCGCACGTTCCTACGCTCCCGCAACCGCCTCGCACGCCCGCAAACTCCTGCGTTCCCGTAAGCACCCCTGTCCGCTCGTTCACGCATGGATCCGGTGGCGTTTTCCATTCCCAGTTGTATTTTTGCCCGGAGCCGCTAGTATCGGGGTCGATGTGGCTCCGGGCGAAGGGAATGTGAAATGGCCGACCAGGATAACACGCGCACCGACGGCGTGGCAGTGGCGGCATCGTCGCACCATGCGCCGCCCGTCGAGCCCATGGAGCACCTGGTCACCGAGGAGGATATTCGTCAGGGAGAGCAAGCGGGAGCCAAACGGAGCAAAGACCCGGGCTTCCTGTATTTCTTTGCCATCCTCAACGGCGGCCTGATTCTCACCGCTTTGGCTATCGTGCTGTTCAAAACGCCCAATCACTTCGCGTTCGGCGGCACCTCGGGCGTGTCGGTCATTCTGTCCACCTTGTTTCCCTCGCTACCAGTGGGCGCGTTCATGTGGATCATCAATATCGCACTCGTGGTGCTGGGCTTCGTCTTCCTGGACCGCAAGGCGATTCTTTGGAGCGTTTTTGCGTCGTTTGCGCTTTCGGGTTATGTGTCGCTGTTCGAAATGCTATTCCCCGGCGCTTCCACAACGTCCATTACGGGCGACATGTGGCTTGACCTGTGTTTTGCCGTGATCCTGCCGGCCATTGGCAGCGCGATGGTGTTTGACATCGGCGCTTCGACGGGCGGAACCGACATCCTTGCCATGATTCTCAAGCGCCACAGCACGTTGGAGATCGGTCGCGCGCTGTTGCTGGTGGATATTGGGATCGTGTGCATTGCCGCCGTGCTGTACGGCCCGCGTGTCGGTTTGTATTGCGTGCTTGGCCTGTTTGCAAAAACCCTGGTGGTTGACAAGGCGATTGAGAGTATTCACCTGCGCAAGGTGTGCACTATCATTTGCCGCGAGCCGCTCAAGGTCGAGACCTATATCGTCAAGGAGCTTAAGCGTACGGCGACCATCAGCCGTGGATATGGCGCGTTTTCGGGGCAGTGCGTCACGGTGATTATGTGCGTGCTGAGCCGTCGCGAGGCGGTCAAGCTCCGTCGGTACGCGCGCGAGGTCGATCCGGGGTGTTTTATCACCATTGTGGATAGCTCTGAGATCGTGGGAAAAGGCTTTAGGGGCGTCAATTAATAAAATGTGTGGGGTTATTTCTCATAAACTGAGTAGAGCCGGCGTGGGGTGCGCAAAAGCCTGCGGTTTTGCTGTGTGAAAATGGGCGTTACTTTGCTTAGCTGGAAATAACCCCACACATTTTAGATAGTAACCCCCCAATCGCTGCAATTGAAGCGTCCGAGAGGGCATCGACCGGAAGCCGGGATGCTGCCGGGCGACCGGAATACCGACCGGCGACCGTTGAACTGACCGGAGAGCGGGCTGCCGATGGGCGATTGCGGTGTTGACTGATTGCCGGGACATTGGCCGGCAACCGGGGCTCTAGCAGCTGGGTGCTCCCTCTTCTTCGATGTCGTCATCCACGTCAAGACAGAAGTCAACGATGGCCTGCCTGAGCTTGTCGATGCCCAGGCCGGACTCGCTGCTGGTGACGATGAGTCGGTCGGCGGGGACTCCGATTTGCTTGCGAATCGATGCCGCTTGCTTGGCCTGCTGTGATTTGGAGAGCTTGTCGGCCTTGGTGAGGCAGACGATGAAGTTGAAGCCGTTCTCGCGCAAGAACTCGATCATCTGCAGGTCGAGCTTGCTGGGGTCGTGGCGGATATCCACCAGGGACACCACGAGGTTGAAGCTGCGCTCCGAGTCGAAGAAGTCGCCGATCAGGCGGGCCCAGCGGTCGCGCTCGGCCTTGCTACGCTGGGCAAAGCCGTAACCGGGCAGGTCGACAAAGTGCACACCGTCCGCCTCGAAGAAGTTGACGTTGGCGGTCTTGCCCGGCGTGCTCGAGACCTTGACCAGGCTCCGGCGGTTGAACAGCTTGTTCATGATGGAGGACTTGCCCACGTTGGAGCGGCCCACAAAGCTGACTTCGGGGCAGGTCGACGGCGGAATCTGCGACGCCTTGCCGTAGCTGGCGACAAAGTGAACCTTGTTGTAATTGATAGCCTCTGCCATAGGGGAGCCTTTCGGTCGGATTGATGTGGGGACGATGCGCTGACGGCGGGACGCTTTGAAGGCGGTGCCCGGTCTGCGCAGGGACGTTGGGGATGGTGGCACGTCGGTTGGACGGATGCGATTTCGATGAGGTGCGCGGCTTGCGGGCAAGACGTTTTCGATGACGGCCCGTGTTCTTCCCGCGTGCGCAATTCGGGTCGTTTGCCGCGGAAATGCGAGGAGGAGATCCGCGAGAACAATCAGCGCACGGGGCCGTCTGCAAGTGCGACTGCGCATCTATCGGCGACAGGTCGCGGAGGTGTGCGCAGGATGTCCACGAGGACGGTCGGCGCGCAGGACCGCCTGCGAGTGCGATCGAGCGAGGATCAGTGGCCTGCCGCAGGACTAGACGCGTCTTGCCCGGAGCGCGCGGCTAGTCACGCGGCTCGATGCCCAGCTGCGCGGCAAGGCGCCGCACGATGGAAAGCACCAGGCCGCTTGCGCTCTGCGCGTACTCCTCCAGGTCGAACTCGCGGGAGGAGAGCGCATCGTAGCTCTCGTCGCAGTTGTCGGAGATGGCGCGCAGCACCAGGCAGTCGATGCCGTTCTTGGCGGCGACGTGCGCGATGGCGGCGCCCTCCATCTCCACGCAGTCGGCCTGCGTTGCCGAGACGGCCGCGGCCTTGGCGTCCGCGCCGCTCACGAAGCGGTCGCCGGTGGCAATGATTCCGCGTAGGTACTGCTGGGGTTCGGTGCCGGGGTTGTTGCGACGCCAAAGCGAGGCATCGGCCTCGGCGCGCGCCTGAGCGGCCTCGATCCCGCTGCCCTCATCGCTCAGCGCGGCATCCACGTAGCCGTGCGCGCGCAGGGTCTCCTCGGCGAGGTCCACGAGGAAATCCGCGCTGGCGAACTCCTCGAGCTCAGGGGCGGATTCGGCGACGAGGGCCGTGTCCGTATCGAGGTAGCGCAGACGCTCGCCAATGACCACGTCGCCAACGTGCAGGGCGGGATTGAGCCCACCGGCGATGCCGGAGAAGATGATCGCGTTGGCCCCGTGCGCGCTGATGAGGTGCTGCGCCGCTGCGGCGGCGTTGACGGTGCCCATGCCCGCGGTGGTGGCAACCACGGTAAAGCCGTGGTAGTCGCCACCGACCACGGTGAGGCCCGCCTCGTCGGCGACGGTGCCTTTTTCGACGGCGGCGTAAATCTGGCGCACTTCTTTTTCGAGGGCGCCGATGATGGCGATAACGGGTGCCATGCGACTCCAATCACGTGAGTTAAACGCTGTTCATTGTATCAGCTACCTGCGTGCTTCTTAGATTTTGCGCAAGCGGCCCGGGCCTGCCTCGGGGCTCGCTCGGGGTCGCCTTGGGGCCTACTTCATCTTTTGCAGGTGGTCGTACACAAAGCTCGCGATGGCGGCGGAGTCGTTGATGTCCAAAAACGGCGGCAGCTCGACCTCGGCCTCATCGAACGCGCGGCCGGCTTCCTCGGCGGCGGCGCGTGCAGCCTTGACGGCGCGGGTGCGAAAATCGCGCGCCACCACGTCGTTGCACGCCACGGCGAGGGTGTTCTCATCGATGAGCGCAAAGGAGTCGCGGCCCCGCATGCGGTCGATGCCGGAGCGCGCCACCACGATGCTCGGCAGCCCTGCGGCCTTGTAGCCCTCTACGATCACAGCATCGACGTCGGTGTAGCGGGTGAGCATGTCGGTGATGGGGACCTCGTCCTTGGTGCGGGCGTATTCGGCGTACGCGTCGGGCGAGATGAGCCCCACATGGCGGCTGCCCGCCTGCGCATGGCGCCACGAGTCCTTGCCGGGCTGGTCGATCTCGAAGCCCTTGTGCCCGTGGTGCTTGACGGAGCCCACGCGGACGCCGCGCTGGGAGAGGCGGGAGATGACCTTTTCGACCAACGTGGTCTTGCCGGAGTTCTGATAGCCCACAAAGGCGATGGCGGGCGCGGGGTCGCCGGTGTTGGGGCCGCCGGGCAGAGGAGAGGGGGCCGGAGGCTCCTCGATATCCGCATCGGGCGCGTCTAGAGCGAGGGCGTCATCGGACTCTGCCCCCATGTCGCCGCGCTCCCAGAGACCGGAGCGACCGCCCTCCTTGCGCAGCAGGCGCACGTCGACGATCTCCATGCCGCGGTCGGCGGCCTTGCACATGTCGTAGATGGTGAGGCACGCGGTGGAGGCCGCGGTGAGCGCCTCCATTTCGATGCCCGTCACGCCGGTGACGCCGCAGGTTGCGAGCACGCGGAAGCCCACGCGCCCATCCTCGCGCGCCGGTGCCCAGCCGTGTGCCGGTGTAGAACCGTTGGCGGCGATGGGCTCGATCTCGATCTTTGCCTTGGTGATGTTGAGAGGGTGGCACATGGGTATCAGGTCGCTCGTGCGCTTGCTCGCCATAATGCCGGCCACGCGCGCGCAGGCGAGCACGTCGCCCTTCTTGGCGCGGTCTTCCAGCACCATGGCCTGCGTTTCGGGGTGCATGAGGATGCTGCCCTCCGCCAATGCGAGGCGCTGCGTTACCGCCTTTTCTCCCACGTCCACCATCCGAACGTCGCCGTGCTCGTCCACATGCGTGAGCTCGTCGCGATAGGCATCGCGCTGCCCGGGCTCGCCGTGCGCGGCGGCGCCGGCGGGGGTGTCAACCTTGGGGGAAGGGACATTGGCACCGGTAGAGGGGGTGCGGAGGTTGGCGGAAGGGGTGGCGGCACCGACCTGGACAGCAGCGCTGGCGGAAGGGGCGCCGGTGTTGGCGGAAGGCCCGTCGACCGAGCCGCCGACCGGGGCGCCGGTGCCTGCCGGATCGTCGTCGGCCCCAACGGAAGAAGCGCCGCCGCCGGCCGCCGTCCCGGAGCCCCCTCCCTCGACCAGGGTCAACTCGGGAGGCTCGCCCACCACGGCGGTGGGGTACTTCTCATGAATCGTACGCCCTAGGGTCTTGGGGCGCTCGGGCTTGTCGGGGGTGCGGGTGGTCACAGGGATCAGCCTCCTATCTGCGACATGAAGCGCTGGGTTCCGTCAATGCGGTCGTGTTGCTGGGGTTTGTGCGCGAGCGCCTCGCGATATATGGCGATGACGGCCTCGTCGTCGCCGGAGCGCAGCGCATCGCGAACAAGGTATTCGGCGTCGGAGAACAGGCAGGGGCGCAGCTGGCCGTCGGCGGTGAGGCGCAGGCGGTTGCAGCTGCCGCAAAAGTGGTTGGACATGGCCGAGATGAACCCCACGGTGCCGGCGGCGCCGGGGAAGGCCCAGTAGTGGGCGGGGCCCGCGCCGTACGGAGCGCTGTCCTCGACGGGCTTCAGCTCGCCTATGCCTGCGGCCGCCGCCTCGGCGGAGATCTGCGCGCGCAGCTCGTCGGCGGGCACGATATCGCTCTCGTCCCACAGGTCGGGATTGAGTGCGCCGGTCACGCCCGAGGTGCCCGCCCCGCAGTGCGGGTTGGCGCTTGGGGGGCAGGGCGCGGCGCTCGCGCTGGCAGGAATTGCGGCCCCGTTCGCCCCGGATTGCCCTGAAAGCTGGGCGCGTGCGCCCTCGGTGCGGTGCCCGTCGTTTGAGGGGCGCGACGTGACTGCCGGCGAGCCGATCGGCATGTACTCGATAAAGCGCACGTGCACGGGCCGGTCGAGCGAGAGTTTAGCAAGTTGCAGGACGTCTTGGTTCATGCGGCGCACCACCACCGTGTTCACCTTGACCGGCTCAAACCCGTAGGCAAGCGCGGCGTCGATGCCGGCGAGCGCCTGCTCCACGCGTCCCAGACGGGTGATTTGGGAGAAGCGCACGGGATCGAGCGTGTCGAGCGAGATGTTCACGCGGTCGAGGCCGGCGTCGCGCAGCGCGGGCGCCAGGCGGGGGAGCAGCGCACCGTTCGTGGTGAGCGAGATGTCCTCGATTTGGGGGATGGCGCGGATTTCCTCGACGAGCGGCACGATGCGGTGGCTCACCAGCGGCTCGCCTCCGGTGAGGCGCACGCGCGTGATGCCCTCGCCGGCCACTAGCCGCACAAAATGGGCGATTTCCTCGGCGCTGAGCAGCTCGGCGTGGTCGCGCGCGGGGACGCCCTGTTCCGGCATGCAGTACACGCAGCGGAAATTGCACTTATCCGTCACGGATATGCGCAGGTAGTTGATGCCGCGGCCAAAGCCGTCGTGAAGTGTGCGGGGCATGCGCGCCTTTCGGGTCCTTGTGGCAAATACCGGGGTATTCTTGTGTTCATGGTACCCCACGGCGGCGCGCAGGGCGCGGGATTGTTGCGGAGTCGTTCCGCTGCCGAAGAGGTGCTAAACGGCACACCCGCTTTGCTACACGAGTGCGTTAAAGCGAATCGAATGGCGTGAGCATGGGAGCATGGTGAGCATGAAGGCACGGCGCGGCTTTTCGACCCCGGAATTGACTCGTCAGGTGCGTCGCCTCGTCGCGGCGCGCCTGTTCTTATATCTCGGCGCGATGTCGAGTTTACGGCGCGTTCGACCCGCTCGAATCGCTGTTCTATCGCGACGTGCTGCACGTTGGGGCGGAATGGATGGGCTGGCTCTCGGCGCTCTCGGGCGTGGGCGGGCTTATCGGTGCGGCCCTGGCGGGCGTCATGCCCACGCGCCATATCAACGTGCGCGCCATGCTGGTGGTGCTCTTAATGACGGGCGTGGGCAGCCTTCTCTACGTGTCGACGCCGTTCGTGGCGGTGGCATGCGTGGGGCAGTCCACGCTCGGCGTGGCGTTTGCGGCGTTTGGCCCCATCGCGAACACGCTCGTTCAGGTGCACGCCACGCTCGATCAGGTGGGGCGGGTGAACGCCGCCATGGGTGCGGGCTACAACTTGGCGGGTGCGATTCCCCTGCTCTGCGCGCCCACGCTCGCCCACGTGTTCGGCGTGCAGGGAACGCTCATCGCGGCAGGCGTGGCGGTTGCGGTGGTGCCCTTGGCGATCTTGGTCGTGCGCCGTCGCGAGCTTGCGGACCTGGTGCGGGTCGAGCGTGCCGTCGAGGAGCGCGCGTAGCGCGTAGCGCATGCGTGCCGCTGTAAGGCGGTGCTTGCATGTGGCAAGGGCTGGGCAGGCGATGGGGCGCTGCGCATACCGCGCTGCGGCGTTGCACGGGTGCTTTTGGAGACGGCGTGAACGGCGCTCGGTGCCGCCGCCGTCCGGCTTGCCGCCGGTTCCAACCTCAGATAGCCTAGAATCACGCCAATCACTTGGGAGACGTGATATCTATGCCGCGCACGAATACGCAGCACCAGGACATGAAAACCGCTCAGGACCAATCTGCCACGACGGAGGGCGACTGTTCCAGTTTTGCAGACGCAGACAAGAGCGGGGACGCGAAGAGCCAGGAAGGGATTCGGCAGGGTAGCGCCCATACGGAGCGGCAGGCGGATCGTCGCGCGGTGCGCATCGCGGGCCTGCGACCTCTCGAGTTTGCCAAGCGCGTTGCGTTGATCCTGCTCGGATCGGCCATTTTTACCTTTGGTGTCCACAACATCCATAATGTGACGGGCATCACCGAGGGCGGCATCATCGGCCTCGTGCTTTTTGGCGATCATTGGCTGGGCATTCCGCCGTCTGTGGTGTCGCCTGTGCTGGACGTCGTGTCATATGCGGTGGCGCTCAAAGTGCTCGGCGGCGGCTTTCTCGGATGGTCGGCCGTGGCCACGGTGTCGGTCGCGGGTTTTTACAAGCTGTGGGAGAGCCTACCGTACATGCTGCCCAATCTTTCCGACCGTCCGTTGGCCGCGGCCGTGTTGGGCGCGCTCTTTGTTGGCGTGGGTGTGGGGCTGGTGATACGCCAGGGCGCTTCCGCCGGCGGCGATGACGCGCTCGCCCTGTCGATTTCCAAGATCACGGGTTGGCGCGTGGGGCGCTGCTACCTGTTTACCGACCTCACCGTGTTGGCGCTGTCGCTGAGCTACATCCCCGTCGCCAAAATCGCGTTCTCGCTCATCACGGTGACGTTGTCCTCGGCGGTGATCGATGTGATCAAGGACGCCTCGTGGGACCATGTGGAGGAATTCTCCGAGTGGCTGCGCGAGCGCCGCGCGCAGAGGAGCGGGCATAAGACGTCCGCAGATCGATAGGGCCCCTGCGCGCCGCCGTTGCAGGATGGCGAGACGCGTGGTCGCCGGCGCAAGACGGCGTGGCGAGAGGGCCTGCGCGCAACAAGACCTTTACTTGAACCATGCTCTAAGTCGTATGATGCCCTTGAATGCCACGGGATGCGCGATGCGGGCAAACCCATTCGCGCGCAACAAAGGGGGTCGCCATGTCAAAGGTATACATGATTCGCCACGGTCAGACGCTGTTCAACGTGCTGCGTCGCAAGCAGGGTTGGTGCGACTCGCCGCTCACGGAGCTCGGCATCGAGCAGGCGCGCCAGGCGGGCGCGTACTTCCGCGAGCAGGGTATTCAGTTTGACCACGTGTATTCAAGCACATCGGAGCGCTGCTGCGACACGACGGAGCTCATCGTGCCGGGCGTGCCTTACGAGCGCGTCAAGGGGCTCAAGGAGTGGAACTTCGGCAAGTTCGAGGGCATCACCGAGGACCTCAACCTGGAGCCTCCGTTCGGCGACTTTTACGTGCAGTTCGGCGGCGAGGACGAGATGGAGTTTCGCGACAGGCTGGTCCGGACGGTCACTGAGCTCATGCGCAGGCCGGAGCACGAATCCGTCCTCATGGTGAGCCATGGCGCGGCGATCGCCCAGTTCCCGCGTGCGTTTGGCGTCGATCTGCGCGAGGTCACGGGCAAGCGCGTGAGCAATTGCGGCATGGCGGTGTACGAGTTCGACGGGGATTCGTCGTTCACGCTGCTCGATGTGGTTAATCCCAACGAATAACGGGGCTTTCTGCCTGGGATTTCGCCATGCCCTGCCTACCGCAAACGGTTGAGCATGACGCTGGCGTATTCGGTGGGGCTGAGCTCGGTGCGGCGGAGCGCCGGGAGGCTCGTGGCGGGCAGGGAACGCTCCAGGAACGCGCGGCTGTTCGCGTAGTCCCGTGCGAACAGGCACCCGTAGAGGGAGTCGAGGACGTACTGGACCGCGATGTGGCTGGCGAATTGCGTGATGCGGTTCTGCAGGCTCTCGCGGTCGCTCACGTGCAGGTACACGTCGAGTCCGGGGTTGAGCCGGCAGCCGTTCGGCGTGCCCACAAAGATGGTGGGGACGTTGCGCTCGTGCAGGATGGGCAGGATGGTTGCGAGGTTGGGACCCAGCCCCGAGTAGGAGATCGCGATGGCCACGTGGTGGCAGTCGGAGGCGAGCGCTATGCGTGCCTGGCGCTCGCCGCTTTCGAAGCACGAGGCGCTGCGCCCAATGGAGAGCAGGCGATCGCAGAACATCTGCGCTGGGTACAGGTTGTGCGACTGCGTGTAGATGTCGATGCCGCGAGCGCGGTCGAGCAGTTCGGCGGCGTGCTCGAGGGCGACGGGGTCGAGCAGATCCCGCGTGTCGGCGAGGGTCGTTTGGTAGACCGAGGCCATTTGGGCGAGCACGGCGTCGGCGGTGTCGTTGGCGGCAAAGGGGAAGTTGATGTCGACCTCACCCTTCTGGTCCACGCGGCGGGCCTCGGAACGCGCCAGTTCGACCTTGAGCTCCTTGAAGCCCTCGAGTCCGAGTTTTTTGCAAAAGCGATGCACGCTGGGAATTGATACATTCGCCGTATGCGCGAGCTCCTTGATGGTGAAGCCGCGCAAGCGGTCGCCCAGCGCCAGCACCGTACTGGCAAGCTGCTGCTCCGTGGGGGTAAGCCCGGCGCAATCCTCAATGCGGCGCTTGATGTCCATGGCGTCCTCCCCATATCGCACGGCACGTTGGTATCAGATAAGGATATCAAGATATATCAGCCGAATGCGGTGTTGAAAAGGCGATTGCCTACGTTTGAGTTCAATCAATCGGCACCGTTTACGGAATACTCGCTACAGTTCCCGTTGATTTGCGGTATCTATACATATAACAAAACATTTGTTTAGTTGTTTAGGAGCTATGCATGGCAAAGGTGAGCGTGCGTGAGATCAGCCGAGCGACAGGGTTTTCTCCCGCGACGGTTTCCAATGCGCTTAACGGGAAGCGCAGCGTGAGCGAGGAGACCGCCCGCATCATCCGCGAGGCCGCCCAGAATATGGGCTATCAGCAGAGTGCGCAGCTCGACGCCATCACGTTCGTGCTTGCGCGGAAGAGCGGCAAGATTGTCGATGAGAGCACGTTCCACCCGTCGGTGATCGAGGGCGTCGAGCGCCAGGCGCGCCGTCACGGCATGAGCACCTCCTTCGTCTCCGTCGACTTCTCCGATTTGGATGCGGCACGGCCCCAGGTCGAGTCGATTGCGGGCGACCCTTCCGCCGCCATCGTGCTTTTGGGCACGGAGCTCGGGGAGGAGGATTTCCGCCTGTTCCGTGACTGCGCGGCGCACATCATCGTGCTCGACAGCTGGAGCGACCAATTCGATTTCGATGCCGTGGTGATGTCCAACGAGGATTCGACCCTGCGCGCGGTCAACTATCTGATCGAGCACGGTCATCGCAAGATCGGCTATCTCGCCGGTGATTTCCGCATTCAGAATTTCAAGGCGCGCGAGCGCGGGTTCGAGCGCGCCCTTTCCGAGGCGGGTATCGAGGTGGAGCCCGCCTGGCGCGTGTCGCTCGGCACCACGCTCGAGACGGCATATGAAGATATGGCCGCATGGCTCGCGAGCACGCCGCGCGAGCGGCTGCCGACGGCCTTCTTCGCCGATAATGACGTGCTCGCCGTCGGCGCCCTGCGAGCCCTGTCTGAGGCGGGTATCGAGGTCCCGCGCGACGTGTCGATCATCGGTTTCGATGACCTCTCCGTCGGCGCCTTCTCGAATCCCCCGCTCACGACGGTGCACGTGCTCAAGCACGAGGTGGGGGAGATCGCGGTGAGGCGTTTGGTCGGTAACATCCGAAGCCCCAAAGTTTATACATGCCGGACAATGGTATCGACGTATTTCGTAGAGCGTCGCAGTGTGAAATCAACGAATGGGACACCTAGGCCGATTCGCGCTTAATCAGGGAGACTCCAACTCCAATGCTGATAGGGTGGTGCTCGCTTTCATCTATGACCTCGATGATGCGCCCGGCGGCAAGGGAGCCCATATACCGCGATGGGACATTCAACGTGGTGAGTCGCGGCTGCACGTAGGTGCCGCCTACGTGGTTGTCAAAGCCGATGATACGCACATCGTCGGGCACGCGATAACCGCGCTCCATTAGCGCCTTCATGGCACCTATGGCAATATCATCAAAAACGGCGGCGTAGCTTTGGGCAAGGGGCTCGCCCGCATCGATGATGCCGAGCATGTTTGCGTATGCGTCGTCTGGAGCGACGGCGAGCTCGTGGATGATGCCACACTTTTCCGACCCGGCTAGCTGACTGACGGCGTGCTCGTAGGCAAAGCGTCGCTCGGCGAAGTTGCCCAAGGTAATGGGTGTCGCTAACAGCCCCGGGACAGATCCATACTTCGAATACAGGTACTGTACGGCAAGCGCCATACTGGCGGCGTTGTCGATCTTGACCGTATCGACCCCAACGTTCATGCATGAATCCAGCAGCAACAGAGGGCAGTCCAGCGACGCGAACGGCATAAAATCCGACTCGAACATCTCTGTCGCAAGGATGATGACGCCGTCGTATTGCGCCTCGGCGATGTTGGCAATCTGCTCCTGTATGTTCTCGTATGGCGAGTAGTTCACCAGTGAAAATGAGAACCCCGCGTGCCTCAGGGCGCCTTCGACTCCGGCAAGCATGTCGGAAAAGAAAGGGCTCGAGAAGATGCGGCGTCGATTAAAGGCAACCAGTGCGACGGTTCCGCTCTTTTGGCGCTCAAACTTAATCTTGCTAAAGTCGTAACCTAGGGCCTCGGCGGTGCTGAGTACTAACTGGCGAGTCTTTTCGCTTACGCCGCGTCGGTTGTTAAGTGCGAGGGAGACGGCCGCTGCCGAGATTCCCAGCTGGTCGGCGATTTGTTTTGCAGTGACGGCCATGGTGATTCCTAACGATTGACAACTAAAATGAGCTTAACACTCAGCTGTTCATTAAGCTAAATATTTAGTAACTCAACTTAGGAATCGATAGAAGTTAAGTTGCGTCCCCAGTAGAGTTTGTCTCAACAAACGCAACGACAAGGGGGACGAAGATGATCAGCGGTATTTCCGAAATGCCCATCACGGATGAGAGCTATCCGTTTTTGAGCGCCGAGCGCTACTGTCATCTGAGCGCAAAGGGCTACGCCGAGCGCGAGTATCGCGTCGATGGCACGGCCAATGTGTACCGTACTGCCGATGAAGACGGCGGCGTGGAGGTCATGACCGCGGACGCCCCCTATTCCAACCGCATCGTTGTTCGCGCCCCGAAAGATCCGGCGCAGGCGAGCGGCAATGTGGTGGTCGAGATTATCAACCCCACGTCGTTCATGGAAATCGAGCGCATGTGGATCCTGGGCTACGGCGAGTTTGTGCGCTCCGGCGACATCTACGTGGGCATCACCAGTAAGCCCAACACCATCGCCAAGCTCAAGGAATTCAATCCCGATCGCTATGGCTTTATGAGCTGGGCAAACCCGACTCCCGAGCGCCCCTTCGACTACGATCCGAAGCAGCTCGAGTGCGGCGGCGCGCTTCCCGACATGGATATTTCCTACGAGACGGGCCTGTTTTGGGACATGCTGACCGATCTTGCCTGGCTGCTGCGCGAGGACTCCGACCTCAACCCGATCCGCGATTATCCTCGCCAGGCAATCTGCCTTACGGGATGGTCGCAGTCCGGCGCCTATCTGTTTCGCTACCTTAACAGCTTTGCCTATCGCGAGGACGCGCGCCGCGGTGGCCGCGTGTTCGACGGATATCTGTCCGGCGGTGGTATCCACTCGATGTGCATTCCCGTCAACCAGTACGAGAGCGACCGAGGGTATGCGCACCACCTGCTGCGCGTCGAGCATGCCGAGGAGCCGTTTATCGCCCTTCAGACCGAAAGCGAGAACGGTCGCTTTGAGAGTTGGCGCACGCTTATGCCCGATAGCGACGACCCCGATTTTAAATACCGGCTGTACGAGGTGACGGGTGCTTCCCACGATACGCAGTGGAGCTATGTCGACTATTACCAGGACGACGAGGACCTCAAGCGCATCGATCATTTGCCGGTGTACGTCGGCAAGCACGCCGAGGCAAACGCCTACCCGTCGCAGTACCTCTTCCACGCCGCTTTCCGCAACTTGTTCCGTTGGGTTCGCACGGGTGCCGCTCCGGCAACATGTCCGCGCATTGAGTTGGACGCGAACGGCGAGAACGTAAAGGATGCCTTGGGCAACACCAAGGGCGGCCTTCGCACTTGCCTGCTCGAGCATCCGTTTGCCCGCTATTCCAACACGAGCCTGGTGGAGCCGGGCCAGGGCACGGTCGATAAGACGAGCGACAAGGATGGCCTGTTTGGCCATATGGAGTCGTTTTCGGCATCGATGCTCAAGGAGCTGTACGGATCGCTCGAAAACTATCGCGCTCTGTGTGAGCGCGATACGGCGATCGAGGTGTCACAAGGTTTTATTTGTGCCGAGGATGCCCAAGCGATCGTTGACTTTGCCGTGACGTCCGCCAGCGAGCGAGGACTGAACTAGTAGGCACCAAGACCAGAAAGGGGTCTGCAATGGATATGACGTTGAATCAAAACGCTGCCGCCGAGATGTGGCGTCCGGTTATTCTGACGTTCGAGAGCGCCTGCTCGTTCGACAACCCGTTTTTGGATGTTGAGATTTGGGCGGAGTTCACCGGCCCGAGCGGCAGGGTAATTCGCCGTGAGGCCTACTGGGACGGCGAGCGTATCTATCGCGTGTCGTTTGCTCCGACCGAGCTCGGCGCTTGGAGCTATGTTATCGAGGCTCCCGAGCAGACCGGCCTTAATGGCCGCACGGGCAACGTCGAGGCCGTGCCGTACGAGGGCGAGCTCGATCTGTACCGCCACGGTTTTATCCGCGTTGCAGACGATTCGCGCATGTTTGCCTATTCAGATGGTACGCCGTTCTTTTGGCTGGGCGATACCCATTGGGAGTTTGCCTACCGCGAGAGCTGGGATACGTCGAACCATCCCGGCATGACGAGCCAGTTCCGCGGCATGATCGACCTGCGCGTTGAGCAGGGCTTTACCGTCTATCAGACCAACCTGCGCTCTGACATGGGCGCAGGAGATCGCTATTGGATTGACGGTGGCATGGCCAAGGGCGTGGAAGATGTGCCTAATGTGGCCTTCTACCAGCGGGAGCTCGACCGCCGCATGGCCTATATTGCCGATGCGGGCTTAGTGAACGCACTTGGGCAAGCGTGGGCGTTTGCCATTCTCGGCGAGCATGCCGTGGAACACCAAAAGCACCTCGCCCGCTACCTGGTGGCGCGCTACGGTGCATATCCGATGGTGTGGACGCTTGCCGGCGAGGTTGCCGGATACCGCAAAGAAGGTCGAGCCGCCATGCTTGACGGCTGGCGTGAGGTCGCCTTGGAGATTGAGGCACGCGACGGCTATGGTCATCTGGCGACGGCGCACTATACCAACGAGCGCCCCTTTGCCGATTACTACCAGGATGAACCCTGGATGGACTTTACGCTCAACCAGGCCGGTCACGGCGATTACCTCATCAAGGCAAGCGACTACTTTGACTATCTGGCAGCTCATGACGACAAGCCCTTCGTTGAGGGCGAGGCGCTCTACGAGTTTTGCTCGACGCTCGAGGAGATGGGTACGCGCCTGTGCACCGCAGACATGCTGCGCCGCGTGGCGTATATCTGCATGCAGGCCGGCGGCGCCGGCTATACCTACGGAGCCCAGGGAATCTGGGACAACGTGTGGGAAAGCCCTGAGGAGCTCGACCCCTTTATGGCAATCTTCAACCGCTTTGGCATTACTTGGGCCCAGGCGGTAGACGGAGAAGGTGCGGTCCAGATGGGCTACATGCGTTCCTTCTACGAAGACAATCACTTCTGGGAGCTCGCTCCCTACGAAACGACCGATGCGGGCAACCTGTTTGCCAACAAGGCTCCGCTGGCAACCGCCAACCAGGACCTTTCGCGCATCGTCGCGTACTTTGGCGATACCGTGCGCCAAAAGCTTGCTATCGAGGGTGTGCCGACGGGCGCTGCCTATGCAAGCCGATGGTTTAACCCTCGCACGGGCGCATACCGTGACGGCGAGGACGCCCTTGCCGTCACGGACAGCATTACCCTGCCTGACAAACCCGGGGTTGGGGATTGGCTCCTCGTCCTCGAGCTCAAGGCGTAACCATATTTCCATTGGTCATAGGCGGGAAAGAGTCGGCCGCAATTTCCCGTTTGACAGCTAGATGATTCGTTTAGAGAGGATCAGTGAACACAAATGAGCGTTCTCGATTCGATGCAGGGCTTCCTCGAGAAGCACGTGGGCCCCATTGCCCACAAAGTGAGTAGCTTTAACGTCGTAAAGGGCCTTATGTCCGGCATGATGGCGACCATGCCCGTTACGCTGGGCGTGGCGCTGCTCTCCATTATCAACGGGCTGCCGATCCCGCCGCTGCAGGCGTTCCTTGCCAGCACCGGCATGTCGGCGACGATTACCGACGTACTGGTCGTTACCATGAACCTCGGCGCCATCTACATGTGCGCCTCGGTCTCGTACTCCTACGGCAAGGTGCTCGGGAACAAAGGCCTTACGTCGACGGTTGCGGCTATTGGCGTTTTGCTCCTGCTGATTCCTCTTGGCCATGCCGAGGACGGCTCGACGTTTATCGTGACCCGTTATCTGGGCAGCTCGGGTCTGTTCGTTGCGCTGCTCGTGGCGTTGATCGTGCCGAAGGCGCTTAACTTCCTTATGAAGCATATCGCCATCCCCATGCCCGATTCCGTCCCTCAGTTCGTTAACGATTCGCTATCTCCGATGTTCTGCGCCATCGTTATCTTCACCACGGCCGCGCTGCTTAAGTGGGGTATGGGCCTGACGACCTACGGCGACGTCTTCAACCTCATCAACACCACCGTTGCCGCGCCCGTTATGTTCCTCGGTTCGAGCCCGTGGGCCGTCGTTATCTACTTTGTGCTGTGCAACCTGCTGTTCTTCTTTGGTATTCACCCCAGCGTCCTGATGAGCGTGTACATGCCGGTTATCAGCGCCTGCGCCTTGGCCAACACCGAGGCATATGTTGCCGGCCAGCCGCTGCCATACTTGGCGTTCATCATCATGTTCTCCGTGGGTTCTGTTGACGCCTTGGGTATGGAGCTTGCGCTGCTCACGGCCAAGTCCGAGCGTTACAAGGCGCTCTCCAAGATTGCTTTGGTGCCCGCTATCTTCAATATCTCCGAGCCCATCATCTTTGGTACGCCCATTGCCATGAACCCCTATATGTTCATCCCCTTCATCCTGCTCAAGCCGGTCGCATGCGCCGTTGCCGCCATTGGCCTGCTGCTGGGTCTTGGCAACGCTTTTAACCCGACGATCAGCATGCCGTTCGTGGTGCCGCTGCCCATTAGCAACTTCTTTTCCGGCGGTCTTGGTCTGGTCGCTATCGTCTGCGGTGCGATTCTCGCCGTTGCCCTGCTGTTTATCCCGTTTGTCAAGATGGCCGACAAGCAGGCCCTCGAGGAGGAGGCTGCTGCAAAGGCTTCTGCCGAGTAGGCCATTGTCTATGAGGTTGTAGGTTCGGCCGATCGCGTTGATCTCCGAAATATATAAGTCCCTGTGAGGGGTTACAGGAAAGGAACTGCAATGAAAAACATCGTTCTTATGTGCGCCGGCGGCATGTCCACGAGCATCATCATGAAGAACATCAAGAAGGCGGCCGACGTCGAGGGGCTGGAGTGCGAGGTTTCCGCCCACGCTGTCAGCGAGGCAGCCGCTATCGGTCGCAATGCCGACTGCATCCTGCTTGGGCCGCAGGTCGGCTATGCCAAGGACGAGGTTTCTGCCGCGTGCCCCGAGGTTCCGGTCGGCGTGATCCCCATGACTACCTACGGCATGATGGACGGTGCCAAGGCGCTGGCTCAGGCCAAGGAACTGATGGGACTGTAGGCATGACGACGGAAGAGATTCAGCTTCAGAGTTTTCAAATCATTGCAGGTGTCGGTTGCGCGCGCAGCTGCTATATCGATGCGATTCATCTAGCTCGTGACGGCAAGTTCGAAGAGGCCGAGGCAAAAAACGCGGAAGGCCAGCAGCACTATGCCGAGGGCCACGCTGCCCATGGTGGCCTTGTCCAGCAGACTGCCGCCGGCGAGGACCTGAGCATCGATCTTTTGGTCGTCCATGCCGAGGATCAGCTGATGAGCGCCGAGGGCTTTGGCATCCTTGCCAAGGAGTTCGTGGACGTCTATCGCAAGATGGGCGCGTAGCCGCTGGCCCTGTTGCCGGGCTGTCGCCGCGGGCGGTGCTCTCGCGGCGATGGACGGCATTGGTTCCGTTTACATACTTGTGTGGACAGAGAGGGTCCTTTGGGGCCCTCTTTTTTGTTCCCCCTGTATGTTCAGAACGTTTACATACCGTTTAGGCTGATTTCTCTACCGTTTACAGGTATTTCGCGCTAAACTAATAAACAAAAGAGTAAAACATTTAGTAAACAGAACAAAACGAAACATGCGTCTGTTTACTGAACATGTGACTAGGGGAGGACGTACATGGATAAGATCAAGCTCGGTTTTGTGCCTACGCGCCGCAGCATCTTTAGCGCGCCGGACGCGATCAAGTATCGTGGTCTGACGGCTGACCGTCTGCGCGAGATCGGCGTCGACATCGTTGATATCGACGACATCAACGACGAGGGCCTGCTGTTCGACGACAGCCATATCGAGCCTATCGTCAAGAAGTTCCGCGCCGAGGGCGTCGACGGCATCATGCTGTGCCACGCCAACTTTGGTACCGAGTACGTCTGCGCCCGCCTTGCCCGCGAGCTCGGTCTGCCCGTGCTGCTGTGGGGCCCGCGCGACGAGCGCCCCGAGCCCGATGGCACCCGCCTGCGCGACAGCCAGTGCGGCCTGTTCGCCACCGGCAAGGTCCTGCGCCGCTTCCAGGTCCCCTTCACCTACATGACCAACTGCCGCCTGACTGATCCCGAGTTCGAGCGCGGCGTCTGGGACTTCCTGGCCGTGTGCAACGTCGTTAAGACCTTCAAGCACACCCGCATCCTGCAGATGGCCACCCGCCCGTTCGACTTCTGGTCGACCATGTGCAACGAGGGCGAGCTGCTCGAGAAGTTCAACATCCAGCTTTCGCCCATCCCCATGACCGAGCTTGTTCAGGCCGTGCGCGACGCCCAGGCCGACGAGCAAGCCATGGCCGCCATGCTCGCCCACATCGCCGACAGCTTTGAGATCTGCATCCCCGAGGACAAGGTCCCCGCGGTCGCAGGACTCGCCATCGCCATGAAGCGTCTGGTCGAGAAGTACGGCTGCAACGCCGGCGCCATCCAGTGCTGGAACGCCCTGCAGGACGAGCTGGGCATTATGCCCTGCGCCGCCAACGCCATCCTCAACGAGATGGGTATCCCCGTCGTCTGCGAGACCGACATCCACGGCGCCATCACCGCGCTGCTCGTCGAGGCCGCCGACCTGGGCCGCCATCGCGGCATGTTTGCTGACTGGACGGTCCGCCATCCCGACAACGAGAACGGCGAGCTGCTGCAGCACTGCGGCCCCTGGCCCTGCAGCTGCGCGGCCGTCAAGCCCAAGCTCACCTACCCGCTGGCCTTCGATCACCCCGGCGCGCTGACGGCCGAAGCCAAGCACGGCGACCTCACCCTTGCCCGCTTTGACGGCGACAACGGCGAGTACTCCATGCTGCTGGGCCGCGCCCGCGGCATCGACGGCCCCAAGGGCATGGGCACCTATCTGTGGGTCGAGGTCGATAACCTCAAGCGTCTCGAGGTCAAGATCGTCGAGGGGCCCTACATCCACCATTGCGTCGCCATCCATGCCGATGTGGTCCCCGTCCTGTACGAGGCCTGCAAGTATATCGGCGTCAAGCCGGATCTCTACGACCCCATCGAGGAAGAGGTCAAGGCGTATCTTCGCGGTGAGTAGCGAGGGCTACTTGGCAGGAACGTGCCGGCGCGCTACCACAGCACCCGACCTTCGGGTTCAATCGTCGCTCACGTACCAAAGTACGCTTCGCTCCTCTTTCGCCCGAATCTCGGGCACTGTGGAAACGCGAAAGCCCTCATATGGGGTGCTCTCCTGAAAGGAGTTTTTTGTGACAACTATCGAAGAGCTCAATCAGCTGCGCTGGGACCTGCGCCGCGATTGCGTCGACATCATCATGGCGGGCAAGGGCGGCCATATTGGAGGGGACATGAGCGTGATCGACGCGCTCATGGTCCTGTACGCCCGCCATCTGAACATCGCCCCGGATCGCGTGGACGATCCCGATCGCGACCGGTTCGTCCTGTCCAAGGGCCATGCGATGGAGGCGTATTACGCGGTGCTCTGCCACGAGGGGTATCTCGACCTCGATGACGTCAAGGCCCGGTTCTCCCAGTTCGGCAGTCCGTATATCGGCCATCCCAACAACAAGCTGCCCGGCATCGAGATGAATTCTGGCTCGCTCGGGCATGGGCTTCCCGTCGCGGTGGGCATGGCGCTCGCCGCCCGCATGGACAGGCGCCCCACGCGCATCTACACCATCATGGGAGATGGCGAGCTGGCCGAGGGTTCCGTGTGGGAGGGCGCCATGAGCGGGGGCAACTACGCGCTCGACAACCTCTGCGCGCTGGTCGACCGAAACCGCCTGCAAATCTCGGGCCGCACCGAGGACGTCATGAAGCAGGATTCCCAAGAGGAGCGCTGGGCGGCGTTCGGGTGGAACGTGCTGTCCATTCCGGGCAACGACGTGGCTGCCATCGACGAGGCCCTCGGCCTGGCGTCGCGCACCAAGGGCAAGCCGACGGTCATCATCCTCAACACGGTCAAGGGCTACGGGTCGTCGATTATGGAGGACAAGGCGGGATGGCACCACCATCTGCCCAATGCCGAGGAGTATGCCCAGATCATCGCCGATTTCTCCGCCCACAAGGAGGCCTGCCATGCCTAACTCCATCCCCAACCGCAAGGTCATTTGCGACGAGCTCCTCGCTGCGGCTGCCCACGACGAGGATGTGGTGGTGCTCTGCTCCGACTCTCGCGGATCGGCATCGCTCACGCCGTTTTTCGATGAGTATCCCGAGCGCTCCGTCGAGATGGGAATCGCCGAGCAGAACCTCGTGAGCACCGCCGCCGGCATGGCCGCGATGGGCAAGCGGCCTTTCGCCGCGAGCCCGGCGTGCTTCCTCACCACGCGCTCCTATGAGCAGTGCAAGGTCGACGTCGCGTACTCGAACACCAACGTCAAGCTCATCGGCATATCGGGAGGCGTGAGCTACGGCGCGCTGGGCATGAGCCATCACTCCGCGCAGGACATCGCCGCTATGAGCGCGATCCCCAACATGCGCGTGTACCTGCCGAGCGACCGATTCCAAACCGCCGCGCTCATGCAGGAGCTGGTGCGCGATGACAAGCCGGCCTACGTGCGCGTGGGTCGCAACCCCGTCGAGGACGTGTACGCCGAGGATGACTGCCCGTTCGAGATGGATCGCGCCACGTGGGTGCGCCGCGGGACGGACGTGGCGATCGTCGCCACGGGCGAGATGGTGCGCCATGCCGTTGACGCCGCCGACTTGCTCGCCGAGCAGGGCGTCTCTGCCACCGTGCTCGACATGTACTGCGTCAAGCCGTTCGATGCCGAGGCGGTTGAGGAGGCCGTCCGCTCCGCCCGCGCGGTGGTGACGGTCGAGGAGCACAGCCCCTTCGGCGGCTTGGGCTCCATGGTCGCGCAGGTTGTGGGCGAGCGCTGCCCGCGCCCCGTCAAGTGCCTCAGCCTGCCGGACGCCCCGGTCATCACGGGCACGAGCCCCGAGGTCTTCGTTCATTACGGGCTCACCGGCGAGGGCATCGCGCAGACGGTCCACGAGTTTCTGCCGCAGGCGTAGCCGGGGCAACGCCCAGACGCATCCGCTGAAGTCATGGCGGCCGGTCGAGCTCCCGCGAGCGCGCCGGCCGCATGTTTCGAAAGGTTCATCATGAGTCGCTACATCATCGGGATCGATCAGTCCACGCAGGGCACCAAGGGCCTGCTCGTGGATGAGGGCGGGCATCTGATCAACCGGTTGGACCGCCCGCACAAGCAGATCGTGAGCGATGCCGGGTGGGTGAGCCATGACCCTTCCGAGATCGCGGCGAATGTCCTTGCGGTTGCTCGCGCCGTGGTGGAGGAGACGGGCGTCGATCCCGCTGAGATCGCGGGCGTTGGTATCTCGAACCAGCGCGAGACCACGGTGGCTTGGGACGCGCGGACGGGCGAGCCCGTGTGCGACGCGGTGGTTTGGCAGTGCGCCCGCGCGCAGGGCGTGTGCGAGCGCGTGTCGCAGGTCGCAGGCGCGGCGGAGCTCGTGCGCGACCGCACAGGGCTGGTGCTCTCCCCGTATTACCCTGCGTCCAAGATTGCATGGATCATCGAGAACATCCCTGCCGCGCGGCGGGCCGCCGACCGCGGGGACCTGCGTCTGGGCACCATCGACTCCTGGGTGGTCTGGACGCTCACCGGTGGACGGGAGTTCCGCTGTGATTACTCCAACGCGAGCCGCACGCAGCTGTTCAACTTGCAGACCCTCACGTGGGATGCCGAGGTGTGCGACCTGTTTGGCATCGATACGGCATGGCTGCCCCGGGTGACCGATTCCGACGCATGCTTTGGCATGACCGACCTCGGCGGCTTCTTGCCCACGCCCGTGCCCATCCACGGCGTGTTGGGTGACTCCCACGCGGCGCTTTTCGCCCAAGGTTGCTTTGAGCGCGGTATGGCCAAGGCGACGCTTGGAACAGGCTCCTCGGTGATGATGAACGTGGGAACTGAATTCGTGCCGAGCACCCACGGCTTGTCGAGTTCACTTTCCTGGCGCATGGGCGGCGTTGCCGAATACGTGCTCGAGGGCAATGTGACGTACGCCGGCGCGGTCAAGACGTGGCTGCGCGACGACCTTGAGCTCATCGCCAACCCCGAAGAAGTCACGGACCTGTGCTATGCCGCCAATCCCGAGAGCCGCGTGTATCTCGTTCCGGCATTCACCGGGCTGGGCGCGCCGCATTGGTGCGCGGAAGCCGAGGCTTGCGCGTTCGGCATGACGCGGGCCACGGGCAGGGCGGAGTTCGTCAAGGCGGCGGACGAGTCCATCGCCTTCCAGATCTTCGATGTGATCGACGCCATGAGCGAGGACTGCGGCGCCGCGCTTTCCGAGTTGCGCGTCGATGGCGGTCCCACGCGCGATGCCTACCTCATGCAGTTCGAGAGCGATCTGATCGACGCCCCTGTGCGCATCGCGAGCAATGACGAGATGAGCGGCCTGGGCGCGGCGTGGACGTGCGGTATCGCGCTGGGGCTGTACGGGCGCGATGTGGTGAACACCTATGGCGCCCGCGGCGTGGTTGAGCCCTCCATGCCTGTCGGGGAGCGTCACGAGAAGATCGACGGTTGGCGTCATGCCGTGCGCGCGACGATGGCATACGTATACTAGGGAAGCGGATTTCGCCGCGCGCGCCGCTACACCCGAGAAGCCGCACCGCCTCGTTCGCTGTGGTGCGCACCGCCATATGAAAGGGGCTCCCATGGAGCGCATCGCCAGTTTCTCCGTCGACCATCTTCTGCTCGAGCCGGGCGTGTACGTGAGCCGCATCGACCGCGATCCGGCGACCGACGTCGCCGTGACGACCTTCGACCTGCGCCTCACGGCTCCCAACAAGGAGCCGGTCATGAACACCGCTGAGTGCCACACCATCGAGCACTTGGGAGCCACGTTCCTGCGCAACCATGCCGAGTGGTCGAGCCGCATCGTCTACTTTGGGCCTATGGGTTGCCGGACGGGTTTCTACCTCGTTGTCTTCGGCGAGGTGGCGAGCGAGGAGATTCTGCCGCTCGTCCGCGAGCTCTTCGAGTTCGTCGTCGGCTTCGAGGGCGATGTCCCCGGTGCCGCTCCGGGGGAATGCGGCAATTACCTTGACCAGAACCTCCCCATGGCGAAATGGCTCGCGCGCCGCTACCTCGACCGCGATCTCACGGATATCGACGAAAAGCACCTGAATTACCAGAGTTCGTGCGCCTGATCGCACCGCCATCGAAGTCGCGCGAATGACGAAAAGCGCTTGGATTGCCAAAATCGGTTGGGTCTTCGCAACCCGCAGGAGCAAAGTGAGTGCCGTGGCGATGATTGGTACCGTGGCGTGTCCGAGGTCCCTACCGTACCGCCACGGCGACCTGCGCGTATCGTGTGCAGGGACGATCCGCGCGGGTTCTGACCGAAAGCGTGAGGACGAATCGATCGCCCGTTTGGGCATCGTTGGGCACGGTGAATATGGCGTTCAGCCCGCTTGCCTGCCATTCGGCGAGATCGACGGTCCCGTCGTAACTTCCGGAGTGCGGGGAGACGGTCCAACTCGCATCGAAGCCCGCGCCGTCGGGATCGAGCACCTGGGCAGTCAGCTCGATTCGCTCGCCGGCTATCGCCGCGCGGTCGGCGGAGACGCTTTCGACGCGCGCCGGATGCGAGCAATCGCCGGGTCCGTGCGCGCACCATTGCGCTCGGGCGGCGAAGTCCTCCTGGTAGGCGCGTAGGAACGGGTTGACGTTACGCGTCGCCGGAGTCCCCAGAGAGTCAAAGCTCATGGGCGCCACATCGACTGCGGGAGCCTCCCCGTCGCGGAACATCGGCCCAAGTAACGTATCGAAGCTCGGATCGTCCGCTCCGCGCAGGCCGAAGCCGAGCGGGGGGATGTACGTCATCGAGTCACCCTCGGCCATGAAATCCCCGGGGCTGAACCGCAGCGGCTCCATGCCGGGCCAGCCCCAGTCCAGCGTGGCGTGCCTGCCGAATTGGAACCGCTCGGGCTCGTTCTCGTAGACCTTGCCATCACCGTAGAGCATGTAACGCGCCATGAGGGGACCGTTGCCCTGCATGAGCATGCGCTCTGGCCATGGCGCGCGGAACAGGTCGATGGAGTCGGGCTGGGCGGATTTTGCATCGACGTAGCCGCCATATGCGAACGGAACGCGCCAGAGGACCAGTTCGGGGAACAGCTCCTTGCCGTGGTCCTCCCATGAGTTGTCCTGCCCGACGCCGTTCATGACGCCCATCACGCGGACTTTCGAGTGTACCCGCGCGCGGACATTCTCCCATCTGGATGTGCCGCGGAACTCTTCAGCGATGCTTATGAGTGCCCGTACGATGGTGTTCATGCCGCCCCAGCTCAAGAGCCAGAGCGTGCGGGGGTCGTCGTCGAGGATCGCGCGCTTGATCGCGTTCGATCCCGGCGTCTCCTCTCGCACGTCGCCCTCGAACGCGACGTTGCCCACGAAGGTGCGGCTCACCAGCTCCTCGGGCGTGGGGAAGTCGGGCTCGCCCGCGGCCCGGGCGTTCGCCTGCAGGGTTGGCCATGCCTGGGCGTACTCGTTGGTCCACAGGCGCTCGATCCAGCCCTCGGGAAACGGGCGGTACTCGGTGAGCTGGCTCGCTTCGGGATCGGGCTCGGGCGGCACGACCTTCCACTCGTAAGACCGCGCGCCCTTCGTGCGCCAATGAGGGTTGATCTCGCCCAGTGTATGGACCCCGTCGCCTTGGAAGTGATACTGCGAGGAGGTGTAGACCATCGCCTCGAGGTCGATGTGGTTCAGGTAGAGCGCGAGGTGGATGACCGAGTTCATGTCGTCGACTTCCATGTCGGTTGTGATGATGACGCGCGGCGCCTCTTGCATGGCGATCCTTCCGTTCGGCGTTTTCTCCAATGGCCGTTAGCGCCTCTGCGCCGCTGCCCACTCCCAGCAGCTCACGGGTTCTCCGTTCACGAGCACGTTCGTGCCATCGAGGTCGGTTCGGCAGAAGTCGTTGAACTGGTGGATCCACACGCCGTGGTTGAACGTCTTTTTAGGGGAGCCGTCGGATTCGCGGTAGCGACCGGTGAGGTCCTCCACGTGATCGAAGTAGGTCATGTGCGCCTCTGCCCCCGCCTCGACCAGCTTGTGATAGAGCGGCAGTGCGGTGTCCAGGGGATCGACCAGTTCGTCGCCCTTGGAGTGGATGAACCACAGCGGCGTTTTTGCGAGGGCGGATATCGCCTGGGACGTCTGGTTCTCGGTGAAGAACGGGGCGCAGCAGGGGAGCCCCGCCGCAAAGAAGTCGGGATAATCGAGGCACATGCGCACCGTCATGAAGCCGCCGTTGGAGAGGCCGGCGATCACGATGCGGTCGGTGTCGATCCGGTCGGCGTGCTTGGCGATGAACCCGTCGATGAGCGCCTTGAGCGCGGAGACGTAGATGCTCCTGTTCGATCGGCCCATCTGCTCGACGCCATCGTCCATCCAAAAGGTCGGGCATTGGGGAGCCAGCACCCAGGCGGCGCCGCCGAAATAGCCCTGGATGGGATTTTGGGAGAGGGCGGTCACACGGTTACCCGTGTACGCGCGCTCGGGTCCCTCCCAGGTCGCCTCGCCCGTGCCCTCACCGGCTCCGTGCAGATAGACGAGGAGCGCGGCCTTTTGGGGCCTGGGCGCGGGTTTGGCGAACGGGCCGGCGAGGGTGTGGTCCGCGGGCGAGAAATCAGGCTCGAAATACCCGTATTTGAGGCTGACGCCGTCGATCGGCTCCGCCATCTCGCCGACATTCCAGCGTTCGAGCGCGGGGCAAAGGGATGCGCGGAGCTCATCGAAGACCAGTCCGGACAGCGGAACGGGGCCGTCGACGACGGAGATCTCGCGCACCTGCGTCACCGTGATGTCGCAATCGACGTATTGGGAGCCGAGGACGCCGCCCTCGATGCATTTGGTGAGACGCTCCTCGCTCGTCTCGAGTGCCACGTGCGAGCTCGCGGCGAGGCGGTGACCCTGCTCATCGCAGGGATACGCGTCGATGATGCCGATGTAGCCCTGAGAGGGGAGGGAGACGCGGGAGCCCTTTTCCTTGCGCATCACGATGGTCCCATCGCGCCTACGCCGCGCGCAGAAGGCGCTGAACGCGTCGGGCGCGATGTCGCCGGCGCGCACGTCATGCGGAAGGTCGAGGATGATCTTGGAGATCCAGGGGCCGAAGTCGCCCAGGGCCGTCACGGTTGCGTACGTGAGGGAAGTCATTCGTGCTCCTTCTGGATAGACATAATCTAAACATGTTTAGTATAGAACGATATCGATATCCTGTTGAGGCAATCTCGGCCAACGGTGTTTGAATGGAGGCAAACAAGTCAGGTTGATAAAATAGCAGGTAAATTGGCCGGTAGTTCAGAACTTGGCATATGATGGGGACTTAACCCCATAACGTTCACCCTCTGTTTACTACCGTTCACCGTTAAAATAGGTGATAAAGATTGATATTATGCATAATGAAATACGTAAACGTTCAGTAAACATAACGTTTAGCCAATGAAAGTCGGTTGAGCGTCGTTTGCTGTACTGGTAGGCGCCCGCCGCGGCCGTAAGGGGTTATAGCCAGGCGGGCGAGAATCGACCGAGAGGTCGCATGGAATTTGGGGAGGGGTCCCATGGCAGTAGACAACAAGCAGATTGCCACCGATGTCCTCGCACTCGTAGGAGGAGCCGAGAACGTGCAGGTGGCCACCAACTGCATGACGCGCCTGCGCCTTACGCTCAAGGACAACGCCAAGGCGGATGTCGAGAAGATCAAGAAGGTCAAGGGCGTGCTCGGTTGCCAGTTCTCCGGCAGCCAACTACAGGTCATCATCGGCCAGAACGTGCCCAAGGTGCTCGATGAGTTCGTGGCCATGTCCGGCGTCAAGCAGGGCGCCGTCGTGAACGAGAATCTCGACGCCCCCAAGGAGAAATTCGAGCTCAAGCAGCTCCCGAACATCATCCTCGACTACCTGTCCGGCTCCATGACCCAGCTCATCCCGCTGCTGATGGCCGGCAGTCTCTTCCGCACCATCGCCGCCGTTCTCGGGCCGACCATGCTCGGCCTGTTGTCCGATACCGACCCGACGTACACCTTCCTTTATACCACCCTGTACGAGGCGACGTTCACCTTCATCCCGATCTACCTCGGCTACGCCGCTGCCAAGAAGCTTGGTGCAAGTCCGGTGCTCGGCATGCTGCTCGGCGGTGCCCTGATGGCGCCCTCCGTCGTGAGCGCTGCCGCTGAAGGCGGAAGCGGAATCATCTCCGTGTACGGCATTCAGATCGCCGCGGCGAACTACCAGCAGTCCGTGCTGCCGATTATCCTGTCGGTCCCGGTTCTCTATTTCGTCGAGAAGTTCTTCAAGAAGGTCATGCCCGACGTCCTCTCGACCGTCTTCACGCCCTTCTGCACCATGATCGTCACCATTCCTATCGCCTTCATCGCCCTTGCCCCGCTGGGCAACCTCATCGGTAGCGTCATCGCCAACGCGCTGTTCGCCGTGTCCGATGCCGGCCAGATCGGCGTCCTGTTCGTCATGGCGATCCTCGGCGCCTTCTGGCAGCTGTTCGTCGTCGCCGGCATGCACATGCCCGTCATCCTGCTCGCCCAGGTCCAGATCATCGCCGTCGGCTACGACCCGTTTGTCTTCGTGTCCACCAACTGCGCCATGGCCGCCGTCTGGGGTTGCGCTTTCGGCGCCTTCCTCAAGATGAAGAACAAGAACGAGAAGGGTCTCGCTCTTGGCTACGTGATCTCCGCCATCGCCGGCGGCGTGACTGAGCCCGCGCTTTTCGGCATCCTCATGCGCTTCCGTCGCACCATGCTCGGCATGTTCATCGGCGGTTCCATCGGCGCCGTCTTCTCCGGCCTCATGGGCGTCACCTACTACCTGGCCGGTGGTGCCTCTAACTTCCTGGTGTTTACCAATTACCTGCAGGGCGGTCAGATGAACACCGTGTGGGCGATCGTCGGCATGGCAATCTCCTTCGTCATCGCCGCCGCCGTGGTGCTCGCGACCGGCTTCTCCAAGGAGGAGCTCGCCGAGATGGACGAGGAAGAGGCTCCGGCTCTCGCCTAGCGTGTAACGCGCATATCTGAGTAGGCTGAGATGGCCCCCACCGCTCGCCTACATTGACTCAGGGCCCCGCTCGGCATCCGCCCGGCGGGGCTTTCGTTATCGAATCTGCTATCCGATAATTCGACTTCGGGCACGGGTCGAGAAGAGAAGGGAATCGCATGGGACTTGGCAAGCTCGCGGTGAATGACCGCAAGGACGGCTTCACGCTCGACGGGAGGCCATGGTTTTGGCTGGCGGATACGTGCTGGGGCGCCTTCACCAGCATCGAGCTGTCCGATTGGGAGTACTACCTCGCGCGTCGCGCGGAGCAGGGCATCAACGTGCTGCAGGTCAATACGCTTCCGCAGTGGGATCGCTGCCGCCCGGACCTCGGCATCTACCCGTACGCCAGCGAGGACGGGACGGTGTTTGACTGGTCTGCCCCCAACGAGGCGTATTGGGAGCGCGCGCGAGGGATGTGCCGGATGGCGGTCGAGCATGGTATCCGCCCGGCGCTCGTCTTGCTGTGGTGCAACTACATCCCGGGTACGTGGGGGTCGATGATCGCGCAGAAGCTCGGCGCGCCCGTCATGCCGCTCGACGAGATCCGCCCCCATATCGAGCGCGTCGTGAGGCATCTTGGTGAGTTCGATCCCGTCTACGTGGTTACGGGCGATACCGATTTCAAGTCGGACGAGGCGATTCGCTATTACGAGGAGGGCCTTTCCGCCGTGTGCGAGCTGGCGCCGAACGCCCTTCGGTGCATGCACATCAACCGTGCCAACCGCACGATTCCCGAGCAGTTCATCGATCGTCTGGACTTCTACATGTACCAGCCCGGCCATAATTACGAGGGTCAGAGCGAGGCGTGGAAGCTCCCCGAGGATTTCCGTGCGAGCTATCCCCAAAAGCCCCTGCTGAATTCAGAGCCCTGCTACGAGCAGATGGGAGCGAGCCGCAACGTGTACTGGCGCTTCACAGCCCAGGATTGTCGTGCAAGTGCCTGGTCGGGCATCCTCTCGGGCGCCGCGGCGGGTCTGACGTACGGCGCGCACGGCGTATGGAACTGGCAGACGGCACAGAGCAAGGGATCGGTGTTGGGCGAGGGCTTCGACATGCCGTTCCGTTGGCAGGAGTGCCTGCAGTTCCCTGGCGTGTGGGACTATGGCATGGTGCCCCACGTGCTCAATTCCTTAACCGAGGGCGGCCTTCACGCGGTCGTGCCCGCCCAGGAGCTGCTGGACGATGCCCGCGAGGCCATCCGCGTTGCGCGCGTGGGCGATCGCGTGGTCGCCTACCTGCCGCGTACGACGGCGCTCAAGCTCCATGGGCCGTTTGCCGATATGGAGGCGGTCGCATTCGATCTCGAGGACAAGCGCGTGGCGCATCTGCCCATGCGCGTGGACACCCGGACGGGGATGACGCGCGTCGAGCAGCATCCCTTCGGCCACGACGCGCTGGTGATCCTCAAGCCGGCCGCGCATTAGGCGGTTTGCTTGTCTGACAGTTGTCTATGCCGCAACGAAGTAATGAAGCCCCAGTGCCAGGTGCGCTGGGGCTTCTTGCCGTGCGGGTCAATCATTTCGCGAACTGAGCGCGTTCGTGACTGACGTGCCTCGAAAATTCAGAAATAATGGCTCGATTTTTCAGAAAAATAGGCTCGAAAATTCGATAAAAGTCGCTCGAAAATTATTTATACTAAATTCATTGCCCGTTCACGCGGAGGTGATATGTATGGGTCTTAAGCCTTCCGGATATTTGCCTCGACTGACAGATTCGATTATCGAACGGAGGATGAAGGCATTCGGCGCCGTGGAGGTTGCCGGTCCGAAGTTCTGCGGGAAAACATGGTCGAGCATGGCACAGGCGGCGAGCATAGCTCATTTGGACGATGCGGGCACTCGTCGCATGGCGGAGCTTGACGTATCTCTAGCACTCGAAGGGCAGCTCCCCCATGTGATTGATGAATGGCAGGACGTTCCGACAGTTTGGGACGCGGTGCGGCGAAGCGTAGACGAGCATGGCAACAAGCGTGGCATGTATCTGTTGACGGGTTCCTCGACGGTCGATAAGAGTAAAGTCTCGCACAGCGGTGCAGGGAGGATAGCGACGGTCCCCATGCGCACCATGAGTTTATTCGAGAGCGGGGAGTCAACGGGGGCGGTCTCTCTTCGTGGATTGTTCGAAGGCCAGTTTGTTGGCGGTGTGGCATCGACTGATGTACGCAAGCTTGCCTATGCGATTTGCCGAGGTGGATGGCCCGCGGCGCTCGAGGGCGATGATGAACTGGTCGGAGATATCGCGGCGCAATACCTGGATGCACTATTTTCTGTGAGCGCGGTAAAGGCCGGACTTGATTCGCGCATGGCTCGGAGATGCGCATCGTCGCTGGCGCGAAACATGGGGACGTCCCTGACGTATCGCACGATGTACGCCGATTTGCATGAGGGAGTTGTGCCATCGGGTGTCGCAGCATCGTATTTTCAAAGTGAGCTCGAACCCTACGTCTCGTTTTTCGAGGACCAGTATTTTATAGAAAACCAGGTTGGCTGGGACGCTCCTATCAAATCTAAGTCCAGGATTCGCTCAAAGCCAAAACGCACGTTTACGGATCCCTCACTGCCCGCTTCGTTGCTGGGAATGTCTCCCGAGCGCTTGTTACGCGAGACACAGACATTCGGTACGTTACTCGAGGAGCTGTGCCTTCGTGACGTTCGCGTGTACAGCACCGCATTGGGCACAATGCCGAATCCCATCGTTTCCTATTACGGCGACGCTGACGGGCTTGAGGTGGATATTGTTGTCGAACTGCCTGATGGGAGGTGGGGGGCATTCGAGGTCAAGTTGAGCGAAGAAAAGGTGCCCGCAGCGGAGGCGAACTTGCTACGCTTGAGGGATAAAATCGCTCGCAACCCAGCGGCGCGCAATGCAGACCCTTCGTTTTTGGCGGTGCTCGTCGGCAAGGCATCATATACGTGGAAAATGCCGAGTGGCGTCTATGTCATACCCATCACGGAGCTTGGAGCGTAGAGTTAACTCAATTTCTGCCGATTTCGATGTTGCGAAAAGTTACCGCGCCGTTATCGATAACCCTCCCATAAGGGGAGGGGGAAGAGAACGTCCTCGAATTTGGCCCATTCTGCGGGATAGTCGATTTCATCCGGACGGGCAACCCAGCGCCCCTCAAGGCCGTACATCGCCGCCATGGCGCAGGAGAACGTGTCGTGCGCGTTGACCCCCTCCGGCACGCTCCATGCAATCTTCTGCTCCGGGTCGGTGATGTTCTTCGAGCGCTTATTGAAGTAGTCGTGCATTGGGCTCGCCGTGCTCATGCCCTCGGTGTTAAGCGTTTGGAACAGCATGACGAGTTCCGGCTGGTTGTTGTTCTCGGCAACGACGAGGCGGCAGTACTCGGGGATTTTCGGCTGCTGTCCCTCGAGGGCCCCGCCGGGTGCAAAGAGCGAAACATAGTCATCGGCCGATGAGCAGCGATCGTAGTAGTGTCGGATCACTTCTAGGAGCAGTCCGTGCTTGCTGCCCACGTAATGCAAGACGCCGGGCTGGCTAATGCCTACGGCATCGGCGACCGCCTGGAGGGACATGCCGGTGTAGCCGCGCTCGTTGATAAGGCGGACGGCAGCCTGGACGATTTGGTCGAGGCGTTCCTGTGCGGCGACGCTGCGCTTCGCTGCGGTGCGCACAGATTTTTTGGGGGATGCTTCGGTCATTCGTGGTTCTCCTCAAGTGGGCGCGGGTGGGAATATGCCCGCGCCCTCCCAATGCTAGCTGAAATTCGTGCGAATGGTTGACGCCGCACTCTGCTTTCGTGGAGAGCATATGCCGTTCACCTAGGGATTCATACCGCTTGCAGCGATAAGTACTTACTGAGTACTAAGTAACCTTACTATGCAGATAGCAAGTTACTTAGTACTCAGTAAGTAACGTGCTGGCGCATCCCAGATCGCAACCTCTCTCCCGATCGTCCTCGAATCCAAGGCAGAACCCCTCCTTGTGGCTTCGAGGGTGCGCCTCCTTTTGCGCATCACCACTTCGAAGGGAGCCAATCTCATGGCCCAGCAGACAGCAACAGCGACGTTTGACGAGAATGTCATTGCCCCCGACACGGGAAAGCCCATGCCGAAAACGGAGACATGGCGCTTCATGATCGGTTTCATCATCTTCGGCGTCATGTGGATGATGTCCGGCACAATCGGCTCGAACGTATTGTTCCCCGAGCGCTTTAACGGTTTGGGAATCGGTCAGCCCGAGGCGATTCTGGCGACCATGAACTCCGTCGGTTCCGTGTTCGCGCTCGTGTCGAACCTCGTGTTCGGCGCCCTTTCCGACCACTGCCACTCTCGCTTTGGCAAGCGCACGCCGTTCATCGTGGTGGGCGGCTTCATCTGCGGTGCCGCGTTCTGGAGCACTTCGGTTGCCACCACACTTCCCATGATCGTCGCGTCGTGGTGCGTCCTCCAGATCGGTCTGAACTGCATGCTTGCGCCCGCCGTGGCGGTGCTGTCCGACCGCATCCCGCTCAATAAGCGCGGCACGCTCTCGGCGTTTTACGGCGGCGGTGCCACCGCCGGTCAGTCCGTCGGTACCATCATCGGCACGCAGTTCCTCTCCAACCCGGTCCCCGGTTTTGTGATCGGCGCGGTCTCCTGGTTGCTCACCGGCATCCTCGCCATCATCATCTGGCCTCGTGAGAAGTCTGCCGCGCTGGCGGATGGCGAGAAGAAGGAGGAGCTGAACCTCGTCTCGCTCCTCAAGATGTTCGTTCCGCCCACCAAGAACTGCCGCAACTTCTACCTTGCCCTGGTCGGTCGTCTGCTCCTCATCTTTGGCTACTTCTGCGTCAATGGCTACCAGCTTTACATTCTCGAGAAGTACATCGGCTTGCCCGTTGCCGAGGCGGGAGCGGTCCTGTCTTCCATGTCCGTTGTGATCATGGTGGTCTCCCTCATCTCCTCACTGACATCGGGCGCCATATCCGACAAGATCGGCGCGCGTAAGCCCATCATCGCGGTCGCCACCTTGCTTATCGCCGTTGGCATCGCCGCGCCGTGGATCCTCAAGTCCGTCATGGGCATGTACGGTTTCGCACTGCTCGCCGGTCTGGGCTACGGCATCTACTCCTCCGTTGACCAAGCGCTGAACGTTGACGTTCTCCCAAGCAAGGAAGAAGCTGGCAAGGACCTCGGCATCCTGAACATCGCCAACACCATCGGCCAGATTCTTGGACCCATTGTCACATCGTCCATCGTGGTCGCCACCGGCTCCTACTTCATGACCTTCCCCGTCGCGATCGTTCTTGTCGTGGTTGGCTTCGTCTTCATCGCGCTCATCAAGGGCGTCAAGTAAATCCTGGAGATACGCCCGGGGAGCTCAAGGTTGCCCCGGGCGCCTGTAGATTGATCATTCCAAAATGGGAGGAAACCATGAAGTCTGTAGAGCAATATAAGGTCTTCAGCGTGGAGCTTGAGGGCACCGCTGAAGGCAATCCATATGTCGACGTGACGTTTGGCGCTCGTTTCGAACGCGCTGACGGCGGGGATGCCGTGGACGTGCCCGGATTCTACAAGGGTGATGGCACCTATCGGGTCAATTTCATGCCCGGAAGCGCTGGCGCGTGGAACTACACCACGCATTCCAGCGACTCCGCCCTCAACGGAGTACAGGGCTCGTTCGAGGTGACGCCGGCGAGCGGGGACAACCATGGTCGCGTGCTTCGTGCCCGCGACGTCCTGCCGCGCGAGGCCCCGTTCAGCACGGAGAACGACTTCACCTTTGCCTATGAGGACGGTACGCGCTACCTGCCCTTTGGTACCACGTGCTACGCGTGGACCAATCAGGACGAGGAGCTTCAAGAGCAGACGCTCGAGACCTTGTCCCACGCCCCGTTCAACAAGATCCGCATGTGCATCTTCCCCAAGTTCTACGACTACAACGTGGAGGATCCGGCGATGTACGCGTTCGAGGGCTCCAAGGGGGCGTTCGACCATACCAAGTTCTACGAGCCGTTTTGGGAGAACCTGGAGAAGCGCATCGCCCAGCTCGACGAGCTTGGCATCCAGGCGGATATTATCCTGCTGCACCCGTATGACAAGCCCGAAGACTGGGGCTTCTCCCGCATGACCAAGGATGAGGACGTTTTCTATCTCACGTATGCGGTGCGTCGTCTTGCCGCCTACAAGAACGTGTGGTGGAGCCTCGCGAACGAATGGGATCTCCTGCCCTGGAAGCCGGCGGAGGATTGGGACCTGTACGCTCGCATCGTCATGGCCAACGACCCGTACGGCCACCTGCGCTCAATCCACAACTGCCGCGAGATCTTCGACCATAGCCATCCCTGGATCACCCATGTGAGCTGGCAGCGCTGCGATTTGCAGCGCACCGCCGAGTGCGTGGTCGACTTGCGCGCCCAGTACGGTAAGCCGGTGATCGTTGACGAGGCTGGTTACGAGGGCAACATCAACTGGGGCTGGGGCAACCTCACCGCCGAGGAAGAGGTTCGTCGGTTCTGGGAGGGCTGCTTGCGCGGTGGCTATGTGACCCACGGCGAGACTTTTGTCGACCGCGGACCCAAGCTCTGGTGGGCGCATGGCGGCAAGCTGTACGGCGACTCTCCCGAGCGTATTGCGTTTTGCCGCTCCTACATGGAGTCGCTGCCGAGTGGAATGGATTGGGTTCCCGACGAGATCGGCGTGATTGACGGGACCTTCACCTGGGACGTGACGTGCATGGCCGATTCCATGGGCAAGGGCACCGATGACGTCCTCATGTACTTCGGCTTCTTCCGCCCGGCGTATCGTGAGTTCACCGGAGACGAGGGCAAGCGCTACCAGGTTGACGTTATCGACACGTGGAACATGACCGTCGAGACCCTGCCGCAGACGTTTGAGGGTGCGTTCCGAATCGATCTGCCCAGCCGTCAATACATGATGTTGCGCGTGCGCACGGTCAAGGCGGAGTAGCCGTACTGCCTCGACTCGAGGTTGCCCCCGTTCGGCCGCATTGCGCGCTCGCACGGTGGCCGCACGTCTTACACGGGCGGCATGTAGATGAAGGAAAAAGGGATGGACGAGTTTTTTGGTATTGATATCGGCGGGACGAGCGTTAAGTGGGCGGTCCTCGGAGAAGATTTCTCCATTCGCGAGCGTGGGTCTATCCCAACGGATTTCTCCACTGCGGAAGAGGCGGTCTCGACCCTCATGGAGATCGTCGAGCCGTACGCGGACCGTGTCCGGGCGATTGGCGTGAGCGCCCCCGGAGGCATTTACGAGGGGGATCCGGACGGCGTGATCCATCGGGGCGGTGCGCTCACCTATATGGACGGTTGCCCAGTGGGCAGACTGCTGCGCGAGCGCTTCGACATGCCGGTCGCCGTGGACAACGACGGCAAGTGCTGCGCTCTGGGCGAGTACGCCGCGGGCGCCCTGCGCGGCGCCTTCACGGGCGTTGTGCTCGCGATCGGCACGGGCATCGGCGGCGGCATCGTCGTGGACGGCAGGGTCCTGCGCGGCGCCAACGGATTCGCGGGCGAGTTCAGCTTCATCCGCAACGACGCGCAGGCGCCGGTCTCCATGGGGAACATCTTCGGCGGGACGGGTAGCTGGCGCACGCTGGTGGCCCTCATGCTCTCCGAAAAGGGCATGGAGGACGACGGCACGGTGGACGGGCGCAGGGCGTTCGAGTGGGTCGCCGCGGGCGACGAGGCCGCACGGCGCGGGCTCGATCGCTACGCGCTCATGTTCGACAACATGCTGCTCAACCTCCAGGCCGTTCTTGATCCGGACGTGTTCGCCATCGCGGGCGGTATCAGCTGCCACCCCGAGCTCATGGAGGCACTCGAGAGGCAGATGGAAGTCGCGCTCTCGGGCTTCGCGGGTCCGCTCGCCGGGTTCCCGAGGCCCAACGTGGTCGCCGCTCAGCTCGGTAACGACGCCAACCTGTACGGTGCCGTTCAGGGCGCGATGCGTCTGGCGCAGTCTTAGCGTGCTGTTGGCTCAACGCGCGTAGAGCAGCATCCCTTCGGTCACGACGCGCTGGTGATCCTCGAACCGCTCGCGTAGGCGTAGCGACCGTGCGGGGCGTGCGACCGACCGTTCAGTGGTAAAACCGTTGACCAAGTCGTGTATGTGCGGCAATATTTCAACGGGCGTCGGCATGTGCCGACGTCCGTCTTTTTTACGGGAGGGAATATGGCCGCCAAGGTGACACTCAAGGAAATCGCCCGAGAAGTGGGATTGTCCCCTTCGGCCGTGTCTTTGGTTCTCAACGACCGCCCGTGCCGCATTTCCGAGGAAAACCGCAAGCGGATCAAAGAGGTCGCGGCGCGCAAACGCTATGTTCCCAACCAAATCGCCCGTAGCTTGGTTATGCAGCAATCCAGGACGTTCGGCCTGATCGTCCCCAACATCGAGAGCCGGTTCTTCTCCTCGCTCGCCCGAAACTTGGAGGTCAGGTGCCGCGAGCGGGGGTATGCCCTCTTCATCATGAATTCCGATGTGTCCTCTGAACATGAGGAAGAGATCGTACGTCTGCTGGTCAATCGCGGCGTGGACGGCCTGATGTTGGTGACGGCGCATGAGATCGATGCCGATGAGCAGCTCGTCGAGAGCCTCGCATCGCTGCCGGTTCCCTTGGTGATGGTGGACCGTTTTATCGAGGGCGTGAGCTGCGATAGGGTTCGCTTCGACAGCGAGCTTGGCGGTTTTCTCGCCACCGATTGCCTGCTGCAGCAGGGTCATACGCGCATCGCATGTCTAGTTAACACCTCTTCACACACCGGCAACGCGCGCCTTACGGGATATCGGCGTGCACTGGAGTCCCACGGTGTTTCCGTGGATGATTCCCTGGTGTTCGAGAGCGACTACTATATCGCCGACGGTGCGGCGGCAACGGAGCGGGTGCTCGGCACCGATGCGACGGCGGTCTTTGCGAGTTCGGACAACATCGCTCTTGGAGCGCTGAAGTGCCTGTATGCGCACGGCAAGCGCGTGCCGCGCGATTATTCGCTCGTGAGCTACGACAACTCCGCTGCGGACGCCCTATTCGAGCCGGCTTTGACGGCGATCGAGCAAAACGTCTCGAAGCTCGCCGACAACGCGATGGAACTGCTGTTCTCTCGAATCGGGGAGGGTGCCGACCGCGCATTCGAGGACCGCGTGCTGGCTCCGCGCTTGGTATGCCAAGCAAGTGTCGCACCCATTGCAAACTAGCCGCGACCCGTGCGTGCGGACATGCGGCGCGCTGCCGCATGCACCTGCGAGCCGTTCATCCGAACCATATCTAATCAAATTGCCAACAGGATAAACAATAGCAAACAGAATTAAAGGTATTTAGAAAAAACGTTTTACCATTTCTGATAAAACGTTTTATCGTTTACACTCGGCTTAACGATATTCGAAAGGCGGAACGATGTCCCGCCTTTGCGTGGGAGGAATAAGCCATGACTCAACCCGTGATCGGCACCCCGTGGACCAAGCTCGACGGTCCGGTGAGCGCGGAGGCGCTTTCCGGCGTGGATAAGTACTGGCGTTGCGCCAACTACCTGTCCGTCGGTCAGATCTACCTTCGCTCCAATCCTCTCATGCGCCCCGATTGGACCGATGCCAAGACGGGGGAGCAGCGCGATTTCGGCCGCGTCGACGTCAAGCATCGCCTGGTGGGCCATTGGGGCACCACCCCGGGCATCAACTTCCTGTTCGGCCACGTGAACCGCCTGATCGCCGACCACGGCCAGAACACCATCTTCCTCATGGGGCCCGGGCACGGCGGTCCCGCGGGCACCGCGCAGTCCCTGCTCGACGGCACCTACCGTGAGATCCGCCCCGACATCACGGATGATGAGGCGGGCCTCGAGAAGTTCTTCCGCCAGTTCTCGTACCCTGGCGGCATCCCGAGCCATTTCGCGCCCGAGACCCCCGGTTCCATCCACGAGGGCGGAGAGCTCGGCTACACGCTGAGCCATGCATTCGGCGCAGTGATGGACAATCCGAGCCTGCTCGCCGTGGCGGTGGTGGGCGATGGCGAGGCCGAGACCGCGGCGCTGGCGACCTCGTGGCAGTCGAACAAACTCGTCAACCCCAAGACCGATGGTATCGTCCTGCCCGTTTTGCACCTCAACGGCTACAAGATCGCGAACCCCACTATCCTGGCGCGCATCTCCGACGACGAACTCACCAAGTTCTTCGAGGGCATGGGGTACGAGCCCCACTTCTTTGTCGCCGGATTCGACAACGAGCCGCACGCCTCCATCCACGCGCGCTTCGCAGGCCTGCTTGAGGAGGTCTTTGGCAAGATCTGCGACATCAAGGCCAACGCCGAGATGGGTGACGAGACCCGTCCCGTGTACCCGATGATCGTCTTCCGCACGCCCAAGGGCTGGACATGCCCCAAGCACATCGACGGCAAGAAGACCGAGGACTCCTGGCGCGCGCATCAGGTCCCGCTGGCGGACGCCCGCGACACCCACGAGCATTTCCGCGTGCTGCGCTCTTGGCTGCGCTCCTATGAGCCGGAGGGGCTCTTCACGCCCGAGGGGCAGATCCGCGATGAGGTCACGGCGTTCATGCCCGAGGGGAATCTGCGCATCGGCGCCAACCCCAACGCCAACGGTGGCACGGTTCGCCGCGAGCTCGTGCTGCCCGACGTCCGCGCTCATGAGGTCCCGGTGGCGGAGAAGGGTCACGGCTGGGGCGCGACCGAGGCGGCGCGCGTGTTTGGTGCCTACACCGCCGACGTTCTCGCCGCGAATGACGACTTCCGCATCTTCGGCCCCGACGAGACGGCGTCGAACCGCCTGCAGGACGCCTACGCCGCCACCAAGAAGCAGTGGCTCGCGGGTCATTACGCGGATGCCGACAACGACGACCTGCTCGCGCCTTCGGGCCGCGTGATCGAGCAGCTCTCCGAGCACCAGTGCGAGGGCTTCCTCGAGGCGTACGTGCTCACCGGCCGCCACGGTGTGTGGTCAAGCTACGAGAGCTTCGTCCATGTGGTCGACTCCATGGTGAACCAGCACTGCAAGTGGCTCGAGGCATGTCGCCGCGAGATCCCGTGGCGCGCTCCGATCTCCGGTCTGAACATCCTGCTCTCCAGCCATGTGTGGCGCCAGGATCACAACGGATTCTCCCATCAGGACCCGGGCTTCATCGACGTCCTGCTCAACAAGGCAAACGACACGCACGTGGTGAACGCCTATTACCCCTGCGATGCGAACATGGCACTCGCGGTTGCGGAGCGCGTGTACCGGTCCACGGATTGCGTGAACGCGATCTTCTGCGGCAAGCAGCCCGCACCGACCTTCGTGACCGTGGGCGAGGCGCGCGCTGAGCTCGAGGAGGGCCTGGCCGCTTGGGAGTGGGCGAGCACTGCGGAAAACCTGGAAGACGCCGACATGGTCATCGCCACGTGCGGTGATGTGCCCACGCTCGAGGCGCTTGCCGCCGTGGACCTGCTACGCGGCCATGGTGTCAAGGTGTGGTTCGTGAACGTGGTCGACCTGCTTAAGATCCAGAACGCCTGCGAGAACGATCAGGCGATTTCGGACGATCGCTTCACCGAGTTCTTCGGCACGGGCGAGAAGCCGGTCCTGTTCTGCTTCCACGCCTACGCCGGTACGATTCGCCGTCTGGTGTGGGCACGCCCCGGCCATGACGCTTGGTGCGTCCATGGCTACGAGGAGAAGGGCTCCACGACCACGCCGTTCGACATGCTGCGCCTGAACAACATGGACCGCTGGGCGCTTGCGGCGGAGGCCCTGCGCCTGATCGACGGCGCTCGCGGGGAGTCCGAGCATGCCGAGCAGATCGAGGCATGGGAGGCGTTCCGCCTCGAGGCGTTCGAGTTCGCCGTGGAGGAGGGCTACGACCATCCCGCGTTCACCGATTGGGTGTGGCCCGATGCCTCCGCCAACACCGAGTCGGCGCTCAATGCCACCCAACTCACCGCCGGTGACAACGAGTAGCCGGCTTTCCCGAACGGTCATATATGAAAACGGTGCATCGCCTGTATGGGTGATGCACCGTTTGACGTTCGGTCGAGTTTTAAGTTCTCGCGAAGTATAAAGCGAACGACCGGGATGGGTATTTCTTGAGCAAACATTCCGGACGGTGGGGAGCGACTACTTCACAACCAGAATGTCGCAGTCGGTGTTGCGCAGCAGGAACGTGGAGATCGACCCGAGCAGCGCGTACTTGATGGAGGACAGGCCGCGGGCGCCGCAGAGCACCAGGTCGGGCTGAACCACGTCGAGCATCTCATCCTTGAGCGTCTCGCGAATGCGACCGGCGCGAATCATGACCTCGACCGACGGAATATCGGGGTTGGCCTTGGCCTCTTCGACCTGGGCGGTGATGGAGTTGGTGAACGCCTCCTGCAGGCCCTGAACCAGGTCGGCCGGGTAGGAGCCTGCGGATTCGAGGGCGGTTGAGTCGATGACGTGGCCGATGACGAGCGCGGCCCCATTGTTGGCGGCGACTTTGATGGCGCGGGCGAGCACGAAATCCTGCTGCTCGGTGCCGTCAAGGGCAACAAATACCTTGGAATAACCCTCGTGCATGGTAGCCTCCTTGACTTAAGCGACGGGCTCCGTGTGGCCCGTCTTGATGTTTTACCATGCCACAGTTATACCCAAATGAGCCATCCGCCGGGGCAATATGCCGTGAACGGCACGCTTTTTCGGTGCAGCGCGCCGTTGGGGGCGATAATAGACCGGTACGTGACGCGCGGTGCTCGTCCTTCCTCGACGGCATGGGTCTTTCGCCGCGCCTCCGCTCAAATGTCTGGGAGGTCCACGTGGACATCATCGAACTGCTCAAATCTGCCTTCCTTGGCCTGGTCGAGGGCATTACAGAATGGCTGCCCATCTCGTCGACCGGCCACATGATCTTGGTGGACGAGTTCATCAAGCTCAACGTGACCGAAGAGTTCTGGAACATGTTCCTCGTGGTGATCCAGCTCGGCGCGATCCTGGCCGTGTGCGTGCTGTTCATCCGTGACCTGCTGCCGTTTGGATTTGGCAAGACGCGCCAGGAGTGCCGCGACACCTGGAGCCTGTGGGGCAAGATCATCGTGGGCTGCCTGCCTGCGGCGATCATCGGCATTCCGCTGGACGACTTCATGGAGGAGCATCTCTACAACGCGTGGGTCGTCGCTGCCGCGCTCATCGTCTACGGCATCGCGTTCATCGTGATCGAGCGTTGGCGCGCCAACAAGCTCGCGGCGCGCGTGGCCGAGGAGGCCGCGGCGAACGCTCGTCCCGGAGGTGCCCACTTTGCGGCTCCCGCCGTTGCCATCGAGCCTACGCAGGGCGGCGACTTTGGCGCCATCACCTCGCTCGAGGACCTCTCCTACAAGACCGCCCTGGGCATCGGCTGCTTCCAGGTGCTCTCGCTCATCCCCGGCACATCGCGCTCCGGCTCCACCATCATCGGCGGCCTTCTGCTGGGCACCACGCGCTCTGTGGCGGCCAAATTCACGTTCTTCCTCGCCATTCCCGTCATGTTCGGCGCGAGCTTCCTCAAGCTCGTGAAGTTCTTCCTCAAGGGCGGCGTGTTCGATGCGAGCGGCCTGGCCATTCTGGGCGTGGGTTGCGCGGTTGCCTTTGTGGTGTCGCTCGTGGCCATCAAGTGGCTCATGGGCTTTGTGCGCCGTCATGACTTCACGGCGTTCGGCATCTACCGCATCGTGCTCGGCATCGCGGTCTTGGGATATTTCGCTCTGCTGGGCTAGTGATCGCGGCGCATCGCGGCGGCACGGCCCTCGTCTACGAGTCGGCTCGTCGTGAGCGGACGGCGGAGGGGTTTGCAGGGCATAGCGTCCCGTGATTCGCCGGCATGCTCGACCTGGCTAGCCTATGGCGCAGATCTTTTTATGACGCAGGTCTTTTGCAGAGCTGCACATAAACGCACGTATATGGCACGCGCTCTGGCATACTGGGTGCGTGCCATGTTGTATGAAAGGGACGTATCCATGACCAATGTGTACTTCAACCATGATGGCGGCGTCGATGACCTTGTGAGCCTGCTGCTGCTTTTGCAGATGCCTCAAGCCCGCGTGACGGGCGTGTCCGTGATCGACGCGGACGGCCAGATGGAGGCGGCGCTCGAGGCCACGCGCAAGATCATCGACCTGTTCGGCGGCAAGCAGGGCGTGCTCGAGGTGGCGGCCTCCATGTCGCGCCCGCACCACCAGTTTCCCTCCGAGTGGCGCGGCGCGGCGTTCACCTTCGACGCGCTGCCCATCCTGAACGAGCATGGCGCGCCCAAGACCCCCGTGACCGATGTGCCCGCGCATCTGGATCTGGTGAACAAGGTCATGGCGCAGGAGGGCAAGACCACGCTACTGTTCACCGGCCCGCTCACCGACCTCGCTCGCGCGCTCGACGCCGAGCCTGCCATCGAGGACAAGATCGAGGCGCTCTACTGGATGGGCGGATCGCTCGACGGCCATGGCAACGTGGTCGACCCGTGCTTTGACGGCACGGCGGAGTGGAACGCGTTTTGGGACCCCGAGGCCGTCAAGCGCGTGTGGGACTCCTCGCTCGAGATTCACATGGTGGGCCTGGAGAGCACCGAGGAGCTGCCGCTCACGCGCGAGCTCTGCCAGCATTGGGCGACTTTGCGCCGCTACCCCGCCCTCGACCTCATCGGCCAGGGTTACGCGCTCGTGCTCAACGTGGCGGCGAACAACGTGTACTACCTGTGGGACGTGCTCACCACGGTCTACTGCCTGTACGCGGATATTGCTGAGGTGGAGCGCGTGCGCTGCGACGTGCGTGTTGACGGCGCGGCGGCGGGCCGGACGTATCGCTGCGAAGAAGGCCGTGAGGTCGCGCTGGTGACGCATGCGGATGCGGAGCGCTTCTACACCCTGGTGGACGAGCTCGCGATGTCCGCGGCGCCCGCGCTGTACTAAGACCGTCACCTGCTCGCGAACCTGCGGAGGGCATGCCATGAACATTCAGATCTTTGGAACCAAGAAGAGCTTCGATACCAAGAAGGCGCAGCGCTACTTTAAGGAGCGGCGCATCAAGGTCCAGTTCATCGACCTCAAGGAAAAGGAGATGAGCAAGGGCGAGCTGCAGAGCGTGATGCGCGCCGTGGGCGGTATCGACGCCGTGATCGACCCGAACGCGAAGGATCAGGACACGGTGGCGCTCATCACCTACCTTGCCGAGAGCCAGAAGTTCGACAAGTTGCTCGAGAACCAGCAGATCCTGCGCGAGCCCATCGTACGCAACGGCCAGAAGGCGACGGTGGGGTACTGCCCGGACGTCTGGAAGACCTGGGAATAAGGCGCGCTTGCGGGTGGTGGCTCTGGTGAAGACCGCGGGCGGCGCGGCTGTGAAAGGTCTTCCGCGATGAGGGTTTTCTTGGGTGCCGCCCGCTGATCTTGTGAGTGCAGTCAGGGCGATGGGGAAGATGCCTCCCCATCGTGTGGCGCGTGCATGACCTCGTGGGGGTATTTCGATGAAGCAGCATGCAATGGACGTCATTGTCACATGTGATGAGGGGTACCTAGGCCCACTCCGCACCATGTTGTACTCGCTGCGCGCAAGCAATCAGGGCGCTCAAGTTCGTATTTGGCTGCTGCACAAGGGGATTTCCCTCCCGGCGCTTGAGGAGCTGGAACGGTTTTGCTCGGTTCTCGGCCTCGCGATAGAGCCCGTGACGGTCGACCGTGCGCTCCTCGATGGAGCCAAATGCAGCGAGCGGTACCCCCAGGAGATGTATTACCGCCTGCTTGCACCCAGCATAATCAAAGCTCCCATCGAGCGGGCCCTGTATCTCGATCCCGATATCCTCGTTATCAATCCGCTTGACGATCTTTTTGAAATCGACTTGCATGGCAACGCGTTTGCCGCTGCTTCGCATCTGGATGCCGTCCACCCTGCGACGGCGCTTAACAAAGCTCGGCTTAGCACGTCTTCGGACTACTTTAATACCGGCGTGATTCTGTTCGATATCGCAAGGGCTCGAAAGAGCATATGCGTTGATGAACTCTTTTCGTATGTGAAGGCGCATGAGCAAGTCATGCTCTTTCCCGATCAAGATCTGTTTAATTCCCTTTTTGGCGCAGACACCCTTCGTGTCCCCGATGAGATTTGGAATTACGACGCGCGCAAGTACCCCGATAACATCATTCGAACATGGGGAACGGCGACGCTCGATTGGGTGATGGAGCACACGGCGATTTTGCATTTTTGTGGTAAGGATAAACCGTGGGCTCCTGGGTATCGCGGACAGTTTGCATCCCTGTATAAGCATTATGACGTTCTTGCCCAGCGCGTTTTGAAGTGATTCGCGTGGGCTATATGGAACGGGGATGCAGGCTTGTTGAATAGCGGGTTGAGATCGGTGGCATCTCAATGTTCAGCCTGCTCACGCCCGGCGCATTCTAATGCCTCTGGTTGTTTGCGACGTGCCTATCGGTAGGGCTGAAAGAGGCTGTAGTGTTTTCAGTCTGCTCAATATGTTGGATGAAGCTTGCGTTTGGGCTGAAAAGGCCGACTGGGTTATTCGCGGAGTTTTAAAGCTAGTAGAGTGACGCAGCTGCAGCTGCGGTTCAACCAATATCCTGCATATCAAAATGCTCCGAATCGAAATGCGGCATGTTGTTGAATTGGGGCTATTAGAGGGTGCTGCGCACGGAAATGGCCGGCTCGATTGAAATTGTATTCTTTCGAACCGGCCGAAGCCGAAAGAGGTCTCTTTGTTGAACAAACCTGTTATAAAGATGGCTCATCAGGTTGTTGCTAACAATTGCTACGTGTTGACGGGGTAGATTAAGATAAATCTAATGCTTGTTGATGTGACAGATTTTAGAGATGGGATTGGAATGAGGGCAGTGCTGGATGTTGTGGTGTCAATAGCGGGGGCCTGTTTGCTGGCGGTGTTCGGCACCTTAATGTTTCGAGGCAAGTTGACAGGGCTCCTCGCTGGAATGCCACTGCTGTCGGGAGAGCATCTGGATGAGGCAAAGCGCGTGGTTGAGTCGCGTGGAGCGCATCGAGCGGTGGGAGCGGCATTGGTTTTCTCTGCAATATGCCTGCTGCTGTCGCTGCTCTTTCCGGATAATAGATCTTTTTTTGGACTGTTGGTGACTATCGCGGTATTTGCATCGCTTGCCTATGCAAACCGAGAGCTAGTTCTCTCGTACTTGAAGTCGCGATGGCGTTCTGGACGTCGCGAGCCGAAATAGTACATTTCCGCGATCGGCGTAGACGTCATATAGGAGCAATTCGCATCCGTGAGTGGAGAAAACAGCGTTCGATGGGGATGGAGGAGTGGACGCCCCCATTCCCATCTTATGCAGTTGGTGCATTGCGTTCGGCAGCTACAGGCACTCCAGGAAGCTCGTGCCCTCGCCGTTGCCGGGGACGCCGAAGTTCTCCAGGATCGTCGCGCCCAGGTCGCTGGCGGTGCCGCGCAGCCCCAGGTCGCACCCGGCGCATCCGCGCTCGGCCATGGACGGGCTCCACGCCAGCAGCGGCACGAGCTCGCGCGTGTGATCGGTGCCGCGGTAGGTGGGGTCGGTGCCGTGGTCGGCGGTGATGAGCACCAGGTCGTCCTCGTGCATGTGGGCCATCACGTCGCCCAGCCGTTGGTCGAAGTCCTCGAGCGCCAGGCCGTCGCCCAGTGGGTCGCGCCGGTGCCCGTACACGGCGTCGAAATCGACCAGGTTGGTAAAGCACAGGCCATGCCAGTCCTGCGCCATGACCTCGTCCACATGGTCCATGCCGTCGGAGTTGCTCTGGTTGTGGTAGTGCGCGCCAAAGCCGTTGCCGCACAGCAGGTCGAAGGTCTTGCCCACGGCAATGGTGTCGAGCCCGGCGTCGTGCAAAAAGTCCACCACGGTGGGGCCGGTGGGAGTGAGGCCGTAGTCGTGGCGGTTGGCGGTGCGGGCAAAGTCCGCCGCGCACGTGCCCACATAGGGGCGCGCGATCACGCGGCCCATGGTAATCTCGGGCCCGTTGATGAGGGTGCGTGCGTACTCGCAGATGCGGTAGAGCTCCTCGAGCGGAATGACCTCCTCGTGCGCCGCGATCTGCAGCACCGAGTCGCCCGAGGTGTACACGATCAAATCGCCGGTCTTGAGCTGGTGCTCGCCGTAGTCCTTGAGGACCTCGGTGCCCGAATAGGGTTTGTTGCACACGATGTCGCGACCGCTGAACGCGCGCAGCTTGTCCAGCAGGCTCTCGGGGAAGCCCTGCGGGAAGTAGTCCATCTCAAAGCGCGTGGGCAGGCACATCATCTCCCAGTGGCCGTCGAGCGAGTCGTTGCCGCGGCTGATGATGCGCATACGGCCAAAGGCGCCGGCGGGAGCCTCGGGTGTGCCGATTCCGGCGAACGGCTTGCCGGGGCGCGCGAGGTTGAGGCCCAGGCGCTCCATGTTCGGCAGCGCGAGCGCGCGCCCCTTGTTGTCGAGCCACCACTGGGTCAGGTGGCCCAGCGTGTCGGCGCCGTCAGAGTTGTATTGCGCCGCGTCGGGGGCGTCGCCCACGCCGATGGAGTCGATGACGATGGCGAGGATGCGCTTGAATTTCTGTGAGGTCATGCGAATGTCCTTTGACGCGAACGATTAGGCTTCGAGCTCGCTCAAAATGGCGATGCTGGCGGAGACGCCCAGGCGGTTTGCGCCGGCCTCGATCATGGCCTCGGCGTCGGCGAGGGTGCGGATACCGCCGGCGGCCTTCACGCCAAAGTCCGGGCCCACAGTCTCGCGCATCAGGCGCACGTCTTCGACGGTGGCGCCGCCCGTGGAGAAGCCGGTGGACGTCTTGACGAAGTCCGCGCCGCCCTCAACGGTGAGGCGGCTGGCGCGCACCTTCTCCTCGTCGGTGAGCAGGCAGCATTCGATGATGACCTTGAGCAGCGCGCCGCCGGCGTGCGCGGCCTCGGCCACAGCGGCGATGTCGGCGCGGACCGCATCGTCGTTGCCGGCCTTGAGCTCGCCGATGTTGATGACCATGTCGACCTCGGTGGCGCCGGCGGCAACCACGTCAGCGGTCTCGGCGGCCTTGGCGGCGGTGGACATAGCGCCCAGCGGGAAACCGATCACGGCGCAGGTCATGACGTCGGTGCCCTCGAGGGCACGGGCCACGCGGGGGACCCAGTAGCCGTTCACGCACACGGAGGCGGTGTTGAGCTCGCGCGCCTCGGCGGCAACGCGGTCGATCTGCTCGGCGGTGGCGTCGGCCTTGAGCAGGGTGTGGTCCATGTACTTGGCGAGTTCGGACTTGGTGAGGGACATGAGGGTTCCTTTCGTTGATGGAAGAGCTGGGTGGCTCTAAGCGTACACGATGCCGTCGCGTGTGACGGTGGCATACAGGAGGGGGGTCGCCGGCGGCTGCTCGGCAGCAAAGGTGTAGGCGCCGCCGAGGCGCTCGGCGCCGGCGGCGAGTTTGGCGGGGTCGTTGGCGTGCAGGATGGCCACGGGCTCGCCTGCCACAACGGGGTCGCCGTAGTTCTTGAGTAGGGTGATGCCCGCGCCGTAGTCGATCGCGTCTTCCTTGGTGAGGCGTCCGGCGCCCAGCTCGGCGCTGGCAATGCCCACGGCCTCGGTATCGATGTGCGCCACAAAGCCATCGCTGGGAGCGGCGAAGGTGCGGGCGAGCGTGGCGCCGGGCAGCAGGGAGGGATCGTCGAGCACGCGCGGGTCGCCGCCTTGCGCCTCGACTATCTCCTTGAAGGCGGCGAAGGCGGAGCCGTCGGCGATGACGCGCCGGGCGCGCGCCTCGGCCTCTTGGCGCGTGCAGTGGCCCGTGAGCTCGAGCAGGTCGCTCGCGATGAGCAGCACTTCGTGCTCCAGGTCGGCGGGGCCGCGACCGTGGAGCGTCTCGATGACCTCCGCCACCTCGAGCGCGTTGCCGATGGCGTGGCCGAGCGGCCGGTCCATGTTGGTGACGAGCGCCTTGACGCGGCGCCCCATGCCCTCGCCGATGGCGACCATGGCCTGCGCGAGCTCGACGGCCTCGGGGACGGTCTTCATGAACGCGCCGGACCCGACCTTCACGTCGAGCAGGATGCAGCTCGAGCCGGCGGCAAGCTTCTTGCTCATGATGGAGCTGGCGATGAGCGGAATACTGCTCACGGTGGCGGTGACGTCGCGCAGGGCGTAGATGAGCTTGTCGGCGGGGACGAGGTTGCCGGTCTGGCCGATGATGGCCGCGCCGTGCTCACGCACGCAGTCGATGAACGCCTCTTGGCTGAGCGCGGTGTTGAAGCCGGGAATGCTCTCGAGCTTGTCCACCGTGCCGCCGGTGTGCCCCAGCCCGCGCCCGGTCATCTTGGCAACAAAGGTGCGCCCGGGATCCATGGCGGCGAGCATGGGCACCACGGCGAGGGACGTCTTGTCACCCACGCCGCCGGTCGAGTGCTTGTCCACGGTCGCCCCGGGAATGCCGGAGAGGTCGACCACCTCGCCCGAGTTCATCATGTGCAGGGTGAGCAGGCGCGTCTCCTCGGCGCTCATGCCGCGTAGGTAGATGGCCATGAGCAGGGCACTCGCCTGGTAGTCGGGGATGCGCCCGGCCACGTAGCCGTCGACGAAGAAGGCGATCTCGGCGTCGGTGAGCTCGTGCCCGTCGCGCTTTTTCTCGATGATGTCGTACATGCGCATTGCGATGCCTCGTTTTCGCTCGTTGGGGTTGCCCTTGGGCCGTTGTAGTTCAGCCGTTTACTTGCCGAGGTTCTCCGGTCCAAAGCTGTAGGGCAGGAGCTCCTCAAGGGTGGACTCGATGTACTCGGTGTCGCTGGTGCCCATGAGGATGCGGAAGGTCGCGGGATCGCAGAACTCGCGCATCACCTGACGGCACACACCGCAGGGCGCGCAGAGCTCACTGATGGGCTGCCCCTGTGGTCCGCCCACCACGGCGATGGCGGCAAAGTCGCGATGCCCGTCGAACACCGCGCGGAAGATGGCAGTGCGCTCGGCGCAGTTGCCCGGCGAGTAAGCGGCGTTCTCGATGTTGCAGCCCCCGTACACGGTCCCGTCAGCGCAGAGCAGGGCCGCGCCCACGGCAAAGTGCGAGTACGGCGCATACGCGTTTTCCCGCGCCGTAATGGCCGCACGTACCAGTTCAATATCAGTCATGGTGCTCCTTTCGGTCCCAGGGGGTTGGCCCCCCGACCTGTATCGTCCTGTGCTCGGGCAGTCCTGTTCGCACGGAGAGCCCACAGGGCTCTCCGGCTCATGCGGAACTCGCACAGGACGATACAGGTCGGAGAGCCAACAAACGCTAGAAATCGATCATCGCAAGCGGATGGTTCAACAAGAAGTGGGCGAGGGGTAGAAAGCGTGCTCAAATAGGGAAAGTTATCGCGAAGTGAGTAACCCGGTAAGAGGTGGGCGAGAAGAACGTAGGGGCTGCTCGTTCGATAGAGTTTCAAGCGGCTTTTCGTTTGCGAGCGCGGCAATCGGTTCAACCTAGGGAGGCCCACCTGTATTGTCCTGAGCGAGTTCCGCACGAGCCGAAGGCCCCGGTGGGGCCTTCGCGCGAGCAGGATTGTCCGAGCTCAGGACAATACAGGTGGGCCTCCCGTTGGGACTGATTACCCGCGCGAGCCCTTCTCGTAGGGAACGCCGTCTGCCTTAGGCGCAACGGAGCGACCCACGAACAGAACGAGCACCACGAGGGTGAGGATATAGGGCATGCAGGCCAGAATCTCGGAGGGGATCGGCACCACACCGCCGCCCAGGATGATGACGAGCGCCTGTGCCAGGCCGAACAGCAGGCACGCACCGAATGCGCCATGCGGGGTCCACTTGCCGAAGATGACGGCTGCGAGGGCGATGAAGCCCTGACCGGCCACAGCGGTCTGGGTGAACTGCGAGATGATGGCCAGCGTGATGGATGCGCCGCCAAAGCCCGCCATGACACCCGAGAGCACGACGCACGCAAAGCGGATACGGCTCACGTTGATGCCAAGCGTGTCGGCGGCCGCGGGGTGCTCGCCCACGGCGCGCACGCGCAGGCCCCACTTGGTCTTGTACAGCACGAACCACACCACGATGGCGGCAACAAGGCCAAGCACCACGGTGACGTCGATGTTGAGGTTCGCCCACGGGGTGCCGGCAAAAGCACCGGATCCAAACACCTTGGGCAGCGTCTGGACGGCCGGGCTCTGCGTGCCGCCGTCCCACATCAGGCGGGCGAGGAACAGGGCGATACCCGGTCCCAGCAGGTTGAGCGCGATGCCCGAGACGTTCTGGTCGGCCTTGAACGTGACGGCCGCCACGGCGTGCAGCAGCGCAAAGGCGCCACCGGCCAGGCCGGCGATCAAAAAGCCGAGCCATGCGTTGCCGGTGAAGAACGACGTTGCGGCACCGGCCAGGGCGCCGATGGTCATCATGCCCTCGATACCGATATTGACGACGCCGGAGCGCTCGGAGATCACGCCGCCCAGCGCGCCGAACACCAGCGGCGTGGCGTACATAAGGGTGATGCCGATGAGCAGGGTGATGTTATTAAGCATTGTCGGCCTCCTTCTCCATGGCAACGGTTGCGACGGCGGTTGCGGCAGAGGTTGCCTCCGCACCGCCCGAGCCCGTCGAGCCGCCCGTGCCCTTCTGCGCGGCGCGCTTCTCCAGGCGGTTGGCCACAAGCGTGACCACGCGGGCGAGCGCCACGAAGAACACGATGGTGCCGATCATGATGTTGATGATGTCGGTGGGGGCGCCCACGGCCATCTGCACCGAGGTGCCGCCGTACAGCAGGCCGCCGAACAGCAGGCCGGCGAAGATGCAGCCGATGGGTGAAGATCCGGCGATGAGCGCGACGGAGAAGCCGTTGAAGCCGTAGTTCTCAAAACCAGCCAGCGTGGACAGGCTGTGGGGCTGGATGCCGGTGATCATGAGGGCGCCGGCCAGGCCGGAGATGCCGCCGGCGATGAGCATGGCGAGCACGGTGTTGCGCTCAACCGGCATGCCGGCGAACTCGGCCGCATCGCGGTTGAAGCCCACGGCGCGCAGCTCAAAGCCCAGCTTGGAGCGGAATAGCACGAACCAAATCAAAACTGCCACGGCCACGGCGACCAAAAACGCGATGTTCACATCGGTCTTGACCAAGAAGTCGTACAGCCACGGGATGTTGCGCAGCGTCTCCAGGCCGGCGTCGGACAGCTTCCACTCGGGCAGGATGGTGGTGAAGCCCGAGGGGTTGATGGCGATGGAGGAGGTGGAGCTCGGCTGGTGGAACATCTCAGAGTTCACCACGAAGTTGTTCATGTAGAGCATGGTCCAGTTAAGCATGATGGCGGTGATGACCTCATGGATGCCGAAGCGCGCCTTGAGGAAGCCGGTGATGCCGCCGATGATGGCACCGCCAGCCACGCCCGCCAGGATAACGACGGGGATCTGCAGCGGCATGGGCAGGTTGAGCATGGTGCCCGCGATGAGCGCGCAGATGGTGCCGGCCACGTACTGGCCCTCGGCGCCGATATTGAACATGCCCGTCTTGAAGGCGAAGGCCACCGAGATGCCCGTCAGGATGATGGGCGCGGCCTTGATGATGGTGTTGGAGATGTATTTGGGCTTGGAGAAAATGCCCTCGAACAGCGCGGTGAACGATGCGATGGGATCGTAGCCGGCAACGGCCAAAAGGATGGCCGCCACGGCAAAGCCCAAAACGATGGCGAGCAGCGTCGCCGTGATGGGCTTCTTCAAAATGCGGACCGCGGTGCTCTCCTGCGGCTTCGCGGTTGTGGATGCGGTAGCAGACACCTATGCCTCACCTCCTGCCATGAGCAGGCCGAGCTTGTTCTCGTCGACCTCGCCTTGCTTGAACGTACCGGTGATGCGGCCGTCATAGATTACATCGATGGTGTCCGAGACGCTCATGATCTCGTCGAGTTCCAGCGAGATGAGCAGGATCGCGATGCCGCGGTCGCGTTCGGCCACCAGCGCCTTGTGCACGTATTCGATCGCGCCCACATCCAGGCCGCGCGTGGGCTGGACGGCGATGAGCACGTCGGGATCGTTGGAGACCTCGCGGGCGATGATGACCTTCTGCTGGTTGCCGCCGGACAGGCCCGCGGCGCTGTGGTCGGCGCAGTCGGCGGGGCGGATGTCGTAGTCGGCGATGAGCTGCTCGCAGAACTCGTGCATCTTGGTGCGGTCGAGCACGCCCCGCGCGCCAAACTCGGGCGTGCGGTACTTCTCGAGGGCGGCGTTTTCGGCAACGGTGAACGGCAGGACCAACCCGCGCTTCTGGCGGTCTTCATGGATGGTCGAAACCTTGTGGTCGATCACGTTGCGCGGAGTGGTGTTCTGGATCTCGACGCCGCGCACGCGCACCTTGCCGCCCTTGGCCTTGGTGAGGCAGGTGATGGCCTCAACCAGCTCTTTCTGGCCGTTGCCGTCGATGCCCGCAACGCCCACGATCTCGCCGGCATGCACCGTGAGGCTGAGGCCCTTGACGGTCTCGATGCCGCGCTCGTCCTCAACATGCAGGTCGGAGATCTCGAAGATGGCCTCGCCGGGCTGGGCGGGCTTCTTGTCCACGGTAAGGTTGACGTGGTGGCCCACCATCATGTCGGCAAGCTGCTCCTCGGACACGTCGTCCACGTGCACCTCGTCCACGTACTGGCCGCGACGGATGATGGTGCAGGTCTCGGAGGACGCCTTGATCTCCTTGAGCTTGTGGGTGATGACGATGATCGTCTTGCCGGCGCGGGTGAGGTCGCGCATGATCTGGATCAGGCGCTCGATCTCCTGCGGGGTCAGCACGGCGGTGGGTTCGTCGAGGATCAGGATGTCCGCGCCGCGGTAGAGCGCCTTCAGGATCTCCACGCGCTGCTGCATGCCCACGGAGATGTCCTCGATCTTGGCATCGGGGTCAACCTCCAGGCCGTATTGGGCGATGATCTGCTCGACCTTTTGGCGGGCCTTCTTCATGTCGAGGATGCCCGCACCGCGGCAAACCTCGCTGCCCAGCACGATGTTTTGCGTGACGGTGAAGTTGTCCACGAGCATGAAGTGTTGATGGACCATGCCGATGCCGTGCGCGATGGCGTCGTTGGGGCTGTTGATCTGGACGGGCTCTCCGTTGATGCAGACCTGCCCCTCGTCAGCCTGGTACAAGCCGTAGAGTACGTTCATGAGCGTGCTCTTGCCCGCACCGTTTTCTCCCAATACCGCGTGGACCGTGCCTTTTTTGACATTCAGGTTCACATGGTCGAGGGCGGTAAACGTGCCGAACGTCTTGACGATGCCGCTCATCTGCACCGCGAAGTTCGCGTTGGGCTCCATAAGCCACCTCTCCTTCCTTCGTTTGTTACGGGGTTTCGTCCCGCGTTGCACGTCCGGGGTCATCGGACGGTCAACGTGGAACGGCTCGCGTGCGGCGAGCAGGCGGGGTTGCGCTATCCGGGTCGGGTTGTGCCGAACAAACGCGTGAGCCCATGCCGCTTCGGGCATCAACATAAAACGGGGCGGCGGCGCCTCACACACCGTCGCCCCGTCGCAGTTACACCTTAGAGGGAGGCGACGTAGTCGTTGAAGTCCTTCTCGGTGCCCGGAGGCGTGATCTTGCCGTCCTTGATCTGCTGGAACAGGTCCTGGGCGGTCTTGTAGACGTCCTCGCTCATAAGGTCGTGGTGCTCGGAGATACCCACGGCGCCGTCCTTGGCGGACAGCTCGATGTTCTTGCCACCGATCTCCTCGCCGTCGGCGGCCTCCTTGGAGACCTCGATAACAGCCTGGTCAACGTTCTTCATGACGGAGGTCAGCATGTTCTCGGGAGCCAGGTCGTACTGGTCCTTGTCGACGCCGATGACCTTCTTGTTGGACTCCTTGGCGGCCTCGATCACGCCGTTGCCAGCGTTACCGGCGCAGGCGAACACGATGTCGCAGCCGTCGGAGTACATCTTCTGGCCGGCAGCCTTGCCCTTGGCGGCGTCGGTGAAGGTCTCGATGTACTGGGAAACGACCTCGACGTTCTTGCCCTCAGCCTTGTTGGCGTAGGCAACGCCGGCCTGGAAGCCCCAGTTGAAGGTCTCCAGAACGTCGGACTTCATGCCACCGACAAAACCGACCTTGCCGGTCTCGGAGGTCATAGCGGCGATGTAGCCGGCTACGAAGGAAGGCTCCTGGGTCTTGAAGGTCACGCCGGTGAGGTTGTCGGTGAGGCCGTCCTCGTTACCCTTGTCGTCCTTGTGGCCCTTCTCAGGGTAAGCATTGTCGATGATGGCAAAGTGCACGTCGGGGTTGGTCTTGGCGGCATCGCGGATGGCGCCGGCCATGGCAAAGCCGATACCCCAGACGGTCTGGGCGTCGGAGTCGACAGCCTTGTCCAGGTTGGTGGCGTAGTCGGCCTCCTGCTTGGACTCGGTGTAACCGACCTCGATACCGGTCTCCTTGTTGAGCTTCTGCAGGCCCTCCCAGGCAAGCTGGTTGAAGGAGCGGTCGTTCACGCCGCCCATGTCGGTGACCATCTGGACCTTGTAGTCGGCCTCGGCGGGCGCGGAGCCGGCCTCGGAGCCGGCGGGCTTGGCGTCGCCACCGCAGCCGGCAACGGTCAGCGCGACGGCGCCGGCCAGGGCAAGACCCATGAGACGATTCTTCTTCATGCTCTTCCTTTCTTGCGATTCGGAACATACCTATACGGAGAGGCGAGGGACCTCTCATCTTTTACCGTGCCTGAGCAAGAGCGCGGCGAAAGACCGAATGGCGGCGCCCGGCGCGGGGTTCCGTGCACGGAGCCTCGCGATGCGCGACGCGTGGATACGGGTAGGCCCGGACCTCGCTGGCGAGCGGGCCCGGGCCTACGGCGGGATTCGTTATGCGGGGAGCGCGAGGGAAAGGGCGATCTCCATCATCTGGGTAAAGCTCGACTGGCGCTCGTCTGCGGGGAGGGACTCGCCCGTGAGCGGCAGGTCGGAGACGGTGAGCAGGCACAGGGCCTTTTTGCCGGCGCGCGCGGCGTTCATGTAGAGCGCGGCGGCCTCCATCTCGACGGCGAGCACGCCCATCTTCTGCCACGTGGCGGTGGCGTTGGGGTCGTCCTGGTAAAAATGGTCGGACGAGAGCACGTTGCCCACCTTGACCTCGATGCCCTGCGCGCGGCCGGCGGCCACGGCGCGCTCGAGCAGGTCGTAGCTGGCGATGGGCGCGAACGTGCCGGGCAGGCGGTACTGGGCGGCAAAATTGGAGTCGGTGCAGGCGCCCATGCCGGCAACGACGTCGCGCACGTGGACGGACGGGTCGATGCCGCCGGCGGAGCCCACGCGGATGATCGACTCGACGCCGTAGAACTCATAGAGCTCGTAAGAGTAGATGCCGATCGAGGGCATGCCCATGCCGCCGCCCATCACCGAGACGGGGTGGCCCTGGTAGGTGCCGGTGTAGCCGAGCATGTTGCGCACCTCGTTGAAGAGGTGGACATCCTCGAGGTAGTGGTCCGCGATGTACTTGGCGCGGAGCGGGTCTCCGGGCATCAGGACCGTTTTGGCGATATCGCCGATGTGAGCCCCGTTGTGGGGCGTTGGGGTGCTTTCCATAGTGGGACGAGGCCTCCTTGCGTCGTAGATACTATAGAGTACACTTTCTCACGACTTTGGTGGACCTCGTGCGTCAAATCGGCTGTCGGCCGGTATTTCTGCGAACGGTTCCGCAGGTCAGGGGCTTTATTCTGCTAAAGCATCGACGCCGTTGGCGCCCGCTTCGCCGGTCATGAAGGTGCGGGTCCGACGCGCGAGCACCCGCCTTGGGCTTCATGGGGCCTGGATATGCAACGGTGGCGTTGTCGCGACTCGCCCTGCTTGGCGCGGCGAGTCGATTTGGGCCTAGATGTGCAGCGAGGGTGTTGTCGCGACCATGCGGTGAAACACGAGCGCGCCCAGGGCGATGCTGACGATGCCCACGATCAGGCTCAGCGCGTGCCCAACCGCCAGGCCAAAGATGAGCGAGGCGACGAAGATGGCCGTTCCCAGCGCGAGCACGTAGACGAGGCCGCCCAAGATGCAGCTGAGCATGGGCGCGCCGCGCTTGATGACGTCCTGGGGGTTAATCCAAGTGAGGTTGGGGTGCTTGACGTCGACGCGCATGCCCACGCTCACCCACAGCAAAAACGTGCCAAAGCCCACCAGGAGGCACTCGAGGGCGCCGAGCGGCGTGACCTGCCCGCTTGCCAGCAAAATGCCGGAGGCGAGGGCGAGCGAGGCCGCAAAGGGGATCGCGCTGCTCGCGAGCTTGGCGCCGAGCATGGTGCGCGTGCTCACGGGTGCCGTGGCCATGAGCCATGCCGAGCGGCCCTCAATCGAGACGGATGGGACCGAGCTCGTGCAGGTGAGGCCGCAAAAGCCGAGCACCCAGGGGAGGGCGAGCTGGATGTTGCCCATGAGCGCCGCGACCTGCTCCGCGCCGAGCTCGACGCCGTTGACGGTCCCCGATGCCAGGAGCTCCTGCAGCCCCATGCTCGCGAGCAAAACCGCGAAGCCTATGGTGAAGACGTAGCCCACCAGGCAGTTGAACGCGTACGTGGGGATGCCCAGCAGCGTGCGGATCTCCTTGACGACGATGGCCCAAAAAGGCGTCTTCGTGTGGGCGTGTGCTCCGGCCCCGCTGGTGTGCTTCGTCCTGTGCCCGTGTGCCCCGGAGCGCCGTGAGCGCGCGGCGAGGGTGGTGTTGAGGGCGGCGTAGCGGCGCTGCATGATCTCGAGGCACAGGTCGGATACGCCAAGAGAAAAGACTGCGAATTCGGCGAAGGCGAGGGGAGAGCCGTACGCGACGGCGGCTCCCGCCCAGGCGGCGGGCGGATACGCGCCCGCGATGGAGCTCTCCAGGGTGAGTCCCACCTGCTCGACCGCTTCTATGGCGTCGGTCGTGCTCATGTTGTTCGCGCTGGCAGAAAATACAAAGCATGTGCCTACAAATGCAAGAATGGCCACCATGCCCAGCACGACATATGCAAGGCTCGCGTGGCGAAAGCGCGCCGCGACCCACGTGATGGCGTACGAGGCGAATGTGGCGAGCGCCGTGGGGGCAAGAGGCGCGAGAATCACGCTGAGCACCGCCGCCGCAATCGAGAACGCGCTAGAGGGGACCATCAGAAAGTACACGATGTACAGCGGCGTCATGGCGCATGCGGCAAGTGCGAGTGCCATGCCCATAAGCGTGGCCATACGCGAGGCGACGACCATGCGGCGCGAAACGGGAAGGGACATGACCAGGTCGTAGTCTTTAAAGCCAAAGAGCGTGCCGTTCGCCTTGAGAAACGTGAATACCACGCCGGCGAGCGCCCCCAGCGTGACCGCCAGGGCGGGCAGGATGCGAGCAAGACCCACGAGCGCCAGCCTTACCGCCATGAGCCCGAGGTAAGCCATGAACAGCAGTCCAAGCAAGACGGCGACTGTGGCGATGCCGACGATGCGCAGCGTGCGCTGGTTGTGGGAAAGCCCGGATTTCACGGGTGCGAGGGAGTTCAGAACGCTGAGCATCTGCACCCGCGTGAGCAACAGGAAGGTGCGCATGCGGTTTTACGCCTCCTTCTCGACCAGCTCGAGGAAGACCGACTCCAAAGAGCCGTCGCCGCGGACCTGGGCCGTCGTGCCCTGGGCCACGACCTCGCCCGACCGTATGACGGTGAGCTCGTCGCAGAGCTTCTCGACGACCTCGAGCACGTGGGAGGAAAAGAACACCGCGGCGCCCGCCTCGGCGCGTTCGCGCAAGATGAGCTTGAGCTCGTGGGAGGCCACGGGGTCGAGGCCCACAAAGGGCTCATCGAGCACGAGCAGCGTGGGGTCGTGAACGAGCGCGCCGATGATGACGAGCTTTTGCTTCATGCCGTGCGAATAGGAGGAGATAGGGTCCGTGAGCGCTTCGGCGATGTCGAGACGCTCCGCCAGCGCGGCGATGCGCTCGACGCGCACCGCTGCGGGAACCTCGAAGATGTCGGCGAGGTAGGTGAGGTACTGCATGCCGGTCATGAACTCGTACACGTCCGGGTTGTCGGGCACGTAGGCGAGCGCGCGCTTGGCGGCGATGGGTTCGCGTTCGATGTCGTGCCCGCAGACCTCGATGGATCCGCCGTCAAAGGACTGCGCGCCCACGATCGCGCGGATGAGCGTGGTCTTTCCCGCGCCGTTGTGGCCGATGAAGCCGTGGATGCTGCCCGCCTCGACGGTGAGGGAGAGGTCGCGCACGGCAACGTGGTCGCCATAGCGTTTCTGAAAATTGCGAACGGATAGAATGGACATGACGCCTCCAAAAGACTATTAGATAAATATCTAATAGTCGAGGATTATGGGGCTTCGCCCGGGAAAGTCAAGCCAATAAATGAATGAGAAAAAGTCGCAATTACGATAAGTCGAATCACCTGCGGCTATGGTATCCTTGCAAGTGTGAATAAATCTTCGGCCAACGGTTGCTATTTTCACTCAAACGCACGCGTTTTCTCGGCGAGTGGTGTATGGGGAAGACTTACCGCTGTTCGGAGATGCCGGGTATCGGGGCGAGAGGCGTCCCGACAACACGACGAGGAGCGTGGTCAGGTAATGCAGGAGGCATGGGAAGGCTTCGAGGACGGTAATTGGACCAAAGAGGTCGACGTCCGCGACTTCATCCAGAAGAACTACACCCCCTACGAAGGCGATGAATCGTTCCTGGTGGGCCCCACCGAGCGCACCACCAAGCTGTGGGATGACGTCATGGCCCTTATGCTCAAGGAGCGTGAGCAGGGCGGTGTTCTCGACATGGACACCAAGGTCGTGACCGGTATCCTGTCTCATCCGGCCGGCTACATCGACGCCGAGCACCCCGAGCGTGAGACTATTGTTGGTCTCCAGACCGACAAGCCGCTCAAGCGCGCCCTGCACGTCAACGGCGGTATCCGCATCGCCTGCCAGGCCGCTTCCCAGCACGGCTATGAGGTCGACCCCGAGATCGTCGACTTCTACACCAACAAGCGCAAGACGCACAACGCCGGCGTGTTCGACGTGTACAAGCCCGAGATGCGCGCTTGCCGCTCCGCCCACATCATCACCGGTCTGCCGGATGGCTACGGCCGTGGCCGCATCATCGGCGACTACCGTCGCGTGGCCCTGTACGGCGTTGACGCCCTGATTAAGGACAAGCGGGCTCAGAAGTCCTCCACCCCCTCCGTCATGAACGAGGACAACATTCGCCTACGCGAGGAGCTCTCCGAGCAGATTCGCTCGCTGCAGCAGCTTATCGAGCTCGGTAAGCTCTACGGCTTCGACATCGCCCGCCCGGCTGCCAACACCCAGGAGGCCATCCAGTGGATGTACCTCGCCTATCTGGCTGCCGTGAAGGATCAGAACGGCGCCGCCATGTCCATTGGCCGCACCTCCACCTTCATCGACATCTACGCCGAGCGCGACCTCAAGAACGGCGTCTTCACCGAGGAGCAGATCCAGGAGTTCGTCGACCACTTCATCATGAAGCTCCGAATGGTCAAGTTCGCTCGTACCCCCGAGTACCAGAATCTCTTCTCGGGCGACCCGCAGTGGGTCACCGAGTCCATCGGCGGCATGGGCGTCGACGGCCGCACCCTCGTCACCAAGATGAGCTACCGTTACCTCCACACCCTCGAGAACATGGGCACCTCCCCGGAGCCGAACCTGACCGTCCTGTGGTCCACCAGGCTCCCGCAGGCCTTCAAGGAGTTCTGCGCCAAGACCTCCATCGCTTCCTCGTCCATCCAGTACGAGAACGACGACGTCATGCGCGTGTACCACGGTGACGACTACGCCATCGCCTGCTGCGTGTCCTCCATGCGCGTGGGCAAGGAGATGCAGTTCTTCGGCGCCCGCGCCAACCTGGCCAAGTGCCTGCTGTACGCACTCAACGGCGGCGTCGACGAGGTCTCCAAGAAGCAGATCGGCCCCAAGTACCGTCCGGTCGAGGGCGACACGCTCGACTTCGACGACGTCATGTCCAAGTACAAGGACATGATGAAGTGGCTGGCCGGCGTGTACGTGAACACGTTGAACATCATCCACTACATGCACGACAAGTACTGCTACGAGGCCATCCAGATGGCCCTGCACGACAAGGACGTCCACCGCTGGTTCGCCACCGGTATCGCCGGCCTCTCCGTTGTGGCCGACTCCCTGTCCGCCATCAAGTACGCCAAGGTTCATCCCGTCCGCGATGAGAACGGCGTGATCGTCGACTTCGACATCGAGGGCGACTTCCCCAAGTACGGCAACGACGACGACCGCGTCGACTCCATCGCGCACGACATCGTGCACGAGTTCATGGAGTGCATCCGTCGCCACGAGACCTACCGCAACTCCGTGCCCACCACCTCCGTTCTTACCATCACCTCCAACGTGGTGTACGGCAAGAACACCGGCGCCACGCCCGACGGCCGTAAGGCCGGCGTGCCGTTCGCTCCGGGTGCCAACCCCATGCACCAGCGCGACACCCACGGCGCCATCGCCTCGCTGAGCTCCGTCTCCAAGCTTCCGTTCCGCGACGCTCAGGACGGCATCTCCAACACCTTCTCCATCGTGCCGGGCGCGCTCGGCAAGGAGGACCAGGTTATGTTCGGCGATCTCGACCTCGGCGACATCGAGTTCGAGAACCCGGTTGCCTGCTGTGACTGCACCGATTCCTCCGCGCCCGAGGGCGCCGAGGACCGCTAAGGTCTCGTAAGCCATAGGCCCCGCCTGCAACGGCGCAAGCGAGCGGGCGGGGCCTTGGTGTAAGGCTGTTGATTTGGCAACATATTGGTTGCCGACAGCCTCTAAGCTGATATAATTTCAGTAACAAATCCTACTTCGACGCTGCGGCGCCATTGTATGAAAAGGAGCGCACCATGAAGGTTGCTGACATCCCCCAAGCTCAGGCCGATAACCTCGTGAGCATGATCGATGCTTACGCCGAGAAGGGTGGCCACCACCTGAACGTTAACGTGTTCAACCGCGACACGCTGCTCGACGCCCAGGCTCACCCCGAGAAGTACCCGCAGCTCACGGTGCGCGTTTCCGGCTACGCCGTGAACTTCCACAACCTCACCAAGGACCAGCAGGATGAGGTCATCTCCCGTACCTTCCACGAGGGCTTCTAAGGCTTCCTCAAGCACCGCACTTGTTTTAGCTGGTCGATCCAATTCGTTGGTTTGACCGGTAGTGCAAATCAATCGATTTGACTGGTTGGTCAGAAAGATTGATCCAATTGGCTGATTAGGCTGATTGAACGCGGTAGGTAAGGCAAGCGGTTTTCTTAAAAGCACCCTTACTCCTATCGCGAATCTCTGGTTTGCTTGTGCCCCCTTTCGAAACGCTGACGCGTTTCGAAAGGGGGCTTTTCATGTCGCGATTTCTGCTCCACGCGATTTCTGTTCGATATGAAGTCTGCTCAGCGTGAGGTCTGGAAAGATATGAAATTGAGCATCAAAGGCCAACGGGTTAATTACGATTTACCTGAATAAAAAAGTATTGAACCGCCCAAGGACATCAACCTCCATCGTTGGTTTTCCACGTTGATTGATGACGACCGAGCCTGGACAAACGAAAGGGCGCGCCGCGTTATCCTTACCATCGCAAACCGATTGATACCGTCTGTAGCTACATGAAAGAAAGAGCCTATCGCACCATCGTAACCTTTCTAAGATGATTGATTGCAACTCTCCAGCTCAGTACGGCGCCTCACCATTCAGGGGCGCTCTTCTTTCATCGTCGGCATTTTGTTGGCTTTGAATTGCGAGCAGTGAGGCAACAGGGTCGTTCCACATGTTTTACGTACCGAATGAAAGCGAATTCGCGATTTCGATAGTCCAAATGCGGAGCACGGAAACAAACTTCCGGTATTGGGAAGCTATATTGAGATTCTTCGAGTAGACGACGCTGTATGTAAAGAAAACCGCAGGTCAATAAGATTGAAAAAGACGGTATAGTCGAGCAATCGCCCTAGAGCTTCCCAATATCGGAAGTTTGTAAATCTTGCAGTGATTAAAAATGGATGTTGCCCGGTTTGGCTGGTAAAAATGGGCACTGTGGATGATTGGCGGTACATCCTGAGCCGCGCGTCGGAGGGGCGCGGCGCTTGCCGGGGCCAGCCAGCCATGATCACGAGCCAAGGCCTCATGGCGCTGCCGGAGGGGCGCGACGTTTGCTGGGGCCAACCAGTGCATTTCTACTAAATCCAGTCTGCTGCGCGTGTCGTCGATCTTCTTGTAATCGGGGGCCAAGCAGCGCATTACTGCTAAATCCGGCCTGAAAGGGCCGCCGCTTCCAAACATCCAGAGACCCATGAACTCATCGAGGGCGGTGTTCTTTTATCCCCTTGCATAGCGGGACCTCTGCTTAAGCGGGAAAAGCGGCCCCCAGCTCGGGCATTGTCACAGCCCAATCCCTTTTGTCGCCTGCTCTTGACTTGCCTGTTGGCCTTGCATATCGCGATTCAGCTGGGTTAGCGGTCGTGTCGTTCCCGGCTCATTGTTTCAGAGAGGGGACTGTGCGTAAGCATCTGGCATGACGGGTCGCAATGCATCTCCAGCTCATCGGCTCAAAGAGGGGATGTGCGCGCAAGCCCGCAATAAAGGCGCAGCTTTGCCCCCTCCAGCCCATCGTCTCAAAGAAGGGCTGTGCGCGCAGGGGTGGCTATGGAACATAACAAACCCGTGGGCGCGACGCGCCCGCACCCACGAAGAGCGCGAGATCTCATGACGCATCTGCAGGGGTGATGGCCTCAACGTGCAGGCAGGCCAACTGTCCTGCATCGCTTACGACGTGCTCGGCGCGGTTGTGCGTAACGGCAATCCGCGATCCAACGGGGAGACCCTCGAACATCGCGGCCACGTCGTCATTTCCCCTTACGCCAAAAACCACTGTGCCTTCAGCGTCATTGCAATCTGCGCATGCGGTCCAATCTGCCTGCTCGATCGCAAACGTTCTTGCGTCGGCATCGATGCTCGTGAGCGTTCCCACCGTTATGGCGTGGCTATCGGACCCGCTGGGGACGGGCAGAACCTCGGATACGCAGTAGCTCTGAGCCTGCAGTTGTCCAGCATCGCTCACGACGTCTGGAAGACGGTCGTGGGTAACGGTGATGTGCGTTCCGGCGGGCACCTCTCGGTCGAGCCTGTGCAGCTCCTCGGGGTCGGTCATGGTAAACACAACGACGCCGTCAACATCGTTTTTATCCGCGGATGCGCACCAGCTTGCATGCTCAATGATGAACGTGCTGTTGCTGACATCCACACCGATCAGCAGTCCGCTCGTGGTGTTTTCCTGAGTGGGGTTCCAGTCGCCAACCGGCGCCGGATTGCAGATCGCATTGAAGGTGTTCCACGCTAGGGCACCGAGCGCAAAGACGGCGACAAGGGCGCAAATCGTTACAGAGCGGCGCTTCATTGGCGTGCCTTTCAAGTAGGGCGTATGTGCTGGGGCGATGCCGTGGGGCATCATCGGGTGATCTTTTAAAGAGACTATACGCCCAATACCGAGAACTGTGACGTTTCGTTTAAAGAAGGACTGCTTGTCAAACGCGGCACTAGGCGGTTGTTCTCAAAGAAAAGTATGCACCGATTGCTTCGCGTGGATTGAAGGCGCATCGCGCGCCGGAGGCGGTACCGCGTGTTAACGAATGCATCGCACGCCGCCGTCGGCACCGCGTGTCGGGGTATACGCCACACGCCGACAAATGCGTCCCGCGCCCGAGCCGGCGCTGCGCACCGACGAACGTGCTGCGTGCCGGGGCGGTACCGCGTGCTAACGAACGCGCTGCGCACCCGCGGCGACGCCGCGTTCCGATGAACGCGTCGCGCGCCCGAGACAGTGCCGCATGTCGACGGTTGCGCGCGCCGCACGTCTGACAAGTCCATCTACTTGAGCCGGCGTTTAGGCCTGGCCCAACACACACGCCAAGGCGAGGAACAGCGCGAGAAGAATAACGTTGTAGACAAGGAAATACAGCAGGTATCTGCCCGTTTGCGCATTGCCGGAGCGCGCGTAGATGCGCAGGGTGATGAGGCTCGCGAGTGATGCCACGGGCGTGCCCAGCCCACCTATGTTCGTGCCAATGAGCAGGCTGGCGGCATTATGCGTAAATCCCGAAAGCATGATGGCCGCGGGAACATTGCTAATAACTTGGCTCGTCAAAGCCGAGACGAGCACCTCGCGTCCGGCGAGCAGTCCCTGCAACGCGGTAACGAGTGCGTCGACGTGCTTGGGGTTGCCGACAAAGATGAAGAAGCAAACAAAGGTCGCAAGAAGACTGTAGTCGATGTGCCTCAGCACGCTGCGATCGAATGCCAGGCAGGCCGCAATCGTGACGAGCGCGCAGAGCTCCCAGCTCGCAATGCGTCCCACACACGCCAAGGCGAGCGCAAAAAGCACGCTGTAAATGGCGAGGAGTTGCTGGTTAATCGAGGCCTCACGCAGCTCGTTTGCGGCAAGGGGCTCGTTTGGTATGAGGACACAGGGGAGAAGAGAAGCGACAAGCCCCAAGATGCCATACGGTGCGAGCGTGACGAGAAACGTGCCAAGGTCGATGTTGAATGTCGAGTAGAGGTAGATGTTTTGCGGGTTGCCGATGGGCGTCATCATGGAGCCCAAGTTGGCGGCGACCGTTTGGGCTACGAGTGCGATGATGAGCGTGCGAGGTGCCGCATGTTGCAGGAGCAGCAGCGTGAGCGGGACGAACGAGATGAGTGCGACGTCGTTGGTGACGACCATCGAGACGAAGAACGAGATCGTCACAAGTAGCAAGACGATCCTGCGCGCGCCGCTCTGCCGCGTGTGAGCAAGGTGCGTGCGCGGGCGAGCAGGCCGGCGCGGGTAAACCCGGCAACCACGGTCATCAGGCAAAAGAGCAGCCCTATCGTGCGCAGGTCGATTGCGTCGAGGTAGGCGGGGAGATTGTCGAGGACGGGTGAGAATGCGGCCATGGACGCGATGGCGGCCAGCGCAGCGATCGTCAAAACGGCCTCGGACTGTATGAACGTGCGGATGCGGTCGGCCAGGAAGCGCGCACGCGATCGCGATTGGGCCTGAGGGTGCAGGGTCATGTATGTCACCTTATACGCGGGGAAAATCGCATCTATGGTAGCGGAAAAGAAGCCGGCGAGTTCGTTCGGGCGCTTTCCGCATGCAAGCGGAGGGCGGCTGCCCGGATGCAACGGGCTCCGCCTCGAAATGCGCGTCGTGCGCACGCGCGTCCCATGCGTCTGCTACTCTAGTTCCGATACATACGAGAGCGGAGTGAGGCTATATGGCGCAGATCGTGTTGGAGCAGGGGCAGTCGCGGGAGTCGCGGTACGCGACGGGTCGCGTGCATTCCATCGAGAGCATGGGCACGGTCGACGGGCCCGGCGTGCGCTTTGTCGTGTTCACCCAGGGCTGTCCCATGCGTTGCGCGTATTGCCACAACCCGGATACCTGGGCGGTCGGCTCGGGGGCGGGAACCTTGGTGACGGTCGAGCGAATTATCGACGAGTTCGAGAGCAACCGCCCCTTCTACCGTACGGGCGGCATCACGGTGACCGGCGGCGAGCCGCTGCTCCAGCCCGAGTTTGTGGGCGACCTGTTTGCCGCCATGCACGCCAACCCCAACGGGCGCGTGCACACGTGTCTCGACAGCTGCGGATATGCGTACAACCCCAAGAAGCCCGCGCGCTTTGACAAGGTGCTTGCCCAGACCGATCTGGTGCTGCTCGACATCAAGCACAGCGATCCGGAGGGCCACAAGGCGCTGACGCGTTGCGCTCCGGACAACATCCTCGCATTCGGCGATGAGCTGGCCCGTCGCGGCGTCAAGGTCGTCATCCGTCATGTGATCGTGCCCGGCATCACGGATACCGAGGAGGAGTGCGAGGCCCTGGGTCGCCTGATCGCTCCCTGGCACAACGTGGTGGGGCTCGAGATGCTGCCCTACCACACCATGGGCATCGTCAAGTACGAGCAGCTGGGGCTCGAGTATCCCCTCAAGGACGTGCCCGCCATGGACAAGGGCCGTATCCCCGCTCTGCGCGAGGCGGTCATGCGCGGCCTGCGCCAGGCCCGCGCCTCCGAGCGCCACTGCGCGGGATAGGCGCGTTACGCGCCCCCAATACCGCCAAGAACGGCTACAGGCACGAGGAGCATTGTAGACGCGATGAGCAGGTGCGCCCCCATTGGTTAGGTGCGCATCTGCTCCTCGTGCATGGGGTGTATGCGCCGGCAAGCACGGTATGCGCGCGCGTTTCGATAGGTGAACCGCGTGCCCCCGCGCCGTTCCCGCGCATGCCCCGCACCACTACCGCTCGCGCTCCGCGCCGCGGTCGCGCGCGTTGCCCGCGGCTCGGATGTGTGCCAGTCCCCGCCGGTGGCATGAATCCGTGAACGGTTGCTTGGGGACCGCGAGCGGTCGCACAATGTTTCATCTTGCGGCCGCATTTTGGGCCCTTGCCGTGCGTCTGGCTCTATTTTTAGCTATCTACCTGCTGATTTTCTTCAGTTCACAGCCCTTCCGCATGAATCGGAAGCAAATGAACCGAACCCCCGGCGCAATCAACGTATGATTACGTTGTCGCACGAAGGGGGTGTTTGGCCATGGAGAACGTGGAGCTCGTCACATTTATGCGCGAGCACGACGGCGTGACGCCGGAAGACGCGAGCGCGCAGCTCGGCGTGAGCACGCGGACGCTGCGCAAATATGTTGCCCGGGCCAATGAGTCCCTGTCGGGCAGTGCTGTTGTCGAGTTGATCCGCGGCGAGGGATATCGCCTGCGCGTGCTTGATCAAGAGGGTTTGGACGCCTGGATCGCCGCACAGGATGGCGGCCATGCATGTCTGGCGTGCAAGACCTCCGAGGAGCGCGTGAACTACCTCCTCAACGACCTGCTCATGCGCAATGACTGGATCAAGCTCCAGGAGTTGTCACAGGCCATCTTTGTCTCCAAGAGCGCATTGTCGGGTGACCTCAAAAAGGTCGAGGAGCGCCTACGCCCCTATGACCTCGTGCTCGAGAAGCGCTCGCATTACGGAATCCGCGTGACGGGCGGGGAGATGTCCCGTCGCCTGTGCTTGGCCAATGCCGCCATCGACGCGAGCAGCGCAACGGGCGCCTCCGGCGTCACCGGCGGGCTCAATACCCTGGTCCTCAAAAACTTTGTGGGGGAGGGGAGCCTCCAAAATAACGAGGCGGTGCTCGACGCCATCGCCGTCTGCGTGAGCGAGGCCGCCGAAGCCCAGCACCTCACCATAAACGCCGCCGCTTTTCAGAACCTGCTCGTCCACATCGTCATAGCGCTGATGCGCATTTCGAACGACTGCTACGTGCCCATTGAGGACAGCCGCCTGCAGCGCATCGTCGCAACGAGCGAGTACCGCGCCGCGGAGGACATCGCCCGACGCATCGACGCCCTCACCTCGATCTCGCTGCCGCAGGAGGAGGTCGCCTACATCGCGATTCACCTGGCGGGCAAGCAGACCATCTACCAAACGCCGGACGAGAGCAGCCTGGTGATCTCCGACGAGGTGTGGCAGGTCGTGTCCGACATGCTCGATCGCGTGTGGCGGGTGTTTCGCTTCGACTTTCGCAACGACCTTGAGTTGCGCATGAACCTTGCGCGCCACATCCAGCCGCTCTCGGTGCGCCTGCGGTACAACCTCAAGCTCAAGAACCCCATGCTCGATGACATCAAGGCCCGCTACCCGCTGTCCTTTTCGATCGCCGTCGACGCATCGACGGTCATCGCCGAGGCCTACGGCGCGCCGCTGTCCCATGACGAGATCGGCTATGTGGCCCTTGCCTTCGAACTCGCGCTCGAGCGGTCTAAGACCGAGACGGTCAAAAAGAACATCCTGGTCATCTGTGCCTCGGGTGCCGGTAGCGCCCGCCTGCTGGAGTACCAGTGCCGTCGGGAGTTCGGTGACTACATCGATCAGATCCAGACCTGCGATGTGATGGGGCTGGACAAGGTCGATTTTTCCACTATCGACTACGCGTTCACCACCGTGCCGCTCAACCGCGAGCTGCCGGTGCCCGTGCGCGAGGTGTCGTGCTTCCTCGACCCCGTGGAGGCGGAGCGCACGCGGGCGGTCCTGCGCAAGGAGCTGCGCCGCCCGTCCGCCCTGGGCGCCGATTACCTGGGAAGGGATCTCTTCTTCCCGCATCTTGCCTGCACGTCCAAGACGGAGGTCCTCGATTTTCTCATTGCCCGCGCCGAGGAGTCGCGCGACGTCGCGCCGAACTTCCGCGAGCTCGTGTTCGCGCGCGAGGAGCGCATGCCCACCGCCTTTGGCAACAACATCGCCATGCCGCATCCGCTCGAGGTGGCCAGCAGGGACGCGTTTGTCTGCATCGGCCTGTTGGATGAGCCCGTGGTGTGGGGAGCTGAGGGCGAGAAGGTACAGGCGGTGTTTCTCGCGGGCTTCTCCTTTGACGAGGACGGCTCCGCGCGCACGTTCCTGGACGGTTTTGCCGGTGTGCTCGTCAATCCTCAGGCGATCGAGCGGCTGGTTACCGAGCAGACCTGGGAGGCCTTCGCCGATGTGCTGGGGGCGTCGGGAATCGTCGTAGACGGGCCGCCCGGCTCGGCGAATAGCCTGACCTAACTGCTTTTTCGCATCGCCGCGGCGTGTCCGCGCGCATTCGATAGATAGGTACGACCGCGAGGATAAGAGAGGAGGAGAACATGGCCGAAGAGGAAAGCATGGAGCTCATCTCGTTTGGGATTGTGGCATCTGCCGGCCAGGCGCGCAGCCTGGCCATGGAGGCGATCGCGCAGGCGCGCGAGGGCGACATCGAGGGCGCCCGCAAGACGCTCGAGGAGTCGCGCGAGGTTGGCCTGCAAGCCCATGACGAGCAGACCAAGCTCCTGTCCCGTGAGGCCAGTGGCGACCACGTGCCCGTGGACGTGCTGCTGGTTCATTCGCAGGATCATCTGATGACCTCGATGCTCTGCCAAGACCTGGCGGAGGAGATTATCACCCTGTACGAGCGCATCGCCGCCAAGTAATCGTATGGTCCGCAAGGGGCCGTTGTCCGGGGCAATCGCCCCAGAAGGGAAAGATCTGTCATGAAGGTACTGCTCGTTTGCGCGGCTGGTATGTCCACCAGCATGCTCATGAAGAAGATGGAGGGCTACGCGGCCGAGAACGGCATCGACCTCGAGGTCGCCGCGCGCAGCTTCTCGGAGCTCAAGGATCCCAAGGCGGATGGCTACGACTGCATTCTCGTGGGCCCGCAGATCTCCTATCAAATGGACAAGATCGTGAAGAAGGCCGATGGCCTGCCGGTCGACGTCATTCCCATGAAGGACTACGGCCGCCAGAACTGCCCGGCCATTTTCGATCAGATCAACAGCCTGATCGGCTAACCGGGTTCGCTGCACGTGCATGATGGGTTGAGCTTATGAAGAAGAAAGAGCAGGTCAAGCGGGCTCGCGCCAAGGCGCAGGCCCAAGCGGGACGTTCCAAGGTGGACGGCGCGGCGGGCAACGGTTCTCGTGACGCCCGCAGCAAGGGCCCGTCCGTGCAGGCGGCCTCTTCGCGCAAGCGCCAGGGTCCGGGTACCGACGCGTTCAAGCGCGAGCAGTCCGTCAAAACGGCCAAGTGGAATCGCTTCATGCTGATTCGCTACCTGGACGCGGGGCTGTTCTTTATCGGGCTGTACTGGGCGCTCATGCTCCTGGCGTTCCAGCCCGGTATCGCCATGGTGGTGCCGGTGCTCGAGATCGTCATCGCGCTCGCAGTGATGGTCGAGGTCTTTACCACCTTGTCGAGCGAGACCGAGTATCTGGTTTGGTCGCATCGCGTGCTGGTGGCTTCCTGCGCGCTGTCCGCCGTGACGCTCGCCGCGACGGTCTTGGTGGGCGAGCAGCTCTTCTTCCCGTTTTTGAGCAGCAAGATGGTTGGGGCCATGTTCTGCGTCGCTCTCATCGCGGTCAAGCTCTTCATCATCCACCGCATCGTTCTTGTGCGCGACCGTCGCGACAAGCGCTATGCACTGTATCAAAAGGTTCTCAAGTACAACAGCTAGACACATAGGGGGTTGGATATCGTGTTTGATCTTCTTGAGAAGTACATCATGGGGCCGATGACCAAGCTGTCACAGTTCCGCATGATCCGCGCGATCACCTTCGCCGGCATGACCTCGATCTCGTTCACCATCGTGGGATCGATGTTCCTCATCCTGAACGTCCTGCCGCAGGCGTTCCCGTTCCTGGCCGGCATCTGGTCGGTGTCGTTCGACAAGATCACGAACATCTACATGCTCGCCAACAGCGCCACCATCGGCTGCATCGCGGTGTACTTCCTCATCGCCACCGCGTTTGAGTACGCTCGCATCCTCTCCGAGGAGGACGAGATCGACATCAAGCCCATCAACGCCGTGCTCATGGCCGTCATGGCCCTGTTCATCTGCATCCCGCAGATCGGCATCGTGGACGGTGTGATCTCCCTGCTCAACGATCCCGAGGCCGGCCTGTTCAACGGTTGGACCATGGGCAGCGGCCCTGCCCGCTTTGGCGCCACGGGCATCTTCTGTGCCTTCATCATCGCCTGGTTCTCCGTGCGCATCTACGCGCTCTGCGTCCAAAAGAACATCGTCATCAAGCTGCCCGACGTGGTGCCCGACGGCGTCGCCCGCTCCTTCACCGCTCTGATCCCGGGCTTTTTGGTCGCCATCGTCTGCATGCTCATCCAGGCCGTCTTCATGGCGTTCGGCACCGACTTCTACAGCTTTATCGCCATCCCGTTCGGCTTCGTGGTCAACATCGTTGACACCCTGCCCGGCATCCTGGTGATCTACTTCCTCATCCACGCCCTGTGGCTCGTCGGTATCCACGGCGCCACCATCGTGACGTCGCCCCTGACCGCCATCGCGCTGTCCAACCTCGTGGTGAACGCCGAGGGCGGCACCGCCATCTGGGCGGGCGAGTTCAACAACGCCTTCGTGACCGTCGGCGGTTCCGGCGCCACGCTGGGCCTGACCATCCTGATGCTCACGCTCGCCAAGTCCGAGCAGCTCAAGGCCATCGGCAAGGCCGAGATCGTGCCGGCGCTCTTCAACATCAACGAGCCGCTCATCTTCGGTCTGCCCATCGTTTACAACCCTGCCCTGGCCATCCCGTTCATGCTCGCCCCCATGGCCTCTGCCGCCATCGCCTACCTGGCCATCTCCATGCGCATCATCCCCTCGGTGATCGTGCAGATGCCGTGGCCTACGCCTGTCGGCCTGGGCGCGTTCATCTCCTGCGGCGGTTCGTTCACCGCCGCCCTCGTGGCCATCGTCTGCGCGCTGGTCGCCACGATCATCTACTTCCCGTTCTTCAAGAAGTACGATAAGCAGCTTTGCGAGGAGGAGGCCGCCAAGCTCGCCGCCGAGGCCGAGTAAGCGCCGCTGCACCCGCATATGCTCACGTAAGGGGCCGGTGGACCAGACGGTCCGCTGGCCCTTTGGTATCCAATGCTCGACTGAGAGGTCTTACCATGCCTTTTTCCAACGGATTTTTGTGGGGCGGCGCCGTTGCCGCGCATCAGCTCGAAGGTGGCTGGGATTGCGGCGGCAAGGGGCCGAGCATCATGGACGTCACCACCGCCGGCGACGTGCACACGCGCCGTCGCTTTACCAGCGAGGTGCTGCCCGGTGAGAACTACCCCAATCACGAGGCGATCGACTTTTACCACCGCTTCCGTGAGGATATCGCGCTCATGGCCGAGATGGGCTTCAAGTGCTTCCGCACCTCCATCGCCTGGAGCCGCATATTCCCCGAGGGCGACGAGCTCGTGCCCAACGAGGAGGGCCTCAAGTTCTACGATGAGCTCTTCGACGAGTGCCTGGCGCATGACATCGAGCCCGTGGTGACGCTCAGCCATTTTGAAATGCCGCTCGGCTTGGTGAACAAGTACGGCGGCTGGCGCAATCGCAAGCTGATCGACCTGTTCACGCGGTTCGCCACGGTGTGCTTTGAGCGTTATAAGGACAAGGTCACCTACTGGATGACCTTCAACGAGATCAACAACCAGGCCAATTACAACGACGATTTCGCCATGCTCGTCGATTCGGGCATCGTGGCTAAGCCCGGGGAGAACCGCGAGAAGGCGATGTACCAAGCCGCGCACTACGAGCTGGTCGCGAGCGCCAAGGCCGTGATGATCGGCCACGCCATCAATCCGAATTTCCAGATCGGCTGCATGATCGCCATGTGCCCCGTGTACCCGGCGACCTGCAAACCCGAGGACATCCTCATGGCCCATAAGGCGATGGAGCGCCGTTACTACTACGCGGACGTGCATGCGCTGGGCACGTACCCGCCCAACATCATCGCGCTGTGGGACCGCAAGGGCTATGACATCGACGTCACGGCGGAGGATCTCATGCTGCTGCAGGAGGGAACGGTCGACTACATCGGATTCTCCTACTACATGAGTTTTGCGACCCAGTGGCGCGAGGAGAACGCGCATTTCGAGTTCGACGAGACCGTCGACTTGGTCAAGAACCCGTTCGTCAAGGCGTCCGATTGGGGCTGGCAGATCGACCCCGTGGGCCTGCGCTACGCCCTCAACTGGTTTACCGACCGCTATGGCCTGCCGCTGTTCATTGTGGAGAACGGCTTTGGCGCGTACGACAAGAAGGAGGCCGACGGCTCCGTTCACGACCCGTACCGCGTGGATTACCTGCGCGCGCACATCGAGCAGATGAAGCTCGCGGTTGAGGAGGACGGCGTTGACCTCATGGGCTATACGCCGTGGGGCTGCATCGATCTGGTGAGCGCCGGCACCGGCGAGATGGAGAAGCGCTACGGCTTCATCTACGTCGACAAGGACAACCAAGGCAACGGCACGCTCGAGCGCTCGCGCAAGGACAGCTTTGCCTGGTACCAAAAGGTGATTGCCAGCAACGGCGAGGACCTGGCGTAGCCAAGACGAGGACGCCGGGCAAAAGGCGCGGGCGCGGGACGGTTCCCGTTTTGGAGCCGTCCCGTCGCGGCGCCGCTGAGAAGGTGCCGCTGAGAAGGTGCCACTGCGATGGCGCCGCTGCGGAGGCGTTGCTGCGATGGCGTTGCCGCGATGGCACCGCTGCGAAGGCGTTGCCGCGATGGCACCGCTGCGAAGGCGCCGCGAGAGTTGACTCTCGCGGAGGTTTTTCGTCCTGTCACGGGTTTAGCGGCTTCGAAAGTTGACTCTCGGAGCACTTTGCTGGGGGTGCGGTGGGCGCCGACGGTCGTATGGGTTCCAGCCGCGTGGGTGCCGGCCGGGTGGACGGCTGTCGTGTGGGCACCGGTCGCGCGGGCGTCTGTCGCGTGGGAACCGGCTGCACGAGCGTCTGTCGCGTGGGCGCCGGCCGCGTGGACGGCTGTCGCGTGGGCGCCGGTTGGGTCTTTCGGTCGTGCATAAAGGAAAAGAGGGGGTATGGGGGCGCTGCGACGCGGCGTTCGGGGCTCTGCGCGCGAATCTCTGCAGGTTCGCTACGGGGCTCTCCAGGCGCTGTATTACTTTGGAACGTGTGCATTGGGAGGCTTTGCCGCGATTTTCCTGGGCTACAAGGGGCTCTCGAATTCGCTGATCGGAGTCGCCACCGGCGCTTCGTGTATCCTGAGCGTGGTTCTCATGCCTGCGATCTCAATGCTGCTCGAGCGAAAGCCCGGCCTGGGCATACCCCGAGTTGTGCGCTTCCTTACGTTGGGTTCTGTGGCGTGCTATGTCGCGCTCGCGTTGGCGCCCCTGCCCACATATGCCGTCATCGTCCTGTTCGCTCTCGCGAACGCCATGTCGCTCGCGATAGCGCCCTTTTTGTCGCAGCTGGCGATGGGATTCAACCGAATTGGCATGCCCATCAACTTTGGGCTTGCACGCGGGATGGGGTCGGTGAGCTACGCCGTCGGCGCCGTGGGGCTCAGCAGGCTGGTCGAGCTGTCGTCTTCTGGGGTCCTCGCCGGCCTGTTTGTTCTGTCGGGCGTTGTGCTGCTGGCGGTGCTCGCGTCCATGCCCACGTGCGAGGCGCCAGTCAAGGCGGGAGCGGTGCAGGCGGAAGAGCCCCGTTCCCAAGCCGACCAAACGCTGGGTTCCACGGGGAGAGCGCCGGCGGTATGTGATTCGGCAGAAGGCATGGCCACGGCCGCGGGGACAGTCGTGGACGCGCCAGCGGGGGACGCCTTGGGCGCGACGGCAGGAGGTGCCCCGGGCGCGCCGGCGAGGGATGCCCCGGGCGAGCTCGACGCTTCGCACGGAGCGAAGGGGCGCCATGAGGATGAGCGCGGCGGCGCGTTTCGCGAGATTTTGCGCGAGCGTGTCCTGTTGATGATCCTCGCAGGGTTTATGGTTGCGTTCATCGCATGCAACTGCCTGAGCGTGTACCTCATCGACATCGTGGTCAACGTGGGCGGCGACACATCGATGTACGGCGTCGCGATTTTTTGCATGGCGGCGAGCGAGCTGCCCGCTATGGCGCTGGTGCCGCGCCTGCGCCGTCGGTTTTCGACGGGAACGCTGTTCATGGTGGTGGGGGCGGCATATCTGCTGCGCAACATGATCGTGGTCTGTGCGACCAACGTCCCCATGGTGTTCATCGGCCTGCTCTTTCAGTCCACAAGCTATGGCCTGCTCACGCCGCTGCTGACATGCTACATAGCCGAGGTCTGCAGCCCGCGAAGCGAGATGCTCGGGCAGACGTTGCTTTCGGTGGCAACCACGGGTGTGGGGGCCATGGTGGGCACGGTGTGCGGAGGCGTGTTGCAGGATGCGTACGGCATACAGGCGATGTTGTTGTTCGTGGCGGTCGCGACTGTAGTCGCGGCGTTCATGTTCTTTGTTGCGGGGGTGCGCGCACGCCGAGAAGAGATTGCACGCCGAGAAGAGACCGTGCGTTGAGAAGAGATTGCGCGTCGAGAAGGGGCTGCATGTCAAGAAGGAGCCGCGCATCGAGAAGAGGCTGCATGCCGAGAAGGGGCCGCGTGTCGAAAAGGGCTTGCGCGCCAGGAAGGGATCGCGCGTCAAGAAAGGGCCACGCGTCGAGAAGAGCCCGCGCGTCAAAGAAGAGCTGCGCGACGTGGGACTCGGGCGTAGCGCCCTCAATGCAAACGGCGGCGCCGGAGGGGAAGCCGACGCCGCCGTCTAGAGGGGTGGAGTACTGTTGATGTACCCGCCTAGCGGGTGCTTGCATCGCTGCACACGCGACTCCACGGAGGGCTCACGCATTGCGCACGTCCCGTACATATTTGATGCGGGCCCCGTGCGGGGAGGGGATATTAGCAGGCTGTCTCGCCGCACCGTTTTTGCCGGTGCCATGGCAAAACGACTTGTGGAGCCGTGCCCTCGATTGCTGTCCCGCCGCGCCGCTTCTGCCGGTGCCATGGCGGGTTCGACGCGGCGCGCAATCCGTTACGGCAGGTCGTTGCCCGCCGCGATGTACAGGTCGTACCAATCCTGACGAGAAAGCTCGACCTCGGCAGCCGCGGCAATGCTTCGGATGCGCTCCGGGTTCATCGAGCCCGAAATGACCTGCATGTGTGCCGGATGGCGCAAGATCCACGCAATGGCGATGGCCTCCTTGGAAACGCCCTTCGCCTCGGAGAGCTCGGCAAGCACCTGATTCAGCTCCGAGAACTGCTCATTGTCGATGAATGTGCCCGCGAACATGCCGTATTGCAGGGGGCTCCATGCCTGGATGGTCATGTCGGTGAGTTGGGAATACGCGAGCGCGCCGCCATCGCGATCCGCCGCGGCGTCGTCGTCCATGTTCTCATGCATCTGCACGCGCACCATGCCGGCGTGGCACAGACCAAACTGCAGCTGGTTGACCTCGAGCTTTTGGTCGAGATTGGCCTGCAGCATCTCGCAAGACCACGGCCCCATATTGCTCACGCCGATGTGCCGTGCCATGCCGGAATCGACGATCTCCGCCATGGTCTGCCCGAGTTCATCAAGGTCGCAGAGGGCATCGAGGCGGTGCAGAAGCACAAGGTCGACGTAATCGGTCTGCAGGCGGTCGAGTTCGGCCTCGAGCGATGAGAGCAGATGATCGCGCGAGAAGTCGTAGATTCCGTTGCGCTTGCCGGAAAAATCGGGCGCGATGCCAAACTTGGTTTGCAAAACGACATCTTGGCGATTGACGCCCAGGTCGTGCAGCGCCTGCCCCAGCACGCGGGAGCTTTCGCCCGCACCGTAGATGTCCGCCGAATCGAAGAAGTTCATGTCGCAATCGAGCGCTGCCTGCGCGATTTCCCGTGCCTCGTCGCGCGTCTTTCCCGCCATGCGCATGACGCCCATCGCAATGCGGCTCGCCTCGACGCCGCTCGATCCGATCTCCTGGTATTTCATGGTGCCCCTTTCGTGACCGCTGGTGCCAAAGAGTTATCATAATTATGATAACTCTTACAAAGGGAGCTCAGATGCCGTCCATTCGTCCGATTTCTGACCTGAGAAACAAGTTCACGGAGGTCTCTTCCGAGGCACAGGAAACGGCCGCGCCGATTTTTCTCACGAGGAACGGGGTCGGCGAGATGGTGGTCATGAGTATGGAGGCTTATGAGAACCTGCAGTTCGAGAGCGAGGTGTACACCAAGCTCAAGGAGGCGGAGCGTGAGGCCGAACTGACGAGCGTTCGATACTCGTCAAAGGAAGTCTTTGCGGCGATGCGAGACGCGGTTCGCAATGCGTCGTCTTCGGAGACGTCCTGTGTATAAGGTCGAATACCTCCCCTTGGCGCTACGTGATGTAACGGAAATCGTTTCGTATATCGCGGGCGATCTTCAAAACCCACGAGCGGCGGAAAAGCTTGCGCAGGAGTTTATGGCTGCGGGAGACGGCCTCCAGTCGATGCCATATCGCCGCCGCGTCTATCAAACGATACGCCCGCTTGCGCATGAGTATCGCGCGCTACGGGTGGAGAAATACCTCATGTTTTACTGGATTGACGAGGACGTTCAAGTGGTAACGGTCGCCCGCGTGATATATCGCGGTGCGAGCATCGCGTCCAAGCTTGCTCCTGTAAGTTGATCGAGTGCCGCTGCGGGCGGGCGGCGCTGCGGCCGAGTGCCGCTGCGCTTTGGCAGTGCTTGCGCACCGCTCGACCTGTCTACAGGTATTCGATTTGGGCGCCTTCGGTGTCGCAGGTGAGGATGTGCGTCTCGCAGGTGGGGAACTGCTCGCGCAGGCGCACCTGCAGGAACTTGGCCACGATGGTGTCGTCGGTGACTGCCATGAGGGTGGAACCCGAGCCGGAGATCCAGAGCGTCCCCGCTCCGCCGGAAAGGCACGTGGCGCGGATCGCGTCGTAGTCGGGGATGAGGGCGCGGCGGTAGGGCTCCTGCAGACGGTCGTCGTTCGCATCGGCGATGAGGGCGAGGTCGCCGGTCTCGAGGCCGCGCGTCATGCCCGCGATGCGGCCCATCTGCCACACCGCGCTGGAGAGCGGCACCTCCTGTGGGACGACCTTGCGCGCCTCGCTCGTGTGCACCTCGTAGGGAGGGATCACGGTGATAAAGCGCAGGCGGTCGCTCACGTCGTAGCGCAGGCAGCGGGGCAGTCCGCCCTCGGGCGTGAACGAGCACACGGCGCCGCCCAGAATGGCGGGGGCCACGTTGTCGGGGTGCCCCTCGACGGCGGTGGCGATGCGCACGAGCTCGGCGCGGTCGACCGTGTGCCCCGTGAGCGCGGCCGCGGCCATGATGCCCGCGACGACGCACGTCGAGCTGCTTCCCAAGCCGCGCGCGACGGGAACATCGGTGTGGATGTCGAGCTTGACGGGGAAGGGCTCCTCGCCCCATTCGCGCAGCGCGTCGACGAACGAGACGTATACGAGGTTCGATTCGTTTTGGAACTCCTCGGGGCAACCCGTGATCTTGAGTTCATCGGAACGCTCGAAAGTGAAGTGCGAGTACAGCGAGACCGCCATGCCGAGCGTGTCGTAGCCGATGCCGAGGTTCGCGCTCGTGGCGGGAACGGTGATCTTGATCATGAAGTGCCTCCTTGTTGAGGGCGAGCCGCACCTCACCATCCTATCAGGGACTGATTCTAAGTGATGCGCATGCGGGTACAATGAAGTTACTTTTCATGCCGTTGAAATGAGCGTCTATGCCAGTTATCGCACTGTTCTTGGGAATTAAAATTACCATGTACTACGATGAGCATAACCCTCCTCATTTCCATGCGGAGTATGCCGGCAGGTCGGCGTCAGTCGATATCCAAAATGGCTGTGTCACTCGTGGCGCCTTGCCAAATCGCCAGTTGAAGTTCGTTCTTGCCTAGGCTGAATTGCACAAAGACGAGCTGATGCAAAACTGGGAGTTGGCCTCTGCGGGCAAGCCGCTCAATTCCATTGATCCGTTGATGTAGGAGGTATCGCATGGAGTATCTGCCTTGTGTTGTCCAAGCGCTCGCGGGCGATGATTTTACCGTGTATGCGTATTTCTCCGACGGATCGGTACGTCGCGCAGATATCAAGCCCCTCATCGAGCAAGGTGGTGTATTTGCCCAGCTATCGGATGAGGATTTCTTCTCAAGCAGGTTGACGGTCATGAATGGTGCCGTCGCGTGGGACGTTGCCGGAAATCACGACGAGACTTCTTGTGTGGACCTGGATCCTTGGAACATGTACGAAACGTGTGAGTGTGTTGCCGATCCGCTTGCCGAAGACGCGGCCTAATTCTTCTTGATACATCGATATAAGTACGGGCGACGTGGCGTGTCCGAAGCTCGGGCATGGTACGTCCGGCGCTCGGGCAGTCCTGCTCGCACGGAGAGTCCACTGGGCTCTCCGGATCGTGCGGAACCCGCGGCGGACGTACCATGCCCGAGCTTCGGGCGGGCCTCCTGCTCCCCATGTGCGCAGGTAGGGAAGCAAAAGGCCCGCGCAGATTAAAGGGTTCGGGCGGCATTCTTCACGTAGGCGGACATGCAGTCGACGTCTACAACGTCGGTGTGGAGCACGGGCTTGCCCTGGAGCGTGGCGAGCTGCTCGGGGGCAGTGGTGTCGGTGGCCCTGGCAAGCACGTCCATGCAGGCAAAGTCGCTCGGCGGGCAGAAGAGCCCCAGGGCGCTCGCCACGGCGCGGGGGAACTTGTACGGACTTGCGGTGGACAGCAGCACGCGGGCCTTGGCGCCGGGGGTGGCGGGCTGATCTGCCAGGACGTGGTAGCCGCAGGCGGTGTGCGGGTCGATGAGGTAGCCGTTCGCCTCCCAGCACGACTTGATGGCCGCCGCCACCTGGTCCTCGTCCGCCCAGCCGCAGCCAAAGACCTGCTGGATCTTGGCGAGGAGCTCGGCAGGCACGTCATAAGAGCCCTGGGCGAGCTGGTCCATGAGCTGGGAGACGAGTTCGCAATCGCCATCGCTCAGGTAGTACAACATGCGCTCGAGGTTGGACGAGATGAGGATGTCCATACTCGGCGAGGTGGTGGTGAAGAACGGTCGGTCGCGGTCGTAGGTGCCGGTGGTGAGGAAGTCGTAGAGCACGTTGTTCTTGTCGCTGGCAACCACGAGCTTGGCCACGGGCAGCCCCAGGCGCTTGGCGTAGTAGCCGGCGAGGATGTCGCCAAAGTTGCCGGTGGGCACGCAGAACTCCACGGCGTCGCCGGGCTCGATGGAACCGGCGCGCAGAAGCTGCGCGTAGGCGGCAAAGTAGTACACCACCTGCGGGACCAGGCGGCCCACGTTGATGGAGTTGGCGCTGGAGAGTCGCACGCCCTGCGCGGCGAGACGCTCGGCGAGCTCGCGGTCGGCGAAGATGCGCTTGACCGCGCTCTGGGCGTCGTCAAAATTGCCGCGCACCCCGCAGACGGACACGTTGCCGCCCTCCTGCGTGCTCATCTGCAGCTCCTGCACGCGAGAGACCTTGCCCTCGGGGTAAAAGACGGTGATGCCGCAGCCCGGGGCGTCGGCAAAGCCGGCGAGTGCCGCCTTGCCGGTGTCGCCGGAGGTCGCGGTCACAATCATGATCTTCTCGGCGGGAGCAGGGGAGGATGCCGAGGCGGTGTCGGCTTCGGCGGTGGCGCCGGTGTCGGCCGTGGCGGTGCAGTCGGTATCGGTGTCGGCGGTGCGTGCCATGAGGCGCGGCAGCATCTGGAGCGCAACGTCCTTAAAGGCGCTCGTGGGGCCATGCCACAACTCGAGCACGTAAGCAGGCACGTTGTCGGCGTTGGGAGTGCAGCTCAGCGGCACCACGGGCGTCAGCTCGTCGCTCGCAAACGTGCCCTCATATGCCTCGGTGACGCAGGCGGCGATCTCGTCGGCGGTATAGTCGGGCAGCAGGGCCCCCAGCACCTCGCGGGCGAGCTCGAAGTAGTCCTTGTCCGCAAGGTTCTCAAGGTCAACGGTGGCATCTCCGAGCGCGTCGCTCACATACAGCCCGCCGTCGGGCGCAATGCCGCGGCGGATCGCCTCTTTGGAAGTGAGTGCAGGTGCCTTTGAGCGCGTGCTGTGATACGTCGCCATGTTCGCCATGCTTATGTCCTCTCACGGCCGGTGCCTTGTGTTCGCGCTCATGGTAGCAGAGCGCGACGCTCCGCCGCGCTAAAGCGCCGGCGACTTCCCGCTCTTCAGCGGCGCTACATAGGACGTTCTTTATTTGGAAACAAATGCGCCGGTTTATTGGCGAGGTACTTGCGCATGATAAAGTGACAACCTGCATACCGTACGTGGCTCGCATATGCGATTTGGGCTGTTCGCGCCCGCTGTGGGGAAAGGTTTCGCTCACCATGATCAAGATCACCAAGTTCGGCGGCTCATCCGTTGCCGACGCCGAGCATTTTCGCAAGATCAAGGCGATCATCGACGCCGACCCGGCGCGTCGCTTTGTGGTGGTGAGCGCGTGCGGTCGTCGCACCAAGAGCGACACCAAGGTCACCGACCTGCTGTATTTGGTTGACGCGCACGTGAATTACCATGTCTCCTGCGACGACCTGCTCGCCGACATCGGCCAGCGCTACTTTGACATCGCTGACGAGCTGGGGCTCGGCTATCCCATTCGCGACGAGTTCGCCGCGTTCGCCGAGCGCGCCCGCTCGGGCGGCTACACCACCGAGGAGCTCGTGAGCCGCGGCGAGTATTTCACCGCGCGCCTGATGGCCGAGTACCTGGGCCTGCCGTTCATCGACGCGGCGGACATGGTCGCCTTCCATCACGACGGGACCCTCTCCATGCGCCGCACCGCGGAGCTCGTCAAGGAGAACGCCCGCGAGGGCGGCTTTGTGATGCCCGGGTTTTACGGTGCCACCAAGGAGGGCCGCATCAAGCTGCTCGACCGCGGCGGCGGCGACATCTCCG
>ERZ1032357.5-NODE-5-length-79595-cov-14.095336_pt1 | contig 79595 bp, 67 predicted proteins | sample MGYA00517100_ERZ1032357 | MGnify/ENA primary metagenome ERZ1032357 (study PRJEB33719, sample SAMN04262589) | wastewater metagenome | biome: periurban shantytown; feature: animal feces; material: feces | host: Canis lupus familiaris | place: Peru: Lima | collected...
GGACAGCCGGGTCGTCCTCTACCACCAAAATACGCTGCCGCGATGCATCACTCATTCGGCTACCGGGTTCGAGAACGTCTACGCCGCAGCTGGCGAACCGGTTGCTTCCACTCTGACGGGGCGCAAGGATCTTGTGTACGATGAGGGGCTCTCGCCCGACAGTATTGAAGGTAAGTTCACCTTTACGGTGACGGCTGAGGACGGCACACCGATGCCGGAGCATACGAAGGCGAGCAACGCTGCCGACGGTACGGTCGATTTTGGCTCGATCACCTTCACGCTGGATGACCTCAATCGCAAGTGGGCCCAGGAACATCCCGTCGACACCATCGATGGTACCGAGGCTGTTGCGCCTACGGATGCTCGTATCGGTAAGCCCCGCTCGGTCAGCTTTGAATACGCTGTTACCGAGACCGGTTCGGTCGCGGGTGTAACCAACGATGAACAGGATGTGCGTACGGTGCGCTTCACCTTGACCGACGATGGCAACGGCCATCTGACGGTCACGCGTGATCCTGAGACAGGACCCGCCTTCGTTTTCACTAACCGCTATGCTGCCGGTGCGGCGACCGACCAGATTGTGCTTACCAAGCAGCTTGCGGGCCGCCCGCCCGTCGATGGCGAATTCACCTTCGCTTTGGTGGAGCAGTCGGTTGGAGAGGAGGGCCCGACGGGGACCGTGTTGACGGCGGTCAACGATGCGCAGGGCAAGGTCGCGTTCCCCCGGATCACGTACACCAAGCCCGGGTCGCACGTTTATACGATCGCCGAGGTCGATGAAGGCACTGCGGGCATCATTTTTGATTCGTCTGTCTATACCGTTTTCACGATGGTTGTCGATAACGGCGATGGTACGCTTGCCGCCACGCATGAGATCGTGGACGAGAGCGGTGCCAAGGTCGAGAACATGACCTTCTCGAACGCTTATGAGCCGCGGGCGTTCGAGCTCCCGCTCGCAGTAAACAAGGTCATGGACGGGCGCGCTCTCAAGGCGGGGGAGTTCATCTTCGAGCTCGTGGGCGAGGACGGCAAGGTCGTTCAGAGTTCTGTCAATGACCGCGACGGCAACGTCGTCTTCAAACCGCTACGCTTCACGGCCGATGACCTGTCTGGCTCCCAGTGGGTCGATCAGAACGGCACGATGTCGCGCTCCGAGGTGTTCAACTACATGGTGCGTGAAGTCGTACCTGGCGATGCGGTGAATGCGGAGGGCGTGCGCTGGGATCAGGCGACTGTGGAGCAGCGTGCCGCCGGTGGATTCGCCAAGGACGACGTCATCTATGACGGGCGCACGTTCACGGCGGACGTCATCGTATCCGACAATGGTTCCGGCTTCCTGTTGGTTAAGGTCTCCTGGGATAAGACCCCGGTGTTCGTGAACACTTACGATCCTCACTCCACCCCCGGTCCGAATCCCGGTCATCCCACTCCCAAGCCTCCTGCGATCGTGCCCCAGCGTCCTGGCGGCGGTGATATATTGCCCGCCACGGGGGATACGAGGTCGTACCTTCCCATTGCTGCTCTCGGCTTGTTGATGGGCATTGCCGGCATCCTGGTTCGCAGGCGCCTGCTCAGTCGTGATCGTATTCGGCTGTAGCTGCTAGCTTGCTATCGCTTGAGGGGTGTCAATTCGCTCTTTGAGTCTATTTGAGCTGCGCACCAGTTCTTAGTTGGCACACGGCTTGGGTTTTGTTATATGGCCGACTCCGGAATTCCTTCGGAGTCGGCTTTTTCAGTTTAGCCCGCTGCTGCAAACGTGACTTGCGAGCATAGCGGGGCGGGGCATTTCTTGCTGCCTTGGTTGTAGGAAATGTCATTCCAGGCCCGCTGGCCAGCGAGAGGCCTGCAGGTCGACATGTCCATTGGCGAGGAAGGCAACGCCTTCGTCCTCGAGCAATGCGCGCTGTGCCTCGGGCCCACCGAAGGCGAACCCCTCCGCGAGGCGTCCGTCGGCGAATACGATGCGATGGCAGGGGATGATCCCGGGTTCCGGATTGACGTGCAGGGCGTATCCCACATATCGAGCTCGACGGGGCTCACCAACGAGCCTGGCGATCTGACCATACGTGGCAACCATGCCGCAGGGCACCTGGCGCACCATGTCGTATACGCGGTTGAAGAATCCGTCGGTGTCCCGATTTGCCATGCTGCTCCTCATCTCCCATAGAAGCTGCCGTTCGTTCGGGTGCTGCGGCTCGAGGAATCGCTCGACGAGTTCGGAAAACGCGCCGTCGGTCCCAGCCGTTTCAAGGACGACATCGCAATACGGCCGCACGTCGTCGGTGACGTTCGCCACGCCGACGCCCAGTCCCGCCGCCTTGATCATGGAGAGGTCGTTTGCGGAATCGCCAACGGCGATGACCTCGGACATCGGGATTCCCAGCATATCGGCAAGGCGCGTGAGCCCCGTCCCTTTGTCAACGCCTGCGGGCATGAGTTCGAGGTAGCGCTTGGAGGAGAAGGTGATGTCAACGCCGAGTCGCTCGGCCATGGGCGCGAGCTCGCGACCCAATTCCTGCAGCGCATCGAAGTTCCAATCGACATACAGGATCTTCACGATGCTACGGCCTTCGAGGAATGAGAGGTCGGGATGATCGGATCCGCGAAAATGAGTGACCCCGGTGATCGATTCCAGATAGTCGCGCTCCCGTGCGGGCGCGTCATTCACGAACACGTGGCCGTCGGCGACGTTGACGTGCATGCAGAGTCCGAGTTCGAGCCCCTTTGCATAGATCGCGTTCGCGCATTCGCTGGAAAGGCCGCAGGTGGTAAGCGGGGTGGGGTCTCCCACACGGTTGATGAAGCCGCCGTTATAGGAGAGCGCGTAGCCGTCTTCGATCAGCTCGCGGGCCTCCCCCGAGAAGTTGTCCATGATCGAGGAGTACCAGCGTCCGCTCGATGGGACGAACAGCACGCCGAGCTCCCTCATGCGGCGCAGCGCGCGCAGGTTCGCAGGGGGGATGGCGTGGTTGGCGTCCAGGAACGTCTCGTCCATATCGCTTACGACAAGTCTGTACATGCGGTCTCCAAACAACGTAAAGAAAACGAGGCGGGTTTATTATCACCCACCTCGTTGAGTCACGGCTATGTTGATCGAGTCGCCTTGGCATGACAGTACCGGCGCGCGTAGCCGCCTGCATCGGCGGGCGGATGTCTTAGTACACCATTCCCATGGCTTCGCGCACCTCGGCGAGCGTCGCCTCGGCGACCTCGTTGGCGCGGCGATTGCCCTCGCGCAGGACGTCCTTGACGTAGTCCATATCCTGGACCAGTTCCTCTCGGCGGGCGCGGATGGGGGCGAAGTACTCGTTCACGCTCTCGGTGACGTACTTCTTGAGTTGGCCGGAGCCGCCCATGCCGATCTCTTCGGCGATCTCGACCTCGGAACGGCCGGTGCAGATCGCGGCGGTGGAGAGCAGACCGGATACGCCGGGGCGCGACTCGGGGTCGAAGGTGATCATGCGCTCGCCGTCGGTCTGGCTCTTCTTGATGCGCTTAGCGGTCTCCTCGGCCGTCATCGAGATGTTGATGGCGTTGCCGTAGGACTTGCTCATCTTGCGACCGTCGAGGCCGGGGAGCAGCGGCGTGTCGGACAACAGGGCGTCGACCTCGGGGAACACATCGCCGTAGCGGTTGTTGAACTTGCGGGCGATGGTGCGGGTGAGCTCGATGTGGGGCAGCTGGTCACGACCGACTGGCACGACGTTGCCCTTGCAGAACAGGATGTCGCAGGCCTGGTGCACGGGGTAGGTGAGGAGCAGGCCGGTGAGCTCGTGTCCGCTGGCCTCCATCTCCGCCTTGACCGTGGGGTTGCGCTGGAGCAGGGCCTCTGAGACGAGGGAGAGGAACGGCAGCATGAGCTGGTTGCAAGCGGGAACCGCGGAGTGCGTGTAAATCATGGTCTTATCGGGGTCCAGACCGCATGCCAGGTAGTCGATGACCATGTTGTAGACGTTGTCCTGAATGTTGTCCGTGCTGTCGCGGTCGGTGATGACCTGGTAGTCGGCGATGAGCACGTTGGTGTGTACGCCCATATCCTGCAGCTCGACACGGCTCTTGAGTGTGCCAAAGTAGTGACCCAGGTGCAGGCGGCCGGTGGGGCGATCACCGGTGAGCATGGTGTACTTCTCGGGGTGCTGCGGCAGGTCTGCGCGGATCTCGTTGCTGCGCTGAAGGCTCTTCTCGTAGCTAAGCTCGTTTGGCATTGCTTTTTACTCCTTGCGATCGTGTTGATGGGTGGTGTGCTGTTTGATGCGTTCGATGCGCTCCTCGTGCTCCTCGTGTGCCGCTTCGGCCTCATCGGCAAATGCGGGATTATCGGGGGTGACGAGCTCGTCTTGTTTGGTTTTAGGGTTGTAGTGGTGCCTCAGGACCGGTTCGAATAGGTGCAGGTGCATGGCGAAGAATGCGGAGCAGATGAATAGGAAGATGAAGATGACGAATCGTGCGAACACATCGACCTGGTTGATGACGATGGCGCCCGCAGAAAGCAAGAGGCACCAGCCGTAGATCAACAGAACCGCCTGGCGTTGATCGTAGCCCTCTTGGATGAGGCGGTGGTGTATATGCCCTTTATCCGCCTGGCCAATGCTCACATGGGCTCGAACGCGACGCACGATCGCGGACAGCGTGTCGATGATGGGAACGCCTGCAACGATGAGCGGCACGATGAGCGAGGTGAGCGCTGCGGTGCGGGATACGCTCAGCAGGGAGATGGTTCCCAAGGCGAAGCCAAGCAAAAGGGATCCGGAATCACCGAGGAAGATGCGGGCCGGATGGAAATTGTAGCGCAGGAACCCGAGGCAAGCGCCCGCGAGCGCGATCGCCAGGGCGGCGGCATCGGACTGGCCGGATAGGATGGCGAATGAAAACATGGTGAGCGCCGCGATGCCCGAGATACCCGTTGCCAGTCCATCCAATCCATCGATGAGATTGATGATGTTGGCGAACGCCACCAGATAGATAACGGTGATGGGATAGGCGAGCCATCCCAGGGCGAGCTCCCCGCCTGTGGCGAGCGGGTTGACGATGCGTCCGATCAATAGGCCGGCGGCCGCGGCGACGCATCCGGCCAAGACCTGACCGAGCAGCTTCGCTTTAGGGGAAAGCTGCTTGACGTCATCCACTGCGCCGGTGATGACGATGATGAGGAATGAAACGCCGAGCAGGGGGTAGTTGATGTTCATGGAGGGGTGCGGGATGAGGATTGCGGGCCAGCCGAATACCTTGATACCCACGAGCTCCACTATGAGTGCGGTGCAAAGCCCGGCGAACACCGCGAGTCCGCCCAGCCGGGGGAGGGGGGTCGTATTGATGCGGCGTTTGTCGGGATAATCGATGGCGCCCAGTCGTATTGCGAGCTTATGCGCAAACGGCGTGGTGATGAGCGTGGTGAGCAGCGCCGTTGCGGCGACGCAAATATAAGGTAGCGCGTTGTGCATGGCTCACCGCCTGTCTATAGGAGCGGGGATAGGGACAATCTAATCTATGATACTCGACCTGTCGTCCTCTTGTGCCCCCATGTCGATACCGGTTAGCGCATACACGGCACCCACATGTCCTCAGGTGATATTCGCGCGTATTTTTAATCCGCTCCGCCCCGAACGATCAAGGGTTCGAGATCGAATATTTCTTCGGGGGAGCGTTCGGTGGACCTTGATCAAAATCTCATACGCTAGATAGGTAAATCCAGCGCGTTCATTCTCTATAGCCTGGTCGGCGGACGGCGGATTAATGCCGGTAGACGGTATCTGCAGTGTATCAAAATGAATAATTCGAATGAATTGACGTATAGTACCCAGGCATTGCATCAGAGCGGCGCCGAGGTTCACGATATGCAATATGACATCAAGAATATGCAATAGAGATGCATGATCTCCATCATTATGTTCATAGGTATCACACGTAAAAATGCACATCAACCCATATAGAACGCTTTAATTAGAAAAAGTGGAATCCTGGGCAGTTCACATAAATATACCGTTCCCCCTTGAAGAGCTACCGTTGGGCGGTGAGGGGTATCTTGTGATGAGAATTGGATATAACTGTAGATGTTGAACAAGACCCCAGCGATGGGGTCAAGGCGGGGTCGAATGCGGCCCCAAAATAAGAAAGGTAGGAGGCAATGACGAAAGGCTTGCATGTCCCGAGCGAAATCGGGCAACTCAAGAAGGTCTGTCTGCACAGGCCCGGCGAGGAGCTTCTCAATCTTCCGCCGTTTGAGCTCGAGCGCTTGCTGTTCGACGACGTCCCGTTCCTCGAGGTTGCTCAGCAGGAGCATGACGCCTTCGCTCAGATTCTGCGCGATCAGGGCGTCGAGGTCCTGTACCTCGAGAACCTTGTTGCCGAGGTCTTCGACCAGGTGCCCGGCGCGCGTGACGAGTTCCTGGATCAGTACATCCAGGAGGCCGGCATCAAGGGCCAGGTGCTTCCGCAGGTTGTTCGCGAGAAGCTGAACTCCATCACCGACAACCTCGAGTTCGTCAAGAAGACCATGGCCGGCATCACCAAGGCCGAGCTTGAGATCCCGTCTGTTTCCAGCACCACCCTCGACGGTCTGGTCAACAACGAGTCCGAGTCCGACCTCATCGTGGACCCCATGCCCAACCTGTACTTCACCCGCGATCCGTTTGCGGTCATCGGCAACGGTGTCAACCTCAACCGTATGTACTCCGTCACCCGCAATCGCGAGACCCTGTACGGTAAGTACATCTTCAAGTATCACCCGGATTACAAGGATGTCTCCCTGTACTTCCGTCGCGATGCCGCTTACCACACCGAGGGCGGCGACGTTCTCAACATCAACGCCACCACGCTTGCCGTCGGTATCTCCCAGCGTACGCAGGCTGCGGCTATCGACATCATGGCTCAGAACATCTTCTGGAACTCCGATTCCAAGATCGAGCGCATCCTGGCTTTCAACATTCCGAACAACCGCGCCATGATGCATCTCGACACTGTGTTCACCCAGATCGATATCGACAAGTTCACCATCCATCCCGCCATCATGGGCACCCTGCAGGTGTTCGAGCTCACTCCGGGTGCACATCCGGGCGAGGTCAACATCAAGGAGCTCAACGATACGCTTGAGCACATCCTCGAGGATGCCACCGGTGTCGATCAGATCAAGCTCATCCCCTGCGGCGGCGGCGATCCCATCGCAGCTGCACGCGAGCAGTGGAACGACGGCTCCAACACGCTGGCCGTTGCCCCTGGCAAGATCTGCGTCTATGCGCGCAACACCGTCACCAACGATGTCCTCTACAAGGAGGGCATGGAGCTGCTGGTCTGCCCGTCGGCGGAGCTGTCCCGTGGCCGTGGCGGCCCCCGTTGCATGAGCATGCCGTTCTGGCGCGAGGATCTCTAAGTTTCCTAAAGGGCGGCGCATCGTCATGCACGGTGCGCCCCCTTATTTCTAGGCGCCCAACACGCCCGCTACCGACTGAAGGCATGGGCGCGCACGGACTAATACGAAAGGAACCACCATGGGTGTAAATCTCTCCGGCCGCAGCTTCCTGCGCCTGCTCGACTTCTCCACCGAGGAGATCGAGTACCTGCTCGCTCTCTCCAAGAACTTCAAGGACCTCAAACGCACGGGCACGCCCCACCGCTATCTCGAGGGCAAGAACATCGTCCTGCTCTTCCAGAAGACCTCCACGCGCACCCGCTGCTCCTTCGAGGTCGGCGCCATGGACCTTGGCATGGGCGTCACCTATCTCGATCCGGGTTCGTCCCAGATGGGCAAGAAGGAGTCCATCGAGGACACCGCTCGCGTTCTCGGCCGCATGTATGACGGCATCGAGTTCCGCGGCTTTGCGCAGTCCGACGTCGAGGAACTCGCCGTAAACGCGGGCGTTCCGGTTTGGAACGGCCTGACCGATCTGTGGCACCCCACCCAGATGCTCGCCGACATCCTGACTGTCCAGGAGAACTTCAACTATGACATCAAGGGCAAGACCCTGGTGTTCATGGGCGACTGCAAGAACAACGTGGCCCGCTCCCTCATGGTCGTGTGCGCCAAGCTCGGCATGAGCTTCGTGGCCTGCGGCCCCGAGGAGTGCATGCCCGCCGACGATGTGATCGAGGCCTGCAAGCCCATCGCAGAGGAGAACGGTTGCACTATCAAGCTCACGTCCGATGTTAAGGACGCCTGCACCGGTGCACATGTGATTTACACCGATGTTTGGGTATCCATGGGCGAGCCTGACGAGGTCTGGACCGAGCGCATCAAGCAGCTGCAGCCCTATCGCGTGACCACCGAGGTCATGGCTATGGCCGATCCTTCCGCCATCTTCCTGCACTGCCTGCCCGCTTTCCACGATACCAACACCACGATCGGCTCCGACATCGCCGAGAAGTTCGGTGTTACCGAGATGGAGGTCGAGGACGCGGTCTTCGAGTCCAAGCAGTCCAAGGTCTTTGACGAGGCCGAGAACCGCATGCACACCATCAAGGCGATCATGTACGCAACGCTCAAGTAAGGGTCGTCTGTCGCAGGCGGGCGTGTTCGCTGCCCGCCCGCCTGCTTTTTTCGGTAGTAACCTCGTCGGCTCATTCGACCGCACGGAAGTGTCGAGGGATGCGACGGGGATCACCTTCGATTTGAAGGGGGGATGAGAACCATGACCGAAACCGCCAAGAAAAAGCGTGGTATGCCCTCATCGTTCACCATTCTTCTTATTCTGCTGGCTGTTGTTGCCATCGTAACCGTTATCGTTTCCGGCTTTACGCCTGAGGTCACGGGCGCTCGCCTGGATGACTTCTTCATGGCGCCGGTGCGCGGCTTTGCCGATGCGTTGCCCGTCTGCCTGTTCGTTATGATCCTGGGCGGCTTCCTGGGCATGATGACCGAGACCGGTGCGCTGGACAACGGCATCGCCGTGCTTGTCCAGAAGCTTAAGGGCCACGAGATCTTGATCATTCCGGTCCTCATGTCGATCTTCGCCCTCGGCGGAACCACCTACGGCATGTGCGAGGAGACGGTTCCGTTCTACGCGCTGCTTGCCGCCACCATGATGGCTGCCGGCTTCGACCCCATGGTCGGCGCCGCCACGGTCCTGCTGGGCGCCGGCTGCGGCTGCCTGGGCTCTACGGTCAACCCCTTTGCCGTCGGCGCCGCGGTTGACGCTCTTACGTCCAAGGGCATCGAGGTCAACCAGGCCATCATCATCGGTCTGGGTCTGCTGCTCACCGTTGTCACCACCGCCATCTCCATTTTCTTCGTGATGCGTTACGCCAAGAAGGTCAAGGCCGACAAGGGTTCCACTATTCTGTCCATGCAGGAGCTCAAGGACGCCGAGGAGGCTCATGGCCAGGCTGCAAGGGACGCTGCCAAGGAGGTCAAGCTCACCGGTCGTCAGAAGGCCGTCCTGGGCATCTTCGCCTTCACCTTCGTCGTCATGATCGTCGGCTTCATTCCGCTGGGCGACCTCAACGAGAACGTTGCCAACTTCTTCGATGCCGGCGCTTCCAGCCACGAGGTGACCACCGAGGTCACGGGCGATGACTTGGTTGCCGCATATGACAAGGCAAACGACACGACCACCACGCTCGATGGCGACGTTACCGGCGAGTCCGTCGGGACCGTCACCGATTCCCTTGGTTGGTCCGCCGTCGTGACCGGCGCCCCCATCGGCACCTGGTACTTCGATGAGGCTTCCACCTGGTTCTTCCTGATGGCCATCCTCATCGGTATCGTGGGTGGCCTGTCCGAGAAGCAGATCGTAAACACCTTCATCAACGGCGCCGCCGACATGATGAGTGTCGTCTTGATCATCGCTCTCGCCCGTGGCGTCTCCGTGCTCATGGCCTCTACCGGTCTCGATCAGTTCGTGCTCAACGCTGCCGCGGACGCCCTAGCCGGCCTGTCCGGTATCATCTTTGCGCCGATGGCCTACATCGTCTACTTCGGCCTGTCCTTCCTGATCCCTTCCACCTCGGGCATGGCTACGGTTTCCATGCCCATCATGGGCCCGCTTGCCGTCAAGCTCGGCTTCTCGCCTGAGGTCATGATCATGATCTTCTCCGCCGCCATCGGTGTCGTGAACCTGTTCACCCCGACGTCCGGCGCCATCATGGGCGGTCTCGCCCTGGCTAAGATCGAGTGGACGACCTGGCTCAAGTTCGCCGCAAAGATCATCATCAGCATCATCGTGGTTTCCATTGTGATTCTGACGGTTGCCTGCATGGTGCTCTAGCGCCCTGCATGGTTGGCCGCGCGCCCGTCCTTTGAGATGGGGCGCGCGGCCGGCACCATACAAGTCCGACCGGCTGTGGGCGTGAGCCCGAGCTCGGTTGCGACCTACCTTTCTTTGCCCCTCCCGTATCCGTGCGCGGGAGGGGTAATTTGTATCTCGTCGCCCTTGAAGCTTGTGTCGCGTTTAACTCCGCAGCCGTGTTCCACCCCTTCGTTATATATAATTTGTCGGTACCGACATCTCATAAAGAAGGGGCTCGCCCATGCGTCAAGGTTTTGACAACGATGCATATATCGCCAGCCAGGCAAAACACATCAGGGAGCGGATCGCGCAGTTTGGCGGAAAGCTCTACCTGGAGTTTGGCGGCAAACTGTTCGATGACTACCATGCGAGCCGCGTCTTGCCCGGATTTGCTCCCGATAGCAAATTCCGCATGCTCAAGAGCCTGGCCGATGACGTCGAGATCATCATTTCCATCAATGCCAACCATATCGAGAAGAGCAAGGCCCGTGGTGACCTTGGCATTACGTACGATGAAGACGTCTTGCGTCTTGCCGACATCTTCCGTTCCAACGGGTTTCTTGTCGGTGCCGTCGTCATAACCCAATATGCCGGCCAGCCCGCGGCCGACCTGTTCCGCCGCCGGTTGGACATGTTGGGCATCACCTGCAGGCTGCATTATCCCATCGAGGGCTATCCGCACGATGTCGACCTGATCGTGAGCGAGGAGGGGTACGGCAAGAACGAGTACGTCGAGACGACGCGTCCGCTCGTCGTCGTAACCGCCCCCGGCCCCGGTTCGGGCAAGCTCGCCACCTGCCTGTCGCAGCTCTATCACGAGCATAAGCGCGGGGTGGCTGCGGGCTACGCAAAATTCGAGACCTTTCCGGTGTGGAACCTGTCGCTCAACCATCCCGTCAACATCGCCTACGAGGCCGCGACGGTCGACCTCGATGATGCCAATATCATCGATCCGTTCCATCTCGAAGCCCATGGTGTCACCACGGTCAATTACAACCGCGATGTCGAGGCGTTCCCGGTCGTCAAGGCGTTGATGGAGAGGATCCTGGGCGAGAGCCCGTATCAAAGCCCCACCGACATGGGCGTCAATATGGTGGGCTATGCCATCAGCGATGACGAGGCTTGCCGCGAGGCTGCGGACATGGAGATCGTGCGCCGCTACTTCAACGCCGCCGTCAAGGTGAAGCGCACCGGCTGCGGGCAGGAGCAGGTCGACAAGCTCAAGGTGATCATGAAGAAGGTGGGGGTGGATAAGAATCTTTCGCCCGCGCGCTCCGCAGCATTGCTGAAGGAGGAGGCAACGGGTTCTCCGGCTGGTGCCATGGTGCTGCCGGATGGCTCGGTGGTGACCGGCAAGACCTCCACGCTGCTGGGTGCCGCCAGCTCTTTGATCATGAACGCCCTCAAGGCCGTGACGGGCGTCGATATGGAGCTCGAGGTGATAAGCGATGACGCCATCAAGCCCATCAGTCGCCTCAAGACGACCCAGCTGGGCAGCAACAACCCCCGGCTGCATCCCGATGAGACCCTGATTGCGCTGTCAATCACCTCGGCTTCGAGCGAAGTCGCCAACAAGGTCTTGGCGGGTCTGCCCAAGCTGCGCGGTTGCGATGCGTTTTTCTCGGTCATCATCTCGTCTTCTGATGAGGCCCTGTTGCGCAAGCTCGGCATCAATGTGTGCTGTGAGCCGAAGTTCGAGCGGTCCAGCTACTACCATCGTTAAGAAGCGTCCGCCCGTGGGTTTGCCCGCGGGCGGTTTTTGTTGGGAAAGAGGCTGGGCTGTGGGCCGGGATATCGAGATGGAGCGCTGCGTCGATCTGTATCTGGACTATCTGTCGGTGGAGCGCGGCCTGGTGGATAACACGCTGGCGGCGTATAGCCGGGACATGGGGGACTACGTCTCGTTCCTTCGCGACCGCGGAATAGCGCAACCGGACGCCATCGGGCGCGGGGACATCCTGGCGTTCATTGCGAGCCGCCGCGAGAAAGGGTATGCCGATGCGTCTGTGAGCCGGGGCCTTTCGGCGGTGAAGGGCTTTCATCGTTTCCTGTTCAATGACGGCATATGCGCGTCCAATCCCGCCGCCGCGATTCCGCTGCCCAAGAAGGAGCGCTCGCTGCCCGAGTGCCTGACCGTTGCGCAGGCATCGGCCCTGCTCGACCAGCCGTTCCCGGGCACTGCCGCCGGCACCCGTGACCGAGCCGTGCTCGAGGTGCTGTACGGATGCGGCTTGCGGGCGAGTGAGGTCGCGGGCCTCGACCTGTCGAACCTGTATCTTGAAGACGAATTCGTGCGCGTGATCGGCAAGGGATCGAAGGAGCGCTTGGTTCCCCTGGTCGGCAGCGCGCACGATGCTCTCACCTCCTATATAGAGAGTGGCGCACGTGGCGAATTGCTGTCCCATGCGCGTTCGCTCGGCGGCTCGACGGCTGTTTTTCTCAATGTGCGAGGGACTCGCTTGTCGCGGCAAACCGTCTACACGATTTGCGAACGGTATGGGCGAGCCGTGGGGATCGACGGCCTGCACCCGCATGTGCTGAGGCACTCCTTTGCCACGCATGTTCTTGCGGGCGGTGCCGATTTACGCGTGCTTCAGGAGATCCTCGGTCATTCGGATATCTCGACTACGCAGATATATACCCATGTTGATGTCACCCAGCTTCGCGAGGAGTACCTCGCGGCCCATCCGCGGGCCAAGCTCTAACGCGGTGCGGCATACAGCTCCGCCCCCGCCATGCCCCTTCGCCGTCACCCGCTGCGGGTGACGGCTTTTTTGTCCGTATGGCGCGATAGGGTTGAGGAGTGGGGAAATCGTCCACGTTCGCCGGGTGCCGGGTGGGGCGTATGGATGTGCTACACATCCCGCGCACAACACCTTGGGTTTGCCTAAAAATCGCTTCAACCTCAGGTAGAAGGTTTAGCTTGAAGGTTTTGCAGCCGACAGGTGGTACAAACCGCAAAATCAAACACAACATATAGTATGTACTCAAACGCCTGTTCGCCTTAAGGTTGAGAGTTGTGCTGTGGCGTGGTGGGAGGAGCTGGGGGAGCGTGTGGGGAAAAGTGTTGCGAAAAGGGGAAAGCGCCCATAGAATAGGAAACGTCGACAGCGGGGTGGCTCCCGCAGATGCCCACGAGTAGCCTAAGGGGGTGCGCCGCAGTGTATTTGACCGGTACCTATGATCGAAATCTCGATGCAAAAGGCCGTCTCACCCTGCCGAGCGCCTTCCGCAAGCAGCTTGAGGACACTGTCCGAGTGCTTCCCGCTCCTGAGAAGGAGGTCGACGCCCTGTACGTGTTCACCGAGGACACGTTCAAGGACTGGCTTGACTCCGTGTTCGCCGCTAAAGGCGGGTTCGACCCGACCAATAGGGCGCATCGCGTGGTCATGGAGACGCTGAACGGTGCGGCAACCACACTTGAAATAGACTCCGCCGCCCGCATCAGCCTTCCTGAGGCCGCTCGCGTCAAAGCGAACCTCGATCGCGAGGTCACCGTTGTCGGCAACGGCGACCGCCTGGTGATTTGGGATCGTGCGGCGCACGAGGCGCGTCAGGCCGAGGCCGAGAACATTCTGGCGGACTTCTTCGATTAATCGAGGCGCTCGCTTAAGGAGGACACGCACGTGGCAGATGGAACGTTGACACCTGAATATCGGCATGAACCAGTCATGCTCACCGAAGTGCTCGAGCAACTCGCCCTCAAACCCGGCGAGACGGTTTGCGACTGCACGCTCGGCGGCGCCGGCCACTCTGTGAAGATGGCCGCTGCCGTCGGCGCGGACGGTTTGCTGCTCGGTGTCGATCAGGACGACATGGCGCTTGCGGCTGCAGGGGAGCGTTTGGACCGTGAGGCCCCGAATACCCCGCACCGTCTCCTCAAGGGCAACTTTGGGGACTTGGACGAGCTTCTGTGCCAAGCGGAAGTGCCAGGCGTCGATGGTTTCCTGTTCGACCTGGGCGTCTCGAGCCCGCAGCTCGATATCCCAGGAAGGGGCTTCTCGTATCACGAGGACGCCCCGCTCGATATGCGTATGGATCCGGGGACAAACACCCTAAACGCAGCTGAGGTCCTGAACACCTATTCCGAAGCCGACCTCGCCCGGATTCTCCGCGTGTACGGAGAGGAGAAGTTCGCGCGCCAGATCGCGCGCGAGGTCGTGCGACGCCGTCAAACGGCGCCGCTCGAAACGACCGGGGATTTCGTCGAGGCCATCAAGGCGGGTATCCCCGCCGCGGCGCGCCGACACGGGGGACACCCCGCCAAGCGCAGCTTCCAGGCCATCCGCATCGAGGTCAACCACGAGCTCGATGTTTTGGAGCGCGGTCTAGAGGCCGCGATCCGGTGGCTCAACCCGGGCGGGCGCATCTGCGTCATCTCCTACCATTCGCTTGAGGATCGTATCGTCAAGCATCAGTTCCAGGAACTGAGCCAGGGGTGCACCTGTCCCCCTGACATCCCGGTGTGCGTGTGCGGTCATGTGCCGATAGTCAAGGTGCTCACGCGCAAACCCCTAGTCGCCCAACCTGAAGAGGTCGAGCGCAACCCGCGGGCGCGGTCCGCGAAGATCAGGACGGCAAAGCGCCTTTAGCGCGGGCCGCTCTCATCGAGCCGCCCACGTTCGCATGCTTTTGAACTGTTACACCGAGTATGGAACGGAGGGTCGCATACCATGTCCTATCGTGCGTCTCAAGCGGCACTTGCGTATGATATGACCTCCGACCTCCGCGCGACCGAGCGCCAGTCGGCTCCGGTGCCGGAGCGCCCCCATCTCGATGTCGTCACCGGTGCGGGCCGCGAGGCCGATCAATCGGTCAGTCCCATGTTCGCCCACTGCGTCAAGGTGATATGCGTGTTGGCTGTCATCGTTGTCGCGCTCGGTTTCGCGCGCGTCACCGTGGCCGGCCTCACCGCCTCAACGCTCAACTCCGCCGCGCGGCTGTCCAATCAGCTCGAGGCATCCCGAGAGGAGAGCTCCGAGCTGGAGGTTATGCATTCGGTCTACGGCTCGTCCACCCGCATTCGCGACCTCGCCGAGGGCTATGGTATGGTTCCCGCCGAGGAGAGCGTAACTCTCGACTTTACCGAGTATGCCCCCGCCGACTCCGCTGCGGCTCAGGGCGCTTCGACACGCTAGGATCGATTCCCTATGCCCCAAGATGCACAACATGGCCGCCGCAGCCCTCGTGGTCACGGCGGCCGTCGCACGCAAGACGACTTGTTTCATACCGATACGAGTCAGCACGCGATATCCCGTTACGGCTTTCTGGCGGGGGCCTTCGGCCTCTCGCTTGCTCTCATCGGCGCAAGGCTGCTCGATTACCAGGTGATCAATCGCGGGGAGAATCTCGACAAGGCCGATGACCGCCGTCGCGGGGTTCAAACGCTGTTCGCGAAGCGCGGGACCATCTACGACCGCAACGGCAAGGTTCTCGCCACGTGCGCCGATTGCTTCAACGTGTATATCAATGCGCAGAACATCGCAGCCGAGGATCGTGCGCGGGTGGTCAGGACGCTCTCGCGTGTTCTGGGGATCAAGCGCGATGCGATTCGCGATGCGATCGATTCGAACGAGACGTTTCGCTACATCAAACGCCAGGTAGACGTGGACGAGGTCGAGCTCATCAAGAAGGAGAAGCTCACCGGCGTCGAGTTCGAGCCGGCGCTCAAGCGCGTATATCCCAACGGGTCGCTTGCGTCGCAGGTGATCGGCGTATGCGATGTGGACAACAAGGGCCTGACGGGGCTGGAAAAGCAATATGACGAGATCTTGACGGGCAAGAACGGCTGGCTCGACAGCGAACGCGGACGCATGGGCGACTTCATAGCCGGTGGAGCGTACCACAAGGTTCCCGCCCAGGACGGTATGGATATCATGGTCGGCATCGATGCGAACATCCAGCGCGTGTGCGAGGATGCGCTCGCCGAGGGCGTCGAGAACGCGGGCGCCAAGTACGGCTCGATCATCATGACCGACCCCAAGACCGGAGAGATCATCGCCGCGTGCTCCAACCCCACCTACGACCCGGGCGACCTTGCGTCCGCTTCGAACGCCGACATGAACCTGCGCGTGGTGAGCGATGCCTACGAGCCCGGCTCCGTATTCAAGACGTTCGTGTGCGCCGCCGGGATCGATCAGGGCCTCATCACGCCCGACACGACGTTTCACGTCCCGGCTGTGGTAAAAGCGGGCGACGATGACGTCCGCGATGTCGACAAGCGCGACTTCGCGGTCGATATGGACGTGCGCGAGATACTGCGCCGTTCTTCCAATACCGGCATGGTTCTGGTGGGGCAGAAGATCGGTGCCGACAAATTCGCCAAGCACGTCATCTCCGATTTCGGCTTCGGCAAGGCGACGGGGGTCGATTTCCCGGGCGAGTCGCTCGGCATCGTGAAGAAGCGCAGCGAATACGATGGCGCGAGCGTGGCCGCCATGTCGTTCGGGCAGGCCCTGGCTGTCTCGCCCGTGGAGATGGTGCGCGCCATGAGCGCGATCGCCAACGACGGCATCATGACCACGCCGCATTTCCTCAAAACGCGTGCGGGCGAGGAAGTCGACTGGACGGACGGGGAGACGCGCGCCTGCGGAGCCGAGGCCGCGCGCACCGTCGCCGACATGATGCGAACGGTCGTGGACGAGGGCACCGGCCAGGAGGCCGCCATCAAGGGATACGAGATCTCCGGCAAGACCGGAACGGCGGAGCGTGCGGGCGAGAGCGGCGGATACGAGGAGAACAACAACATGGCCTCGTTCATGGGCTTCGTGTCCACGCAGGACCCGCGCGCCCTCTGCTACATCACGCTTGACGGCACCCCCAACACCTCCCACGCCGCGCTGCCCATCTTCAAGAAGGTGATGGAGGCCGCGTTGCCCGAACTCGGCATCAAGCCCACGCGTTAGGACGCGGTTCACATGGCCTGCACCACATCGGACCGCGGTGAGGGTACCATAACCAGTTGCATGTTACGGACCCATTGAGGGGGAGCACATGGTAGAGATAGCAGTCGACCAGCTTGCGGACGCCACGGGTGCCCGTGTTGTCGCGCGTGGCGCCCATGGCGTCTGCCGCGGCTGCGTTATCGATTCTCGCGAGGTTTCAGAGGGGAACGTCTTCGTGGCGTTTCCCGGGGAGCGTGTTGACGGCAACGCGTTCGCCCCGAAGGCCATCGATGCCGGCGCCGGCTGCGTCGTCATGACGGTCGAGCCCGCATCCGACCTGATCGAGCGGGCCCGGGTTGCGGGCTGCGCCCTTATGGTGGCCGATGACCCCACCGAGTTCCTTCTGCGCTTCGCCGCCTGGTATCGAGAGCGACTGGGCGCCCTCGTGGTGGGCATCACCGGGTCTATCGGCAAGACCACTACCAAGGATGTCATGACGGCGCTGCTGTCGCGCTCCTGGCGCGTCCACGCAACCAAGGGCAATTACAACAATCTCATAGGTCTGCCCCTCACCGTTTTGTCGGCGCCGGCCGATACGCAGGTCATGGTGCTGGAAATGGGAATGAACCATTTCCATGAGATCGATCGGCTGTCCGCGTGCGCACGACCGAATCTCGCCGTCATCACCAAGGTCGGTACCTCGCATATCGGTATCTTGGGAAGCCGCGAGAATATCGCACGGGCCAAGTCCGAGATCATCTCGGGCATGGCTCCGTTCGAGCTGGACGGCGTGGAGCATGCCCCGGTGCTCGTGCTGCATGGCGAGGACGATTTCGCGGCGTTTATCGAGGAGACGTTTGCTCGCCCGTCCGGCATCGAGGTCCTGCGCTGCGGTTCTTCGGCGTCCGATGCCGTTCGAGCCGAGGGGGTCGAACTCGACGAATGCGGATACCCGCATTTCACCCTTACGTTCGAGCAGGGCGATTCGATGGCGGCGCGCGTAGCCGTACCGGGGGCCCAGTCGGTCCCCAACGCCCTGTTCGCCGTGGCCGTCGCCGGGCGCTTGGGAGTCGGCTCCCAGGCGGTCGTGGATGCCCTGGGATCGCTCTCCATGACGGGCCGTCGCGTGCAGGTGCGCCATACCGCCTCGGGCGCGCGCATCGTGGATGATTCGTATAATGCCAGCGCCGAGTCCATGGCTGCCGGCCTCGATCTGGTGTCGATGCTTCCCTGCAAGGGGTCGCGCATTGCCATCCTGGGCGAGATGGGCGAGATGGGCGATGAGGCTCCGCGCATGCATGCGCTCGTGGGGTCCTATGTCGCCGCCAAGAAGTTCTCGATGCTCATCTGCGTGGGCGGCGACCTGGCGCGGGAGATGGCTTCGGCTGCCCGCCTGATGGGTATGGACGATGGCGATATCCAGGTGGTCGCCGATACCGACCGCCTGATCGAGCGTTTCGCCGACCTGCTCGATTCGTCTGATCTTGCCTTGGTGAAGGGGTCGCGTTCCGTCGGCCTCGACCGTTACGTTGAGGAGGTGTGTGCCGATGTTCGGTAATCCCGAGTATCCCACGTACCAGATTTTCCTGACCATCCTGATCGCGGCGCTCATCACGGCGCTGGTCATGCCCCTATGGATAAAGCTCCTCAAGGTCGAGGGGATCGGCCAGCAGGTGCGCGCGGACGGCCCCCAGCGTCATCTGGTTAAGCAGGGGACGCCCACCATGGGCGGCGTCATCATCCTCGCCGCGGTCGTCCTTACGTGCCTGCTCATGGGCGCTCCCACCTTCGAGCTCATCCTGGCCGTCGGGGCCACGTTGGCGACCGGGGCCCTCGGCCTGCTCGATGATGCGACTAAGGTCGTGCAGGGGCGCTCGCTCGGCTTGACGCCTTCGATGAAGATGGTCGGCCTTACGCTTATCGTGGTCGTGTTCTTCATGCTGGCCGTCAACTTCTGCGGCGTCGAGCCGGTCATCCGATTCCCGGGCGGCTTTGCGATCGACCTCGGCATCCTCACCACCACGCTCACCATCGGGGGCACCACGCTTTCCATTCCATGGCTGTATCTGGTTTTCGTGTTCCTCCTGCTCGCGGGCATGTCCAACGCCGTCAACCTCACCGACGGCCTGGACGGCCTCGCCGGCGGCACGGTCATGATGGCAATGCTCGTCATGGCCGCCATCTGCTTCCTCGTCGGCGATGTCAACCTCGCCATCTTCTGCGCGTCTTGTGTGGGCGGTTGCATCGGTTTCCTTTGGTTCAATGCCTATCCGGCCAGCATCTTCATGGGCGATACCGGTTCTCTGGCCCTCGGAGGTGGCCTTGCCGCGGTGGCCATCCTCACCAACACCGAGGTTATCTCGCTGGTCGTCGGCGGCCTGTTCATCGTCGAGGCCCTGTCCGTGATCATCCAGGTCGTGAGCTTCAAGGCCACGGGCAAGCGCGTTTTCCTCATGGCGCCGATCCATCATCATTTCGAAAAGAAGGGTTGGGCGGAGACCAAGGTCGTCATTCGTTTCTGGATCGTGTCGGCCGCCTTCGGTGCACTCGGCCTCGCCCTGTTCTTCCAGCTTGGATAAGTGAGTTCATATGCCGTTGCCGCAACGTTTCTCCCTGCTCGTCCTGGGACAGGGCACCTCGGGCCTCGAGGTCGTGTCGTGGGCCGTCGCCCATCTGTCCGATCGCGTGGCCTCGGTCACCGTGTACGGTGGCGAGCAGTCATCCCCCACGGACCGTACCGAGGAGTTCGAGCGTGCCGGCGCGCGCTTCGTATACGGCACGCAGGATATCGAGGGGTCCTTCGATGTCTGCGTGGCCAGCCCGGGCATATCGGAGTTCTGCGAGTTCTTCCGTAACGCGTCGGCCGCCAGCGCGCAGATCATGGGGGAGCCGGAGTTCGCTTATCGGCTGTCGCCCGAGCGCTGGTGCGCCATCACGGGCACCAACGGCAAGACGACCGCCACATCGCTCACCAATGAGCTTCTGCGCGCATCGGGCATGCCGAGCGTCGCGGTGGGCAATATCGGTAACGCCCCTATCCATGAGGTCGACCGACGCCGCCCCAACGAATGGTTCGTGGCCGAGCTATCGAGCTACCAGATCGCGACGACGAGCGAGCTGCATCCTCGTGTCGCGGTGCTGCTCAACATCACCCCCGATCACCTCAGCTGGCATCGAACGCACGAGAACTACGCGCTCGCCAAGATCAAGCTCTTCGAGAACATGGGCCCCGAGGACCTGTGCATCGTCAACGTCGAGGACGAGGGCATCGCCTCGTTCGGCGATCGCATCTATATTCCCGGGCGCCGCGTCCTGAAGCTCGGTCTTCACGATGCAGGCGGCGACGATGCGGCGTTCGTGCGCGATGGCATGCTGGCGGTGCGTCTCTCCGGCAGCGAACACGGCTTGGTCCGCGTCGAAGAGCTTAAGATCGCCGGCGCCCATAACGTGCTCGATGCGCTGGCCGCATCGGCGGCCGCGCTCGCGTGCGGCGCGAGCGTCGAGGGGGTTCGCCGCGGCCTTGTCGCCTTCGCCCCGCTCGAGCACCGTATCGAGCCGGCGGGTATCGTCGATGGCGTGCGTTATGTCAACGATTCCAAGGCGACCAATACCGATGCTGTCGAGGCCGCCCTCACCGCATTTCCCGACGATCGCGTCATTCTTTTGCTCGGCGGGGCCGATAAGGGCACGGACCTCTCCGATTTCATGGACGTGGTCGTTTCGCGCGCTTCCGGTGTGGTGTGTTTCGGCGCCGCCCGCGAACGCTTCCGTTCCGCTCTCGAGCATGCGGCCGGTTCGAACGCCATCGATATTGCGGAGGCCGACGGCCTCGGCGATGCGATCGACGTCGCACGATCGCTCGCGCAGCGCGGCGACGTCGTGCTGCTTTCGCCCGCCTGCGCATCCTTCGATGAGTTTTCCGGCTTTGAGGAACGCGGGCGTTTCTTCAAAGCACGTGTCCGATCCCTGGCAAATGAAAGTGAGTGCGCGTGACGCTCCGTAATCGCACAGCAGAGTCTTCCCCCGCTCCCTCCGGCGCAGCGCCCGCGGGGGAGCGTTGCCGTTCAAGGGCCCCTCGCAGGCAGCCGCTTGCCGAGCGCCTGATCGCGGGCGTTCCCGCCCGCATCATGGCTCCACGCATCGTATTCCTCGTCTGCATGGCGATCCTTATGGGCTTCGGCCTGCTCATGGTGTATTCGGCCTCTTCCGTTGAATCTCTCAAGGAGCATGGGAGCTCCATGTATTTCGTTATCCGACAGGCCGCGTATATGTGCGTGGGAATGGCCGTGTTCGCGTTCATCGTTTCAAAACGCGTTTCATGGAGGCTGTTCAGGGGGAGGTTCGCGTTTGTCGCCTGGCTTCTCGCCGTCGGCTTGCTCATATATGCGAGATTTTTCGGCACGGGCGGGGATTCGTGGGGAGCATCCCGATGGATCAATCTGGGCTTCTTCAGCCTGCAGCCCTCGGAGCTCGCAAAGCCGGCTGTCATTTTGTTCATGGCAAGGGTGTTCGCAGACTATTACGAGGATGAGTCGATCGATACGGGCACGTTTGTGTTCCGCGTCGCGCTCGGTGTGGGCATCCCCTGCCTTCTTATCTTTATCCAGCCCGATATGGGCACAACGGCCATCATCGTGCTCGCCGTTTTGGGGATGGGTTTTCTGAGCGGTTTCTCCGCGCGACTTATGGGCGCGATTTTCGGTGTCGGCGTCATCGCCGGCGTCCTGGCAATCGTTACCATGCCTTACCGTTTCGAACGCTTCCTGGTTTTTCTTAACCCCGAGGCGAGTCCTTTGAATGCGGGCTATCAGGCTGTTATGTCCAAGCTGTCCTTTGCGTCGGGCGGTCTTTTCGGCCGCGGTATCGGCAACTCGACGATCAAATATGACTACATGCCCGAGGCGCACAACGATTACATCCTCTCTATCATCGGCGAGGAGGTCGGCCTGATCGGCATGGTTGTCCTGATCGCGGTTTTCGCGGCACTCATCGTCGCCGGGTTTCGTATCGCGCGCCGCTCGCCCTCATTCCATACCCAGATCCTCGCTGCGGGCTGCATCCTTGTCATCTCCATCCAGTTCCTGCTGAATGTGCTGGGCGTTCTCAATCTGGGCCCCATGACGGGCAAGCCGCTTCCGTTCATAAGCTTCGGCGGATCGGCCATCATCGCCTCAATCATGCTCGCGGGTATCATCGTGCGCGTCTCTCGTGAGAGCGAGCAGCCCAGCGCGGCGTCGCGGCGCCGTTCCGACTTCGCCGTCATGAGTGAGCAGGATGCGGTTTCGAGCCATATGGGGCGCAGCACGGCTGGGTCGGTTCATGTCCGCAGCGGCGTTGGGGCTGCTGCTCCGGACCGTATGCGGCAGGGGCCGCAGCCGCGCCGGCGTCCCGCCGAGCGGCATGGGTTCAGCGTGTATGATGGCGGTATGCCTCGCGCTCACCAGCGCCCCGGCGGCGGTTATGAGCGCGTGAACCTCAACGGAGACGGTTCGGACCGTCTCCGGACCGACTACGGCTCGCGTCCGGTATACCGCGACGAGCGCGACGGTCGGGATGGCCGCCGCTCGCATCCGTCCTCTAGAAGGGATCGTTATGACCGATAAGCTTTCTGTTGCCATAGCCGCCGGCGGCACCGCCGGTCATGTCAACCCGGCCCTCGCGCTTGCCGAGGAGCTGCGCGCTCGCGGTCATTACGTGCGCTTCTACGGGCAAACGCGTCGATTGGAGGGCACGCTTGTCCCGCAGGCGGGCTTCGATTTCTCGCCCATCGAGGTGAGCGGGTTCGATCGCCGGCGCCCCTGGACGCTCGTGAGCGCACTGGTCCATCTGCGCCATGAGCGCCGCCGCCTGGTCAAGATGTTTCAGGACGACCCATCGTCCAGGCCCGATGTCGCTATCGGCTTCGGGGCCTATCTCGAGCTGCCGCTGATCCAGGCGGCCTCGAAGCTGGGTATCCCCGTGGCGCTCCATGAGCAGAACTCGGTGGCCGGTCTTGCCAACAAGCGGTCTGCGAAGGTGGCCCGCCTTGTTGCTTTGGGCCAGCCGAGCGTGGAGGAGACGTTCCGCTCCCGTTGCGCCGCGGATGCCAAGATCGTATTCACGGGCAATCCCGTGCGCGCTTCGGTGCTCCAGGGTGACCGGCCGCGCGGCCGCGCGGCCTGGGGCATTCCCCAGGACGCCACCGTGCTGCTCGTGTTCGGCGGTTCGCTGGGCGCCGAGCATCTCAACGAGCGCCTGGCCTCGCTCAAGAGCACCCTGTTGGGCATCGATAACCTGTATATCGTGCAGTCCACGGGCAAAGGCGGTTACGATGACGCGGTTCGCGCGCTCGCTCTGACCGAAGAGGAATCTCGGCGCTGGCAGGTCCGCTCGTATATCGATGATATGGGCGATGCCCTGGCCGCGGCGGACCTCGTGCTTTCCCGCGCCGGGGCCTCCTCGGTCGCCGAGATCGCCGCGCTGGCCGTGCCCTCGGTTTTGGTCCCGTATCCGCTTGCCACCGAGGATCATCAGACCACCAACTCGCGGTTTTTGGTGGATGCGGGCGCCGCCGTGCTGTGGCCCGACGCCGATATCGATTCCGATGCGTTCGAACGCGATCTGGTGGACCTTATCGACTCCCCGGACCGCCGAGCGGCCATGCGCAAGGCGGCCCGGGGTTTGGCCCAGGATGCCGCTGCGCAGGTGCTTGCAAGCGAGCTGGAGGCCATCGCCCGCTAGCCGGTGGCGCTGTCGCGCGGTTGTGTGAAACAGACAGAGGAACGTGCCCGCGGTCTCGTGCTGCGGGCACGTTCGCGTTGATGGCGTATACTTGAATCTAATTGCACCGAATTCGCTGCACAGATTGTTGAGGAGTCCAGATGTCGACCATTGCTGTTCCCGAGAATACCGAGGCCCCGTCCTTCAAGAGCGCCCATTTCATCGGCGTGGGCGGCGCCGGCATGAGCGGCATCGCACTCGTGCTGCATGAGCGCGGTTTCGCGGTGAGCGGTTCCGACCTCAAGACCTCGCGGTATATCCGCCAGCTCAGCCGCGCCGGCGTTGAGATCCATATCGGGCACGAGGCCGCTACCATCGATGCGGTCCAGCCCGATGTCGTGGTGGTATCCACCGCTATCCCCGAGAGCAATCCCGAGCTCGTCCGCGCGCGCGAGCTGGGCATTCCGGTTTGGCCGCGCGCCAAGATGCTCTCCGCGCTCTCCTGGGGTTACACCACCGTTGCCGTTGCGGGCACGCATGGCAAGACCACCACGTCGTCCATGGTTGCCACCATGCTCGACCGCATGGAGCTCGATCCGAGCTTTTTGATCGGCGGCATCGTCGAGGGGTACGACACCAACGGCAAGAACGGCAACGGCGAGTATTTTGTGGCCGAGGCCGATGAGTCCGATAGCTCGTTTTTGTATCTCGAGCCCAACGTGGTGATCGTTACCAACGTCGAGGCCGACCATATGGATCATTATGAGTCCCTCGAGCAGATCGAGGAGACGTTCTGCACGTTCATGGGCCTGGTGGGGGAGGACGGCACCGTCATCGTCTGCGGAGAGAGCTCACATCTGGTCGAGCTCGCCAAGTCGACGGGTCGCCGTGTGATCTCCTACGGTTTTGCCGAGGGTAACGACGTGCGCGTCATCGAGCGGCCGTCCCGCCACACCATCGGCAGCACGTTCGAGGTCGTGCTTCCCGATGGCGCCCGGTATGAGGTTTCCGTCAAGAACAACCCGGGCAGGCACAACATGCTCAACGCCGCGTCCGCTTTGACCGCCGCGTACGTCCTCGGACTCGATGCGGCCGAGGCCGCCCGCGCGCTCTCCACGTTCGAGGGCGTCCGCCGTCGCTTCACCCACGTTGCCGATATCGACGGCGTGACGCTTGTCGACGATTACGGGCATCATCCCACCGAGGTCGCGGCGACTCTCAAGGCTGCCAAGGAGCTCGATTTCGAGCGGACGGTCGTCGTTTTCCAACCGCACCGCTATTCGCGTCTGCAGGCGCTGTGCGACGATTTCGTCGAGGCGTTCCGCGATGCCGATTCCGTTATCCTGATCGATGTCTTCCCTGCGGGGGAGATGCCGATTCCGGGAGTTACCAGCAAGATGCTCGCCGACCGCATCCGTGCCGCCCATCCCGAGAAGCCCGTTGCCTACGCATCGGACCATGCCGCCCTTATGGAGGCCATCGATGCCGAGGTGCGTCCGGGTGACCTTTTGATCACAATGGGCGCGGGCGACGTCACGACCGTGGGCCCCGAGTACGTCGAGCATGTGAAAGAGCGGCGTAGCTAATGGGGGCTTTCAACGCCTTCATGTCCCTTTCGGGGATGATCGATACCGATGTGGTCGAGCAGGAAAAACTTGCGCGCCACACGAGCTACCGTATCGGCGGCCCCGCCGAGCTCTTCGTCACCTGCCACAGCTACCATTCGCTGCGTCGCGCGATCGAGATTCTCGGCCGCGAGCGCGTCCCGTGGGTCATCTTGGGAAAGGGGTCCAATCTGCTGGTCTCCGATGCCGGCTATCGCGGGGCGGTCGTCGTGCTCGGTCGAGAGTTCTCTCGTTTCGTGGTGGCTGAGGACGGACGCACCATAACCGTCGGCGCGGGGGCCATGCTTGCGCGCCTTGTGAACGATGCGCTGTCGCGAGGCCTATCGGGTATAGAGTTCGCTGTGGGTATCCCCGGCACGGTCGGTGGCGCCGTCTCCATGAATGCCGGCTCGCGCACCGAATGGATCGGCTCTCTGATCGAGGACGTCGTCACGTACAAGCCCGGTGCGGGCATTCGTCATTATGACGGCGAGTCCATCGAGTGGGGATATAGGACCTGCGGCCTTCCGCACGACGAGATCGTGTTGGAGGTGACCATGGCGCTGCATCCCGCTTCTAAGGACGAGATCCGCCAGCGCATGGAGCGCTCGCTCGCCCGACGCCGTCGTACGCAGCCGGTGGGCGTCCCCTCATGCGGGTCGGTTTTCCGCAATCCGGCTGATCGCGCCGTCGGTGCGATGATCGAGGAGTGCGGATTGAAGGGTTTTTCAGTGGGGGGTGCCGAGGTATCTGGTATTCACGCTAACTTTATCGTGAATACCGGAAAGGCCACGGCCTCCGATGTCGTTGCGGTCATGCAGCATGTTCACGAGAGGATCAAGGAGACGTATGGTGTCGCGCTTCAGCCAGAAGTCAAATTCCTCGGCTTCTAAGCCCGCCAAACCCACCTATCGTCGCGCCCCGTCACCGCAGCGTCCGATTGCAAAGCGTTCCGCGTCTTCAAAGCCGTCCGCGAACCGTCCCTCCCTGGCCCCTCGTCCATCCGGGAACGTTAAACCAGGGGCGGCGAGTCCCAAGGTCCATATTCCCGCATCGAAGATGCCCCCTGCGGCGCGTCGGCGCACCGGCGCCGGCGCGGGCGCCCGTCCTTCTCGCGTGCAGCTGCGTAAACCCGTGCTCAAGCCCAAACCCTCCGCACGAGTTCAAAAACGGGTTGCGGCGCCTGCTGCTCCGAGCGAGCCCCGCCGTCCCGTCCGCAAGCCCGTGGCTCCCAAGCTGCTGTCGGTGAAGATCAGCCGCAACGTCATATTCCTGTTGCTCGGCGTATGCCTGCTTTTGGCCGCCGGTGGAGCCGTGCTGATCAATTCGTCGCTGTTCGATGCGAGCGAGATCGTCGTGCAGGGCAGCGACCATCTGCCCAAGAAGGTTGCCGAGCAGCTGATCGAGGTGCCGAAGAATACTACGCTTTTCAATGTGGATGAGCAGAAGATCGCCGAATCTCTGCAGGCGAACCCTTGGATAGAAGGCGTCGACATCAAAAGGGAGTTCCCGCATCGCCTGGTTGTCACGCCCCGCGAGCGCGTGGCCAAGGTCATCGTCTACATCCCCGCCGATGATGTCGCTTGGGCGGTGAGCGAAAAGGGGGTTTGGATCGCACCCGTATCGTTGATCGCCGGGGTGAGCGCCGAGGGAAAGCCGGTGGGGCCGGACCCAAAGACCGGTCAGCTGCCGGAGGGTGCCACGATGCTCGAAGGGCTCGATGCCGCGCTTGCCGCGGCAAAGATGGCGCATGCGCTGCTTCTGACCGATGCGCCTTCCGATGTCAACCCCAAGGGCGGGAAGGAGGTTACGTCCAAGGTGGTGCTTGCCGGCCTCGAGTACGCCAAGGGCTTCTCGGTGAAATTCCTCGAGCAGATAAAAGACCTGTCCATCCCCTCGGTCGAGGCCATCTCGGCGAATCTGAACAACGGGGTCGAGGTCTCGCTCGGTGCTGCGGACAATATCGCCGAGAAGGAGCGCGTCGTGATGGGCCTTTTGGAGAAGGAAAGCGGCGTCACGTACGTCAACGTGCGCAAACCCGGGGCGTATACCTTCCGCAGCGCCCCGCTCTAACTGCGGCATGACCGTTCGCAGACCGTGAACGGTCATGTTTCTTACCTGCAGAAACGTGACGAAATTCACAATCACGCACGTTATGGTTTGACTTTACGTGGCATTATATGCAAAGATAACGCAGTTTACCTCGAATTTTAGTCTCTACTTGAGGGTTAACGTTGCGATGCCGCCCGCAAGGGCTTTTAACAACTGTTCGGAGGACCGTACATGCACGAGAACGAGATCAACAACTATCTTGCCGTCATCAAGGTCGTCGGTGTGGGCGGCGGCGGCACCAATGCCGTCAACCGCATGATCGAGGAGGGCATCCGCGGCGTTGAGTTCGTAGCTATCAACACCGATGCCCAGGCCCTCGCCATTTCCGATGCCGATATCAAGGTGCACATCGGCACCGACCTTACGCGCGGCCTTGGCGCCGGCGCAAACCCCGAGGTCGGCCGTAAGGCGGCCGAGGAGTCTCGTGACGACATCTCCGAGGCCCTTGCGGGTGCCGATATGGTGTTCATCACCTGTGGAGAGGGCGGCGGCACCGGTACCGGCGCCGCTCCCATCGTTGCCGATATCGCTCTCAACGATGTGGGCGCCCTTACCGTCGCCGTCGTCACCAAGCCCTTCACCTTCGAGGGCCGCAAGCGCAAGACGTCCGCCGAGGAAGGCATCAAGACCCTTGCCGAGAGCGTCGACACCATGATCGTCATCCCCAACGATCGCCTGCTCGACATCGCCGAGAAGAAGACCACCATGCTCGAGGCCTTCACCACCGCCGATGGTGTGCTGTCCCAGGGCACCCAGGGCATCACCGATCTGATCACCGTCCCGGGCGTCATCAACCTGGACTTCGCCGACGTCAAGACCATCATGAAGCAGGCCGGCACCGCCATGATGGGTATCGGTTGCGCTTCTGGCGACACCCGCGCCGTCGATGCCGCCCAGCAGGCCATCTCCAGTCGCCTTCTCGAGAGCTCCATCGATGGTGCCACCCGCGTCCTGCTCTCCATTGCCGGTTCCAAGGACCTGGGCATCCAGGAGATCAACGACGCCGCCGATTTGGTTGCCAACGCCGTGGACCCCGATGCCAACATCATCTTCGGTACCGTTGTGGACGAGTCCCTGGGCGACCAGGTGCGCATCACCGTCATCGCCACCGGCTTCACTGATTCCAACGTCAACCGTCAGGACGAGTTATTCGCCAGCCAGAAGGCCGGACGTGGCGACCACGCGGCCGATTCCTCCCGCAATGTTGCCCCCGTTTCCACGGCGCCCACGCGCAACATCGGCGGCACCGAGCTTCCCAACTTCGGCAATGACCAATTTGAGCTGCCCGACTTCCTCAAGCGCGGCAATTTCTAGACTGTTTAGCACATGCGCTTCGATGCCCTTCCCGGCGAATGTCGGGGAGGGCGTTTTTATGCCATATGCCCGGGACGGGTATACCTGTTTAAACTCGATTGCCGTCCTTCCGATGATTGGAGCTTCCCATGACGTCCGGACAAAAATGTTCTCGCACCGTGTTTGACAACGGTGTCGCGCTTGATGGAGATCTGACGGGACGCGTTGTCTGGGCCTTTACGGAGCGCACGGGCGGCATCTCGCTGCCCCCGTACTCATCGCTCAACCTTGGTACGCACGTGGGCGATGAAGGGCATGCCGTATTGGAAAATCGCCGCCGTGTGTTAGCTGCGCTGGATGCCGATGATGCGTTCGAGAACCTTCTGGTTCCCAACCAAGTCCATGGGGATCATGTGGTGGTTGTGGGCGAGGGTTCGAGCGGCGCCATCGGGCGCGCGAGGGATGAGATTTCCCAGGGATGCGATGCCATCGTGTGCACAGTTCCCGGCGTTCCCGTCATGCTGTGCTACGCCGACTGCGCTCCGGTGGTTCTGACGTGCAAAAATGCTTTTGCAGTGGTGCATTCCGGATGGCGCGGGACCTATGCACGCATCGCCGGAAAGACGGCGCGTGCCCTTATGGACGCTGCGGGCTGCGTCGCATCTGATCTATCTGCCTATATCGGCCCCCACATTCTGGGTGACGAATATGAGGTGTCGGCTGACCTTCTCATGATGTTTTCCAAACAATTTGATAACATTAAAACCACTGTGCATCGGACGCTTGATCTGTCCGAGTGCATTCGTCAGTCGCTCGAAGAGGTGGGAGTCCTTCCGTGCGAAATACACGACCTGCAGCTTTCCACGGTGCGGCAGAACGAACGGTTCTTCTCGTATCGCGCAGAGCAGGGGATCTGCGGACGTCATGGCGCCGTCGCGTACATGCGGTAACGTCCGGTGCGGCCTGCGTCGCCGCCTTGCTGGCCACGCTCACGCTTAGCGCGTGCAGCTCCGGTACAGCTTCTGGTCAAATCACCGTTGCCGGTTCTACAACCTGCTTGCCCATTGCCGAGCAAGCCGCCGAGCTCTTCAAGGAAGAAGAGGGTATCGATGTGCTTGTGAGCGGTCTTGGTTCCTCGGCGGGTATCGAGGCCGTCTCCAACGGAACCGCCGATATCGCGACGTCCTCGCGCGGCCTGAACGCGGAAGAGGAGAAGCTCGGTTTGACCACCATTCCGGTTGCACATGACGGCATCGCCGTGATCGTCAACGCGGATAACCCGGTTCAGAACCTGTCGACCGAGCAGTTGCGCGGCATCTACTCCGGCAAGATCACCAACTGGTCTGAGGTCGGTGGCGAGGACCTGCCCATCCAGCTCGTCAACCGCGACGAGGCCTCGGGCACGCGTGAGGCCTTCAAGTCCATCGTCATGGACGGGGAGCCGTTCGATCGTCGCGCCGCCGTGCTCTCCGGCACCGGCCAGGTACGTGACGTCGTGAGCCGTTCTCGTGGGGCGATCGGCTATATCTCCATGGGCTTCGTAGAATCCAAGTACGCCAAGACCTCCGTGCGCGCCATCAGCGTCAACCATGTCGAGCCCTCCGAGAAGACCATCGCCAGCGGTGGCTATCCCGTGAGCCGCGACCTGTACTTCTTCACCAACGGTGAACCTAAGGGCGATGCCGCCAAGTACATTGATTACGTGCTGTCCGACAAGATGGACGAGCAGATCCGCGAGGCCGGTTTCATCCCGGCGGGCCGCGATGCTGCCGCAGAAGGGGAGTGATCTTGTGACCGATCCCCAAATCTCTCCGGTCACGAACGGGACCGAGGGCGCCGCGCCGCGCAAGCGCGATCTGGCCCTGGTCTCTCGTAAGACGTATATCAAAGAGAAGGCCCTGCAGTACCTGTTCTTCGCCTGCGCCTTCCTTGCGGTGGTCACGTGCATCCTGATCTTCGCGTTCACCATGATGCAGGCCGCACCGGTCTTCACCGATATCGGCCTGGCGAACTTCTTCAGCCTCACCTGGGCGCCCACCGAGGGCCACTACGGCATCCTGTCGCTTGCCGCCGGCACGGCACTGGTAACCGTGGGCGCGCTCGTCCTCGGCGTGCCGCTGGGCGTGGGCACCGCCGTGTATCTCACCGAGATCGCCTCGGCTCGCGTGCGTGCGCTCATCAGCCCCGCCGTCGACCTGCTCGCCGGCATCCCGTCGATCATCTACGGCTTCTTCGGCATGGTCATCATCCGTCCGTTCGTGGCCGAGATCACCGGTGGCCTGGGCTTCGGAGCCCTCACGGCCTGGTTCGTGCTGGCCATCATGATCGTGCCCACCATCACCACGCTCACCATCGATGCGCTCAACTCCATCCCCATGGGCATCCGCGAGGCGAGTTTTGCCATGGGCGCCACCAAGTGGCAGACCATCTACAAGGTCGTTATCCCGGCTGCGCGTTTCGGTATCGTCGACGCCATCGTCCTGGGCATGGGCCGAGCCATCGGCGAGACCATGGCCGTGCTCATGGTCGTAGGCAACGCCCCCGTCATCCCCGGTTCCATCGCCAGCCCGGTCTCTACGCTCACGAGCCAGATCGCGCTTGACATGAGCTACTCCTCGGGCCTGCACCGTACGGCCCTGTTCGGCATGGGCGTCGTGCTGTTCATCGTGTCCGCGTCCTTGGTGGGCCTGGTGCGCCTGCTGTCCAAGATGAGGAAGAAGTAAGGCATCATGGCAGACTCCAAGAATTCTCAAACCGAGCAGGCGGTTTCCAACGAGACCTCTGCCCAGCGCATCAAGCGCGCGCTCTCGCACGGTAAAAAGGCGCGCATCTCCAAGAACGCATCGAACAACATCATGCTCGGCGTGTTCCGCGTGGCGGCGGCCATCACCACGGTCGTGCTGCTCGCCATCATCGCGTACGTCGTCATCAACGGCCTGCCGCACATCTCGCTCGACTTCATCTTCGGTTGGCCCGAGGGCGTCAACGCAGAGGGCGGCATTTGGCCCACGATCGTCTCCACGCTGTATGTGACGGCTCTTGCCATGGTCATCTGCACGCCCATCGCCGTGCTCGCCGCCGTCTACCTGGCCGAGTACGCCAAGCAGGGCCGCCTGGTGAACATCATCCGCTACGCTGCCGACACGCTCGCCTCCGTCCCCTCGATCGTCATGGGCCTGTTCGGTTACGCCCTGTTCGTCGAGGCCATGGGTCTGGGGCTCTCCATGTTCTCGGCCGCCATGGCCCTGGCGCTGCTCATGCTGCCCATCATCATGCGCACCACCGAGGAGGCCATCCGCGCCGTGCCCCGCTACATCCGCTGGGGCGCCTACGGCCTGGGCGCCACCAAGTGGCAGGTCGTGAGCCGCATCGTGCTGCCTTCCGCCTTCGGGCGCATCGCCACGGGCATCGTGCTCGGCATCGGCCGCGCCATCGGCGAGACGGCCGTGGTCCTCTACACCATGGGTCAGGCCATCAACATGCCCATCAGCCCGCTCGACTCCGGCCGCCCCATGACGGTCCACCTGTACCTGCTGGCCAACGACGGCATCAACATGAACGCGGCGTACGGCACCGCCTTGCTGCTCATGGCGATCATCCTCGCCTTCAACCTGTTCGCCCGCTGGCTCTCCCGCAAGAGCAAGTAAAAGGAGCTTTTCCGTGACTGTTTACCGCAACGCGCCCGCGCCCGCCGAGAGCGCGATCACCGTCTCCGAATTCAACTTCTGGTACGGCGACTTCCACGCGCTCACCGACGTGAACCTCAACATCGCCAAGAACAAGATCACCGCGTTCATCGGTCCGTCCGGCTGCGGCAAGTCCACGTTCCTGCGTTGCATGAATCGCATGAACGACCTGATCGAGGGCACCCGCATCGAGGGCACCATGCGCCTTGACGGCAACGATATCTACGCCGAGGGCGTCGATCCCGTCGACCTGCGCCGCCGCGTGGGCATGATTTTCCAGCAGCCCAACCCGTTCCCCAAATCCATCTACGAGAACGTCGCTTTTGGCCCTCGCTTGCAGGGCGTGACTAGCAAAAGCGATCTCGATGACATCGTTGAAGAGTCCCTGAAGCGCGCGAACCTGTGGAAAGAGGTATCCAATCAGCTCTCTAAAGACGGTCTCGCGCTCTCCGGCGGACAGCAGCAGCGCCTCTGCATCGCACGCGTTCTTGCCGTTCAGCCCGATGTCTTGCTGATGGACGAGCCCTGTTCGGCCATCGACCCGACCTCCGTTCAGAAGGTCGAGGACCTGATGGCCGAGCTTGCGCCCGAGATGACCATCATCATCGTTACGCACAACATGCAGCAGGCGGCCCGTATCTCGGACCACACGGCGTTCTTCTTGCAGGAGGTGGCCGGTGAACCTGCTACACTGATTGAGTATGGTCAGACCGACGCCATCTTCACTAGTCCGAAGGATAAGCGCACGGAGGACTATATCACCGGCCGCTTTGGCTGATCGTGGCCCAAGGGGTGCGGTGCTCATGTAGCGCGGCATAATCATGCCCGTTCCCAACTGATTGGAGCTCATCATGCGCAAACTTTTTTCACGTCAGCTCATCGAGGCTCGCCACGAGATGCTGTCCATCTTCGAGGCCGTCGACCTCACGCTGCACGATGCCGTCCAGGCGTTCGTGAGCGATGACAAATCACTGGCCAAGAAGGCGCAGAAGGCTACGCTGGCCATCGACGCCCGCAGCGCAAATCTCGAGGCCGTGTGCTACAACCTCATCGCCACGCAGTCCCCGGTCGCCTCCGACTTCCGTTTGCTGCAGACGATCATCTACGTGAACTTCAACCTGCAGCGCATGAGCGATAAGGTTCGCCGTATCGCCCGCGCCGCCAAGCACAAGGTCAGCTCCGATATCGAGCTGCCGGCCGAGCTCGTTGATCTTATCGACCGCGAGGCCACGTGCGTGTATCGCGTACTGGGCGCCTCCATTTCGGCCCTGGTGAGCAACGACCTGTCCCAGATGGGCCAGCTCTCCGAGCAGGACGAGGCTGTGCATGCCATCTACCAGGAGTTCTTCCGCACCTATAACCGTATGTCCACGAGCGATATCGCGGTGGACGAGGACGGCGGGGATGACACCGCGGCACTGGACGACCTGCGCCGCGTCATCATGGTCTCCCGTTACCTGGACCGCATGGCCTCCATCTCCATCGATGCCGCCTTCCGTTTGACCTTCCTGCTTACCGGTCAGCGTTGGAGTGTTGCCGATATCGCCGAGGCCTCCAAGGACGAGCTGGAGCGCATGCGCGTGCCGTCCGGCGAGGGCGTGATCCTCAAGCCGGTCTCCGATGCCCGCTACGTATCCGAGCTCGACCCGGCCGAGGTGGGCGAGAAGCTCGCCAGCTTGATCGAGGCGGCCAAGAACGGCGAGGATGACGATGAGGACGACGAGGAGTAGGTTGTCCGCTTCATAGTTTAGGATGCTACGACACGGTGTGCGCCGGCGGTGCCACCGTGTCTTTTGTTTACGTTTGGATACACGTTGTTGGACGGTGATCGTTGTGGAGCAAGGGTATCGCGAGTGGATCGGCGAGCGGCGCTCGCGCATCTTGGAGCGCATGGAGCGTGCGGTTGCCGTTTCGGGGCGCACGCTCGATGACGTGTCCCTGCTTGCCGTCTCCAAGACGGTGGGGATCGGTGAGGTTCTTGCCGCTATCGATGCGGGGTATCGAGGTTTTGCCGAGAACCGCCCCCAGGAGCTCAATCGCAAGCTCGAGGCCTTGTCGATGGTCTCCGACCTGCCGCCGGTGCGCTTCGATATGATCGGCAACCTGCAAACCAATAAGATAAACGCCGTCCTGGGGCGCGTCGAGCTCATCCATTCCATCGAATCGCTGCATTTGGCCCGAGCGGTGTCCTCGCGTGCGGTACGCCAGATGGATGCAGGGGAGCTGCCCGGTCCCCAGCCGGTATTAATCGAGGTGAATGTGTCGGGGGAGGCCACGAAGTCCGGTTTTGCTCCCGATGAGCTGCGTGCTTGTTTCGATGAGCTTCGTGGTCTTTGTGGAATCGTGCCGTGCGGGCTTATGACGATGGCGCCGCGCGGGGATAAAAGCGTTGCGCAGGCCTGCTTTGCCGGTTTGCGTGAGCTCTGCGACGAGCTCGAGTCTTCCTTCGATGTTGAGCTGCCCGAGCTCTCCTGTGGTATGAGCGAGGATTTCGAGCAGGCCATCGAAGAAGGTTCAACGATTGTTCGTCTTGGCAGGGTGGTCTTCGACCCCGCCTTTGAAGTAAAATGAGCTCATAGTGCCCGTATACGGCGCAAAGAGAGGTATTGACGTGGGTTTTCTAGACGATCTTAAAAATAGGCTGCATCCGCAGGACCCCGAGCCCTACGGTGATGACGGCTATGACGATTATTATGATGATCAGGCCGGATATGATGACGGGTACCAGGCTGCGTCCGACTATGATCAGACGCAGAGCGGCTACCGAGGCGGCTCGTATGGCCAAGAGGAGCACAACGGTATGCTCGGGCAGACGCGCCGCGGCGAGGCGGAATCCGTTGCCGTGTATACGCGCAGCGGCCAGCTGGTAGGGGATGCCGATCGCCATGCCACCACGTACACGCCGTCCATGACGCCTCCGTCTCGTGAGACCCCGGCGTATCGTCCGGGTGCGTACGATACGCCTTCGAGCTACGCCCAGGCCCAGCATTCGGCGGCTTCGGTTGCCGCTTCGAGCGCAGCGTCCTCCGCTTCCGCCGAGACCGCCGCGCGCGTGAGCGCCGTGGTCAATTCAACGCCGCAGCTTCCCGCCTACGTTCTGCGTCCCGAGAGCTATGACGACGTCGAGACGGTCGTGCGTCGCGTGCGCACCCGCCAGCCCGTCGCTTTGGTATTCGTGGGTGTGCGCACCGAGGTGGCCAAGCGTGTGCTGGACTTCAGCTACGGGTTTGCCTGCGGTCTGGGCGCAAGCGTTCGCGAGCTCGGCGACCGTGTGTTCATGGTGCTTCCCCAGGACTGTGAGGTCAAGGAAACCGACCTGGCTAAGCTTCGTGCCGATGGATATCTCAAGCAGTAAGGGCGTCGTCTCACGTGATCACTTCGTTTACCCTGGCGCGTCTGATAGTGACGCTCTTCAACTTCTACAGCTTCCTGGTGCTTGCGTACTGCCTTCTCACTTGGTTTCCCATCAAGCCCGGTAGCTTCATTCACGATGTGGGCATGGTCCTCGACAGCATCGTCGGTCCGTTCCTGCGCTTTTTCAGTCGTTTTATCCCGCCGCTCGGCGGCATCGATTTCTCGCCGGTTATTGCGATAATTGCGTTAAATCTTCTCGAAAAACTGCTGTTGAATTTACTATTGTAGATACGCACGGCTGTCACGCCCCGGCCCCGATCGCCCAGGCGGATGCACCGACGTTTGAAAGGAATGAATGCAGATGGCTATCAAACCCAGCGATATTCAGGCTCAGGTATTCTCTGAGGCCAAGCGCGGCTACGATCCCGGTGAGGTCGATGTGTTCCTCGAGCGCCTTGCGGCCGAGGTCGATGCGATGCTCAACAAGATCGTTGACCTTAAGACTCGTCTGACCGATGCCGAGCAGCAGCTTGCCGAGGCCAACGCTCGTCTTGCCGAGGCGGAGTCCGCCCCGGTGCCGCAGCCACAGCCCGCTGCCGTGCCGGCCGAGTACACCGCTACCGCGAGCCAGATCTCCGCTGCCCTCATCTCGGCTCAGCAGTCTGCCGACGCCATCATCGCCGAGGCTCGTGATAACGCCGATCGCATCCGCAACGATGCCGACGCAAAGGCCCGCGAGGTCATCCGTCAGGCCCTTGCCGAGAAGCAGAACGAGATCAACGAGATCGATCGCCTCAAGGCCTCCCGTGAGGAGTTCCGCGCCGAGTACATCAAGCTGATCCAGCACTTCATGGACGATGCCCAGGACTCTTTCCCGGAGGACATCCTCTCCAACACCCCCACGGGCTCCGAGCACACCGAGGACGTATCTCCCATGGAGACCGCTCCCATGGCCGTGCCGGCCGAGGCCGTTGAGCCGCAGCCTGTTGCCGATCCCTTCGCCCCGCTCGACAACTTCGCCGTGGACGACCTGGACTAGGCTTCCCAACATACACAGCAAAAGAGGTGCATCCGTTCGGGTGCACCTCTTTTTTTGTCGGGTGTGTTTGCAATCGGTCTCGCTGGATTAGACATTCCTCATTTGCATACGGGATATAGCGAACCAGATCTATGGCCCTGCTCAGATGCCGCTACAAGCCGCTGAGAGGCCGTTCTAGCTGTTCTTGATGAGGATCGCGTCCACGGTGCCCGCCACATGCTCGCAGGAGTCTGCAACGAATTCCAGGAACGTGTAGACATCGCGCCAGGCGATGACCTCGATGGGGTCGATCTCGGTGGTGTGCAGGGCACGCATCGCTTGGATGTAGAGCTCGTCGGCGCGCTCCTCAACGGTGTTGATTGCGATGATATGCTCGCGAATGCTCTTGCTCTGCTTGAATTGCGGGAACTCGGAGATCAGCTCGCGCATCTGCTCGCAGGCCTCGACCAGCTTGTCGCACATCTTGAGGGCGTCGGGCCGTACCGTTTGGATGTTGCAGAAATATATGCGGTGCAGCACGCCCTCGATGCGGTCGACCACCACGTCCAGGGCATCGGACAGAACGGCGATATCCTCGCGCTCGATGGGGGTGATGAACGCCGTGAGCAGGGCATCGGATACCTCATGGTTGCGCTCGTCGGCAGCCTGCTCGATCTCGTGCATGGCCTCTACGGCCTGTTCGATGTTGGTGGGGTCGAAGTTTCCCATCACCTTATGGAGCAGTTTGACGGCCTGGCATGCGTAGTCGGCGCAGGTGCTGAAGTTGTCGTAGTAGAACGAGTCGGGTTTTTTTGCCATGGGGGGATCCTTTCGGGGAGCGTTTTTAAACCTTTGGGCACCGCGCGGCGCGCGGGCCGCTATACGAGGAAGAGGAAGAGTTTGGCCATGAGATAGCTGATGAGGCCGCACCCGGGGAAGGTGAAGACCCAGGTGAGCATCATGTCCTTCACGACGCCGAAGTTGATGGCCGACAGGCGCTTGACGGCGCCCACGCCCATGATGGCGCTGGTCTTTACGTGCGTGGTGGAAACGGGGATGCCGGTGAGGGTCATGACGAGCAGCGAGGCCGCGCTGGCCAGATCGGCGGCGAATCCCTGGTACTTTTCGAGCTTGACCATGTCCATGCCGACGGCCTTGATGATCTTTTCGCCGCCCACGCTGGTGCCCACGCCCATAACGGTGGAGCACAGCATCATGAGCCAGATGGGGATGACGACGCCCTCCACGCTCGATTGGCCGTTACAGAACGCCACGCCCAAGAACAGCACGCCGATGAACTTTTGGCCGTCCTGGGCGCCGTGCATGAAGCTCATGGCCGCCGCGCCGGCTATCTGCGCGTACTTGAAGAACCTGTTGGCGCGCTGGCGGTTGCACCCGGCGCACACGATGGTGATGGCCTTGCAGATGAGCCAGCCCAGCACAAAGCCCGCCAGAAGCGACAGGACCAGGCCGTAGAGGACTTTAACCCATTCGTCCATGTTGACGCCCGATGCGCCTCCCAGGGCGATCGCGGCGCCGGTGAGGCCGGCGATCAGGCTATGCGACTCGCTCGTGGGGATACCGAAGCGCGCGGCGGCAACGCTGTAGACCACGATGGAGAACTGTCCGGCGCACAGCGCGATGAGGGCCATGTTGGTGTTGGTGCCAAAATCGACCATGTTGGAAATGGTCGAGGCGACACTCGCGTTGATCTTGGTCATGATGAGGACGCCGAGGAAGTTAAAGACGGCGCTCATGATGATCGCGGCGCGCGGGCGCATGCAGCGCGTGGTGACGCAGGTGGCGATGGCGTTGGGTGCATCGGTCCACCCGTTGACGAAGATGACGCCAAGGGTGAGGATGACGGTGAGGGCCAGGATGGGGCTGGTCGTCATCTGCTGAATAAAATACGAGAACGAGACGTCCACGACGTGCTCCCTGCTTTTACAAAGCTTACAAAAACTTAACAGACACTTTACCGTGACAGGGGGAGCGATGCAAAAGTACAAACCGTGTGGTGCCGGCGAGTAGCACGGCCTTTGGCGCGCAGGCGTGGTACAATAGGCGCTTGCGAAGCGGGCCAGGCGATCGCGCATGCAGCATGTCTGCATGTGAGGAAAGTCCGGGCTCCACAGGGCAGAATGCTGGCTAACGGCCAGGCGGGGCGACCCGACGGAAAGTGCCGCAGAAAAGAAGACTCCCACCTACGTCTTGGCGTAAAGGGAAAAGCTGAAACGGTGGTGTAAGAGACCACCAGCGTCGTAGCAATATGGCGGCTTGGCAAACCCCATTCGGAGCAAGCGCAAATAGGAGTGCTATGGGCCGGCCCGGCTTGCACTCGGGTAGCGCGCGTGGAATCGCATGGTGACATGCGGGCAAGATAAATGATCGCCCACGACAGAACCCGGCTTATCGGTCCGCTTCGCATATTCTCTCCCCACAGTGCGTAGCGGGTATCGATCGAGCACGAGCGGAGGCATATCCATGGACAGCTATATCACCATGCGTGCGGGCGCTGAGGCCGTAGGCGAGTTTGTGGACCGCAAGAGCCGGTTCATCGGCCAGCTTATCCATGTGGAGTCGGCCGATGAGGCGCAGGCCCATCAGGCGGCCATGCGTTCGCGTCATTACGATGCGCGGCACAACGTGCCCGCCTTCATTTTGGCGGACGGCACGGAGCGCGCGAGCGATGACGGCGAGCCCCAGCGCACGAGCGGCATGCCCACGCTTGAGGTCCTGCGCGGCGCGAGCCTCAGGGACGTGTGCTGCGTTACCACGCGCTACTTCGGCGGCACGCTGCTGGGCTCGGGCGGGCTGGTGCGCGCGTACACCGCGGCCGCCCAGGCGGCGATCGGGGCGGCGAGGGCGCAGGGCATGCTCGTGGAGATGACGAGCGTGCTCACCGTGACGCTGACGGTTCCCTATGCCCTGTACGAGCAAGTGCTGCGTGCGGTCGAGGCAGCCGGCGGCAAGGTTGCCGGCACCGGTTTCACCGACGCCGTGGCGCTCTCGGTGGTGTTCAAGGCGGGGGAGGAGCTGGCTTTTTTGCCGGTTATCACCGAGCTCACGAACGGTGCGGTCACCCCTGCGGTGGGCCCGGTGCGGTTTGCCGAGTTCTGATTCGAAAACGTATGGAAATGACGGCGGTCCCGTGCTGTATGCGCGGGGCCGCTCGGTTTACCTGTTGAGGATATCCACGGTCAGGTCGATGGCGTCATCGATGCAGCCCGGGCAGCTGCGGCGCGGGCCCTCGGGCGAGCCCACGCCCTTGAGCTCACGGCATACGGTCGTGCCGTTCTTGTCCATAAAGCCGGCGCATAGCTCGCGGGAGAGCTTGTAGGTTGCTCCCTTGCTGGTGGGATTCGTTCGCCCGTTGCTCGTGGCATGGCCCAGCGCCATGACGGCGCCCGAGATGGCGCCGCAGGTCTCGGTCATGCCGCCCATGCCCGCACCAAAGCCCTCGGCCAGGGTGAATGCGGCGTCTTCATCGATCCCGAGCACCGGTGCCAGCGCGCACAGTACGGACTGGGCGCAGTTGTAGCCGCGTGCGTGCAGCTCGGCCGCCTGAGATTTAAGTGTCTCGCGATCAAGTTCGGTTTCGAGCTTGTTGAATGCCATAATGGGTCTCCTTGGGTGTATGGTTTTGCGAGTACCATTCTACCCAGATGATCGCAAACGACGCACCGCGTCGAGTGAGGAGTACATCATGGCCAAGGAGCATATCGGCACCACGTGCGTGCAGGGCGGCTATCACCCCGGGGACGCCGAGCCCCGTCAGATCCCCATCTACCAGTCCACCACCTGGAAGTACGACACCTCCGAGCACATGGGCAAGCTGTTCGACCTGGAGGAGTCGGGTTACTTCTACTCGCGCGTGCAGAACCCCACCACCGATCTGGTGGCCAAGAAGATCGCCGAGCTCGAGGGCGGATCGGCGGCAATGCTCACGTCCTCGGGCCAGGCGGCCAACTTTTTCGCCGTCTTCAATATCGCCGGATGCGGCGACCACGTGGTGGCCAGCTCGGCGGTGTACGGCGGAACCTTCAACGTGCTGCAGCACACCATGCGCCGCATGGGCCTGGAGTGCACCTTCGTGGACCCGGATTGCACCGATGAGGAGCTCGAGGCGGCGTTCCGCCCCAACACCAAGCTCGTGTTCGGCGAGACCATCGCCAACCCGTCGCTCAAGGTGCTCGATATCGAGCGTTTCGCCAATGCGGCCCATGCCCACGGCGTGCCGCTGATCGTGGACAACACCTTTGCCACGCCGGTCAACTGCCGCCCGATCGAGTGGGGCGCCGATATCGTGACCCACTCCACCACCAAGTACATGGACGGCCACGGGGCGTGCGTGGGCGGCGCCATCGTGGACGCCGGCACGTTCGACTGGTTCGCGCATGCCGACAAGTTCCCCGGCCTCACCACGCCCGATGAGTCCTATCACGGCGTGGTGTACGCCGAGCAGTTCGGTCTGGAGGGCGCTTTCATCACCAAGGCGACCGCTCAGCTCATGCGCGACCTTGGCTCCGTCCAGAGCCCGCAGAGCGCCTTCATCCTCAACCTGGGCCTGGAGAGCCTGCACGTGCGCATGCCGCAGCACTGCAAGAACGCGCTGGCGGTGGCCGAGTTCCTGCAGCAGCATCCCGCCATCCGTTTCGTGCGCTACCCGGGCCTGCCCGGCGACGCCTATTACGAGCTCGCGCAGAAGTACATGCCCGATGGCACATGCGGCGTGGTGAGCTTCGGCTTTAACGGTGGGCGCGCCGCGGCCGAGCAGTTCATGAAGAACCTGCATGTGGCCCAGATCGCCACGCACGTTGCCGATGCCCGCACCTGCTGCCTGCACCCGGCCAACGCCACGCATCGCCAGATGAACGATGCGGAGCTGGCCGCCGCCGCCGTCGAGCCGGATATGGTGCGCCTGTCCTGCGGTATCGAGTCCACCGAGGACCTGCTGGCCGATGTGGAGCAGGCGCTCGCCACGCTGTAGGGCGCCGCGGGGTATGATGGAGACGTTTGTCATCGATATGCCATCGAGGGGAGAACCCATGTCCTTTGCCGATCTGACCCGCGCCCGCTATTCATGCCGTGCTTACGAGGACCGTCCCGTTGAGCCCGAGAAGCTCGCCGCCATCCTGGAGGCGGGGCGCATCGCGCCGTCCGCGTGCAACAACCATCCCACGCGAGTCCTGGTGTGCGACACGCCGCGTTTGCGCGAGCGCGCCGGGCATGCTGCCCATCACTTCGAGCGCGATGGCAGCGTTTTCGGCGCTCCGCTGGTGCTGGTGGTGTGCACCAAGGTCGACACGGCATGGGTACGCAAGTACGACAGCATGGACGCAGGCGATATCGACTCGTCCATCGTGTGCGACCAGATGATGATGCAGGCCGAGGACCTGGGGCTTTCCACGTGCTGGGTGTGCCATTTCGATCCCATGATCGCCATCAACGAGCTCGGCCTGCCGAGCGACCTGTACCCGGTGCATATGCTCACCGTGGGTTACGCCGCCGACCAGATCGCCGATCCCGCGACCCGCTCCGCCCGCACCATCCCCATGGATGAGTTCCGTATCACCACGCTGTAAGGATTGCGTTTGAGCTTTGACGAGGCATGTCGGCCCGTGGTTTAATGGGTGTAATCGATAACGAACCCCGCAAGAGGGTGGGTTCCCAGCTCCATGCTGCTATGAAGCCAGGGATCCGCCCTCTTTTTGTGTTTCGGGGGTGTAGATGGAAGAGGGGGCTGTATGGGGGCTGCGGGTCACAAGAACAAATGGGCCATCCTCATCACCGTGCTGGTGATGACGTTCATGTCCACGCTGGATTCGAGCATCGTGAACGTTGCGCTGCCGGTGATGCAAAAGGAGCTCGGCGTTGGGCTCGATGCCATCCAATGGGTGGCGTCGGTGTACCTGATCGCCATCTGCGCCGTGCTGCTGGTGTTCGGTCGCCTGGGCGATCTATTCGGTAAAGTGCATCTGTTCCAGATGGGCGTGGCGGTTTTTGGCGTGGGGTCGCTTCTGTGCGGCCTTGCGAGTTCGTTTGAGATGCTGCTGGTGGCCCGTGCACTGCAGGGTATAGGCGCCGCGGCCACCATGGCCAACAACATGGGCATCATCACCGAGACGTTTCCCGCTCGCGAGCTGGGGCGCGCCCTGGGCCTCTTGGCGAGCTTCGTGGCGCTCGGCATGATGTGCGGCCCGGTGCTGGGCGGCGCCATCGTGTCCGTGCTGCCGTGGGAGTTCATTTTCTGGGTGAACGTTCCGGTGGCGGCGATCGCCCTGATCGCGGGGTTCAAGACGCTGCCGTTCGGGCGTCCCGAGCGCGATGGCGCGCGCTTCGACACCTTGGGCGCGGTGCTGCTCGTACCGGGCATGGCGCTCGCCCTATGCTCGGTCACGCTCATAGAGCGGGGCTTCACGCCCCTTTTGGGCGCGGTCTTGTTCGCCGGTGCGCTGCTGCTGGTGGGGTTCGTGCTGCATGAGCGCCGGTGCGTGCAGCCGCTGGCGCAGCTTTCCATCTTCCGTGGACGCGTGTTCGACATCAGCGTCGTGGTCTGCCTCATAAGTTTCGTGGCCATCGGGTCCACCGAGATCGTCCTGCCGTTCTACTTCCAGGATGCCCATGGGTTCTCACCCGAGGTCGCCGGTCTGCTGTTTGCGGTGATTCCGCTGGTCAATGCCTTTGTTGGACCGCTGTCCGGTTCGCTGTCCGATCGCATCGGGTGCCATGTTCCCACAGTGGTGGGACTGGGCGTGTATGCGCTGGGCATCTTTGCCGTGGGGTCGCTTTCGCAGGATAGCCCTGTCGTGCAGATCGTGGCGTTCGTGGCCCTTATGTCGTTGGGTACCTCCATGTTCCAGAGCCCCAACAACGCGCTCGTCATGAGCGCGGCGCCTGAGGATGCGTTGGGGTTTGTGGGCAGCGTGCAGAGCCTCGCGCAGAACATGGGTATGGCGCTGGGTATCTCGGGTGGCATGGCGGTGCTGTACGGCCAGATGAGCGCCAAGGCCGGATACCGTGTCACCGGGTACGTAGCCGGTGCGCCCGAGATCTTCTTTTACGGGTATCGCTGGGCCTATTGGCTCACGGCCGCGCTCGTGGTGGTGGGCTTTGTGCTAGCCGTGGTGCGCTGGCGTATGGCGCGCCGCGAGCGTGCGGCCAGGCGCGTGTAGCGCGCTGGTGCAATCCGCGTTGCCGCTGCATAAATAGGCACCCATCGGCGTCGTGTGGACCGATGGGTGCAAGCGAAGGGAAGCTATTCAAACGCCCGGGGTAAGGCGCAGAGCAGTTTAGAGGGAATCGATGAAGCGCTGTTGGGCGGCGCGGCCGGCTTCGTCCCACTTGAAGACGCCGGCGTCTTCAAGCACATGGCCAAAGACCTGACCGACCTCCTCGCGAACGATATCCTGGGCGGTCTCTTTGGAGATCTGGGCACCGCGCCGGGCAAAGACGTCCTCGGCCCATGCGGCGTGCGGCGTGGTCAGCTCGTTGGCCTCGAGCGCGGCGGCCAGTCCCGCGGCGTCGATCGTGCCGGAGGCGGCGTCAACGAGCAAATCCTCGACGGCGCCGAGCTCGCCCACCAGGCGCGGGGGCAGCACGGCCAGGCCCATGACCTCGATCAGGCCGATGTTCTCCTTCTTGATGTGGTGCCATTCGGCATGCGGGTGGAACACGCCCATGGGGTGCTCATCGGTGGTGATGTTGCAGCGCAGGGCCAAGAACACCTCGTAGATGTCCCCGCCCGGGCGGTCGAGCGAGTCGACGCGTCGGACGATGGGGGTAACGGTGTTGTGCGGGGTTCCGTCCTCGGAGCGGGCCACGACGCCCGCCTCGGCGTCGGACCAGACGCGCCAGGCGTCGATCACGTGCACGGCGGCTGCGGCCACCTGCGTGCGGTCCGTTCCGCGCAGGCGCAGGACCGACAGCGGCCACTGCATGACGGCGCCCTTCACGCCCTCGAAGCCCGGGATGGTGAACTCGCCGGCGACCTTCGCCTTCATCATGGCGAACTCATGCGCGCCGCCCTGGTAGTGGTCGTGCGACAGGATCGAGCCGCCCACGATGGGCAGGTCGGCGTTGGAGCCGATGAAGTAATGTGGCAGCGTGTCCACAAAGTCCAGAAGGCACTCGAGCGCCTCGGCATCGATGTGCATGGGGCGGTGGTGGCAGCTCATGGCTATGCAGTGCTCGTTGAAGTACGCGTACGGGCTGTACTGCAGCCCCCAGCGGTCGCCGCCCAGCTCGATGGGGATGATGCGCAGGTTCTGGCGTGCGGGGTGCGCGCTGCCGGTGCTGGCGCCGCGTCCGGGGTAGCCCTCGTTCTCGATGCACAGCTGGCAGGCCGGATAGACCTCGCTGGACGGCTTGGCGGCACCGGCGGCCGCGATGTCGCGCGGGTCCTTCTCGGGCTTGGACAGGTTGATGGTGATCTCCAGGTTGCCCCAGCGGGTCTGGGTGTCCCAACAGATGTTGCGGGCGATGGCCGCGCGGCGCACGTAGCCCGCGTCACAGCTCATCTTGTAGAACCAATCGGTGGCGCTTACCGGCTCGCCCACCCCCAGACGGCCGTGGAACTCGCTGATGCACTCGGAGGGTTTGGGCATAAGCGAGCCCATGATGCGCATGGAGGCGCGGTCGCGGCCGCTGGCGGTGTCCTCGGCCACACCGTTGTTCACGGCGGCCTCGGCGATGGTGTCGAGCGTGCCCTCGAGGTTGAAGTCGGCAGGGGAGTCTACCTCGGACTCCTGGGCGAGCACCCAGGCGGTCTGGGGTGCGGGGCCCGTGGCCCCGGCGCATTCGAGCACGGTGTTGTAGGCCCAGGCGCGATCATCGTGGCCGATGAGCTCGCGGCAGGAGCAGTAGTCGACGAGCGCCTGGACGGCACAACGCAGCTCGGAATCGGACGGAACGGTAACGGTTACAGCCATGCTGCGTACGCCCCCTCCTCGGAGATGACATAGCGGCGGGAGGAACCCTCGCCCAGCCATGCGTCCATCTTGCTCATGAACTCGTCTGCAAGCTCAACCGGCACGAAGGCCTGGATGGTGCCGCCAAAGCCGCCGCCGTGGATGCGCACGGCCCCGCGGCCGTCCAGGATATGCTCGGCCAGGCCCAGGGCGTACATGGCCGGCTGGTTGTTGCCCAGCTCGGCGGTGACGTTTTGCAGGTACATGGCGGAGCTTGCGCCGGAAGCGCGGGTGAGGGTCAGGAAGGTGTCGATATCGCCGGCGTTGAGGGCATCCCAGCGCTTGTCCACCAGGTCGTTCTCGTACCAGTAATGGATGGCGCGGATGCAGGCGCGGTCGCCCAGCTTGGCGCGCAGCTCGGGGAGCTTTGCGTCGAAGTCGGCCTGGCTGACCTCGCACAGGCGGGTCTTGCCGAACTCGGCGGCAACCTGCTGCATCTCGCCGGGAACGGCGGCGTAGTCGTCGGTGGAGGCGGCGTGGTCGGCACCCACCTTTACCAGCACGAGGGCGTAGCCATGGTCCTCGAAGTTGAGTTCGAGCTTCTTGGTGGCAGGCTTGGCCTGGTTCTCGAAGTCCATGTAGGACAGGCCGCCCAGGCACACGGCTGCCTGGTCCATAAGGCCGCAGGGCTTGCCGTAGAAGTTGTTCTCGGTGCGCTGGCTCATCTGGGCCAGGGTGACGGCGTCAACGGGCTCGGACTTCCAGAGGGCCTCCATGGCGCGGCCGTATGCGGCCTCCACGGCCGCGGAGCTGGACAGGCCGCCACCGGAGGGAACGGAGCAGGTGAAGGCGAAGTCGAAACCGGCCGGCGTGCCGCCCACAGCCGCGATCTCGTGCGCCATGCCGCGAACGAGCGCCTCGGAGGTGCCCAGCTCATCCTCGTGCACATTCAGGTTGTCGAGCTCGATCTCGAACGGCGGGAAGCCGTCGTCTGCCACGCGGATCTTGTTGGTGCCGTTGGCAACCGCGATGCCGTCGACCGCCACGTCCAGGGAGCCGGCGATAACGTGGCCGCCCTCGTGGTCGGTGTGGTTGCCGGCGATCTCGGAGCGGCCGGGGGCATGGACGTAGAGGACCTCGGCGCCCTCGGCGGGGGTGCCGAACTCGGCCTTGAACAGTTCACGGGCGCGGTCGAGGCCGGCCTGGCATGCGATCTTTGCCATGGTGGTTTCCTTTCCGATTGAACCTTCCTGCAGACAGGAGGGGGTTGATACCTAGGTTAGATGGTACGACCTATTTGGTGCCAAAGCGGTATGCGATGGATGAACGGTAGGGATGCTCGGGTGTGCATACGGGATGCGGCCACTCGGCGTGGTGCATGTTGTCGGGGTAGAACTCCGGCTCGAATGCAAAGCCGCAGCGGGGCGTATACGCTGCCCCGGCCTTAGCGGGGGAGTCGTCGAGCCAGTTGCCCGTGTACAGGTGCGCGCCGGGCGCCGTGATGGCGATATCGAGCGTGCGGCCCGATACGGGATCCTCGGCGTGCAGGGCCGGACGCGGGGAGCCGTCGGGCTCAAAGCCGCGTACGCAGAAGCAGTGGTCGTAGCCGCGGGCGTTCACAAGCTGGGGGTCCTCATCTTCGATGCGCTCGCCCAGGGCATGGAGCGTGCGGAAGTCGAATGCCGTGTTCTCAACCGGGCGCACCTCGCCGCAGGAGACGTTGTCCTCGCGCAGCGGCAGGAAGGCGTCGGCCTCGATCTGCACCAGTTGATCGTGCACGCTACCGGTGTCGTGCCCGGTCAGGTTGAAGTAGCTGTGGTTGGTCATGTTCACGAAGGTCTGGGCATCGGTGGTGCAGCCGTAGTCTACGTGCAGGACGGCGCCCCCATCGCCCTCATCCAGCGCAAAGCGGGCCGTGAAGGTGCGGTTCCCCGGCAGTCCCAGCTCGCCGTTGGCAAGACGGCAGGTGAAGGTCACGGCGTTTGCCCGCTCATCGACCCGGGCATCCCACAGGCGCTTGTGCAGGCCGTGCTGGAGGTCCGTATGCAGGTTGTTGGCCTGCTTGGGGCCATCGTTTTGCGGAAGCTGATAGCTGGTGCCCGCGATGGTGACCTCGCCTTTGTCGGTGCGGTTGGCCGACGGGCCGATGGTGCAGCCGTAGCAGGCCGGATCGTTGAAATAGCCCTCGATGGAGTCGAAGCCAAGCAGGATGTCGCCCATGGTTCCCTGGGAATCCGGGCACTCAACACCCAACAGCGTGGCGCCGAAATCCATGACGCGTATGTGGACTTTACCTGCGGTCAGTTCGTAGACGGTGACGCGGCGGCCGTCAGCTGTTGACCCGAAAGGCTTGCTTGAGACCACGTATCCTCCTTTTGTCGGGGGTCGGCCGAGCGGCCCGTTGTTGAGCGGCGGCCTGTGTGTGGTGGCGCCGCGGTGGCATTCATACTAGAATGTTAACGTACTCACAACGCATTGTCATAGCGTATCGCGCTTTCCGTTGACTGGTAGGTATTTTTCCGTAAATGGTTTTCGGGCTGGACGATTCGCAATTAATATCTATAGGCCCTGTTAAGACGATAGAATAAGCAGCTATGTGTATTCGTTGTATCGTCCCTTGTTGAGGAGGCCCGCATGGCCAATCCGACTCCCCAATCTGTCCGTTCCCGTTCGGTCTCCATGGCCGATGTCGCCGCCGCTGCCGGTGTGTCGCAGCAGACCGTCTCGCGCGTGGTCAACAACCTGCCCAACGTGAACGACAAGACGCGCGAGCGGGTTCGTGGGGCCATGAAGCAACTGGGGTTCCGGCCCAACTACGCCGGCAGGTCGTTGCGCGGGGGAGCGTATCACTCGGTCGGCCTGTGCGTGAACGACATCACCCAGATCGGCAACCTCACCATGCTCGACGGCATCAGCTCCGCCGCGCGCGACCACGGGTACGCTATCACGCTGATCGAGATGAGCAAGACCGAGCGGTTCTCCCTCGAGGAGGCTTCGCGCCGTATGGCGGAGCTTCCCGTTGACGCCATGATTATCGGCATGAGTCGCATGGCTCCTGATTTCGAATCCTTCGAGCCGCAAAACGGTATGAACACCGTTTTGGTGACCATGTACGCGCACCCGCTGTGCACCACGGTCGATTCCGATCATTACGGCTGCTCGGCGATGGTCATGGACCACCTCTTCGAGCACGGGCATCGCCAGATCCGCTATGTTGCCGGCCCCGAGTATTCGATCGACAATACCTTTCGAGAGGCGGGCTGGAGGGACGCTCTGGTGCATGCCGGCATCGAGCCGATCGAACCGATGCATGGCGACTGGTCCGCGCAGAGTGGATACGACATCGGGCTCAAGCTCGCCGACGACAAGAAGATGACGGCGGTATACGCCGCAAACGACCAGATGGCCATGGGTGTCATCGCCGCTCTCATGGATCGCGGAATCGATGTCCCCCGTCAGGTGAGCGTGGTCGGAGTCGACGACTCACTCGACAATTTCCTGCCCAACAACGAGCTCACCACGGTTCGATTCGACCTGCACAAGCGCGGGCGGACGGTGTTCGAGAGCGCTGTGAAACCGCTTGATCCGGGTGAGGCCCCGCAGGCCATACGCATTCCCGGTATGCTTGTGGCGCGCAAGACCGTGGCAGACGCCTGTCTGTAGGGAAGTCGCCGGAATCTTGTCCCGTTTGGGACCGGGTCCGCTGCGCCCCGGAGCACGCATCGATGATCAGGCTTGTTCCGGGGCGTTTTACTATTTGGCGACGATGGGCCTGAACACGTTGAGCGCGGCCGGCATGATGCTTAGGTCGAGCGTGGACGCATAGAGTCTCTCGCCGTCCACCTGGATGGGAAAGTCCGGTTCGGACAGCTCCATGTGCAGATGCTCGGCACGGCGCATCACGATGTGCCTGTGGTTGACGTGCTTGCCGTTTTGGGCCGAGAGAAAAACCGGCAGGGCAATCAAGCGGGGCGCAGGGCCGCAGGCGTAGCAGATGTCCATAAGCCCGTCGCACGGGTCCGCATCGGGGCAGATCTGGAAGCCGGAGCCGTAGGTGGGGCCGTTTTGGACGGCGAATGTGATGGTGCACAGGTCCTCGGCGGGCTCGCCATCAAAGCTGCAGCGCGTGGCGAATGCACGGTAGTCGCGCCCAAACGCCCGTGCGGCGCTGGCCATGTACAGCGGCATGCCCGAGAGGCCGGTGGTGTAGCGCAGGTCGTGCGTGCCCAGGCCGATGGCCGCATCCAGGCCCATGGAGAACGTCTCGTCCACATATTCGGTGCCATGGTCGTGGTCCACGCGGATCACGTCTATGGCCACGCGCTCCGTGCCCAGCAGGTGCGCGAAATCCTTGCCCGTGCAGTCGGTGAGGCCCAGCGTTCGGGCGAAGTCGTTGCCCGAACCCACGGGGACCACGCCCAGGGTGGGGCGGCTGGAGCGGGGAAGACGCATGAGGCCCGCCACCACCTCGTGGATCACGCCGTCGCCGCCCAGGGCCAGGACCGTGTTGAAGCCGCCGGCGTTTGCCGCCAGCTCGGTGGCGTGGCGGGGGCGCTCGGTAAGGGCGACCTGGAAGTTCTCCTCGTGCAGGTACATGGTGAGGAAGCGCTTGAGGCGTTCGGCCGCGTTTGCCGCGGCGCCGGACTGCGCTTGGGGGTTGACGATGATGAGGGTCTTTCCCAGCAGGTTGTTGACGGGGGTGACGGCCATCGTGGGGCCTTTCTGTTTGCGAACCGTTTGCATGTTAGCTGTCTAGTGTAGCGCCCCCCGCGCCCGCGTTGTATGGGCGTGGCGTGAGGGCGTGAACGCATGAGTGTTATATGACGAATCGCGGCTAGTTGTCGTGCTTGGTGGGCGAGGGATTGTCGGTGGGGTCGGTGGTGGAGGGGTCGCCGGCGGCCTCCGAGCTGGTCGCGGTCTCGGCGGTGGCGCGATCCGGAACCCCACCGGTCTCGTCATCACCGTTCTCGACGGGGCCGGCTGCGGCCTCGGATGCGGCGCTGATGCCCTCGATGAGCTCCTCCAACGGATCGCCGTGGCGCTCGATGACGTCGGCCACGGTGAGGCCAACGTCCTGTTTGAGCGAGCGGCGCTTGGGCGTCACGATGCGTTGGGCGGGATAGAGCGCGCGATGGCCGGCAACCAGGTAGGAAATGAAACTCACGATAACGAAGTACGCCCCGGCGCCCGAGCCGAACATATCTATCCCCAGCATGATGGTGGTTATGGGTACGTTGAGCGCGCTGCCGAACATGGCCACCATGCCGAGCGCCGCCATGAATCCCGGGTCGCCCAGCGTGATGGTGCCGATCCATCCTCCCAGTGCGGCACCGATGCCAAACAGCGGCGTGACCTCGCCGCCCTGAAATCCCACGCCAACGGTGAGGGCGGTGAGGGCGAGCTTGAGGAACGCGTCCGCCAGGGTGGTCTGGCCGTGGAACGCCGCGCCGGGCAGCCATTCGGACAGTCCGCCATAGCGGTACAGACCAAAGCCGATGAACAGCAGGGCGAGCATGGCGCCCGAAGCCGCGGCGCGTGCCAGGTAGTTGGGGAACAGGCGGCCGTACAGGCGCTTGACGGTTCGGATGGTCAGGGTGAACAGCCGTGCCATGGCTCCAAACGCCACGCCGGCGAGTATTACGAGCGCGAGCGTGGCGAGGGAGAGATCGGGGACCACGGGAATGGTTTGGAAGGCGAATTCGCTGCCCAGCATGCGCGAGACCGCGTTGCCGATGAACGAGCCCGTGAGGCAATACAGACCCGCCGAGTAGTCGAGCTTGCCCACGAAGCACATCTCCATACCAAAGAACGCACCCGCGAGCGGGGTGCCGAATGCCGCTCCGAATGCCGCGGAGATACCGGCCATCATGAGGTCGCGGCGGTCGTGGTCGCGCACCTTGAACAGCGCGCTCACATTGCTGGCGATGGTTCCGCCGATCTGCACCGCAGCGCCCTCTCGTCCGGCCGAGCCGCCGGCGAGGTGCGTGGCGGTGGAGCAGACAAAGGTGAGCAGGCCCATGCGGGCGTGGATGTGCGTGCCGGTGAGGGTGGAATCGATTACCAGGTTGTTGCCGCGCGAGGCACGCAGGCCGTGGTTGTGGTACAGCCAGACGGTCGTCACGTTGACCAGGGGGAGGAGGGCGAATAGCCACAGGTTGGCCTCGCGGATGCTCGTCACGGTACGCAAAGACAGGAGGAACGCCCATCCGGCAACACCCATAAGGACCGAAACGACGACGGTGAGGACGAACACGCGTAGGCTGGCGCTGATGTTGCGTGCATCGCGGGCGGTGTCATCGACGAACCGGCGACCGGTGATGTGCAGCGCGGTGCGGGCGGTGCCCAGGGTGTGCCAGGCCATAAGTTCCTCCTATGCGTTTTATCGTCTTATCTATGTGTCAGGATACGCCTTGGGACCGTGTTATAGGGGTGGCGATTTCCGGCGTTGCCGCGCACGAGGCGCGGTACGGGCGTGGCGCGGGTGAGGGCGCGGGTGGGGCAGCCGCGGGCGGTGCGGGTGTGCTGACGGCAGTGCGGGCAGCCCGCCCCGGCAGCGCAGGTTGGATGCCGTGCGGTGGCAGATATGGGGATCTCGACGCGTAAGGAGTGCCATGGGGGACGAGATCTCACGTGCGGGGGGCGTGCGACGCGGGCGATTCGCATCACTGCAATGCCGCACTGTTCAAAATGTGTGGTAGGTGGCATTGCACGATCTATTACGTGTGGCGGTTGGGCACCACACGTAATAATTGTGCGGTATTTTTTTACCACAAATTCAGTTACGTGCGGTGACTTGGAACCGTGAGCGGGTATTTGATGCGCGATATCAAATGTGGGCACGCTATCTACCTGCGGTTTCGTATTGATGTCTAAAAACCTATCTGGTTGGGTTGTGTCTGAATTACCACAGTATTCTTTTATGTGGTAGAAAAATACCGCACTAAATGAAAACTGCGGTGTCGAACCGCCGCACAAAAGGAACATTGCGGTACGTTCTGCCGCATAGAATGATTGCTGTGGGTCCATCTTCGCATGTCGAGCCCCGAGGCCAGACCGTCGCCCCAGGGATCTGTCCGATGCGGCGTTATCGGTCCCGCCCCCGCCACGTGCGCCCCGCGATCCGTCTGTCGGCTCGCCCGCTGCCACGCCGCTCAATTCGAATGAACGAGCGGCATCGGCCCCATTCGACATCACTCCGCTCGATTGCTCGCAAGCATCGAAATCTCGGTTGCCCTTTGTACGGGCCTGCCATATAATAAAAAACCATTGGGACAAGCAGGGTCATCACCCAGCTGCTCAACACCTTCGGGACGTGGCGCAGTTTGGTAGCGCGCCTGCTTTGGGAGCAGGATGTCGCAGGTTCAAATCCTGTCGTCCCGACCATATTTGCGGGCGTAGTTCATCGGTAGAACCTCAGCCTTCCAAGCTGATGAGGCGGGTTCGACTCCCGTCGCCCGCTCCAAAGAAAACAGCAGCTCAGGGCATATAAACGCCTTGAGCTGTTTTCGTTTTGTTGCGTTATTGGTTATGGCGTGGGTCAAAACGTGGTTTAAATCGCGCTGTAATTATTCGTTGGGCCCATCGAACTCGCATGCAAGGCTGTTTCGCCTGAACTCGAGTCGGTTTCAAGCATCGAGGCATCGGGACCATCATCTTGGGTTCGGGTATTTCGGGCGTGTGTGCACCTGTGCGCATCGCCATTATCCTGTCTTCATTCGATCGCATGAGTCTCCCTATGGCGGGAGGCTCGGCGATTGTTTGGTCAATCTCTGCAATGTCAAGGGCATAGGTCGATGCGCGGTGTGCGCCGATGCTTACGTTGGCCCAAAAAAGCGAGGCGGCCCCTAAAAGAGCCCGCCTCGCCTGTCGAGTCGATGTTTCGCTCGAGTCGCCGAATCGTGCAAGTCGTCGCCCCGCTCTCACACCCCGCCTTACGGCATGATGCTGTTGGCGCCGTCCACGATGACGCTCTGGCCGGAGAAGTAGCAGGAATCCGGGCCGGCGAGGAACGCGACGACCGGGGCGATGTCCATCTCGGGGTCGCCAAAGCGCTTCATGGGGTTGAGGTTCACCTGCTTGGCGTACTCCTCCGGGAACTTCTCGGCCCAAGCCTTGGCGGCCGGGGACTCGGCGCCGGGCAGGACGATGTTCACGCAGATGCCGTACTGGCCCCACTCCTTGGCGGCGATCTTGGTCAGGCCGCGCAACGCCTCCTTGTTGGAGCCGTATGCCAGCTGGCCGGCGATGCCGAACATGCCGGTTGCGGACGCGAAGTTGATGATGCGGCCCTCATGCTGCTCCTTCATGTAGGGGAAGGCGGCCTGCATGTAGTTGAGGGACCCGATCACGCCGGACTGCCATGCCTTGAGCATGTTCTCGTACTCGGTGTCCTCGACCGGCTGGGAGGGGACGATGGCCTGGCCGTTGTTCACGATGACGTCGATGGAGCCGAAGGTGTCAATGGCGGTCTTGACGACCTCGAAAACGCGCTCGCGGTCGGCGGAGTCGCAGCTCATGGCCAGACCGTCGCCGCCGAGTTCCTTGATCTCGGCAATGGTGGCCTCGATGGGCTCCAGGCGACGACCGGTTGCAATGATCTTGCAGCCGCGCTTTGCCAGGCACAGCGCGATGCCCTTGCCAATGCCCTGACCCGCGCCGGTGACGATGGCGACCTTCTCACTGAGCTGCTTCATGATGGACCCTTTCTTGTACTGGGTGCGCCGGTTGGCGCACATATTGCTGCAAGTGTACCTGAAGTGCCACAGGGCATTTTCGGCTTGGGTGTCGTTTCCGCCGGACGGCGGTCCGTGTTTCCGCCAGTGGTGCCGGTGCGTTTGAAGTCCTCTCGCGGTATAAATCTCGTGCTATAGTTTCGAATGACGAGATGATCATCGCCGCTGGTCGAGGGGTGCTCAAATGGAGTATCGAGACTTGCTGGCCCGCATCCGCGCATTTCGAGATGAATGCGATCGGGCGCAGCTCCACAGCCCTAAGGACCGGCCGATGGTCTACATTTTGTCCAACGACAGCGAAGCGTACGTCGGTCAGACGACAAGTGTGATCAGGTGCATGGCGCAGCATGGGGCAAACGGGGCCAAGCAGATTTTCGATACGGCTAATGGTATTTATAGCGATGAGGCGAACATGTCGGTGGTGACCGACTGCGAATCTCGCTTGATCCAGCTCATGCACGCCGATGGAGTATTTACCCTGACAAACAAATCACCGAGGCCCTTGGCCTCGAGCGCGATGGGGATGCGACGCAGCTTGACTGGATTAACCGACAGGCCAAAATGCCTATCTTCTTCTATGATCCATTGCTGACCATCGGTCTTTCGGGTATCGGTGAAGCGGTCATGCGCGACCGTTTGGGGAAGGAATCTGAGCATCCTATTCGCTTGGGCAGCCAGATGCGCGTTCGCGGCGGCGCTGCCTATTTGGATTATCTCGCCGACATCCTGTGGGAAAGGAAACCCGAATGCTCGTCGTTTTCGCGCTATGACCCGCCTCTGCATGAGTCCTTCGCCGATTTCCACCAGGCTTTCGAGCAATGCCTGTCCGAGCATGAGCTGGCGCGCATGGCTGCCGGATATGCATGGAAATGGTCCACGAACCCAAAAAGCGTGCCGACACGTTTGATATAGATATCGATGGCCCCCGACGAGCCCTTGCGTCGTCATCTGGCGCAGTTCATTCCCGACTGATATATGCGGCGGTGGTGCTGCGGGGCCGTCCGTCTTAAAAAGCGGGGGCGCTCCACGGTACCCCCGCTTTTGCGTTTAACTGGTTTTGCTGCCGGCCGCCGACCGGTTGTTGCTGGGCCTTTACTCCGCCGTATCCTTGCCCGCCTCCTGCGCGGTGAGCATCTGCTCGAACACGGAGGCCGTCTGGGAAAAGTCGCTCGGCAGCACCACGGTGGATCCCTTGCCGTTCTTGGCGAACTCGGCCATCATCTCGGTCCACTGCGTGAACATGAACAGCTGGTTTGCCTCGGCGTTGCCCACGCCGGTCTCCTGGATCGTCTCGAGCGAATCCTTGATGCCCTGCGCGATGGCCTTGCGCTGGTTGGCGATGCCCTCGCCGGATTTCTCCATTGCCTCTGCCTCTGCCTGGGCCTCGGTCACGCGGCGGATGCGGTCGGCCTCGGCCAAGTCCTGGGCCGCGGCCTTGGTGCGCTGGGCCGCGTTGATCTGGTTCATGGAGTCCTCGACCTCGGCAGGCAGCGCGATCTTGGTGATCAGCGTGCTCACCAGCATAAAGCCGTACTCGCACATCTGCTCGGATACGGTGGCGTTAACATCCTTGGCGATGTCGTCCTTCTTGGCAAAGACCTCGTCGAGCGTGTACGAGGGGATGGAGCTGCGCAGGGCATCGGTGATGAAGTCGCGCATCTGGGCCTCGGGCTCCTGCAGCATGTAGTGGCTCTTATATATACCGGAGTTGGCCGCGCTCTCGCCCTGGCGATAGTCCACGTGGTACTGCGCGGAAACCACCAGGCCGATGGTCACGTTGTCCTGGGTTTTGGCGTCGATATCGAAGGCGTTGGTGCGCGTGCGCAGGTTGACGCGCGCCGCGCGGCGGTCGATAACCGGGATCATAAGGTGCGGGCCGGCACCCACGATGGTGCGGAAGCGGCCCAGCCGCTCGATGATGACGGCGGTCTGCTGCTCGACCACGTAGAATCCCTGCGTGATAACCACCACGAGCAGGATGATGAGTACGATGCTTAACATGGGGCGTCCTTTCGTCCTATGCCGTTAATCTCATGCATTATATCCACGTGCACGTGTCTTATTTCACACCTATAGGAGATATTACGCCAGTTTAATGTGCGGCTCCTCGATAACGGTCATCACATCGAGCGGACAGGCCTTGCCGCCGCGGACGAGCCCGCGCACCATACCCAGGTTGGCTCCGGCCATGTTTTGCAGCGGCTCGAAGGAGATGTTGAACGGGCAGGCGGGCCGTTCGTCGTCCTTCGAGCGCAGCAGCCACAGAACACGAGCTGTGACCTGTGGGAACGCGGGAATTCCAAGCTCCAGGCGAGGATCGTACGTTACGCGATAGGTGTTCGCGCGCGTTTGCTTGATGGCGAGCGCGTTGCAGGCCCCGGCAAGCTCCACCAGCGTCACCGCGGTAAGGTCGCCCTCACGCATGCTCGAGGCGATACCGGGCGCAACGCGGTCACGGGGGATCCTGAGCTCGCTATCGTCTGACAATGCCTTTATACGATCGAGTGCAAGGCCGCATACCTCGTTTGTGGTGGTTCCAGCGGGGCGTTCCAGGGCAATGATCCCAATAAGCTCGCCCAGGTGGCTTCCGTCGACTTGCATTCCTCCGATGGCATGCCCCGATCCGTCCCATGCGACATCGTTCTCGCCAAAATACAGCCAGCCTTTCGAGAACAGATGCAGGGTAAGTGCCGCGTTGTCCATGGTGCTCCCTTCACTTGCTTTGCTGGTGTCACCGTAGCGCTGCGGCAAGGTTTTATAAGTAAGCGTTATGCGGGCGGAGCCGCCTTTACCACCTGCGGTCGATTTTTCCGATAAGCGGCGCCGATGTGCAGCGCGTGCGTTTACGGCGCGGCGTTCCAAATCCGCCACACATGTGCGAAACGAGTTTGTAATGTTGAGAGCATCGGCCCGTCCTTTTATTCTGTATACCTGCTAAAACGGTTTGACTTTGCATAAAACCATTCCGACCGTGAATACGCTGCGCCCGTGCGCCGTACACGGGGGTACCATGTTCGAGTACTTATATTTTGAGTCAATTGGAGGCACCATGACCTACTCTCAGAGGGTCATCGCGGAGCTCCGCGAGCGTTACGCCGATCAGCCCGAATTCATTCAGGCCGCCGACGAGGTCCTTACTGCAATCGCCCCTGCGGTCGATTCCAACCCTGCCTACGAGGCCGCTTCGCTTCTCGAGCGCCTGGTCGAGCCTGAGCGCGTGATCTTGTTCCGCGTTCCCTGGGTGGACGACGCCGGCCGCGTGCAGGTCAACCGCGGTTACCGCATCGAGTTCAACTCAGCGATCGGGCCCTACAAAGGCGGCCTGCGCCTGCACCCCAGCGTGAATCTCTCCATTTTGAAATTCCTGGGCTTTGAGCAGATCTTCAAGAACGCGCTCACCACGCTGCCCATGGGTGGCGGCAAGGGCGGCTGCGACTTCGACCCCAAGGGCAAATCCGATCGCGAGATCATGGCGTTTTGCCAGTCATTCATGACCGAGCTGTTCCGTCACATCGGTCCCAACACCGATGTGCCCGCCGGCGATATCGGCACGGGCGCCCGTGAGATCGGCTACATGTTCGGCCAGTACAAGCGCCTGCGCAACGAGTGGAGCGGCGTGCTCACCGGCAAGGGTTTGGCCTACGGCGGCTCGCTCGCCCGTACCGAGGCCACCGGCTACGGCGCGGTGTACTTCCTTACCCACATGCTCGCCGCGAAGGGCGACGAGCTGGCCGGCAAGACCGTCGCTATCTCCGGCGCCGGCAACGTTGCCATCTATGCGGCCCAGAAAGCCGAGCAGCTGGGTGCCAAGGTTGTCACCGTTTCCGATTCCTCGGGCTTTGTGTACGATCCGGAGGGCATCGACATCGATCTGCTCAAGGATGTGAAAGAGGTCCGTCGCGAGCGCCTGACCGCGTATGCCGAGGCCCGTCCCTCTGCGGTCTACGCAGCCGGCGAGCGCCCCTGGTCGGTGGCGTGCGATATCGCCATGCCGTGCGCCACGCAAAACGAGCTCGACCTTGATAACGCCAAGCAGCTCGTTGCCAGCGGCTGCAAGTACGTGGTGGAGGGCGCCAACATGCCCACAACAGCCGACGCGACCGAGTTCTTCCTGGACAACGGTGTGTTCTTTGCCCCGGGCAAGGCGGCGAACGCCGGCGGCGTCGCCGTGTCCGGCCTGGAGATGTCCCAGAACGCAGGCCATATCTCCTGGTCCTTCGACGAGGTCGACGGCAAGCTGCGCGATATCATGGCCAACATCTACGAGACTGCCGCGAGCGCTGCCGCCGAGTACGGGCACGAGGGCAACCTGGTTGTGGGTGCGAATATCGCCGGCTTCAAGAAGGTCGCCGACGCCATGATGGCCCAGGGCATCGTGTAGCCTGTGGGTTTGGGCTCGGTACAGTTCGTCGCTGTATAGGCCACCGCATGTTGATTGGAAACTCCGGTTCGCTTGGCGGGTCGGAGTTTTTTTGTCCGCATGGCGGGGTACAACTTACGCCGGGGGAGCGGATTGGCCCGTTTGGGCTTATTTGGGATGCAGGATGCGTGTGACCCTGGTGACCTTGTGCGTTGCCGTTCACCTTATCCCTGCATTCTGATAGAATATCCGCTCGTGACTACGTTGCGGGCGTGGCGGAATTGGTAGACGCGCTGGGTTTAGGTTCCAGTGGGATTCCCGTGAAGGTTCGAGTCCTTTCGCCCGCACCAGTTACTTATATAAGTCAACAAGGGGTTTCGGCACCCAGGGTTCTGCCGAGCATGTATTGAGGAGGAACGTTGAACATCACTTCTGACGTTAAGGACGCCAAGCTCACCGCTACGGTCACCATTCCTGCCGCTGACGTCGACGCCGTGATCAAGAAGGCCTACAAGGAGGCTGCCAAGCAGTACCGCTTCCCGGGCTTCCGTGCCGGCAAGGCTCCTCGCCCGGTCATCGATTCCGCTCTGGGCAAGGAGGCCGTCCTGGCTCAGGCCACCAACGAGCTGATCGGCTCCCACGAGGGTCAGCTCCTCAACGAGCTCGATATCGTTCCCGTCAAGGAGGGCGAGTACAAGGAGATCGACCTGTGCGCCGATAAGACCGACTACACCTACACCGTCGAGTTCGCACTCCGTCCGACCCCGGAGCTCTCTTCCTACGACGACGTCGAGATCGAGATGCCGCCCGCGGAGGTCACCGAGGCCGAGATCGACCAGCAGGTCGATATGCTCATGGGCTACCATGCAACCTTCGAGGATGTCGATCACGCCGTTGAGGCCGACTCCTACGTCTCTTGCGACATCAAGAACGTTAAGGACGCCGAGCAGCTCGAGGGTGAGGGCCGTCTCATCGCCATGGGTTCCGGCTCTCTGCCCAAGGAGTTCGACGAGGGTCTCGTGGGCCTTTCCGCTGGCGACTCCAAGGAGATCTCCTGGAAGGACGGGGATGACGAGTATGCTGTAGAGGTCACCGTCAAGCAGGTCAAGGAGCGCAAGCTCCCCGAGCTCACCGATGAGTTCGCTAAGACCTCCTTTGGTTTTGAGTCCGTCGAGGCCATGCGCGATGCCGTCAAGATCGAGATCGAGAACGACAAGAATGCGCAGCTTCCCCAGCTCAAGGAGAACCGTTGCGTCGCCAAGCTCGCCGAGCGCCTCGAGCTCGACGAGATGGATGAGGATTACGAGCAGTCCGTGTTCCAGGAGCTCGGCCAGAACTTCCTGCAGAACCTTTCCGCTCGCGGCATGACCCTCGATAGCTGGCTGCAGGCTTCCGGCATCACCTCCGAGGCCTTCATCTCCGACCTGCACAAGCAGGCCAACGATGTTGCCCGTGAGTCCCTGGCCCTCGATGCCCTGGCTCGCGAGCTCAAGGTCGAGGTCACCGACGAGGACATCGACGCCGAGTTCGAGCGTGCCGGCGTTGAGGACGTCGAGGCTTCCAAGGCCCAGTTCCTGGCCGATGGCCGCATGCCCGCCATCCGCGACTCCATTCGTCGCTCCAAGGCCGTCGATCACCTGGTCGAGAACGCCAAGGTGACCGAGGTCGACGAGGCTGCCAAGGCTAAGGACGCCGAGTAGTCCAACCCGTCGCATTTGACGTATCATATACGGCTGTACAGCTGATTCTGCGTACGGTGCTCGGGGTTCGCGAGAGCGAGGCCGGGCACCGTATACTTCTATTCAGACATATTGCTTCAAAAGGGGGCCATATGATCAACCGCATCGATTCCGCGCTTGTTCCCTACGTGATCGAGCAGACTCCACGCGGCGAGCGTAGCTACGATATCTATTCGCGTCTGCTCAACGACCGCATCGTGTTTTTGGGCGAGGAGATCAACTCCACCACGGCCAACCTGGTGATCGCCCAGCTCCTGCATCTTGAGAGCCAGGATTCCGAGAAGGACATCTCCCTGTACATCAACTCTCCGGGAGGAGAGGTGTATTCCGGTCTTGCCATTCTTGACACGATGAACTTCATCAAGCCCGATGTCTCCACCATCTGCCTGGGCATGGCCGCCTCCATGGCCGCCGTCCTTTTGGCAAGCGGCACCAAGGGCAAGCGCTTCTGCCTGCCCAACTCCATGGTTATGATCCACCAGCCCTCCGGCGGCGCCCAGGGTCAGCAGACCGAGATCGAGATCGCCGCGCGCGAGATCCGCGAGACGCGCAACAACCTCAACAAGATTCTCGCCGATGCTACCGGCCAGCCCTTCGAGGTCGTTGAGCGCGATACCGAGCGCGACAACTATATGCGTGCCCAGCAGGCTCTCGAGTACGGCCTGGTCGATCGCATCGTCACCTCCCGTTCCGACGCGGCGAAAGGCAGCGACAACTAATGGCAACCGATGACCAGACGCCGGAGATGGGTGGCGGCGACGTCGTGCGTTGCTCGTTTTGCGGTAAAACCCAAGACCAGGTTCGCAAGCTCGTAAAGGGCCCTTCCAACACATTTATCTGCGACGAGTGCGTGGCTGCATGCACCGAGATCCTCGAAGAGTCCCTCGCCCGCGATTTCATGATGCAGTCCGGCATGACCGAGCAGCTTGGGGATCTTGAGGTCGAGGAGCATGAGGAGCCGTCCATGGCCGAGACTGCCTCGAAGCTCATCACACGTGTCCCCACGCCGCATGAAATCTATGATGAGCTGTCCGCGTATGTCATGGGCCAGGAGGACGCCAAGCGAGCCATGTCGGTTGCGGTGTACAACCATTATCGTCGCGTCCTTCTGGGGGAGTCCGGTGCTCATGACACCTCCGACGGCACGCCGTTGGGGGCTCATTCCGCCGATGCCGAGGATGTCGAGCTTGCCAAGAGCAACATCTTGCTGCTGGGGCCCACCGGTACCGGCAAGACCCTGCTCGCCCAGACGCTCGCCCGCGTGCTCGAGGTACCCTTTGCCATCGCGGATGCCACGGCATTGACCGAGGCCGGTTACGTGGGCGAGGATGTCGAGAATATCCTGCTCAAGCTCATCAACGCTGCCGATGGCGATATCGAGCGCGCCCAGATCGGTATCGTGTACGTGGACGAGATTGACAAGATCGCCCGTAAGGCCGAGAACCTTTCCATCACGCGCGATGTCTCGGGTGAGGGTGTTCAGCAGGCGCTCCTCAAGATCCTTGAGGGAACCGTTGCCTCGGTGCCTCCCACCGGTGGCCGCAAGCATCCCCAGCAGGAGCTTTTGCAGATCGACACCACCAACATCCTGTTCATCTGCGGCGGTGCGTTCGTCGGCCTCGATCAGATTGTCGCCGACCGCGTGGGTAACAAGGGCGTGGGCTTTAACTCCGAGATCGCAGGGCCCACGAGCGCCGACGAGAACACGCTGCTCAAGCAGGTGCTTCCGCAGGACCTCAACGCGTTCGGCATGATACCCGAGTTCATCGGTCGTACGCCGGTGATCACCCAGACCCAGGCGCTGACCGAGGACGATCTCGTACGCATCCTCACCGAGCCGCGTAACGCGATTGTCAAACAGTACCATCGCATGTTCCAGCTTGAAAACGTTGAGCTTGAGTTTGAGGATGCCGCGCTGCATGAGATCGCGAACAAGGCCCTCGAGCGCAAGACGGGCGCCCGCGGTCTGCGTTCCATCTGCGAGGAGTTGCTCCAGCAGACGATGTTCGACCTGCCCAGCGAGCCGGGTGTGTCGAAGGTGGTTGTGACGGCCGCAGCCGCGCGAGGCGAGGAGCAGCCTCGCCGTGAGTATGCGATCGACCCCGTGGATCTAGACTAGCGTAATGTGTTATGTGCCGCCGGCGCCTATGGACGCCCGGCGGCATGCTGAAAGTGGTTGTGTTCATGAGTGCCCCCAAGTACCTGCAGATCGAGAACCAGCTGAGGGCTGAGATCGAACATGGTGACTTTGAACCCGGAGAACGGTTCTACAGCAATACCGATCTGATCGAGCGCTTCGGGGCCAGTTCCATCACGGTCATCCGCGCGCTCAACGATCTTGCGGCGGAGGGGCTCTTGGTTCGGCATCAGGGTAGGGGCACGTTCGTGAGCCGGTCCCGCCGCCGTCGGCCCGTGCTCATCAGCGAGGTCGAGAAATACGATGGGGAGGGGACTCGTGAGAAAACCGAGGTTTTGGGCCTAGAGTTTTTCGAGGACGACCGCCGCGAACCCGTTATCGTCGACCGTCTCCAGCTCACCGGGGACGCGGGCTACGGCCTGGTGACCCGTCTGCGTTCCTGGGAGGGCGTCTCCTATCAGCTTCAGCTTTCGTACATCCCGGCGCGTTTTCTCAAGCGCGATGTCGATCCGTCCTACTATGAGTCCGTGTACTACCGTTTTGCCGAAGATCTCGGCCTGCATCTATCGCGCGAGGCATCGGAGGAACGTGTTCGAGGACTGCTCGACCCACCGGTCTTCGTCAGCGAGCGCCTGGGCCTTCCATCCGGAGTTCCCTGTATACAGCGCGAGCGCACCACCAGTTTGATGGACGGTTCGGTTGCCGAGTATATCGTTATGTATAAGCGCTTGGATTATTTCGAGCTCAAGATCGAAGAGCAGGCGCGCTAACGTTTCGCTCGCTATTAAACAAAGAGATGACGCGGGGCCGGTACGGATGTCTTCCGTATCGGCCCCGCGGTGTTTCACGTCAGTCGCGCGTCCTAATCCAATGGATACTCGAGCACATTTTTGAGCGTCGCGCCGACGACGAGCCGACCGTTCTTCACAAATCCTTCCTCACGCGGTTCGAGTTCGCGGATGAGTATGTTACGAAGATGGTTGATCCGCTCCTGGCACGAGGGATCGTCGATGGCGTCATGTGTTTCGAACGGATCGTGCGCAAGGTCGAAGTATCGTTCGACGCCGGTTTGCGAGAACCATATGTACTTATCGGAGTCGGTCACGATGTAATGGTGGGACTGTTCTTCTGTGAACGCATGCTCCCCGTGCACGTAGGGACGCTCAAACGGCTTTCCATCGACACATCCTGCAAAAGATCGACCGTCGATACCCCTTGGTGTGGGTACGCCTGCAAGATCGAGCAGCGTGGGCATCACATCCATGAGCTCCACCGTTGAAGAGCACCTATGTGTGCTCGTTGCGCGGACATGTTTGCCCACGCGCAGGATCATGGGGATGTGCGCTGCGCCCTCGTAGGGCAGCAGCTTGCGGAAACTCGCATGGTCGAACAGCATCTCGCCGTGGTCGGAGAGGAAGATCACGACCGTGTCCTCGAGCGAGCCGTCGCGCTTGAGCGCGTTGATGAGGCGGCCGACTTGATTGTCCACATGGGTGATGGCGGCGTAGTATCCGGCCATGGCCTGGTGGCGCAGCTCGGGGTCGATGCATCCATGTATGCCGGCAACGAGACGCCCGTCGCGCTCAAGCAGCTCGGTGTCATCCCAGTCCCCTCGGGTGGGCTCTCGCAGGTTCTTGCCGGCATACATGTCATAGTAGGATCGCGGGGCATCGAAGGGCGGATGGGGGCGGACGTAGCTTGCCATGGCGAAGAACGGGCGCGTCCTATCCCGTGTCTCCAAAAAACGCAGGGTCTCATCGGTCACCCAGTTGGTGGGGTGAAGGCGCTCCTCGAACATCCAGGGATGATAGGTCCACGAGTTGCAGTCGGGGCCGCAACTGTCCAGATAGGCGCGCTCACCGAGGTTGTCGCGAAGGAAATGCAGATAGTCGTCGTGGACATCCTGATGCATCCAATGGGGGATATCGTTTCGCTGATAGCAGCCCAGGTATCCATCGTGCAGGCGCAGGGTTTCGAACCCGCATGCCAGGCGCGGGGGATGCACGTGGAGCTTGCCCAGGCAGACGGTCTGGTAGCCGGCATCGCGGAAGACCTGGGGCATCATGTTGTCGAAGTCCCATGCGACGCCGTCCTCATACCCCACGCGTCCGTGATGGGCGGGTGCCTGCCCGGTGAACAGCGAGACGCGAGCGGGGATGCAGGTTGGGCATGCGCTGTAGGCATGGTCGAATAGGGTGCCCTGGCAGGCGAGCGTATCGAGGTTGGGCGTCTTAACGTCCGGATGCCCGGCAACGCCCAAGCAGTCGCCGCGCATCTGGTCGCACATGATCAGCATGACGTTTGGCCGCGAGGGGGTTTGCGGCATATCAAGGCGTGCCATGTTGCTCCTTTGGCTCGAGCTTTTGAGAAACGGGTGCCCCGGCGTGCGATTGCACGGCCGGGGCGGGGAGATGGGAAAAAGAGTGGTTATCCCTTTGCGATGATGCCGAGGGCGGAGAGCGCCACGGCGCAGATGAGCGTGATGAAGATCATCTTGGTCGACGTCATACCCTTCTTGCCCAGGCCCCAGTAGATGAGGGCCACGATGCCTGCGGGCAGCAGGCCGGGAAGCACCGTGTTGAGCGTGTTCTGCAGATTGATCGATGCGCCCGCGATAGAGGGGTTGACGGTGAAGATCACGTTGATGTTGGAGGCGATAAGCGAGCCGACCATGTAGATGCCCAGGACGCTGGCCGAGGCGGTGATAGCCGAGAGCTTGTCCTTCATGGTGGTCACCAGCGATGCGCCGGTCTGGTAGGCGAAGCTCGTTTCCCAATACCGCAGGATGCCGGTGAGGATGCACTCGACGGACCACAGGATGATGCCCAGCGGGTTGCCCGCCACGGCGAGCGATGCCGCCAGGGCGCCCAGGATGGTGGGGAGCAGCGATCCGAAGATGGCGTCGCCCACGCTTGCCATGGGACCCATCAGGCCCGTCTTGATGCCGGCGACGGCGGGCTCGCTATCGGCCCCGCCTTCCTCCTGCAGGGCCACATCCAGGCCGATGATGATGTTGTTGAGGAAGTTCGAGGTGTTGAAGAACTGGTTCTCGGTGCGCATCATGCGTTTGAGCTCGGGCGTGTTGTCGCCGTACATGCGGCGCATGAGCGGCAGCATGGTGAACAGGTACCCCGAGCCCTGCATACGTTCGTAGTTCCAGCCAAGCTGGAAGCCGAACACGCTGCGACGGCTGATCTGACGAAGGTCCTTTTTGGTAACGGTGTAGCACTTCTTGGGCGCGGTCTCGGTGGCGGGAGAGGCCATGGTTGCGGAATTAGAGCTCATCTTCATCATCCTCACTGGCGAGTGGATCGGGACTTGCGGCTTTGACGGCGTTCGTCTTGTAGTGGCTCACGGCCACGAAGACGCCTACGAGGGCGATGCCGAGCATGGGCAGGCCGATGAAGTTGCCCGTGAAGCCGTCGACTGAGGTGGCGACGGTGCCGCCGATGGCCTTGACGTTGTTGAACAGATAGTTGAACAGGATAGTCACCACGAAGCCGAGGATAAGATAGTGCCAGTTCTCCCTGACGGGAAGATAGCGCAGGAGGATGGCGAAGCCGACGGCGGGCAGGACCGCGCCCGCAACGGTCAGACCGGTGCCGAGCCATGCCAAGGGTCCGTTGAGAAGGGCCATGAGCTGGTTGACCACACCCTGGCCGAAGCCCAGCGCCAGTCCGACGGGAAGTGCGCGCGAAAGGGCCCAGGGAACGATGCCATACAGATAGTTGCGTTCGATACCCCTGTAATTGTCATTCTCGATCATGGTGTCGATGCGATGCTGGAAGAAGGTGTTGCAGAAACGGCCCAGCACATCCACGGTGGTGAGGATGGCCGCAACGGGAACGGCGATCGCGGCGAGCGCCTGCGTGGGCTCCATATCCAGTGCGACGGAGAATGCGGTTGCGATGATGGCGCCGCTGTTTGCATCGATATGGCTTGAGCCGCCGAAGGTCCCGATACCCAGAACCGTGAGCTGCATGCTGCCGCCGATGAAAAGTCCGGTAACCGGGTCTCCCATGATGACGCCGGCCATCATGCCCACGAATACGGGCTGGTTTGCCGTCTGCCACCAATTCTGGCCGCATACCACGGTGAATGCGGCCAAGAGGGACAGCAGGATGATTTGCGCGATTCCAATCATGCGTCTTCCTTTCTCTTTGCTGCCGTCTAACACTATATAAATATATATACAGTTGGAATAACGGATGGCATTCTCAGGTGAACGGTAGGATTTGGTCCGCGGGCGGCCCGGGAAGATGTTCTGAACGACACGGCATATACCTTGTGTTGGGGCGTTCCGTGCGGTGCGCCGTGTGATACCCTAAACTAATGCGAATTCTTATCTCTATATCCTGTGGAGGTATATATGGCAGAAGAGATGCCCAAAAATTACGATCCGTCGGTGAGCGAGCCCGCGATTCTTCAGAAGTGGCTCGATGGCGGCTATTACAAACGCCGCGAGGGCGTGGGCGACTGCACCGTCACCATCCCGCCCCCCAACGTCACCGGCATCCTGCACATGGGCCACGCCACCGACGACTCCATTCAGGACTGCATCGTCCGCATGGCGCGCATGCGCGGTCGCTCCACCCGCTGGATCCTGGGCACCGATCACGCCGGCATCGCCACGCAGACCAAGGTGGACAAGAAGCTCAAGAACGAGGGCGTATCTCGTCTGGAGATCGGCCGCGACAAGTTCATCGACGCCTGCTGGGACTGGACGCACGAGTACGGCGGCACCATCGTCGAGCAGATCAAGCGCATGGGTTGCTCGGTCGACTTCGATGGCGAGCGCTTCACCATGGATGAGGACTACGCCGAGGCCGTCCGCAAGGTCTTTTGCGATTGGTACCACGATGGCCTGATCTATCGCGGCAAGCGCATCGTCAACTGGTGCCCCAACTGTACCACGGCCATTTCCGATGATGAGGCCGAGTATAAAGATGAGAAGGGCCATCTGTGGCACCTTCGCTACCCGCTGACCGAGCCGGTCAACGGGCAGGACTACATCGTCGTCGCCACCACGCGCCCCGAGACCATGCTGGGCGACACCGGCGTGGCCGTGTCTCCCAAGGACCCCGAGAAGGCCGCCTTTGTGGGCAAGACCGTCAAGCTCCCCATCGTCGACCGCGAGATCCCGATCTTCGAGGATTGGCATGTCGACGCGGGCTTTGGCTCCGGCTTTGTGAAGGTCACCCCGGCGCACGACCCCAACGACTACGCCATGGGTCAGGCCCACGGCCTCGAGCAGATCAATATCTTCGATGAGCACGCCGTCGTGGTGGATGGCTACGGCGAGTTCTCGGGCATGACCCGCGACGAGTGCCGCGAGGCCGTGGTGGCTTGGTTCGAGGAGCACGGCCTGCTCGACCATATCGATGAGCACGATCACTCGGTCATGCATTGCTACCGCTGTGACTCCACGCTTGAGCCCTGGCTGTCGGAGCAGTGGTTCGTTGCCGTCGACAAGCTCAAGGAGCCCGCGCTCAAGGCAGTCCAGGACGGCTGCGTGACGTTCCATCCCGATCGCTGGACCAACACCTACACCACGTGGATGGAAAACCTCAAGGATTGGTGCATCTCACGCCAGCTGTGGTGGGGCCACCGTATCCCCGTGTTCTACTGCGAGGACTGCGGTTGGGAAGACGCCTGCATGGAGGACGTGCACATGTGCCCCAAATGCGGCGGCACGCATGTGCATCAGGACGAGAACGTCTTGGATACCTGGTTCTCATCCCAGCTGTGGACCTTTGCCACCCAGGGCTGGCCGCAGCATCCCGAGCAGCTCGAGGGCCATCATCCCACCACGGCGCTCGTCACCGCGCGCGACATCATCGCCCTGTGGGTTGCCCGCATGGTCATGAGCTCGCTGTACTTCCTGGACGAGATCCCGTTCAAGGACGTGGTGATCTACCCCACGATCCTGGCCAAGGACGGCAGCCGCATGTCCAAGTCCAAGGGCAATGGCGTGAACCCCATGGATCTCATCGATATGTACGGTGCCGACGCCATGCGCTTCAACCTGCTCACCCTGTGCACCAATAACCAGGACGTCAAGTTCGACGCCGACATCGATAAGAAGACCAAGAAGCTCAAGGGTTCCGCCCGCACCGAGCAGGCCAAGGCGTTCGTCACCAAGATCTGGAACGCCAGCCGCTTCCTGCTCATGAACATGGAGGGTTACATCCCCGGCAGGCCCGTTGCCGAGACGGCCGCCGACGCCTGGATGTTCAGCCGCCTTGCCAAGGCGGTGCGCCTGGTCACCGAGGGCATCGAGCGGTACACCTTCGGTGATATGGCCCGCGGCGTCCAGAACTTCTTCTGGAACGAGGTGTGCGACTGGTACGTCGAGGTCACCAAGACCCGCCTCAAGGACGAGTCCGCGCGCCTGCAGGCGCAGCGCAACCTGATCTTCGTGCTCGACACGAGCCTGCGCCTCATGCATCCGCTCATGCCGTTCGTGACCGAGGCCATTTGGGACACTATGCCCGCCAGCTGCCTCGACATTAAGGAGGACGGCACCTGCGAGCGCGCCGAGGCCCTCATGGTCGCCCAGTGGCCCGAGCCCGAGGCGTTTGCATCCTATATCGACGAGGAGTCCGAGCGCTCCTTTGAGTTGGCCCGCACCCTGGTTTCCGATGTGCGCTCCACGCGCGCCCGCTATCGCCTGAGCCCCAAGGAGCCGCTTGCCGTTGTGGTCAAGGCCGCTTCGGGCGAGGTCAAGGGCGCCGTCGAGGGGATGGGCGAGTTCATTCGCGACCTGGCCAATCTCAGCGAGCTGACCGTTGCGCTGCCTGAAGGCTTTACCAAGCCGCAGAAGGCCATCGCGCTCGCCGGTGCCGACATGGACTGCTATGTGGTCGTGGGCGATCTGGTGGACTTCGATGCCGAGAAGGCGCGCCTGGAGAAGGAGCTCGCCGCCGCCGAGAAGGAACTTGTCGGCGCTCAAAAGACGCTCGGCAACCCCGGCTTTGTGGCAAAGGCCGCGCCCGAGGTCGTCGCCAAGAAGCGCGCCCGCGCAGAGGAACTCACCGAGACCATCGCCTCGGTTAAGGCCCAGCTGGCCGATTTCGCGTAACCCCAATTGATCTGGGCGGCGGACGTCGATGCGTTCGCCGCCTTTTTGTGCTGTGAGGAGCTATTCGCATGCCTGCGGTTCGCTACTGTGTTCCCTTTGGATTTGATGAGATGCCGTTTGAAGAGGCCGTGGAGCTCGCGGCCGATACGGGCCGAATCTCGAGTACGGCGGGTCCGTTGCTCGAAACGGTGGTCGATATGCTCGATGAGCTCGGCCGCCCCGATCGCGCATTCGACTGCATTCAGGTGGCGGGGACCAACGGCAAGACTTCCACCACGCGATTTACCGCGGCCATCCTGCACGGCGAGGGGTTGCATGCGGCCCTGTATACCTCGCCGCAGCTCGTGCGATACCCTGAGCGCATGGAGGTGGACGGATCGGTGGTGAGCGACGAGGCGTTCGCACACGGCGTGAGCGCGGCGGCCGCCGCGGGCATGCGGGTGAACGAGCGCCGTGCGGCCGAGGGGCTCGAGCGCTACGCCATCACGCCGTTCGATCTTTTGACCGCCGCCGCCATGGTTGTATTTGCCGAGGCGGGCGTTGACGTGGCGGTGCTCGAGGTTGGTATGGGAGGGCGCTGGGATGCCACCAGCGCCACTGACCCCGTTGCGGTGGCCATCACGGGGATCGGCTTGGACCACATGCGCATCCTGGGCAACACGCTCGCCGAGATCGCGGGGGAGAAGGCCGCTGTCATCAAGCCCGGTCGCAAGGTCGTTCTGGGCGAGGGCGTGCATGAGCCGTCGGTCCAGCAGGTGATGGACGATCGCTGCCGTGAGTGCGGCGTGGTCCCGCGCATCTCCAATCACGTAACGCTTGAGGAGCCCGCCGAACTGGGCGGTGCCGTGCGTTTTTCCACCACCACCCAACGCGCCGTGTATACGGTTTCCATGCGCAAACCGTCGTATCAGCCGCAAAACGCAGCCTGCGCGATCATGTTGGTAGAGGAGTATCTGGGGCGTGCGCTGGACGAGGGCAAGCTGTCGGTCGTGCTCGATGCGTGCCCCGTCCCCGGGCGCTTCGATGTTGTCTCAACCGATCCATTGCTGCTGGTAGACGCGTGTCATAACCCTCAGAGCTGCGAAAACTTTGTCGCTGCGGTCAACGAGATCGAACCCGATATTTCGCGCAGGCCCACCCTGCTTATCGCCGCGCTCTCCGACAAGGATGTTGCGGGTATCGTCGATGTGCTCATCCCCGCATTCCCGCGGCTTGCCGTCACAGCTACCGCGTCCGACCGCGCGCTTCCCGCAGAGGAGTTGGCACAGTTGGTTGCGGGCGAGCTTGAGCGCGCAGGGCGACCGGCTTCTGATATCGCGTTCGTGGCGCCCACGGTCGCGGGGGCGGTGGAACGTTTGCGTGCGCAGGGCGAGGCGTGCGTTGCGGCCGGTACGATCACCTTGGCCGGTGAGGTCGCCGGGCTGTTCAAATAAAATCATGCTTTGGACATAACGAACAAAAACAAACGAAAACATATATAAATCGCACTCAAATTATCATCTTGGTGTCGTATTATCTGGTAAGAAAAGGAGGGTATACCCATGTCGGTTTCTTATCTTGTCGTGTTCGTCGTATGTTTCCTTGCATCCCTGCTGGGGCCGCTGTGCGGTATCGGGGGAGGCGTGATCATCAAGCCCATCGTGGATGCGCTCGGTGTCATGAGCGTGTCGGCCGTGAGCTTCCTGTCGAGCGTATCCGTTTTGACCATGTCGCTGGCCACGCTTGTGCAGAATAGCGTGGCCAAGACGTCGACGGTCAAGGTCCGCTCCATGCTTCCGATCGCACTCGGATCGGCTATGGGCGGTGTGTGCGGCAAGATGGCCTTCAATACCGTTAGCGGCATGTTTCTCAATGCCGATACGGTCGGTGCCGTCCAGGCGGCCATCCTGATCGCGTTTACCGTTGCCGTGTTGCTTTACACGCTGAACAAGAAACGCATCAGGTCGCTTGAGCTGACCAATGGGAGCATGCAGGCGCTGGTCGGATTTGTCGCAGGCGCCTGCTGGTCGTTCCTGGGAATCGGCGGCGGTCCGTTCAATCTGGCCATCCTCGTGTTCTTTTTCTCCATGGAGAGCAAGCCGGCCGCCCAGGCCTCATTGTTCATCATCGCGTTTTCCCAGACTGCCGGCCTCTTGTTCACGTTGTTCTCCGGCAGCGTTCCCGAGGTTTCCCTGGTGGTGCTGGTAGGCATGTGCCTGATGGCGGTCCTGGGTTCCATCGTCGGGCGCAAGCTCGTGAAGAACATGGATTCGAATGCGGTCGATCGACTGTATCTGGTCGCGCTGCTCATCATCGTTGCCGTCTCCGCATATAATTTCGTGCGTTTCTGCGGTGTGCAGTAGCGTGAGGCCATAAATATGCTTCGAGCCCGGAAGGACATCCATCTGCCTTCCGGGCTCGATCTATTTTTGTCGGCTGCCCGCGTTCGTCACAGGAACCGGTACTCCACGGTTCCGACTCCAACCGAGACGAAATCGAGCGCTCGGGCGACGGCGGGCTGCATATCGATAACGCGGCCGTGTACATACGGCCCGCGATCGTTTACGACTGCGACTACGGATGTACCGCGGAAGCGGATTTCGACACGCGTGCCCAGCGGTACGTTGAGCATGGCGACGCCCATGGAGGTTTCCGTGACCGGCTGGCCGCTTGCGGTGATGCCTCCCATGAAGCCGTCGCCGATGCCGTAGTATGAAGCCTTTCCGGAGAGCCATCCGCCGTTGTCAGGTTGTGGCGCCGGCTGCGGGGCCGGTTGCGGCTGCGGGGTGGGCTGGGGTTGCGGTGCGGGCTGCGGAGCCGGTTGCTGGTTCGGTGCTGGTTGCGGCGCGGGAGCGGGGGATGGCTTGTTCGCAGGGTCCTTAAGGCCTGGCCCTTCGGGTTGTTGCTGGGATTGCTGCTGCAGCGCCTCCTGGCGCGCGGCTTCCTGCGCCTCGAGCTCGGCGGCTTTCCGAGCGGCCTCCTGAGCGGCACGGGCCTCTTCGGCATTTTCGCCATCTGCCCTTTTCTGCATTTCCCGGGCGGCGGAACGAGCTTGGCCGAGGGCATCGAGCGCTCGATCGGACTCTTTCTGCGCCTTATCCTTCGCTTGGCCTAATTCATCCAACTTGCGGTTTAGCTCATCTTCGGTCTGCTTGAGCGCATTGAGGGCGTTGACGTGCTGGGCCTGGATCGCATTGAGATATTTGCCCGTGGTGATGAGCTCCGAAAGCGAACCGCTTCCGAGCAGCGCCATGAGGGCTGCATTGCCGTTCGCGTTCATCTTGTACATCTGGCTGACGGCGCGTGAGGCGTCTGCGCGATGGCGGGGGAGCTGTTCCTGTTCGATACGAAGGATCTCATCTGCCGAGATCGCGACCTCGTCTTCGAGCTTTTGGGATCTTTCGGCGGCCTCCGTATAGGTTTTGGCCGCCCGGTCGACATTCCTGCCGAGTTTATCCAACTCGCGGGCGGTCTGCTCGGTCACGGCAAATGCCGTGGCGGGAACGCTTCCCGTGAAAGCCGCGATGAGGGCGAGGCCGGCGATACAGGCGCGCCGGGCCGTGTTGGTGCGGTGGTGATCACGCATGCTCTTCACGACACCCTTCTATGTCAAATCGAGGCGAACAGGACGATGGGATACCTTGTTGAGAATCTCGCAGCCGTCTTCGGTTACCAGGACCAGGTCCTCGATGCGAACGCCGTATTTTGCGGGCAGGTATATGCCCGGTTCGATGGAGAAGGTCATGCCAGGTTCGACGACTCCCTCGTTGGCGAGGGAGACATCTCCGGGCTCATGGTCCTGCATGCCGATCGAGTGGCCCAATCGATGGGTGAAGTAGGGGCCGTATCCTGCCTCCTCGATAACCTGGCGTGCGGCGCGGTCGATATCGCAGAAGCGCACGCCAGGACGGACGATGGCCTCCGCCGCTTCGTTTGCCTGGCAGACCACGGCGTGGATATGGCTGACCTCGCTTGCGGGCTCGCCCCAAAAGTGTGTGCGCGTCATGTCCGAGCAGTAGCTTTTGCGGCGTCCACCGATGTCGAACAGCACCACGTCGCCCTTCTGCAGAATCGTGCCATCGGGCTCGTGGTGCGGGTCTGCGGCGTTTGCGCCGAAGCTCACGATGGGGTCGAAGGAGAAACCTTCGCAACCCTCGGCTCGATACAGGTCGAGGAGCTTGGACGCCACCTCGTGCTCCGTGACGCCTTCGTGGATGAGCGAGGCGGCATGCTCGATCACACGATCGTTCGCCGCGCTGGACTCGCGCATGAGCTGCTGCTCCGTCGCATCCTTATGTTTGCGGCAGTTCGTCACCGCTTCGCTGCCGAGGAAGAACGACGGCGCGGCGCGTCGGTCCATGAGGGGGAGCAGGAATCCGGAGCGCATGACGACGTCGACGCCCAGGGGCAGCGAGGGGTCGAGGCGCTCGGCGACCTTATCGCAGACATCGTCGGTATCCTCGTGGTAGTGCACCTGGGCGTTGTCGTAGCGGGGGAGCTGGTGCAACGCGTTGACGAGGATCTCGGGCTCGCATCCGGGCTTGAGCAGCACGCCCGAGAATCTCTCGAACATATCGGCGTAGAAGCCGGTGAGGTAGTAGATAGACCAAGGGTCGTTGACGAGCAGCTGGGCGCCCGGTTGGATGCGGTCGAGCTCGGCGAGGACGCGCTCGATGCGTGCGGAATCGACGTGGGCCATGGTCCCTCCTAAATGTACGAAAATCAGTTCCAGTTCCACTTATCCTACCCTGTTATGGGCGGAGTCGTCGCGCGGGGGCGCCGTATCCGGGAATAACCGTCAAGATACCATGTGCGGATAGCGTGCGCGTTCTACTTGCGGCGCCGCGCGGGGGCGTTGCGGTATAGAATACCTGTTCATGTATGACTGCGTTTAGCGTCGAGGCTACGGTGGAAGGTTCGCCCTCATGATGAAGTATATCCAGGAGCTCATGTCCCCTCAGGTTATGGCTGTGTTCTACGCACTGATCATCGCCGTCATCGTGCTGTACGTGCTTGCCATCGCCTACGTGGTGATCGATGCGCGCCGCCGCGGCGTGCAGTCGTATGTCGCGTGGGGCATTATCGCCGCCATTCCGGTGGTAGGGCTTATCGCGTACCTGGTCCTCCGTCCGGCAACGCTTGTCGCCGACCGTGAGGAGCAGGAGCTCGATATGGCCCTGCGCGAGCGTCAGCTTGCCCAATACGGCAACTGCCCCAATTGCGGTACCCCCATCGAGAAGGACTTCATCGTGTGCCCCGTATGCAACACCCAGGTGCGTAACGTATGTCCTACCTGCCATAAGCCGCTTGAGGCCCATTGGAAGGTCTGCCCCTACTGCCGAACTCACATCCAATAGGCGTTTGTGCGCCCCTTCATGGGGTTTCGCATCGCCTGGTGAGCACCCGATGGCCGTACGCCAGCCGCCGGGTGCTTTGTTGCATCTATATCCAATCCGCGTAACATCTGCTCGCCGGCAAGGCGGCTCGCATAGAAAGGTTGATAGCATGAAAGCGCTGTACAACGACGGCTCCGTAGCCGAGCTCCCGGAGGACGAGGTCACCCACGTCGTTCGCCACTCCGCTGCGCACATCATGGCGCAGGCCATCAAGCGCCTGTACCCCGAGGCCGATTTCGCCTACGGCCCGGCAACCGACAACGGCTTCTACTACGACATCGACCTGGGCGACAAGACCCTCTCCGAGGACGATCTGCCCGCCATCGAGACCGAGATGAAGAAGATCGCCAAGGAGAACCTCAAGTTCTCCGTCTTCGAGCTTCCGCGCGAGGAGGCTATCGCCCTCATGCAGGAGCGTGGCGAGAAGTACAAGGTGGAGCACATCGGCGATCTTCCCGAGGACGCCCGCATCACCTTCTATCAGCAGGGCGACTACATCGACATGTGCGTGGGCCCGCACATCACCTACACCAAGGCCCTCAAGGCCTTCAAGCTCACCGGTGTCTCCGGCGCCTACTGGAAGAACGACAGCAACAACAAGATGCTCGTCCGCGTGAACGGTACCGCGTTCGCCACCAAGGACGAGCTCGAGGCGCACCTCACCCTGCTCGAGGAGGCCAAGAAGCGTGACCATCGCAAGATCGGCCGTGAGATGGACCTGTTCATGATGCGCGACGAGGCCCCCGGCTTCCCGTTCTTCCTGCCCAACGGCATGATCCTCAAGAACACCCTGCTCGACTACTGGCGCGAGATCCACCACAAGGCCGGCTACGTCGAGATCTCCACGCCGCAGATCATGAACAAGCAGCTGTGGCTCACCTCCGGTCACTGGGACCACTACAAGGACAACATGTACTCCACCATGATCGATGAGGAGGAGTACTGCATCAAGCCGATGAACTGCCCCGGCGGCGTGCTCGTGTACAGCTCCAAGCCGCATAGCTATCGCGAGCTGCCCATCCGCGCTGGCGAGATCGGCCTGGTGCACCGTCATGAGCTCAGGGGTGCGCTCCACGGCCTGTTCCGCGTTCGCTGCTTCAACCAGGACGACGCCCACCTGTTCGTCACCCCCGAGCAGCTCACCGACGAGATCGTGGGCGTCGTGCGCCTGATCGACTCCGTCTACCAGAAGTTCGGCTTCAAGTACCACGTCGAGCTCTCCACGCGCCCCGAGGACTCCATGGGCTCCGATGAGGATTGGGCCGCCGCCGAGGAGGGCCTCAAGGTCGCGCTCGACAAGCTCGGCATGGATTACGTGGTCAACGAGGGCGACGGCGCCTTCTACGGCCCCAAGATCGATTTCCACCTGGAGGACTCCCTCGGCCGCACCTGGCAGTGCGGCACCGTGCAGCTGGACTTCCAGATGCCGCAGAACTTCGACCTCACCTATGTGGACGCCGACGGCGAGAAGAAGCGCCCGATCATGCTGCATCGCGTGTGCTTCGGCTCCATCGAGCGCTTCATCGGCATCCTGATCGAGCACTACGCGGGTAAGTTCCCGGTGTGGCTGGCTCCTATGCAGGTCAAGGTCCTGCCCGTGTCTGAGAAGAGCCGCGAGTACGGCCGCAAGGTCACCGAGGCCCTGGACGCCGCCGGCATTCGAGCCACGCTCGATGAGCGCGACGAGAAGATCGGCTACAAGATCCGCGAGGCCCGTTCCATCGATCGCGTGCCCTACATGCTCATCTTGGGCGAGAAGGAGGTCGAGGCCGGCAACATCTCCGTGCGCGACCGCTCCAACGAGACCGTCCAGATGGGCCTGGACGAGTTCATCGCCAAGGTGTGCGCCGAGACCCGCGACCGCATCTAGCGTCGTTCGGTTTTATAGGTTGGCTTGTCCTCCAGTTCGCTTTGCGAGCTGGAGGGCTTTGTTTTGATACGGTGATGACCATGCTTTCCCAAGATGCCGCTGCGATAGAATCCGCGCGCGAGGCGCTGGTCGACCTTGCCGGCCCCTTTGGGTTCTCGGTGCTCGCCGAGACCTCGCCGCGTTCCGTTGCCCGTGTGCTCGCGGATGTGTGCCCGTGCCGCGAGGTTACCTTGCTCAAGGATCCGAGCGTCCGGGTGGCAGATGTGAGGGCGCTTGCGCAGGAAGCCCATTCCGAGGGCGAGCTGCTCGTGGTCGACGCTTCCATTCCCACGCTGTACGGGTGCCGTCCGCTCGACTGCGGGGCGGATGTTGTGCTGTCTGCCTGCGACGACATCGAGGGCATGGTTGCGCTTATGCCGCGCGCTGGCGCCAAGAAGCGCCGGATGCTGGCCGAGCGCGTGCTCAATGCGCGTCTGGCTGCAGAGGATGCGCTGCTCGATCTGGGCTCTGCGCGAGAGCTGATTGCCCAAGATGGTGATATGTTCAGGCTGCATGCCCGCCGTGCCCAGCGTCGTTTCGATTGCGCTCGCGCGTTCGCGGAGTACATTTCCTGTCTCGACGCCGTTCCCAGTGTTTGGTACCCCGGCTTGGCGTCTCACCCCGACCATGCTCTCGCCGCTTCCGTGCTCGCACATGGTGCAGGGCCCCTGTTGGAGTTTGAGCTGCCCCGTGGGATTGAGTTCGATGTGCTGTCCGGCACCCTTTTCGCTGCCGGCGTGGATACCGTTGAGACCGTTTTCGTCCCGTCTGCCGTGTCCGGCCGCGTGGCCGTGCTTGCTGGCGACGACGACCCGCTTGCACTGGTCGATGTATTCGATCGGGCCTTCGCCGGGCTGTAGCGCCTCGATTGCGGCGTATCGTGTTTGTCCATGTCATTGTGAGGGGAGCCCGATGGGTCCAATGGCTTTCTCGGCTATCGTCGAAAGCTTTGTATTAGGCGTTGCGTTGGCCATGGACGCCATGGCGGTCACGCTCTCAAATACCTTGTGCGAGCCCTACATGCCGCTTTCCAAAAAGCTCGGCATGCCGATCGCCTTCGCGGTATTCCAGGCCGGCATGCCTGTTCTGGGATTTTTTGGCGGCACGCTGATCGCCTCGTACATCGACGCGTATGCGGGGATCGTCTCGTTTGTTATCCTTGCTTTTGTGGGCGGCAAGATGATCCTCGACGCGGTGCGCGAGCTGCGTACGCCCGAGGCCTGCGCCCCCTCCAAGCTCACATGGGGCATGATCGGCATGGAGGCCATCGCCACGGCAATCGATGCGTTTGTGGTCGGGGTGTCGTTCGCTGCCGAGGGCAAGGACGTGGTACTGTATTCCGGCATGATCGGTGCGACAACGCTGGTTTGTTGCCTGCTGGTCCTGGCTGTTGGCCGCAAGCTGGGCGAGAGGTTCGGCTCGCGTGCGCAGCTCGTGGGCGGCGCGGTGCTCATCTGCATAGGTTTGAAGGCTCTGCTGGGGCTGTAGGCCAATCGGATCGGTCATCTCAGCAGTACTTCGCGAAAATGTTGCTTTCGCTCATTCAAGCGGGCCGTTGGAGGACTGGACTGGACGCCCAACATGTTTCGCAGCAATATCACCAGCTCGTCGAATAGCCCAATATTCCTGAGCTGATGATTGGTTAACGATATGGCTCGTATGCCGGCATTCTCCAGTTCGACTCGTCTGGCTGCATCGTGGCCAATTTGGTCTTTGCCGTTATGAAATTCAGTGCTGTCGTATTCAAGGGCCACCCTTGCGGTTGGCCAATATACGTCCGCATATCGCGTGGCGCGGCACCCGTCTTTGCGCACGGTGACGGGGGCGTTCAATACGGGGAGGGGCATTCCCTCTCCTCCAAGTCGTTCCGGAGCAGAAAGCATTGCGGAGATGAGACATTCCATTGGGGAGGCACCGTTGGGCGTAACGTACGGCAGCACGTCTTTTGCAATTCCAACGCCTCTGATTCGAGACAGGGCGTCAAGTGCGACCGCAAGTGAATCCGGGTGGGCGAGCGGTGGGGCTTCGATAATGCGCCCGTCCACGATCTGATATCTTGCTACGGCTCGATTAAGATCGTAGAGGGCGTTGCCCGCCTCTCCGTGAATCTGTGACAAGAGCGCTGGAATCGGGCACTCAGCGTACACCCTGCCTGTTATATGAACAAATCCACCGTTAAATTTTCGCCCGCGCAGGTGTGCGCATACGGTCTTACTCGACACAAGGCGTTTTGCTTCCGGGACGGCTACGTGTATGGGGAGCTTCGAGTTCCTCGATATCCCTAGCTCCTCAAGGTCGCTCCACGGTAGGTCCCTGTTTGTGGCGGTAGCGAATTTAAATTCATGCGAGCATGATTCGGCCTCCGGCGTTTCCGTGCGCCCCATTGCGTGATTGCCGAACCATAAGTCATATGCTGTTTTGTTTGCCAGAAACGCGTACATAGTCCCCGTTCCGTTCATGGTTGCATTTGTCTGGGGATTATGCAC
>ERZ1032357.6-NODE-6-length-78540-cov-22.242046_pt1 | contig 78540 bp, 75 predicted proteins | sample MGYA00517100_ERZ1032357 | MGnify/ENA primary metagenome ERZ1032357 (study PRJEB33719, sample SAMN04262589) | wastewater metagenome | biome: periurban shantytown; feature: animal feces; material: feces | host: Canis lupus familiaris | place: Peru: Lima | collected...
AGTGGCGGGCGAGGAGGATGTGCCTGCCGTACGTGCGCGTGGGGCGGCACATCCGTTACAAGGCGGCCGACGTGGCCGCGTTCGTCGAACGGGGCACGGTCATGCCCGATGGAAAACACGGAAGGGGATAGGCATGGGCGTTCCGGTCATATACACGGATTTCGACGACGAGGACGGCGGCCGCGCCGCGCGCGGCGGGCATGCCTGTATTTCGTCAAGTCGGTGTTTCGTGTTTAGTCATGTATTTTTTTCGGGTTTAGGCAGTTGCATGCATTTTCCTTATTTTTCCGGTTGCGCGGAGGTGTTCCTGCCGAACATGAGGGCCTCACTGACGCGGCGGCTCTGGCCGGTGAGCTCGAGGAGCCGCCCGTGGCGCACGATGCGGTCGATGATCGCCGCGGCGAGTTCGTCGTCCGCGAAGACCGTGCCCCATTTACCGAACTCGATGTTCGTGGTGAATACGACGCTCCGTCTTTCGTAGCCGCCCGCGATGATCCGGTAGAGCAGGCGCGCCCCGTCGATGTCGAAGGGCACGTAGCCGAACTCGTCCAGTATGACCAGGCCGGCACGGCCGATGTCCCGGAGCATCGTCCCGAGCGTGCCGTCGCGTTTGGCCTTGCCCAGCTGGAGGACGAGCTCGGCGGTCTGATGGAACCGCACGCCCAGCCCCATGTCGATCGCCTTCATGCCCAGCCCGATCGCGAGATGTGTCTTTCCGCGCCCGGTCTTGCCGTAGAACACCAGGTCCTGCGCGCGCGGGATGAAACCGAGCCCTAGGAGCTCATCGAGCATGTAGCCGTCGGGGAGCCTGACGTTCGTGAAGTCGTAGCCGTCGAGACCCTTGACGACGGGGAACCGGGCGCGGCGCAGGAGCCTGTCGTGCTTCGCGCGTTCCCTGTTCGCCAGTTCCGTGTCGAGCAGGCGGTGGACGGCGTCGGCCTGGCGGGGCGTGGCCCAGCCGGCGAATTCGTCGATGCTCGCCTTGGAGATGAACAGCTTGCGGGCCTTCTCGTAGAGCCCTTCGTCCGTCTTCGTGTTCATCGCCCGCCTCCCTGCACGCCGACGTCCGCGGTGAACGCGATGTCGTATTCACCCGGATCCGGCCTGTCATCGTCGTATTCGATACCCGCCACGCCCTCGGCGAGCCTGGCCGCGAGCAGTGTGACACCGGCGCGGTCCGCCCCGCCGGTCGATTCGAGGATGGAAAGCATCGCCTCGACCGCGTTCGCCCACCCGGATTCCCTGTCAACGCGTTTGAGGGTCTGCAGCGCCTCGTTGCGTGTCTGTCTGTCCTGCCGATCCAGCCATTCCCTCAACGGGTCCGGCAACGCGTCACGTACCCGGCTGTTGGGCCAGGACGCGGGCTTGTCGCGCAGCGGCGCCAACCGCATGGACGGGTCCTCGCCGTTCGTGCTGGCCTGGCCGTACGTCCGAGGATGGGTCGCCAGGCGCTTGCCCGACGAGTCGAGGACCTCGGCCTCGAGCGCGCGGAGGCCCACGACCACCTCTCTGCCCGCGTTCGCCCGGTCCGCGGAATAACGATGCCGTCCCTCGAGCGTGGCCACGCCGTACCGGCCGGCCTTCATATGCCGCCACGCGACCGACGTCGAAACGCTTCCCGGGCAACGGCAGCAGAGCCGCACGGTCCTCGGAGAACAGGCCACGTTCCTCCGTGTCCTTGCGGCAATGCGGTTCCGTGGCCAGCTCCAGGCACCGGTCCGGCAGCCCGGCGTTAAAGTTCTCCAGGCTCCATACGCTCGGCCGGGGCACGAACAGCTTGCGCCGCACCATGCCGACCTTGGACTCCACCGCGCCCTTCTCATGACCGGAATACGGGTTGCAGAACGAACAATCGAACCCGTAATGCGCCTGGAAGGCCTGGAACAGGTGCGTCAGGCGCGGCTCGCGCTCCCCGTACCCCTTATGGCCCACGCCGGCGGCGTTATCGAACACGATCCGCTCCGGCACACCGCCCAGCCACTCGAACAGGTCGCGCAACGCCAGGCACGTGCACTCAGCGTTCTCGCCCGGCATCAACTGCACCAGACCGACGTTCGAATACGGGAAATCAAGCACGAAATGATGCATCCGCTGCACCACGCCGCGCAACAGCACGTCGACCTCGCCGAAATCGGCCCGCGCCCCGCCCGGATGCCATACCAGGTCCATGAACGCCTCATCACGCTCCGCCGCGAACTCACGCCCGGGCCGCGCCACCGCCCGCGCCACCGTGGACAGGGAGACCTCCGCGCCATGCTCGTCCCCCGACCGCTCCCAGATCCTGGTCGCGGCATGCCGCCGCTTGCGCCAGTCCGCGCGATCCTCCGCGAGCCACTGCTCGATCACGGGCAGATACGGGTCGATCACCGACGCGCGCGGCTTCCTCACCGACGGCACGGCCGACAGATCCTCCTTCGCGAGGTACTTACGCACCGTCGGCTCGCTGACATGTGTTTTCCGCGCGATCGACGCGACGGATTCCCCGTTCCGCCGCAAACGACGGATAGACTGTACTTGGGGCATGCTGATCATAATCCTTTCCGGTCCTTTCTGGCGGAGATACAAGCACCATCCAGTTAAGACCATTCCGTGGTCGGCATGCTCTGCCTAAACCCGAAAAATCATCGTGACTAAACCCGCAACAACTAATTGAACACAAACAGTTCGAAAGCCTGCGGGACACGGACCCCAAGGGGCAGCTCTACCGCGCATGGCAGCTCAAGGAACTCCTGCGCACCCCGCTCAAGCACCCGATCGGCCAAGCCACGACGGAACTGGACCGCTGGGTGTTCCGGGCGTCCCGTTCGCGCATACCCGAGATCGTCGGACTCGCCAAGAAGATCAGACGGCGCCGCCCCGGCATCCTGCGCACGATCCGGCCGGGATACTCGAACGCGCGCCTCGAGGCGTTCGACAACAGGATCAAGGTCACCATCCGCATGGCCTACGGCTTCCACCACGTCGACAACCTCATCGCCCTGGTCATGCTCCGATGCGGCGGACTCGACATACGACTGCCACAACCCGCAATCTAACCCACGAAAACAGCAGAAGCCTCTTATTGAGCGTATTGCATGGTGTTGAACAGCTCGATGATTCTTTCGGCGGGTTTGGCCCAGTCGAGGGTTTTTCTCGGCCTGTCGTTGAGTTCGTCGTCGACGGCGTCGAGGTAGTCCTGGCTGTATCCGGAAAGGTCTGTGCCCTTGGGGAAGTATTGGCGCAGCAGGCCGTTGGTGTTCTCATTGGTGCCGCGCTGCCATGGGCTGCGCGGGTCGCAGAAGTAGACCTGCATGTCCAGTGCGGCGGTGATCCTGCGGTGCAGGGCGAGCTCGGCGCCCTGGTCCCAGGTCAGCGAGTTGAGCAACGGCCTTGGCAGCCGTCCCATCTTGTCGATGATGGCCTGCTGCACGTGTTCGGCGTCGTGGCCGTCGGGCAGGGCGAGCAGGATCGTGTAGCGGGTTGCGCGTTCCACGAGCGTGCCGATGGCGCTCCTGTTGGCGGTCCCGCAGATCAGGTCGCCCTCCCAATGGCCCGGGGACCGCCCGGTCGGCGACGTCGGCGGGCCGTTCGCTGATCATGACCATCGGCTCGCGGAAGCGCGGCCGGCGGCACTGACCGTCGTTTCTGGGCCGTCTGGCCGCGCGTCCCTTGCGTAGCGCCTTGGCGAGGTCCTTGCGCAGTTCGCCCCTGCCTTGCGCGTAGATGGCCTGGTAGATGGTTTCGTGACATGCTCTCATGGCCTCATTATCAGGGAAGTCGAGGAGCATGCGCCGGCTGATCTGCTCGGGGCTCCAGTGGCGTCTGAGCCCTGCGGCCACGTAGTCGTAGAGCGCGGTGCCGGGTCGGATCTTGCGTTCCTTGGGCCGCGGCCTTCTCGACCGGGCGATCTGGTGGGCGCGCCGGGGCCGGTAGACGCTGTCATGCGGGTGGGCGTTTCGCCGAAGCTCGCGGCTGATGGTCGAGGGGCTTCGCCCCAGCCTGCGTGCGATGGCGCGCACGCCCTCGCCGGCCTGCACCAGGTCGGCGATCTCGATGCGCTCGTCCTCGCTCAGATGGCGCCGCGTGCCCGCCTGCCTGTCTCGTTCTGGTCCCATGCGGCCAGCGTACCAATCAACCAGTGGCCCCTCGTTACGCCCGGTCGAACGGGTGAGCCCGTTGCGCCACACCTTGCCCGTGCGCTTGGAGACGCCGACCGCGTGCGCGGCCTGCGTGAAGTTCATGCCCGCCTTCAGCAGCTCCGCATAGCGGGCTCGCCTTGCGGCCTGCATGTCACGCAGCCGTTCGTGCACGACCCCTCGAACTCGTAGCCCATCGCCGCAACCTCCGATTCCTCAAAGTGTTGCGACGACCACTAGAACTCGCCCGGTCGTCTCCAGTGTACGCGGTGAATCGTGCGATGCGACAGTGGTGTCCGCGCTCCTGTGTGGACCTATCTCGTCATCTTTGGGTGCCTCTTCGGGTGCCTCACACGCCATCTGGCCCCAAACGCGTCCCATCTCGGTATCTTTGGGCACCTCGAACACCCAAAGATCACAAGATGGAGGCCTTTTCCGCGGGAATCCCTCCGAGTGGCTTCTGGGCGCACCCAAAGATGGCCGGATAGGAGCCGACAACGGCGCCGCCTACGCCGCGTCCGGCGTGAAGATGTCCTCAATGGTCAGGTCGAAAACGCCGGCGATCTGGAACGCGAGCGGCAATGACGGGTCGAAACGGCCCTTTTCGATCGAGATGATTGTCTGGCGGCTCACGCCGAGCATCGAGGCGAGCGTTTCCTGTGACCACCGCCGTTCGCGCCGCAGCTCCGGCAGCCGGTTCCTCATCGCCCGCCGGCCTTGCGGATCAGGTAGTTCGTGCCGAACGCCGCGGCGGCGAAGGCGAACACGGCGGCAAGCGTCCATGACACCATCGGCGGCAAACAGAATCCCGCAATCGCGGCGCCGAAGCCCGTGCCTACGAGGAGCAGATGGAAGCCGTCCTTCGCGGCCTGGTCGTACCAGCTGTTTTCCACGCTGTGTTCGGGGTGTGCGATGGCGCCCGGGATCGTCGAGCGGTCGACGAGCAGCACCTAGGCGAGGGCCACCATGACCGGAGCGAAGCAAGCGCCGGCGACGGCAATGCCGATCCACGCATTCGTGCCACCGTGCATCTGCGGGAACGCGAACCATAGTGCGGCGCCGATGCCGGCCGCGGCCGCCACCCCGATGGGTGCCGCGAGGCGCAGCGCCGGCACCCCGTCCGGTTTGATGCGTCCGAACCGGTGCTGTCGCTGTGTCGTCTTCTGATGCATGGCTCCTCCTCCGTATCCGGGTCGGTGTGCAGATGGATGAGCCGATCACATGTCAAGTACACGGTACTGTCAAGTTTGCTTTACATATCGCTGAGGTCCTCGCCGTCCCCGGGTCCCCGGTGGTGGTCCTGCGGTCATCGCAGGTGGTCCCCGACGGCGGCCATGCATTCCCCGAAGATCGACGACCGGTTGCCCAGCCGCGGATAGCGTACCGAGATCCTGCCGAACAGCTCCTCGTTGATGTGTTCGTTGATCGAGAACTGCGCGCTTTGCAGGAACAGATCGTCGATGATTTCGTGGTCCCCGTCGATGACGACGTCGTCGATGTCGTTCATCGCGATCATCAGCGACAGCACGTGTCCGAGCGACGCGCCCGCCTGTGTGATGATGCGCTCGCGCTGCGAAGGGTCCGCTTCGATGCGCGCGCGCAGCCGCTCGACCGACGTGAGCGTCTCGAGGCATCCGCGCTTGCCGCACCGGCACATCGTCCCTTGTCCGTCCACGACGACGTGTCCGATCTCCCCGGCCGCGAACCGGCTCCCCTCGACGATGCAGCCGTTGACGATCGTGCCGGCGCCTACGCCGCGCGCGAGGCGAATGTAGGCGAGGTTGCTCGTCGGGTCGACGAACTGCCATTCGCCGAGCGCCGCCACGTTCGCGTTGTTGTCCACGCGCGTCGGGATGCCGTACAGGTCCTCGACCATGTCGCCAAGCGGTACATTGTGCCATCCGAGGTTCGGTGCGGCGTGGACGGTGCCTTGGCCGTCGACGATGCCGGGGGAGGAGAGGCCGATGCCGAGCAGCGGCGCGTCAGCCGTGTCGCGCAGCCGTCCGACCAATGCCAGCACGTCGTCGGTGGTGATCTGTTCCACGTGGAGCTCGATGCGCTGCTGGATGTCACCGACGAGGTTCGTGAGCGCGCCGACGAGTTTGTGCTCATTGGATAGGTCGACGATGATGATCTGCCGTGCGTCCGCGGCCAATTGGAAGGCGACCGCGGGCTTGCCGGGCCCGTGCTTCTGCTTGACGCATTCCTCGCGGATCAATCCGTCCTCGAGCAGCGCGGAGACGATGTCCGAAGCCGACGATTTGGAGATGCCGCTGAGTTTCGCGATATCGGCCCGGGACAGCAGCCGCCGCGGATAGAGCAGCCGCAGTGCGCTGCGGCGGTTGCGTTTGCGGATGTCCTCGGGGGAGAACGACCGCACGCTTTCGTAGCCCGTGTGCCGTGGCGGTTCGTACAGTCTGCAGTCGATCCGGTCCACACTGTCCGCGCTCGGCTGCTTCCCCCGCGCGCTGTGGTTCGTTGATGTCGTCATGATGGGTTCCCCTTCTGTCCCGTTGGTGATGTTGGTTGAGTGTATTGCATGCCTATTTCACCGATCCTTCGACCGATCCCTTCATCAGTCCCCGCTGCACCAGCATGAAGAAGACGATGACCGGCAGCGAGAACAGCAGCGAGGCCGCCATCTGTGCACCCGCGTCGATGCCGGTGGGGGTGGCGAACGAGGCGAGCCATACCGGCAGTGTGTATTTGCCGGGGTCCTTCATGAAGGTGTAGGCGATCAGGTAGTCGTTCCATGAATGGATGAACGCGAGCACCGATGTCGATATGACGCCGGGCAGCGCGATCGGGAAGGTGATATGCATCAGGATCTGCCATTCGTTGGCGCCGTCGACGCGCGCGGATTCGAAGAGCGCGGGCGGCATCGCCAGGAAGAAGCCATGCATGTTCCAGATCGCGACCGGCAGTACCGAGGCGACATAGGCGAGGATGAGGCCAGTGTAGGTGTCGAGCAGGCCGAAGCGGTTGAACACGATGAACTGCGGTATCAGGATCGCTATGCCGGGGATCATCTGCAGCATCATGACGACGCCCATCATCGCGCCTTTCGCGCGGAATTGGCTGAGTGTGAGCGCCGCGCACGCGAGGAACGCCAAGACGATCGCGATGAGCACCGCTGTGACGGTGACGATGAGGCTGTTGCGCAGATAGATGCCGAAGGAATCCGAGACGAGCGCCGTGTGGAAGTTGCGCCATGACAGAGACTTCGGTATCAGCGCCGGACGTGGCGAGAACTGCGTCTCACGTGTGCCGGTGGCGGTGACGAACATCCAGTAGACGGGGAAGATCCAGATGATGATGAACACGATGGCGAGCAGCGGCGGCAGCCAGTGTCGGCGTGCGGTGTGCGGGGTTGCGACGTGCATGATGCGCTCCTTAGCGGTCGTGCTCCGAGGCGAGACGCCTCAGATACGCCAACGTGAGTACGAACAGGATGACCATCGTGACGACCGAGATCGCCGACCCCTCGCCGATGCGGAAGCCGACGAAGGCCTGCCGGTAGGTGTAGACGCCGATCGTCGCGGTCTGCGAATCCGGGCCGCCCTGCGTGAGCAGCCAGATCTGGTTGAAGATGTTGAAGTCCCAGATGCACGACAGGATGCAGATCGTGCCGAGATGCGGCGCGAGCAACGGCACCGTCACCTGCCAATAGGTGCGCAGCCGTCCCGCGCCGTCGAGCGCCGCGGCCTCCGCGAAGGACGGGTCGAGCTGGCTTTGCGCGGCGTAGGTGGTGATCGCGATGTAGGGGACCGCCTGCCAGACGACGAGCAGCCAGATGACGACGAAGGCGGTGGGTGCGCTCGCGAGCCATGCGGTGTCGCGCACATCGCCGAAGAGGCCGAGCGCACTGAGCGTGGTGCCGGCGATGCCGTAGCCCGGCTGGAACATCCAGCGGAAGATCAGCGACGATGCGACGTTTGGCAGCGCCCACGCCATGACCAAGGTGACCATCATCGCGGTGCGCGGAACCGGGCCGAGTTTCGTCATCAGCTGTGCGGCGCCCATGCCGATGAGCATGCTGCCCACGACGAGCGATGCGGTGAACAGGATTGTGATGCCGAGCGCATGGTAGAACGGGCCGCTCGAGAACAATGCGGCGTACTGCCGGAATCCGACCGGTTCGAAAGTGCCGGTGAACAGCGAACGCGCGTTGAAATCGGTGAACGACGCGACGATGAGCATGATGAGCGGCAGGCCTACGAGCACGGTCAGTGTGATCGCGGCCGGCGCAAGCATCATCGTGCGCACGGTGTTGGGTCGATGGGTTATCACAGTTCCTCCTGCGCTTCGGAGAGGACGGCGTCCGTGCGTTCGTCGAAAGCGTCGGCGATGTCCTGCACCTTCGAAGGGTCGAGCGCGGCCTTCGAGAACAGTTCCTTGAGTGAGCCGTCCGCCTCGATCGTCGCCCAACCTGGGGCGTTCGGTGTGGAGCGCGAATGCATCGCGGCCTCGAAGAATCCGCGCTGCACGGCGCTGAGCTTGCCCGAGGCCAGGTATTCGGCTGTGAGCTCGCGCGTATTCGGCAACCAGCCGTCATGCTCGACGATCCATGCGCGTTCGACGGCGGGGGATGTGGCGATCGAGATCCACGCCAGCGCGAGCGATGGGGCCGCGCTGCGTGTGGCCACGGCCCATCCTGATCCGGACATCATGGTCGGCTGCTGCCCGTCGCCGCTGACGCTCGGCATCGGGAACGCGCCGAAATCGTCCGCGGACAGCTGCGGGTTGGAGGCGACGGCCTTCGTAACGGCCGAGGCGTTCCAGATGATCGCCGACGTCTTCTGCTGGCCCAGCAGCTGCGCCTGGTCGGGGATCAACGTGTCCGCGGTGCGGGACGCCTTCGACGAGTAACGGTTCTGGAAGGAGGCCCACGCCTGGAGCCCGGCGATGCCGTTGGGTGAGCCAAGCGTCGCGGTCCACTGTCCGTCGCGCAGCTCGGCGGGCGAGGCGCCGGCGTCCCAGAGGAACTGCAAGCCGGCGAACCAGTTCTGCCCCGGCAGATATAGCGCGCTGAAGTCGGCGTCGCCGGCATGCGCGCGTTGGACGCGGTCGAGGTCGCCGCACAGCTCGTCATAGGTGGTGGGAGGCGTGGTGATGCCGGCCTCGCGCCACATGCGCCGGTTGTAGATGACCGTGCGCGCGGCGCCGAAGGCCGGCGCCGCATACAGGCCGCCGTCATAGGTCATCGGTTGTTCGAGGCCGTCGAGCCATGTGCCGCCATGCGCGAGTTCCTCACGTTGCGCGGACAAATCGAGCAGCGCGCCCGTCCTGGCGAATTCGAGCACTTTGGTATTGCCGATGTCGATGACGTCCGGCGGGTTCGACGTGGCCAACGCGGTCATCAGCTTCGTCGCGATGCCGTCCCACGGCTGCGTCTGCACATGGACCTCGGCGCCGGTCTGCGCGCGGAATCGTGTGTTGATGGCGTCGATCGTCGCAGCGGAGAAGTCGTCCTGCATGACCCAGACGGTGATTTCGTCGGTGCGCGCCGCGCGGGTGACGGGCGCCCCGATCGAGCAGGCGGCCGTCGCCAGCACCGTGGCGACGCTGAGTGCGAGGGCGAGCGCGTGACGGAAACGATGTGCCATGGTACCTCCTCGCGTCTTGTCCTCCGTCGGCGTTGACAGGGGAAACGACGACCATCTATAAGTTTGGTTATCGTACGTATTCCTTCACCAGTTTATCATAAGTTTTTGGCGTTTGCGACGGTGTGTAATGAATGGGACACGCCGTTAAAACCTACTTATTCCAATGAATATGTTGATTAGTGCAGTGAACGCAACGATAGTGTGCGATACTTGAACTGCTGCTTCATAATAAGTAAGCAAACCTTACTAAATAAGTTCGACGACGAACGCATTCATGAGGAGGATATGGTGGCACGGACGGCATTAATGGACTTCCTGGCCAATAAAATCGCCCCATTCGGCGAGAAAGTGGCGGCGCAGCGGCATCTGAAGGCGCTGCGCGAAGGCGTGCTGATGGCGATGCCATTGGTACTGGTAGGCTCGATCTTCACGTTGATCGGAAGCTTTCCGATCGAGGCGTGGACCACATGGCTCAACAAGCACGGCGAGCTCGACGTGCTGCTCAATACGATGGCGAACAACACCTTCGGCCTGATCTCACTGGCGACGGCCTTCGGCATCGCGTACAGCCTCGCGAAATCCTATGACACCGACGGACCGTCGGCGGGCATCATCGCGATCGGCGCGTTCCTGCTCGTCACGCCACCGCTCAAGACCGATGACGGCTTCGGCATCCCCTACGGCCTGATGGGCGGCAAAGGCCTGTTCACGGCGATCGTCGTCGCGATGATCACGGCGGAGATCTACCGCCAGTTCATCCAGCGCGACTTCACGATCAAGATGCCGAAGGGCGTGCCGGACGCGGTCGGACGCTCCTTCGCAGCCCTGATCCCCGGCGCCGTCATCATCATCCTGTTCGCCGCCGTCATGAAGGTCCTCCAGGTCACCGGCGTCGGCAGCCTCAACAACCTGCTCGCGCTCATCATCGGCACGCCGCTCGGCCTGATCGGCGGCACGCTCGGCGGCACCTTTGTCGCCGTGCTGCTCAACTCGGTGTTCTGGTTCTGCGGCGTCAACGGCGGCCAGGTGGTCGGCTCGGTCATGAACCCGATCTGGCTGCAGCAGGCGGACGCGAACCGTCTGGCGCTGCAGGCCGGGCAGGATCTGCCGAACATCATCACCGCGCCGTTCATGGACCTCTTCGTCTACATCGGCGGCGGCGGCGCGACGATCGGCCTGGCGCTGTGCCTGATGTTCCTGTCGCGCAGCCGTGAATACAAGACGCTCGGCCGCGTCTCCGGCATCCCGGCGCTGTTCAATATCAACACGCCAATCCTGTTCGTCTTCCCGACCGTCCTCAACCCGATCATGTTCGTGCCCTTCGTGCTCACGCCGATCGTCAACGCCGTCGTCACCTACCTCAGCATGGCCACTGGCCTCGTCCCCTACACCACCGGCGTGGCGCTGCCGTGGACGACGCCCCCGATCATCGGCGGTTTCCTCGCCACCGGCAGCTGGCAGGGCGCCGTGCTGCAGGCCGTGCTCGTCGTGATCTCCTTCCTGATCTACCTCCCGTTCTTCAAGGCGGCCGACGCGGCCCATGTCAAGGCCGAGGCGGCGGGTGTGCAGGCCAGCGAATCCGCGGACGAGGTCGCCGAACTCAAGGAAGTGGCCGAACACTCCGAGGAACGCCACGAACACCGTGACAAGGCCGAAGGCGCCGCGGCGCCGCAGGACGCCTCGCCATCCCCGGCGGAACCGTCCAAGCGCACAACGCATCGTCAATGAATATGGAAACCACACAAGGAGCATCGATCATCATGTTGGTACGCATCGACGCAGGCGCATACGCCTCGACATTCATCACCGAGGAACTGACACGGCTGATGGACCGGATGTTCGGCATCGACGTCCGCGAAGCGGCCGAGGACACCGGCGCACAGCTCGTCCTCACATCGGCGGGGCTGAAACAGGACGCCGAGCTCAAGGACGAGTTCCACATCGCGCTCTCCGGCGGCAGGCTCACGATCGACGCGAACACCGACGTCGCGCTGCTGATCGCCGTGTACCGCTTCGCCTACGAATTCGGGGCGCGCTTCCCGCAGCCGGGCGCCGCCGGCGAACGGCTGCCGAAGCTCGACCGTGCGGTCTTCGACGACGCCGACCTTGACATCCATGAGACCGCCGCCTTCGCGCATCGCGGCGTCTGCATCGAAGGCGCCGACAGCGTCGGGAACATCATCGATTTCATCGATTGGCTGCCCAAGCTCGGCTTCAACACGTTCTTCGTGCAGTTCGAGAATCCGTACCCGTTCCTCAAGCGCTGGTATCAGCACGAATTCAATCCGTACATCAACGCAGAGCCCTTCGACGCGGACATCGCGCAGCAGATGAGCGACCGCGTCGACGAGGCGATGCGCGCACGCGGCATCGTGCAGCACCGTGTGGGACACGGGTGGACCGGCGAAGTGCTCGGCTATTCGTCGAAGTACGGATGGGAATCCGGACTGACGATACCCGAGGAGAAGAAACCGCTCGTCGCCGAACTCGACGGCAGACGAGAGCTCGTCGACGGAGCGCCGATCCTGACGAGCCTCGATTTCTCGAACCCCGAAGTGACACCGCGCATGGTCGAGCTCGTCGTCGACTATGCGCGCAAGCACCCGAACGTCGACTACCTGCACGTATGGCTCTCCGACGCCCGGAACAACATCTGCGAATGCGACGAATGCCGCAAATGGCTGCCTGCGGACCAGTACGTGCGCTTCCTCAACGCGCTCGACGAACGCCTCACCGAGGAAGGGCTGGATGTGCACATCTGCTTCCTGCTCTACCATGAGCTGCTGTTCGCCCCCGAACACGAGACGATCAGGCACCCCGAGCGCTTCACGATGATGTTCGCGCCGATCACGCGCACCTTCGAACGCAGCTACGCCGACGTGGACCTCGACGATCTGCCGCAGCCGGCGCCGTACACGCGCAACCGGATCGTGCTGCCGAACTCGCTCGAGGACAACCTCGCGTACCTGTTCGCATGGCGGAAGATGTTCCAGGGCGATGCCTTCGTCTACGACTATCCGCTTGGACGCGCGCACTACGGCGACTTCGGATACCTCGCCATCAGCGACACGATCCGCCGCGATATCGCGAAGCTCAGGGATCTTGGCCTCAACGGCTACATCTCCTGCCAGGAGCTGCGCGCGGGCTTCCCGCATTACCTGCCGAACTATGTGATGGGGCGGATGCTGTGGAATCCACGGCTCGACTATGGGCAGCTCAAGGACGAATATTTCGAGGCGCTGCTCGGCGATGGATGGCGCGATGCGCTGCCGTGGCTCGAGATGGCCTCCGAACTGTCCTCCTGCGACTACTTCAACGCGATCGGCGAACGGCACAATCCCGAACAGGCGAAGCGGTACGCGGAACTGTCGGAGCAGGCGCGCGCCGTCGCGGACATGCTCGCGGATCATGTGGCCGGCGCGGACGATGGGCATCGCGCGGCCTGGCTGGTGCTGGATTGGCACTGCGGCTACGTCGAGCGCATCAGCACGGCGCTCGCGGCGATCGCCGATGGTGACGACGCACGCGCGAAGTCGGCGTGGAGCCGGTTCCTTGATTACATACGGCGCGGCGAAATAGACGTGCAGCCCCAGCTCGACGTGTACCGCGTAATCGAAGTGGCGCGCAACTACGCCGGATTCTCGCCGAAGCAGGGCTTCCGGGAGTAGTACTCAAGGCATCTGCCTATCTTTGGGTGTTTGGGACACCCAAAGATAGGCAGATGCGTCATAGTGATGATGCAACGGTCAGTCGATCAGATGCGAACGCATGAACCACTGGAACTGCTCAAGCTTCTGCACGTGGTCCTGGATGATGTTCGAGCTGATGACGTCAAGGTCGTCGAGCTCCTTGATCGCGGTGCGGTCGTCCTTGATGAACGCATCGTAGTATTTGTCGAGCGCGCGCAGATAGTCGAGCGTGTTCTGGCGTCCGTCAAGGTCGAACTTGTCCCATGTGCGGAAGCGCACGATGTCGTCGGGGCGTCCGGACGGCGAACCACCGAGCGCGGCGATGCGTTCCGCCGTCTCGTCGGCCATCGCGAGCACTTCGTCGACCTGCGGGTCGAGCATCTCGTGCACGGCGATGAAGTTCGGGCCCGCCACGTTCCAATGCGCGCAGGCTGCTCGCCGCGGAGCTGGTGCTTGCCCGGCTTCGCGGCGAGGGAGGATTCCCCGCCCCGCACGCATCCAATCACGGTCGCGCCCCATCATCGCGGGTCGGCTCATAGAAGCCCCAGCGTTCACCACTGCCGCACGGGCCTTTTCCATGGAGCGGAGCGGATGGCATGGTATCCAGACGCGTTCGCTGTGGATGTCGATATAGGGCATTGAGGCTCCTCCCTTCCGCCGTGGTTTCCACCTTGACTCCCGCCATGCCCGGAAACGCACCCTCGGTGTGGTCGTTACCGCTCAATACCGCTTCGGGACGCATGGGCGTCGGCATGGAGGTACCGGAACTGATGACGGCCCAGCAGGTCGCCCGCCTGCTGGGCGTATCCACGGAGACGTTGCGCAAGTGGCGGGCGAAACGCAAATGCCTGCCATACGTGCGCGTGGGGCGGCACATCCGCTACAGGGCCGCCGACGTGGCCGCGTTCGTCGAACGGGGGACGGTCATGCCCGCCTAGCCTTCGATTGCCCTCTCCACGCCGTCGGTCGCGGCGACGAGCCGGTCGAGCTCGACGTGCGTGTAGATCTCGTTCGTCGTGCTGACCCTGCTGTGGCCCATGATGGCGGTGCGGGTCACGTCGTCCAGTCCGAGCCGGTTCAGGATGGTCGCGGTGGTGTGGCGGGCGGAGTGGGGTACGTACTCGTGGCCCAGGCCGACGCGGTCCAGGGCCCGGTACCAGCGCCTGCGTTCCACGCAGCCGGTCAGGGGAATCCCCTCGTCGTCGTGGAACACGAGGCCGTCCTTGTTCACGCCGTGGCGTTCGATGTGGGCGAGCAGCTGGTCGGCGAGGGCCTCGGGCAATGGTATGGCGCGGCGGCCCTTCTCGGTCTTGGGGCGCGTGCGGTACATGCCGTTGCCGAGCGGCGTGCATTCGACGCCCTTGGGCAGTCCCTCGACCTCGCGTTTCGTCAGGTGCTGGGCCTGCCATTCGACCAGGATGATGAGCCGGTCGCCGTCGCGCCTGAGTTCGTCTTCGGTCAGGCCCAGCCGTTCGCCCTGGCGCATGCCGGTCATGAAGGCCAGCATCCACATGAGCCGCCAGGTGTCGTCGGTCTCCGCGGCGATGAGGTCGGCGGCCTGTTCGGGCGTCAGGGCGGCGCGTTCCTTCAACGCCACGCGGGGCGCGGTGCCCTTGACGGCGGGGTTGCGTTCGATGACGCCCTCCAATACGGCGTCCTCCAGAGCCTTGTGCAGGGTGCGCCACGCGCTGCCCGCGGTGCCGGAGCTTTTGCCCTGCTCCTCCATGACGTAGCGTTCCATGCGGCGGAAGTGCGCGGGCTTGAGCTCGTCGAGCCTGACGGCGCCGATGGCGGGCTTGACGTTGCGTTCGATGACGGACGCGTACGTGCCCCAGGTGCGGGGTTTGAGGTGGGGTTTGCAGATGTCGTTCAGCCAGTGGTCGCACCATTCGGCCACGGTGGGCGGCTTCGTGTAGCCGAGCCGTCCGACGCGCTGGAGCTCGGCTATCTTTTCGTTGAGCCTACGCTCCGCCTCGGCCCTGGTGGCGCCGAACGCGGTGGCGCGCCGGCGGTTCCCGGTCGCGGGGTCGGGCGGGAGCTCGCGGAACGCCTTGACGCGTCCGCGCTCCATGGTGAATCCTCCGGAGCCCTGCACGCGCCTGCGTTCGGGCGTGGGGTCCAGCCGTTTCGTCAGCTGGCGTATGATGGTTCTGGTGGATTCGGCGGTGAGCACAATCGGCGGGGTCTGGTTGGTGGAGTTGATGAGCGTCAGCGTGTATCGCGGCATGTTCGTCTTCCGGTTCATGCCCCGTGGCTATGCGCGCACGCGCTGCACCTAATACTGCACCTAGTTGGCAGGTCCATGTCATCGCATGTCACGAAAAAGGGCGGCTGATAATTGCCGCGAAAGACCGCAAAAGCGCTGTCCCGCAACGCTTTTGCGGCTATATTACGCAGTTTCGGCGCGTCAAGCGGAAGACGGTATCCTCGGCTTCCACATCTGAGGCCTATACCCAGTTTCCCTTGAAATCAAGCTGTTTTGGACTCCAAGGGTAATCAGAAGGTAGCCAGATTGGTTATAAGGAGAGCCTCTCCAAATTGGGGAGGCTCTCCTTATTCCTACAGAATTTCTTCCATCCGGGACGGCAAAGACCTTACGGACCGGTCTTCTGACTCCTCGCCTCCACGAACACATCAGACGCATCCAATAAATAACCGTTGATATGAGCCGGACGTGCTTCCACAGGTTCACCGTTAATGTCGTCGTATTCATACAACGCAGGAGCGTTTGTGCCTCTGTCGAATCCGACAATGACGACATGCACGTTCGCATTGTCCGTAGTCTGAGCGTCCCAGCAGAACGTACGGTGAGCGAACCGGATACGCCACCCTCGTTCGACCACATGCTTGAATAGCGGGGCGACTTGTGCTGGCCTTGTGTGATGCTATTCGTGGATACGAACGCGAATTGCGCGGAGGGATTCCCGTCAAGGAAATCAATAGCTTTAAAATACCATCCAGCCACATAATCCAGCGAGCCTCCGGCCTTGCCGCACACCAGTTCCATATCATCCTTGATCTGCTGCGTGTGCTGCTGATGGCCGATGAACGGCGGGTTGCCCATCACATACGAGCATTCATCACCGGGCAGCAGAAGACTGACGAGGTCATAACCATAGTCACTCGCGAACGCTCTCGTTGGCGTCGCGGCATCTTCGAGGATGCCTTCAAGCGCCTCACGAGTCCCCAACGTCCTTCTCTGCATGAATGAACCTCCTTGTATGGCTGGAAGTTATCGTCACAGATGATTTCGTAACCACTTACCTCTGTTCAAGCGCCGCGTTGACCCGTGCCTTGAGTGCAGGCAAGGTCTCGGCCTCGAACCAAGGATTCCTGCTCATCCATAGCTGGTTGCGCGGCGACGGATGCACCAAAGGGAAGAATCCCCGGCCGATATAGGCATCATAATCGCGCACCACGGTTGTAAGGCTGTCCGAATTCTTGAGATGCAGGTACCTGCGGACGGCATATGCGCCCACAAGCACAGTGAGCCGAACATTGGGCATGAGCGCCAAGAGTGCAGGATGCCACTGCTCGGCGAATCCCTTGCGCGGCGGTAGATCGCCCGACCTGCCATGTCCCGGAAAATAAAAGTCCATGGGGAGAAGCGCCACCCGCTCAGGATCATAAAACGTCTCGCGAGAAACACCCAGCCAATCGCGCAGACGCTCTCCTGACTTGTCGTTCCAGGGGATGCGCGTCTCTTCCGCCACCGCGCCTGGTGCCTGCCCGATGACCACGATGCGAGCGCCAGCCCCGACGGAGTAGAGCGGATCGATGCCGCGCTTGGTGTAGTCTGCATTCGCCCCATCAGCCTTTATGGCATTAAAAATCGCAAGGAAATCCTTGTCCATGTCGAAACCATCTCCTTGGTGACATGCGCCGTTCATGCATATTGATTACTCGTTTCCCACAAATATACCTTGCCTTTGCTCTGCAGGGTATATCGTAGGAAATCATCCTCATGTAGTAATTCCCGCATAGCCGCTTATCGTCTTTCAAGATTTTTATTGCCAATGTGCATCACAAAGCACTACGCCTAACTGGATTAAATAAATACTCAGGTTTCAACCGTCTTGCAAGCGTAGCGTTACCGCGAACCACTCTCTATAAGCACCCATGGCGCCCATCGTAGATAACAAGCCGAAAGAAGGAGAACGCGGTCCGGACGACCTATTTCAAGCCTCTAAAGGAGCAATCCTTTCGGGGCTTTTCTATTGTCCGAAAGGAGGCGGCACGCATGCCGAGAAAACCAAGACGCCCCTGCCGCCACCCCGGCTGCCCGAACCTTTGCGAGGACGGCGAGCAATACTGTGAGAAGCATCGCAAGGAAGCGGAGCGGCAGTACAAGCATTTCACGCGCGGCTACTCCGCGGGCAAGCGCTATGGCAGGCAGTGGAAGAAGATCCGCGACCGATAGAAGAACATTGGCATAGTCCTCAAAGTGAAATCCCCTTATGAGGTCAGACACATCTGGCAGCGGGACACCATAGGACGCCGCCACATACGTTAGATATTCCCGGAATGTGAAATACTGAAATGACTGATCTTCCGCTGCCCCTAGATCCAGTGCAAATCAGAAAGTAAGGGGTGATCTGCGGTGTACCAGACGCTTAAATGGTTCAAGGAAAGAAGTGCCTTGCTGTCCATTCTGCATTACCTCCGATTGTTTTTGTCTTTCTCCCAGAGCGAATAGGCGGAGAACAGGAGCACGCCGCCGAGGAAAATGTGCAGCAGGACAAACGGGATGTTCATGGTAACGAAACTGTAAATCATGCAGACAATAAAACGCAAATCCATTCTTCGCGTGGCCGACGGATACGGGTTCCATCCGATCAGTAAGTTCGGCAAACGAAGCATCCCGGAGTTGACCGGATGCGCTGCGGGGCATGTGGATGCATGTTGGTTGTGATGGGCCGGTTGGAGGATATTCCGGCCGATTATGAGGGTCGTTTGGGCGTCCCCGTTTTCTTGAAAAACCTGTCGAATAAAAACGACCTTACTGAGCCGCCTATGCCTTGTGCATGGCGATAATATGCTCTATCTCGGCAAGATCCGAAGCGAAATAGATACCATGCTGGCGTTCCCCTGTGGAGAAGCCATCGTCGATCATGCGCTGCAGCAACGCCTTCATGTCATCGTAGAAACCGTTGAGATTGTAGAAAATGCAAGGCTGCGTCAACTGGTCAAGGCAAACCTTCGACACAACCTCACTGATCTCCTCCAACGTTCCCGTGCCGCCGGGGAAGGCGATGAACACGTCGCCAAGCTCGATCATGCGAGTACGCCGTTCGGTGATATTCGGCACGATGGTGAGCTGGGTCAGATTCTTGTGCGCGACACCCTTGTCCACGAACATCTGCGCCTCGATGCCGGTCACCTCGCCACCCTGCTCAAGCACGGTGTCGGCAATCACCGCCATCAGTCCTTCGTCGGAACCGCCATATACCAAGCGGTGCCCGTTTTGGGCGATCCATGTGGCCAGTTCCACCACGGCTTGCTTATATACGGGGTTGTCGCCTTCGTGAGCTCCTAAATACACCGTGACGTTCATGCTTGTACCTCCAACATTCATGGGATGATGTCGCGCGCCCAACCGTAATCAGACAATAAGTCAGATAATCAGTGTAACGAACCGATGTTCGCAAACCAATCGAAAGCGGTGAGACACACTCGCAAGCTGTGCATATCTTTCATGGATGTGCAAAAGCCCCATACTCGGCCTGCCAAATTCATGACATGTCGAATACGGGGCAAGGCGAAGGGTGACGATCCTGCTGTGACAAATCGCTGCCGTTGCACAACACTTTTCCCTCTGTGGGATTCGCAAGCCCGGAAATCAGTAACAGCATAGTGGTTTTGCCAGCGCTGGGGCATCGCTCTGTGCGTTGCCGGACTGCTGCGAATCCGGAGAATTGTTATCGGTATTGGAATCCTGCGAGCCGGCAGAGTCGCTGGAATCATTTGTCGGACCCTGCATATCGCGACCGGACTGCGCCCTCTGGCTGGTCTGCTGCGACTGCTGCTGGAATGAATCTGGAAAGTTTTCTGAATTAAAAACGCGACATGGACGGGGTATTCATTGCGGCAATGGTGTTAGGCTAACGCGTATGCCTATAAAATCCGAAGTCATTGCGAACCCCAAGTCGGAGCGCGTCCGCCGCGTGTCCGAGCTCGCCGATCGAAAAGGGCGGAAACGGTCTGGCCGTTTCATGGTGGAAGGCCCGCAATCGGTGCGCGAGCTGCTGACATGGCATCCAGGACTTGTCGAGGATCTCTACGTTGAGGTCGAGTCGGCACAGCCCGATGCCTCGTTTGCGACACCTGTCGTCGCGCAGATGGCGGGCAAGGCCATGCAATCCGGCGTGTATGTGCACAAGGTCACTCATGCGGTGATGCACCGTATGAGCGCCGACGCGCAAGGCGTGCTTGCCGTCGCGGACATGCAGGCTTTCCTCGATTCGTCCGCCGCTCCGGACGATTTCGACGAGCATGCGATGGTCGCCGCGTTTTGGCAGGTCCGCGATCCCGGTAACGCCGGAACCGTGATTCGTTCCGCCGACGCGGCCGGCTGCTCCGCCGTGGTATTGGTCGACGACTGCGTGGACGTGTTCAATCCGAAAGTGATCCGCTCCACCGTGGGATCACTGTTCCACCTTCCGATTCTGACCATGGGAACGGACGACTTCTTCGCATGGTGCGATACTCACGAGTTGGCAGTGTATGCGGCCGATGTATATGGCACGGATTCCCGGCAGCCGGAATCCCTGACGGATGTAATCGCTGCGCCGGAAACGCTTGCCGGCGCCAAAGCGGTGTTGTTCGGCAATGAGGCACGCGGATTGACCAAGGAAGTTTTGGAACGAACCGATAGGATCGTGTCCATACCGCTCTATGGCAAAGCGGAATCCTTGAACCTCGGCACCAGTTCGGCGGTAATGCTGCTGAGCTTGGCTATGTCGAGTCATGTTGAAAGAATGTAAAGTCGGAAAACGTTGAAATTGCGCGTTTTTCGCGTAAAACAAACGGGAAATGAGAAAGGTATCTCGTGGCAGAAGGTGCGGTATTCGACGCCCAAGCGGTAACCGATGCGGTTGCCGAGGGCATCGCGAAAATCGAAAACGCCTCCAGCATGGAGGAATTGAAAGCCATCAAGACGCAGTACGCCGGAGCGGAATCCGCGATGACGCAGGCCAGCAAGGCCATCGGCGCGCTGCCGAAGGACCAGAAGAAAGACGCCGGCAAGATTATGGGCAAGCTGCGCGCTGATTTTGGTCGTGCGTATGGCACCAAGGAACAGCAGGTCAAGGCCGAGGAAGAGGCCCGTGCGCTTGCCGCCGAAACCGTGGACATGACTCTTCCGGTCAATCGCAAGCCGCTTGGCGCGCGCCATCCGTTGCCGAAACTGATGGAGGATGTCGAAGACTTCTTCATTTCCATGGGCTGGCAGATTTCCGACGGTCCTGAAGTGGAAACCGAATGGTACGACTTTGACGCGCTGAACTTCGGCCCCGATCATCCGGCACGCCAGATGCAGGATACCTTCTACGTCAAGGGCAATCAGGCCAAGGACGCCGCAGGATTCGTCGGATCCAACATGGTGCTGCGCACCCAGACCTCCTCCGATCAGGTGCGTGGTCTGCTCACCCGTGGCGTGCCGCTGTACATCGCATGCCCGGGCCGCGTGTTCCGCACCGATGAGCTCGACGCCACCCATACGCCGGTGTTCCACCAGGTGGAGGCTCTTGCGGTCGACAAGCATCTGACCATGGCCGACCTGAAGGGCGTGCTCGATAAGCTTGCCGTGGCCATGTTCGGCCCGGAAGCCAAGACCCGTCTGCGTCCGAGCTACTTCCCGTTCACCGAGCCGAGCGCCGAACTCGACCTGTGGTTCCCTGACAAGAAGGGTGGCGCAGGCTGGCTCGAATGGGGCGGCTGCGGTATGGTCAACCCGAATGTGCTGAAGTCCGCTGGCCTCGATCCTGAGGTCTACACCGGCTTCGCCTTCGGCGTGGGCGTGGAACGTACCCTGCTGCTGCGCCACGACATCAACGACATGCACGACCTGGTCGAAGGCGACGTGCGATTCAGCGAACAGTTTGTGATGGGGGAGTGATTGACCCATGCCAATGGTTGACATTGATTGGCTCAAGGACCATGTCGAGGTTCCGGAAGGCCTTACGTACGAACAGCTTGCCAAAGATCTGGTGAAGGTCGGTCTCGAAGAGGAAGAGATCCACACCTCCCAGCTGGTCGGTCCGATCGTCGTCGGCTACGTGGTCGACGCCACTCCGGAACCGCAGAAGAACGGCAAGATCATCAACTGGTGCCACGTTGACGTCGGCGACGAATACAACGAGACCGATGAGAACGGCAACAAGGTGCCGCGCGGCATCATCTGCGGCGCGCCGAACATGGCTGCCGGCGAAAAGGTCGTCGTAACGCTTCCTGGCGCTGTGCTGCCGGGCGATTTCAAGATCGAACCGCGCAAGACCTACGGCCATATCTCCAACGGCATGTGCGCTTCCGAACGCGAGCTTGGATTGGGTGATAGCCATGACGGCATCATCCTGCTTCGCAAGTACGGCTTCACCCCGGAAGAGTATGAGAAGCTCCAGCCGGGCGACGACGCCATGCACCTGCTGCACTTGGACGAGCCGCTGCTGGAGATCAACATCACTCCGGATCGCGGCTACGCGTTCTCATACCGTGGCGTGTCTCGCGAATACCATCATTCCACCGGTGCGGCCTACACCGATCCGGCTGTCGCCCTGAACGAGAAGGCGCCGATCACCAAGGGCCTGCCGGAAGGCACCAAGACCGACATCGAAGTGATCGTCGACGACAATAATCCGATTCACGGTGTGGTTGGATGCGATCGCTATTACGCTCGCGCGGTCAAGGGCTTCGATCCGGCCAGCCATACGCCGAATTGGATGCGTCGCCGCCTGACCCGCGCAGGCATGCGTTCCATCTCCTTGGCAGTGGATGTCACCAACTACGTGATGCTCGACTTGGGACAGCCGATGCATGCCTACGATCTGGATAAGATCGAAGGACCGATCGTGGTGCGTCGCGCCAACGAAGGTGAGAAGCTCACCACGTTGGATGGCAAGGATCACGATTTGAGCGTCGAGGATCTGCTGATCACCGATTCCCCGAATGGCGAACGCGGCTCCCGTGTGCTTGGCATCGCAGGCGTGATGGGCGGCATGTATGGCGAGGTCACTGCCGAAACCAAGAACATCCTGCTGGAATCCGCGCACTTCGATCAGGTGTCGATCGCGCGTTCCGCACGCCGTCACAAGATTCCGTCCGAAGCCTCCCGTCGTTTCGAACGCGGTGTGGACGACCAGCTGCAGCCGGCAGCCGCCCAAATGGCCGCCGAACTGATGGTTAGGTACGGCAATGGCGAGCCGAGCGAGCACCCGACCGACTTCAATACCGTCTCTAACCGCCGTCCGATCCTGTTCAAGGCTTCGGAAGTGGCTCGTGTGGCCGGACTTGACACGGACGTGAACACCATCAGCGACATTCTTACCGACATCGGTTGCTCCGTCGCAGGAGGCGGCAACGGCGAGTTTTCCGTGGCGCCTCCAAGTTGGCGCCCCGACTTGAACGAGCCGTGCGATCTGGTTGAGGAAGTGGCGCGTCTTGTCGGATATGACGAGATTCCCGTCACCGTGCCGCCGGCACCGGTCGAAGGTCAGGTCGGTCTGACTGCTGAGCAGCTGCGCAAGCGCCAGGTTGCCGATGAACTTGCCGAATACGGCATGGTGGAAACGTTGAGCTACCCGTTCGTCGGCGATGAGGATTACAAGAACTTCGCGCTGGACGTCGCTGAGACGAAGAACGTCAGCGTGGAGATCGCCAACCCGCTCGCCGGTGATCGTCCGTTCCTGCGTCGTGACATTATTCCAACGTTGGCACAGACCGTTCAGCGCAATCTACGTCGCGGCGTGGAGAATGTGTCGCTGTATGAGATCGGCCACGTGTATCTGTGGGATCCGAACGCTCCGGCGATTCCGGCACTGCCGGGTGCAGTCAAGCCGACGGACGAGCAGCTTGCCGCGCTTGATGCCGGTCTTCCGGACCAGCCGATGCATATTGCTGGCATTCTGACCGGCAACGCCGTTGACTCCGGTTGGCTGGGCGAGCGCCGCGCAGTGGATTGGTCTGACGCCGTTGAGGCGGTGCAGCGCATCTCCGACCGTATTGGTGCAGCTCTCACGCTGGATCAGCCGAAGGCTGAAGATGTGCCGGCACAATGGCATCCGGGTCGTGCGGCTCGCGTGATGGCTGGTGACGTATTCGTCGGTATGGTCGGCGAGCTTCACCCGCATGTCAACGAGGCGTTGGGCTTCCCGGCCCATTCCGCGGCCTTCGAGTTGGATTTGACCGCGCTGTTCGCCACGTTGAGCGGCAAGCCGGTGCAGGCCAAGCCGATTTCCACCTTCCCGCCGGTCAAGCAGGATCTGGCCTTTACGGTGTCTACTGATGTTACGGCCGCCGAGCTCAAGCAGGTTATTGTCGATGCCGCTGGAAGCAGCCTCGAAAGCATCGAGCTGTTCGACGTGTACACCGGCGACCAGCTGGGCGAGGACGAAAAGTCTTTGGCCTACGCGGTCACATTCCGCGCTCCGGATAAGACTCTCGCATCCGAAGACAGCGAAGCCATCCGCAAGCGTATTGTGGATGAAGCGTCCAAGCTGGGTGCGCAGCTGCGCGCCTGATCCCGACCTTCCCAAGAACAGAGGATGATTATGAACGAACCGGAACAGTATCAGCCGACCAACACCGACGAACGTCAGGAGACGGCTGATGCTGCTCCGGTTTCGTCATCTTCCGATGCCGCTGCGTCTTCACAGCCGGAGTATGGTCAAATCAACCAACCCGAATATGGTGCGATGAGCAGCCAGCTGCCAGCCGGCTACGATCCATACGTGTATGGTGCGCCTGAACCTGAACCGCAACCTGCGGATGCTGTACAGCAGCAGAATATGCAATACCAAACGGGGCAATACCCTTCAAATGGGCAGCAACCGATGCCTCCGTACAATGCGAACGGACAACAGAATCCATACGGCGCCAACCCGTATGGGCCGAATCCGTATGATCCGAACCAATATCCACAACAGGGCAATATGCCCTATCTGCCGAATCTGGATCTCAACGATCCCCGGCAGAATCCCGCATACGGCCATTGGGATGCCTATGCGATCATGTCTCTCGTGCTTGCCGTGCTGATGCCGGTGCCGGTCCTTCCCGCGTTGGTCGGCGCGATTTCGATGTGGCGTACCAAGAAGCTCCACATGAAAGGGTATGGCTTGGCTCTCGCCGCGGTGATCATCAATGTGTTGTACACTTTGGCCGTGATTTGGTTGGCGATGCATGGACTATCCGTTGCCGACCTGTATAACGAGACCTTGCAGAATATGCTTGGCGGCGCGGGATCGGGGCAGGGAGACGAGTCGATCGCTGCCTGATTCGGCGTGTTTTCTAGTCTTTTAATAATTGTCATAGTCTCGCAATGACCACTATGCGACACGAAACGAATGCATAATTATGCAATATAGTGCATAAAGTGTATGCTGAATGTGTTTTCAGTGAGTCAATGAAAAGAGACGTGACTATGGCCAAATACACAGTAGCCGTGGCCGGCGCGACCGGATATGCGGGAGGCGAGGCCCTCCGTATCCTCGCGGCCCATCCAAATTTCGAAGTGACGTGCGTGACCGGGCATTCATCCGTTGGGGACAAGCTTGGCAAGCATATGCCACATATTCCGCAACTTGCCGACCTTGTGGTGGAAGACACCACTCCGGAGGTACTGAACGGGCATGACGTGATCATCCTTGCGCTGCCTCATGGGGCATCCGGTGCATTGGCTTCCCAGCTTGATCCGAATGCCGTGGTGGTGGACTTGGGAGCCGACCATAGGCTTGAGGAAAAAACCGCATGGGATGAGTTCTACGGCGGCGACTTCTATGAGCACTGGACTTACGGCATGCCTGAGCTCATTACCGGCATATCCGAAGATGGTTCTTACCAGCACCAGCGTGAGGTGATTCCAGGAACCAAGCGTATTGCCGGTCCAGGATGCAATGTGACCGCAACCACATTGGCGCTGCAGCCGGGCATTGCCCAAGGGCTTGTTGAACCGACGGATATTGTTGCCGATCTGGTGGTCGGCTACTCCGGCGCAGGGAAGAATCTGAAGCGCGTCAATTTGCTTGCAGCTGAGGCATTCGGTTCCGCATTACCGTATTCTGTCGGCGGCACTCATCGTCATATTCCTGAGATTTTGCAGAACTTCGCCCATGCTGCAGGAAAGAACGCAGCTGCGGCAAACGAGTTCACGCTGGGATTCACCCCGATTCTTGCGCCAATGGCCCGTGGCATTCTCGCTTCGGTTTCCGCCAAACTAACCGATACAGCATTGAATATGTCAGATGCTGAAATCAGGCAGGTTTGGACTGACGCATATGCGGATCAGGATTTCATGATTGTTTTACCGGAAGGCGTCATGCCGGCCACCGCCAACATCATCGGATCGAACGCGGCCCATATTCAGGTGGCCATCGACCGTAAGGCGGGGCGTTTGCTGGCCTTCGCGGCAATTGACAACCTCAACCGCGGCACGGCCGGACAAGCGGTGCAGTCGTTGAACGTAGCACTGGGACTTCCTGAAGATGCAGGACTGACAAAGATTGGAGTGGCGCCATGAGCGTAACGTTTGCGCAAGGTTTTTCCGCGGCTGGCGTGGAAGCCGGTATTTCCGCAGTCGAAGGTAAGAAGGATCTGGCTCTTGTGGTCAATAACGGTCCGCTGGATATGGCTGCCGGAGTGTTCACTTCGAACCGTTTCTGCGCAGCTCCCGTGCAGTGGACGCGCAAGATCGTGGCCGACGGTCATGTGAAAGCCGTCATCCTTAATTCCGGAGGCGCAAACGCATGCACCGGCCAGCCGGGATATGAGCAGTCCAAGGCCACGGCCCAAAAGGTCGCGGCGCTTGTAGGTGCCAAAGACAGCGATATCGCGGTCTGCTCCACGGGCCTGATCGGTGAGCTTCTGCCTCTTGACCATGTGCTTTCTGGCGCAGACAAAGCGTTCGCGGCCCTTGCCGATACCGCTCAGGCCGGTGCGGATGCGTCCCATGCCATCATGACCACCGACACCAAGCCGAAAACCGTTGAGTTGGAAGGCTCCAACGGCTTCCATGTCGGAGGTATGGTCAAGGGGTCGGGCATGATTGCCCCGCAGTTGGCCACCATGCTGTGCGTCATCACTACGGATGCCGTGGTGAGCGCCGGCCAGTTGCAGGCGGCATTGAATGCCGGAGTGGAGATGTCGTTCAACCGCATCGATGTGGATGGATGCATGTCTACCAACGATACGGTGCTCCTGCTCGCATCCGGCGCTTCGGGCATCGAACCCGATCCGGACGAATTCAACGATCTCGTTGCGCAGGCTACGGCGTCTCTGGCACGCCAGATCATCGGCGATGGCGAAGGCGCGAGCCACGACATCCGTGTCAAGGTGATCGGCGCCACCACGGAGGATGCGGCGCTTGCCTGCGGTCGTGCGGTAGCGGCATCCAATTTGCTGAAATGCGCCATTTCCGGCAATGACCCGAATTGGGGACGTATCGTCAGCTCGTTGGGCACCGTGCCACCGGAAGTCGCGCCATACGATTCCAATAAAGTCACGGTTGATGTCAATGGCGTGCGTATCTGTGAGAACGGCGGAGCCGGACGCGACCGATCCGAAGTCGACATGACTCCGCGCGAGGTGCACATCGACATAGATTTGCATGCGGGAAATGCGGAAGCAACTGTCTGGACCGACGATTTGACCCACGAATACGTACACATTAATGCAGATTACGAAAGCTGATTGAACGGTAATGACCAAGGAACTCAAAGGACCTGGATTCCATTTTGACGTGCATACCGATTTGCGCGCCGACCAAAAGGCGGAAGTGCTGATTGAGGCACTGCCATGGCTTGAGGAATTCGCCGGACAGCGCATCGTCATCAAATATGGCGGCAATGCGATGATCGACGATCATCTCAAAGCCTGTTTCGCTGAAGATATGGTGTTTCTGCGACAGGTCGGCTTGCATCCGGTTGTGGTGCATGGCGGAGGCCCGCAGATCTCGCACATGCTTAAGGCTTTGGGCATTAAGTCGGAATTCAAGGGAGGTCTGAGGGTCACCACGCCGGAGGCCATGGATGTGGTGCGTATGGTTTTGACGGGCAAGGTTTCCCGTGAACTTGTCGGATTGATCAACGCTCATGGCCCGTTCGCAGTCGGTCTTTCCGGCGAGGATGGTGCGCTCTTTTCCGCCATGCAGCGCAAGCCGATCATCAATGGCTCTCCAACCGATATTGGTTTGGTCGGTGACGTGGTGAGCGTCGACGCATCCGCGGTTGAGGATCTGATCAATGCCGGACGCATTCCTGTTGTTTCCTCGGTGGCTCCAAATGAGGATGATGCTACCGAAGTGTTGAATGTGAACGCCGATTCCGCGGCTGCGGCGCTTGCGGCCGCTCTTGGAGCCAGCAAGCTGGTCGTGTTGACTGATGTGGATGGCTTGTACGCCGATTGGCCAGACAAGGACTCTTTGATCGGACGCATCGGCGTGGAGAACCTACGTGATATGCTGCCGGATTTGGAGAGCGGCATGCGTCCCAAGATGGAGGCCTGCGTCAGGGCCATCGATGGAGGCGTGCCACGCGCCCATATTATCGACGGACGCAAGCCGCATTCCATCCTGAATGAGATTTTCACCACAGACGGCATTGGAACCATGGTCGTTCCCGAAGACGGTATTGAAATGAGGAGTTCGTATGGCAACTGAACAGTTGGAAAACCTCGGCAGTGAGGACGCCAAGTGGCTGGGGAAGTACTCCCGGGTGCACATGAACGTGTTCGGTACTCCGCTGCGTGTTATGGACCATGGAGAAGGTGCGCATATCTGGGACGTCGATGGCAATGAATACCTCGATTTCCTTGCGGGCATCGCGGTGAACGCACTCGGCTACGCCCACCCGAAATGGGTGAAGGCCGTCAGCGAGCAGGCCGCCAAAGCCGCCCATGTGAGCAATTACTTCGCCACGGAGCCGCAGATCAAACTGGCGTCGAAGCTCATTGAGCTTGCGGGCGCTCCCGAGGGATCTCATGTGTATTTCGGCAACTCCGGAGCGGAAGGCAACGAGGCGGCATTGAAGCTTGCCAAACTGTATGGACGCACCTTGCCGGGCGCATCGCCTGCCATTGGAGGCAAACCGGCGCGTATCATCGCCATGACCCATGGCTTCCATGGGCGTACCATGGGCGCGCTGTCCGCAACGTGGAAGCCCTCCATCCGAGAAGCGTTCGAGCCGCTGGTTCCCAATATCGAATTCGTCGAAGCTGGTGACGAGGCCGCATTGCATGACGCGTTTGCCGAAACCGGTCCCGGCAAATATGGCAAAGGTCCTGTCGCCGCCGTCATCATGGAGCTGATCCAAGGTGAGGCTGGCGTGCGTCCGCTTGGGGCCGGCTATGTGAAGAAGGCCCGTCAGATGTGCGACGACAACAACGCGTTGCTCATCATCGATGAGGTCCAGACAGGCATCGGACGCACCGGATCCTGGTTCGCATTCCAGCGTGAGGATCTTGCGGGCGGAGTGGTTCCGGATATTGTGACCTTCGCCAAGGGCGTTGCAGGCGGTTTCCCGATGGGTGGCATGATCTCCTTCGGAGCCAAGCTTTCCGCGCTGTTCACCCCAGGCTCCCACGGCTCCACCTTTGCGGGCAATCCGCTCGGAGCGGCCGCCGCGATGGCCACGTTGGAAACCATTGAGGAAGACGGTCTCGTGGCCAACGCCGAGGCGCGTGGCCAGCAATTGCGTGACGGCATCATGGCTTGCGGCAATCCGCTTTTCGTCTCCGTGCGTGGACGTGGCTTGCTCGATGCGGTCGAACTTGCCCATCCATGTGCGCATGCGGCGATGAATTGGGCGTTGGAGCACGGTTTGATCGTCAACGCGGTGGCGCCGGATGCGCTTCGTCTTGTTCCTCCGCTGGTGGTGACTGAACAGGATATTGATCAGGCCATCTCCATCCTCGCGAAGATTCCAACTGATCTTCCCAACGACTGAACATAGCCGGCAATCACAACGAACTGAAACTCTTTTGAAAGGAGCCAACAATGGCAACTCCTGAATTGCGCCACATGTTGCGCGATGACGATCTCAACCATGAAGAGCAGAAGCAGGTTCTCGAACTCGCCATCAGATTCCACAACGATCGTTTCTACCATCAGCCGTTCGCCGGCCCGCAGGGCATCGCGGTGATCTTTGACAAGCCGAGTACCCGAACCCGTTCCAGCTTCTCCATTGGCGTTGCCGAACTGGGCGGCTATCCGCTGGTCATCGACAAGTCCGGCTCCCAGCTGGGCCGTGGCGAACCGGTTGCCGACACCGCACGTGTGCTTGACCGCATGGCCTATGGCGTGGTGTGGCGCACCTTTGGCCAGGATCGTGTGGAGGAAATGGCGAAGTATTCCACCCATCCGGTGGTGAACGCTCTGACGGATGAATTCCACCCTTGCCAGATTCTTGCCGACTTCCAGACCATTGCCGAGCATCGTGGCGGCGTCGACAATCTGAAGAACCAGACCATCGCCTACCTCGGCGACGCGGCCAACAACATGTCGAACTCCTACCTGCTCGGCGGCGCCGTGGCCGGTATGAACGTACGCGTTGCCGGACCGAACGGCTATCTGCCGGATCCGCAGATCGTTGCCGATGCCGAAGCCATCGCATCCGAAAACGGCGGTTCTGTACTGGTGACCACGGATCCGAAGGAAGCGGTCGCCGGTGCCGACTGCGTGTTCACCGACACATGGGTTTCCATGGGCGAAGAAGCGGAATACGCCATCCGTTCCAAGCCGTTCTGGGACTATCAGGTGAACGCCGAACTCATGTCTTATGCCAAGGAAGATGCCATCTTCCAGCATTGCCTGCCGGCATACCGTGGCAAGGAGGTCACCTCCGAAGTCATCGACGGGCCACAGTCCGTGGTTTGGGATGAGGCCGGTAACCGCCTGCATGCGCAGAAGGCGCTGCTGACTTGGCTTGCCGGCAAGGCTCGCGGCGATGAAAGCCTGCTGGCCTGATGACGGACCAAACGCCTGCGCTGCAACGTCCTGCCACACGGGCCGCTCGATTGAGCGCCATCGAGCAGGCGTTGCTGACGTGCATCGTTACCTCGCAGTCGCAGCTGTCCCAGATTCTCGCGGACCAGGGCATCGAGGTGACCCAGGCCACCCTGAGCCGCGATCTCGACGAGATTCATGCCACGAAAACCCGTTTGGCTGACGGAACCGTGGCCTATGCGCTGGGCAAACAGCCGGAAGAAGCCGCATTGGCCAATCCTGATGCAAAAACGGAACAGCAAATGAACCGTGTGCTTTCCGGATTGGTCACTTCGGTCGCTGCGGCCAGGAATCTGGTGGTGGTCCATACGCCGTCTGGCGCGGCCCAGTATGTGGCAAGTGTGATCGACAAGCAGCCCATCGACGGTGTGCTCGGCACCATTGCCGGAGACGATACCGTCATGGTGATCTGCGCCGATGACGATTATGCGAAACAGCGTGCGCAATGGCTGTTGGACGTCGTGTCCAAGGGCTGAATAGCCGTATAGTGGACACGACGCACCGTATATGCATAAATATACAGAGTATTGCATATACTGATGAATAACGTTTGATGTTAGAAAGGGAAACCATGAGCGATCAGAATCGTCTCGTTCTGGCGTACTCCGGTGGTCTGGATACCTCCGTCGCCATTTCATATCTGAAGGAACGCACCGGCAAGGATGTCGTGGCCGTGTCCCTCGACGTCGGCCAGGGTGGCGAAAGCCTCGAAACCATCAAGCAGCGCGCGCTTGCCTGCGGTGCCGTTGAAGCGTATGTGGTAGACGCCCGCGACGAATTCGCCAATGAATACTGCATGAAGGCGCTGAAGGCCAACGCCCTGTATGAGGGTGTGTATCCGCTGGTTTCCGCCATTTCCCGCCCGCTCATCTCCAAGCATCTCGTGCGCGCCGCCCACCAGTTCGGTGCCGACACCATCTCCCATGGCTGCACCGGCAAGGGCAACGACCAGGTCCGTTTCGAGGTGTCCATCTCCTCCATTGATCCGACACTGAAGGCCATCAGCCCGATCCGCGACCTGTCGCTGACCCGCGACGTCGAGATCGCATTCGCCAAGGAGCACAAGCTTCCGATCGTGCAGACCGAGAAGAGCCCGTTCTCCATCGACCAGAACGTGTGGGGCCGCGCCATTGAAACCGGCTTCCTTGAGGATCCGTGGAATGGCCCGACCAAGGACTGCTACTCCTATACCGACGATCCGGCATTCCCGCCAGTCGAAGATGAGGTCGTCATCGAATTCAAGCAGGGCATTCCTGTCAAGATCGACGGTCACGACGTCACCCCGCTGCAGGCCATCGAAGAGATGAACCGTCGCGCAGGCGCACAGGGCATCGGCCGTATCGATCTGATCGAGGACCGTCTGGTCGGCATCAAGTCCCGTGAGCTGTACGAGGCTCCTGGTGCTATCGCACTGATCACCGCCCACCAGGAACTCGAGAACTGCTGCCTCGAACGCGAGCAGCACCGCATCAAGCGCGATATCGACAAGCGCTGGGCCGAACTCGTCTACGATGCGCAGTGGTTCTCCCCGGCAACGCAGTCCCTGAACGCCTTCATCGAAGACACCCAGAAGTACGTTTCCGGCGAAATCCGCATGATCCTGCATGGCGGACGCGCCGTCGTGACCGGTCGTCGTTCCGACACCTCGCTGTATGACTACAATCTGGCCACCTACGATTCCGGCGACAGCTTCGATCAGAAGTCGTCCAACGGCTTCATCGACATCTACGGTCTGCCGAGCCGTGTGGCCGCAGCCCGCGACGTCAAGTTCGGCAATGGCATCGAGGTTCCGGAAAACAGCGTCGAGTAAGCGAGTTTTTTACGCCGAATCGTCTTGATAATGGGGGAGAGCGTACCGTTAGGACCATCCTGACTGGTATCCTCTCCCTCAGTCATATCTGCAAGGAGAATGAAGTAACAATGACCGAGAGCACAACCAATGGTGAACACCTCGCCCTGTGGGGCGGCCGGTTCAAGTCCGGCCCGTCTCCGGAACTCGCGCGACTGAGCAAGTCCACCCAATTCGATTGGCGTCTTGCCGACGACGACATCGCAGGCTCACGAGCCCACGCCCGTGCGCTCGGACGTGCGGGACTATTGACCGCCGACGAGCTGCAGCGAATGGAAGACGCTCTCGACGAGCTGCAGCGCCGTGTCGATTCCGGTGCGTTCGCTCCGATCGAAGACGATGAGGACGAAGCCACCGCATTGGAACGTGGACTGCTGCAGATCGCCGGAGACGAGCTTGGAGGCAAGCTCCGCGCCGGCCGCTCCCGCAACGACCAGATCGCCGCGCTGATCCGCATGTGGCTCCGTCGCCACAGCCGCGTCATCGCCAAAATGCTGCTCGGCCTTGCCGCAACACTGACCGAACAGGCCGAAAAGGCCGGACGCACCGTCATGCCGGGGCGTACCCACATGCAGCACGCCCAGCCGGTGCTGCTCGCACACCAGCTCATGGCCCACGTGTGGCCGCTGCTGCGCGATGTGGAACGTCTTGCCGATTGGGACAAGCGCATCGATGCAAGCCCGTATGGTTCCGGCGCCCTCGCCGGCAACACCCTCGGCTTGGAGCCGGTGGCCGTGGCCCGCGAACTCGGCTTCTCCAAGGTAACCGCGAACTCCATCGACGGCACCGCCAGTCGTGATCTGGTCGCCGAATTCGCTTTCATCGCAGCCATGGCAGGCGTCGACATCAGCCGACTGTCTGAAGAAATCATCATCTGGAACACCCAGGAGTTCGCGTTCGTGCGCCTTGACGACGCCTATTCCACCGGCTCGTCCATCATGCCGCAGAAGAAGAACCCGGATATTGCGGAACTTGCACGAGGCAAGTCCGGCCGTCTCATCGGCGATCTGGCTGGTCTTCTCACCACGCTGAAGGGCCTGCCCACCGCTTATGCACGTGATCTTCAGGAAGACAAGGAAGCCGTGTTCGACCAGGTCGACACGCTGGAAGTGCTCCTTCCCGCGTTCACCGGCATGGTCGGCACCATGGTCTTCAACAAGGAACGCCTCGAAGCGGAAGCGCCGACCGGTTTCGCCCTCGCCACCGACATCGCCGAATGGCTGGTGAAGAACGGTGTGCCGTTCCGCCACGCGCACGAGCTTTCCGGTGCATGCGTGAAGATCGCCGAAGACCGCGGCCAGGAACTGTGGGACCTGGCCGACGATGACTTCATCGAGGTCTTCAAGGAATTCCTTCCGGCCGACAAGGCTCCCGAAGTGCGCGAAGTGCTATCCACCGAAGGTTCTGTTTCCGCCCGCAATGGCAAGGGAGGCACGTCTCCGCTGCGCGTGCGCGAGCAGATCGTTTCCGCGAAAACCGCCATCGAACAGCTGCGTGCCTTCGCCAACTCCGTCAGCGACGGCCCGGCATACAAGACGCCGGAATCATTGCTCAAATAATTACAGCAACAGTACATAGCAAAGGCAAAGCGGTGCCACTGACACGAACGCAGATACAGCAGCTTGTTCGACTTCACGGCCAGGAGATACTGTGCCATGAGCATATGCAGATCGAAAGAGTCTGTTACCAGCATGGCGTGGTCACCACGTTTGCTCATTCCATCCGTGTGGCCTGTCTGGCCGTATGGATCGCTGACAGGCTGCGCTTATGGCATAGGGTGGATTTGCATTCGTTGATTCGCGCCGCTTTGCTGCACGATTATTTTCTTTACGACTGGCATGCGCATGATGGCGGCCGTCATCGTATGCATGGTTTCACCCATGGTGGCACCGCCATGCGCAATGCCGTGCGCGATTTCCATCTCAATAGAGTGGAACGTGACAGCATCGAGAATCATATGTTTCCTTTGACGCCGATACCGCCTCGGTATCTTGAAGGGTATTTGGTGACTGTCGCGGATAAGATCAGCGCCACACGGGAAACGGTCAGTCTTGAGCGCTTCTACAAGCCGAAAGTCAATATGCATACAAGTGGAAAGTGACGGCGCGAAAGCATGCTCATGCTGGAATACCTGTTCTTATGGTTCCTGTTCTATTCATTTGCCGGATGGGTATATGAATCGATTCTCGTGTCCGTTTCGGAACGTCGCTTGGTGAATCGTGGCTTCCTGAATGGTCCCATCTGCCCGATCTACGGTTGCGGAGCCGTTCTTGCGATTGTGCTGCTGCATGATCTGCATAATCCTTTCGCGGTTTTTCTCATTTCTTCAATCGGTGCATGCATGCTTGAATATGTCACGTCATGGGGCATGGAAAAGCTATTCCACGCACGATGGTGGGATTACAGTCATCGCCGATTCAACATTCAAGGGCGCATTTGCTTGCTTGGAGCGATTGTGTTCGGTCTGCTGGGTGTGCTCATCACCGATGTGATACAGCCTGAAGTGAATCGCATTACACAGATGATTCCTTTGCCAGTAGTGCACTGGATGTGCGTGATTTTCATGGCGTTTATCGTCGCGGATACCATTATTACAGTGCTTGGCATCATCGATTTGGCCGACAATCTTGCGAAGTTCAGCGAAACCGTGCAGGCATATGCGGAGAAAGCCGGTGATTCCCTGCAATGGGGCAAAGACATTTTCCGAGACAAATTCCGCGACAAGGTGCAAGACAAGGTCCAGGATTGGTCGGACTCCTCGCAGGAGATTCTTGCCAATATGCAGGCCACTGCCGCATCTATCCTGAACAAGCAGCAGCGTCGTATGATTAACGCATTCCCGCGTCTGCGTTTCACGGATTCCATCAAATACAGCAAGATCATCGAAACTCTGCACGAAATGCTGCGTCGCAAATAATCGCGCAATAAGCAACAGCATGAAATCGCCTGCCGCTCGAAAGAACGACAGGCGATTTCATTATTGTTTGCGATATGCGATTTGCATGACAATCACGCTATGACAGTCCATCGGATCGTTTACGGATTTCGTATGGAGTGGGCGCTTCCAGCGACGTGTCCGATCCCTTGTAGTCGGTGATGCCCGCACCGACATTCGGATGTTGCGCGGAATACACTTGGTCGGCGCAATACAGCACGAGCAGCACTGCGGCCACGATGCCAAGCTTTCGCGCATCGATTCTGCTGAGCAGGTTGTCGAGGGCCGGAGCCAGCAGATATACGATGGCCAATCCGCCAAGGCCGAACGTCAATAATCCTTCGGCGCAGATACGGCCGTTGATATTTAGAAAGTATCCGGTGTAATCCCACCAGCGTTGACCATCATGCGTCATCTCCAGATACCACGATGAGAAGTATTCCAAGCAGCCGCACAGCACCATAGCCGCGACGAATTCAAGCGCTGGCTTTTCGCGCAGCTTTTTGAGCAGAACCAGAATGATCACTCCGCCGGTGCCATAGATGGGCAGCCAAGGGCCATGCAGCGTGCCACGGTTCACGAACATGTCTTCGGAAATAAATGCGAGACTTACCTCCCACACCCAGCCGACGAAGCAAAAGATGAAGAACATCATGATCAGATTGACCAGTGAGTAGCTGCGGTCGGCGCTGATGGTACGTGATTCACGGAATTTGAACGGCATCGGAGCAGGCGCAAGACGCCCCGGATAAATGGAGCCATTCAGAATATTCTCGCCGATCTGCATCTGGTGAAGATTCTCACGATACTCTTCATAGCGGTTCACTGCGCTGGCATGCAGAATGCGGATGCCAAGCCACTCAGAAAGAAATCCTGTGAATCCATGCGGCTTGGGCGCTGGAACAAGATTCTGTTCCAGCTGTGCTACGGATTGGGCGACATCGGCGTACGTGGTATGGAGCGTCTGCGGGTCGGCCTTGAAGTACAGGTATTCGTCGTTGAGCATCTCACTGCCTGCAATGCCGGTAGTCTTGGCCATCGAACGCACGTACACATAGTATTCCGCGAAGAACGCGGCATTGTAGCCATTGGAATAGAAGATGCCGCTCAAGCCGAAGGTGATAAGGTTGAGCAGGTACCAGCCGAGGAACGAGCAGTCCGCCACGAAGCATTCCCATTTATGCCCTTTCATCATGCGTCGGGACAAGCGAATGGCGTCCAAAGCCTCGATATTCGGATTCTCCGCAACGATGTACGGCACCATACGGTAGGAATATTGCTTGATGAAGAAGCCGACGATGGTGAGACTCCAAAGGAACAGGAACACGTTTTCCACAAACATGGTCCATGCCATGCGCGGCCATTTGCGCGTGTGAATGGGGTAGAAGAAGCGACTTGCCGGAAGCTTGTTATAGGAACGTCCTTCCAACAGCATACGTGCCATGACGATGCGGTATGTTTCTTGAATGAACAGCCAGACGAAAATGTAGACGGCCAGCGAGAGTATTACCGGCACGGCGATGGAGACGCCGCCGTTATGGGTGACGGAATTAATGGCGTCGGCCACGGCGATCACCATCGAGCCGGATGCAAACGAGTTGAGCAGGGACGCGATTACTCCGCGGCGACGGCCGAACGTGGCATCGGTATCGTTGTTGACGATCTGCTCTTGGTTTTGCTTGACCTTTTCACGGGCATCGTTTTCATTGCCTACGGCAAGATCCTGCAATACGTCATACATGTCGTTGAATTGCGTGGAATCCTCCGTTTGCGGGGTGCTGATCGAAATGTTGGTGCTGACCGAGAGCGTCGATGAAGTGTACGCAACACCGAACACCGAAGCGAACAGGCAAATGGCGACTATCATCCAATAATGTTTTCTCTGGGCTTTCTTAGCCGCAACCTTCATGCCTTTGCGGTCCATGCAGGTATCTCCCTTCTTGATATGGGGATGCTCCTTCTAACTTTACCTGTATGCACGATGGTTGGTGGATGATGGGGAAACACCGCGTGCGCCTGTCTTCATCTTCTGCGAAACTGTAGGGTGCGTAAAACGCAGTATCATCCGCAATCCAATAGGGAGAAAACACAGCTATGGCTCACGTCATCGATTTCAAGGAGGCCGGTTTCGAGTCCGTCCTCGATGAACTGGAATGGCGCGGGTTGATTTCCCAGTCCACTGACAGGGATCGACTCGCCGAAGCGTTGAACGGAGATCCCATTTCCTATTATTGCGGTTTCGATCCGACTGCTGCCTCTCTGCATATCGGCAATCTGGTGCAGCTCATCAACATGCGTCACCTTCAGGCAGCAGGCCATCATCCGATCGCTCTGGTAGGCGGTGCCACCGGCTTGATCGGCGATCCTCGCCAGTCGGGCGAACGTACGCTCAATCCGAAAGACGTCGTGGCTGGTTGGGCCGAGCGTCTGAAGGCGCAGATTGGCGGCATTCTCGAAGTGGAAGGCAGCAACCCGGTTCGTTTTGTGTCCAATTACGATTGGATCGCCTCCATGAACGTCATCGACTTCCTGCGTGACGTTGGCAAGAACTTCCGTTTGGGCACCATGCTCGCCAAAGACACCGTTGCCCGTCGACTGAATTCCGAAGATGGCATTTCCTTCACCGAGTTCAGCTACCAGGTGCTGCAAGGCAACGACTTCCTGCACCTGTTCGACGAATACCATTGCGTGCTTGAGCTTGGCGGATCCGACCAGTGGGGCAACCTCACGTCCGGTCTTGACCTGATCCACAAGGTACGTGGCGTGGATGTGAACGTGTTCACCAGCCCGATCATCACCGACGCTCAAGGCAAGAAGTTCGGCAAGTCCGAAGGCAACGCCGTCTGGCTCGACGGAACCATGCTGAGCCCGTACAAGTTCTACCAGTTCTGGTTCAACCGTCCCGACAGCGAGATGGAAAACCTGCTGAAGGTGTTCACGTTCCTGCCGAAGGCGGAGATTGAACGTCTTGTGGAGGAAAGCAAGACCAATCCGGGCGCGCGTGAGGCGCAACGCACCTTGGCGTGGGAGGTCACCAGTCTGGTTCATGGTGAGGAAGCTACCCGACAGGCCATCGAGGCCGCCGGTGCGCTGTTCGGCCGTGGCGGCGATCTTGCAGGTGTTGACGAGGCTACGCTTGAAGCTGCTCTTGACGGTGTGAAGATCGATGGTGAGTTCGCCAAGGCCGCGGTGGGCGACCGTGTGGCGGAAGCCGGCATGAAGGCCGGACTGTTCAAGTCGATTTCCGAAGCGCGCAAGACGATCAAGGCCGGCGGCGTGTATCTGAACAACGCCCGTGTTAAAGACGAAGAGCAGGTTTTGAACGAAAATGACTTCCTGCATGGACGTTTCGCATTGATTCGTCGCGGCAAGAAGGCCCTCGGCGTCGTCGAAAACGTGTGAGGCAATCGCGAGCGGCGCAAACAAACGTAAACAAAGAACAAACGAAGACCATTTTCAAGGAATACAAGGAATATAAGGAACAGCATGGCAGAAGAACAGCGCGGATCGCGCGGCAAGTCCTACGGCAACCACAAGTCCTACGGCTCGGGCAAGCCGGGCGATCGCGGCGGCAAAGGATTCAAGCCGCGTGGCAATGGCGGCAAGTCCTACGGCCACAAGTCCGGCGGCTTCCACAACGACGATCATAAGGGCGGATACCGCAAGGGCAATGGCGGCAATTTCCACCGCGACCGCGATTTCCGTCGTGACGGTGAGGGGGAAGGCCAGGAGCGTCGCTTCCATAACGGTCCGCGCAAGTTCAACCGTGACGGCGAGCGTCGTGACGATCATCGCGATTATCGTGGCGGTCGTGGAGACAATCCTCGCTACCAGCGCGATGGCGAGCGTTCCGGTTTCCATCGTGACGATCGACGTGACGGAAACCGTAAAGACTTCCACCGTGACGGCGACCGTCGTAACTTCCACCGCGATAATGATCGCCGTGATTTCCATCGTGATGGTGATCGTCGTAACTTCCGTCGTGACGACCACCGTGGCAATGATCGTCGTGATGGCGGACGCCGTAATTTCCGTGATGGCGATCGTAAGGATTTCCGTCGTGACGATCAGCGCCGTGACTTCCACAAGGATCGCGACCAGCAGCAGCGCGAGGAGCGTCGCGAGTTCACCCGCGAAGAGAAGATGGCCTACCGTGAGGAGAAGCGTGGCGAGTACATGGCCAAGCCGCGCCGCAATTCCGATGGCACGGTGAGCTTCCCCTCGCAGAACCCGTACACGCATCGTCGTCCTGATGAGCCGAAGATGCCGAAGGGCATCGAATGGCGTATGCTCACCACCGACGATCGCGAACGCCTGCGTGGCCTGTCGAAGGAACATGCGGAAAACATTGGTCTGCACATTCTTGCCGCGTACACGCTTGAGGAGAGCAACCCGGAGCTGGCCCTCGAACATGCCAAGTGGGTGGCCCGCCAGGCTTCCCGCATCGATTTCGCCCGCGAGACACTCGCCTTCGTGGCATACCGTCAGGGTGATTACAAGCTTGCCTTGCGTGAGTTCCGCACCGCGTTCCGTATGAACGGTTTCCTGGATTATCTGCCGTTCATCGCCGACTGCGAGCGTGGCGTGGGCGAGCCGAAGAAGGCCATCGAAGTGGCTGTGAGCGACGACGCCAAGTATCTGCGCGGTGAAGCCAAGGCTGAAATGTTCTTGGTGTACGCTGGCGCTCTGGGCGATCTGAAGATGTGGGACAAGGCCATCGAGATCGTGCACACGCTGGGCCGTTCCAAGGGATTGGCCGGCGAATACCGCATGCGTGCGGTGCAGGCCGAACAGTATTTCCTTGAAGAGGCCGGCCGTACCGATGAGGCCATCGCATTGGATCGTCTGCTCGACAAGCTCGAACTGCAGTACGCCGATGTTGAGGATGATGAGACTTCCGACGATCTGGTTGTCGAATACGACATGCAGGAGCTGAACGACGAACTCATGGACGTGCTTGGCATTTCCGAAGATGACGCGCAGTACGCTCCGGAAGACCCTGAGAATGAGGAAGACGAATCCGAAGCCATCGACGAGAACGGCGAAACCAACGACGAAACCCAGCTTGAGGCCGAAGAGACGGAAGCAGGCGCGGAATCCGATGACGAGCCGGCAGAAGCTGACGATGCTGCGGAAGATGACGCCGATGATGACGGTGAGGCTGAAGAGGCCGAAGAGTCTTCGGATGCTTCTTCCGAATCCTCCGAAGATAACAAGTGAGGTGACGTGGCCCGCATGCTGAAGTCCACGAATCAGCCGCTCAGCGAAGCATACTCGCTGGCACTGCTTGATCTTGACGGCGTGGTCTACCGTGGTAAGAACCCGGTGGAACATGCTGCCAAGAATATCCGCAAGGCCGAATCCTTGGGCATGGCGGTGGAATACACCACCAACAATTCGTCCCGACTTCAGGCCGTGGTGGCAGACCAGCTGAAGGGGTTCGATTTGGATGTCGAATCCTGGCAGGTCATCACCTCGTCGGTTGTCGCCGCGCGCATGGTGGCACGTGCCGTGCCTGAAGGTTCGAAGGTTTTCGTGCTTGGCGCCCAGCATCTGCGTGAGGAAGTGGCCAAGCAAGGTCTTGAAGTCGTCGATTCCGCAGAAGCGCAGCCGGTCGCCGCCATCCAAGGATGGTATCCCGACATGTCTTGGAACGAAATGGCCCAAATCGCCTATGCCGTTGAGCATGGCGCGACCTATTTCGTGACCAATCGTGATCTGACCATTCCTCGTGAGCTTGGCATCGCGCCGGGATGCGGTTCCATGATCATGGCGGTGATCAATGCCACCGGTGTGGAACCGGTTTCGTCCGCAGGCAAGCCGGAATCCGCCATGTATGACGAGGCGCGCATTCTCGCAGCCCATGATGATGGCGAGCCGGTGAACAAGGAACAGTGCCTCGCCATCGGCGACCGTCTCGACACCGATATCGAGGCTGGCAATCGGGGCGGGTACGATTCCCTTGCGGTGTTGACCGGCGTCACCGATCCGCGCGAACTCATGTTCGCTCCGGCGTATCTTCGCCCGACCTACATCGCCAAAGATCTGCGGGGCTTGAACGAGCCCGCTCCTGAAGTGGTGCATGATGAGGGCGCATGGCTGTGCCGCGATGCGAAGGCCCGCGTTGACGGCGACCGCCTGTATGTCACCGACATCACCAGTGTCGACGGGTTGCGTGCCGCATGCTGCGCCATGTGGGCCGCGGCCGACAGCGGGCGAGATGTGAGTGGCGTGATCGTTCCGGAATTCCGTATTTCCTAACGAACAATTCGTACCGATTATTGGAAAACCATTGCGAAACAGTGATTCCACTCAGGTTGTTCGTCTTGACGTTGCGTTGTTGGAACGTGGTCTGACCGACAGTCGTTCCAAGGCGCAACGTCTGATCGCGGATGGCAAAGTCAGTGTGAACGGTGTCACCGTCACCAAAGCATCGGCGAAAGTCGGTGGTGATGACGTCATCGCCGCCGATAGGGGAGACGGCTACGTTTCCCGTGGCGCATACAAGCTTGTCGGCGCGTTCGAACGGTTCGCCGACGTCGGATTGCGTTCCGCGCAAGGATTACGTTGCTTGGATATCGGCGCGTCCACCGGCGGTTTCTGCGACGTGCTATTGCGCAATGATGCCGCGCAGGTCATCGCTTTGGATGTCGGCCATGGGCAATTGGATCCGAAAATCGCGCATGACGACCGTATTATCGAAATGAGCGGCGTCAATATTCGCGACGTGTATGCGGAGGATTTGCCGTATTGTCCGGAAATGATTGTTTCCGACGTATCGTTTATTTCGCTGACATATGTGATTCCGGTGATCGCAAGAATCGCCGCACCGCAGGCGCAGATCGTGCTGCTGGTCAAACCGCAGTTCGAGGTCGGCAAAGGCAACCTTGGGAAAAACGGGATTGTCGAAAGCCAGGAATTACGCGAACAGGCGCTGTCCTCCGTCGTGGCATGCGCGGAACGCAACGGGCTTGACGTGCGCGCCACAACAGTATCTCCCATTGAAGGCACGCATGGCAATATCGAATATCTGCTGTACGCGGTCATGCAGTGAAACAGCGACCGGTTGAGAGAACCGTGTCTGCAGTGTAATCAAGGCAAATAAGATAAGTAAAAGAAAAACCGGAAATCATGATTATGAAATTCCGGATTTTTCCATATGGAAAGAGCGTGTCAGCTGCGTAGGAACCGGTCGATTTGATTCTGCTTGCCCATGATGATGAGTTCGTCGTTGCGGTGCATGATGAGCTCTTTCGAACCGTATTCGAATTCCTTGCCCGGCGATTTGATGCCGACCACGGTAATGCCGAAGCGTTCATGCACGCGAGCGTCTTCGATGGTGTAGCCGACCACATGCTCGGGGGTATGGATTTTGACGACGTTGTACGCGCCTTCAAGCTCGATGTAGTCAAGATAGTTGCCGGACACAAGATGTCCGACGCGTTTGCCGGCGTCGGTTTCCGCGTTGATGATGTGGCGTGCGCCGATGCGTTGCAGAATGCGGGCGTGTTCCTTCGACACGGACTTGGCCCAAATGTCGGAGATGCCGGCGTCGAGCAGATTGCCGGCGGTAATGACGGAAGCTTCGACGCTGTCGCCGATAGCCACGACGGCCGTGTCGAAATCGGATGCGTTGATCTGCTCCAACGCCATCACATCGGTCATGTCGGCCTGCACGGTGGGAATCTGCGAAGACCAACGGTTCACCAGTTCGCCGTCTTTGTCGACGGCGAGCACATCCTGGCCCATCATGTCGAGCGTGGTGGCCACAGAGCTGCCAAAACGCCCCAAACCAACTACGAGAACGCTTCTGGTGTTGTTGGCCATGATGTTATGCACCTTTCGAAATTCCATCTTCAAAAATCTATATTCATGTGTGATTGCAGGCAACTGTAAGTATATGAAGCCGTATCGTCAGCCGACCACGATCTGCTCGGTGGGGTAGCGGACGGCCTCGAGATTGTGTGGACGCGAAATCGCGTAGGCGATGGTGAGCGGTCCGAGACGCCCGATGAACATGGTTGCGGCGAGAATGTATAGCACCGTAGGGCTGCTTTCACTGGCTACGCCCACCGAGTAGCCACCCAGTCCGAACGCGGAGCAGGTATCGAACAGTGCGTCGCACAGCGAGCAGCCGGTGATGATCATCAGCGCCATCGACACCACGGTGACCAGCATGAGACATGCCGTGCTTACGGCCACGGCGGTCATAACCGCCTGCGTGTGGATGCGGCGGTGGAATGCGTTGATGTCGTGGCGTCCGGTGAATGCGGCACGACAGGTCAGCAGGGTCACCGCGAACGTGGTGACGCGGATGCCGCCTGCGGTCGAGGTGCTGCCACCGCCGATGAACATGACGATGGACAGGAACACTTTGGTTGCGTCGCTGACGCCTGGCATCCACGACAGGTCAAATCCGGAGCTTCGTGGCATGACGGCCGCGACCATGGCGTGCCAGAGGCGCGGCTCGATGCCGTTTCCGGCGAACAGCAGCTTGTTGTTCCATTCCACCAGCAGGAACCACGTGAACGAGGCGATCACAATGCAGAACGTGGTGGTCAGTGTGAGCTTGGTGTGCAGGCTCCAACGCTTCGGAGGACGACGCATACGCCAGGAACGCATCAGGTTCAGCAATACCGGGAAGCCAAGGGTTCCGCAGAAAGCACTGGCTAGGATCGGCAGGCCGACCGCCCAGTTGTTGACATGCAGACCGGCGCCGTCGGGGGTGAAGCCGGCGTTGTTGTACGCCATGACCGCGAAGAACAGCGATTCCCACAATGTGTGGCGCACATTACCGTGGTTGACCTTGTAGAGGCCGGGGAACAATGCGACGAATGTGATGCCTTCGATGACGAATGCGGTGGTGATGACTACGGTGAGCACGCCTTTGATTTCACCGAGCTTCGTAGTGCCGAGTTCGTTGGCGGTCAGCATGCGCTGCGTGGCCTTGAGATGGTGGTTCACGGCCAATGCGATCAAGGAGGCGAACGTCATGACGCCAAGGCCACCCATCTGCACGGCGAAGATGAGCACGCCTTGGCCGAAGGTAGTCCAATGCGTGGTGGAGTTGACGATGGAGATTCCGCATGTGGAAATGGCGGATACTGCGGTGAAGAACGCGGTGGTGAACGTAGTGGTTTCGTCTTTCGGCGTGGCAATGGGCGTCATCAGCAACGTAGTGGACAACGCCGCGAGCGTCAGAAAGTAGAAGATGGTCAGACGGCCTGGATGGTTGACGAGTCGGCGCGTGAGGCCGCGCTTGCGTGGCTTGCGGTCTTCCGCCATGGCCTTCTCGAAAGTATCTCCCGAGAACCACCATGCGTAGCCATGTGAGGCCTCACGATTGGAGGAGGACTCGTCAAAGACGAGGTTTGACATGCCGTTCCTCTCTCCTTTTCTTACGATGTTCGGTCTTCGTTCCTGTGAGCTATTGTAAGCATATGTGCGACTAACAGGCTATTTGACGGCTGACATTCCTGATTCGTGGCTTGCATCGGAGACGGATTTGAGGCGTGTTCGCGGGTTTTGGCATGTTTTCGACGCGCATTGCCGGTTTTCGTTCATTTGTTCGATTACACTGGAGGTCGGTGACGTCTTCATGGGCGTTTTCCATAGGGCGTTTCCTTTTGCTGGAAAGGGATTAACGATGTTCGGTACCCGTCATGCGGTGGTGGTGACGCATAGTCGTCTGAGGGAGAGTGGCACGGTGGTTGAGGAGGCTGTCGGGCAGCTGACCCAGGCCGGTTTCGAAGTGTCGATCATTGACAATATCGAGGCGCCGGATTTCGGCAAGCAGCCGCCGGTGGTTTCCGAACGTACTGAGATCGTGGTGGTGCTCGGCGGGGATGGCACCATTCTTCGAGCGGCTGAACTGGTGCACTGCACCAGTGTGCCGATTCTTGGCGTGAACTTGGGACATGTCGGCTTTTTGGCGGAGTTTGAAAGCTTCCAGATGAGTGAGGCGATCCGCAGGGTTGCCGAGCATGATTATTCCATTGACGAACGCATGATTGCGCATGTCGATGTGTGGCTGCCGGGAGCAAGCGAGCCGATTGAGGATTGGGCGTTGAATGACATCACGTTGGAGCGTGCCGACCGTGGCAAAATGGTCGAACTGTCGATTCGTGTGGATGATGTGGAAATGAGCTCCTTCGGCTGCGATGGCGTGATCGTGTCGACTCCGACCGGCTCAACCGCATACGCGTTCTCCGCCGGAGGACCGATCATGTGGCCGAACGTGAAGGCGTTGCAGTTGGTGCCGTTGGCCGCCCACGCCCTGTTCGCTCGCCCATTGATTATTGGCTCCGGTTCCACATTCGCCATTGATATCCTTGAGGATTCCACGTCGGATGGTTGGATCTGCTGCGATGGCCGTCGCCAATGCGCGTTGCCGCGGGGCACTAGGGTTGAGGTGCGCGAATCGAAGAGCACATTGCGCCTGGCCCGTCTTTCCGGCGTGCCGTTCACGAATCGTCTGGTCACGAAATTCGATCTTCCTGTTGTCGGTTGGCGCGAGCAGGCGCGTAAAACCGGGGGAGTGCATCATGGGCATGTGTTTCCGGAAGATAAAGAAACGAACGAGTAAAAACACTGATGCTTGAAGAACTTGAGATTCATAATCTTGGGCCGATCCGTTCCGCGCTGATCGCGCCTGCCGGCGGTATGACGGCGATCACCGGTGAGACGGGTGCCGGAAAGTCGATGCTGCTCAGTGCGATTCGGCTGATTTCCGGCGGTCCTTCCGACGGTGGCCGTGTATCGGTCGGAGCGAACGAGGCGTGGGCGCAGGGCGTGTTCGAGGTCGCCTCGTCACCGGCCGCGGTCGCAGCCGCGCACGAGGCGGGTTTCGAACCTGAAGACGGAGAACTGTTCCTGTCGCGCAAGGTTCCTGCCTCCGGGCGCTCCCGCAGCATGCTGTCTGGTCGTAGCGTGCCGCGTTCCGTACTGGGGTCGATCGCAGCGGAGCTGGTGACGATTCATGGTCAGGCCGACCAGTTGCGTATCGCGTCTTCGACGCGGCAACGTGAGTTTTTGGACCGCTATGCCGGCGATGATGTAGCGTTGGCCGCATACGGCAAAGCTTGGAATGTACTTCGTGCCATGGATGAGCGGTTGAAACGACTGTCGAGTCAGGAATCGTCCATGCGCCAGCAGGCGGATTACCTGCGCGAGTCCATCGAACGAATCAACCGCATCGATCCGCAGCCGGGGGAGATGGCCGAGTTGCGTGCCCGGCGCGATCGCATTGAGAACGCGGCCGAAATCGCCGAAGGGGTGAACCGTGCGTTGAGCGCGTTGGACGCTTCACAGGTTGTTGACGATGTTGAATCATCCAGCGCCACCGATCTGATTGATCGCGCGTCGCAAGCGCTTCGCGCCATTCATGTGGACGGCGTGTTTTCGGAACTGGCCGATCGGCTTGATTCCATCAGCACTGATTTGTCTGATGTGGTGTTCACCTTGTCGGGCGAAGTCGACAATGATCTCGGCATGGAAGACTTGGACGCCATCAACGGGCGGATCCATGAGCTTGACGAATTGGTTCGTCGTTGGGGTCCGGAATTGTCGGACGTGATTGCGTGGCGAGATCAAGCGGTGTTCGACTTGGAGGATCTGGACGCGTCTCCGGAAAAAGTTAGTCAATTGCAGGCGGAACGTGAAAAACTGTTCGGTGAAGCGTTGAAGGCGGCGCGTGCGGTAAGCAAAAGGCGTGTCGCTGCCGCGAAGGAACTCGCCGCCAAAGTCACTGCGGAACTCGAATCTCTTGCCATGAGCGGATCGAAACTAGAGATCCGTGTATCGGAACGTGAACATTTGGACGCTTCCGGCGCTGACGGCATCGATTTTCTGTTCACGCCGTTCCCGGGTTCGCCGCAAATGCCGATGGGCAAAAGCGCGTCCGGCGGCGAGCTGAGCCGGCTCATGCTCGCGCTTGAACTCGTTGCGGCGGAAAAACATGTGGTGGCGGGCGGTTCCGTACCTCCCATGACGTTCATTTTCGACGAGGTCGACGCAGGCGTCGGTGGCAAAACCGCGGTGGAGCTTGGCGCGCGATTGGCGAAACTCGCTCAATCCGCGCAGGTCATTGTCGTCACCCATCTGCCACAGGTCGCATCCTGGGCGGACGAACAGTACGTGGTCGCCAAAGGTGAAATGGATGACGGATCAATCGCCACCACCATCAATCAAGTGCGTGGGGAGGCGCGTGTGCACGAAATCGCCCGTATGCTCTCCGGCAGTGAAAGCGAAGCGTCGCTGGAACATGCCGAAGAACTGCTCAAATCATCGGTTCTCGATTAACGTAAGATGCACAATAATAAAGGAGGATATCGATGGCAGGCAATCAAGGCAAGGGCGCCATTTTCGATCTTGACGGCACGCTGCTTGATTCCATGGGCGTTTGGGATCAGGTTGACATCGATTTTCTTTCAAAACGAGGCATTGACGTGCCGGACGATTACATGACGAAAGTCGCGGCCATGCAATTCCGCCAGATCGCCGAATATACGATTGCGCGTTTCAGCCTTACCGACACTCCCGAAGAGCTGATGGATGAGTGGGATCATATGGCCCGCGTCATGTATGCCACAGTGGTCGAAGCCAAACCGTATGCACGTGAATATCTCGCTCAATTGAAAGAGAGTGGAGCGAAACTTGCCGTTGCCACATCGCTGCCGCCGATGCTGAGAGAGCCGGCGATGAAGCATGTTGGCATTTTCGACTACTTCGATGAAGTGGTCAGTGTCGATGATGCCGGCGACGTCGGCAAAGACCAGCCGGACGTGTATCTGTTGGCTGCATCTCGCCTCGGAGTCGAGCCGGGGGAGTGCACCGTGTTCGAGGATTTGCTGATCGGCATGCGTTCCGCCAAGTCGGTTGGCATGAAGGTATGGGCCATGCACGACGATTCGTCCGATGCCGATTGGCCGGCGATTTGCGGTCTGGCGGATGGTGTCATGTTCGACTTCCATGACGCGCCTGCCGTATTGTAGGAACCGGCGTCGTGCGGGGATATATGCATTTGGGGCTTTCCGTTGATTCGGAAGACCCCAAATACGTTCCATAAGAGTTTACCGGCTGGCTCGGTTCAGATGTCCTTGCTACCGTAAATATGCAGCGATATCTTGCTGGAGAACACCAAGGCGAGTACGTCGATGATCAAGAATGTCGCTAATGCAATGGCTTGGTGCCGGCTGATCGCTTCGGCCAGCTGTTCGACGGTCTTTTCGAATTCCGGCAATGCCTTGCGCAGTCCGATGACCGTGCCCACGATCACGCCGATGCTCAGAATAATGGCGGCCATGGCACGATAAGGGGAGAACCGGTACAGGAACGGCTGCACGATGGCGTTGAGCAGCACGAGGGTCAGCACGGTCATCGCGGCGAAGTCGATCGCATCAGTCACTTTAACTGGCTCGTGCATGATGATGCCGGCGCAGGCGATGCTGACGGCCACTTCCAATCCCGCCACCAGATCGCAGGCGATAAGGAATGCGAATCGTCCGAGGATCTGGTGGTTGCGGTTGATGGGCACGATGCCGTTCATCCAATGATGGTTGTTCATTTGTTCATAGGAGAACAGGGTGATATTAAGCATCAGGAAGCCGGAGGCCGCCCCGCCGATGGCGGCTCCCGCAACGCTGTCGAGAGTGGACCCTGTGGCCACCATCAGGCATGTGACGCCTGGAACGTACGCGAAGAAGATGGCTATGTACGACCGCCCGTAGCTGATGGTGCGGTTCCAGTCCAAGGAAATCTGCCTAAGGATGGCGGTCATGGCGTCCGCGTTCGCTGTCGTGTTCATCGTACGTCTCCTTTGTTGGTATTGCCGATTGCCGTATGTGCCGCGGCGTTGGTCAGTCTGATCACATCCTCAATCGAAGCATGCTGTGTCAGGAGACCGTCGGTGCCGCCGATGTGTGGGATGTCCTGCGTGCGGACCAACGCGTCGAAGCCGGTTGCGTATGTGCGGATGCCGACCATTGCCCGCTGTAGACCATCCGTAAGCTCATCCGGACCGCCCTTGACCAGGCGGAACGCGTCTTCGAACTCGTCTTTCGGCCCGCTGTAATACAGCATGCCGTTCGTTATATACGCGAGGAAATCCGCGCAACGCTCCAAATCGGCGGTGATATGCGTGGAGAAGATTACGCTGTGTCCGCCATCCGCAACATAATCGGACAGGATGTCCATGAGCTCGTCGCGGGACAGTACGTCCAGGCCGCTGGTCGGCTCGTCGAGAATCAGCAGTTTCGCATCGTGGCTCAACGCCACGGCGAGCATGAGCTTCATCTGCATGCCGCGCGACAGATCCTTGATCTTCTTGTTCCGTCCGAGTCCGAACCGTCTGAGATATGCGTCGAACAGATTGTGGTCCCACAGCGGGTACATTGGGCTGCTTGTCCGTTCCACCGCGTCGACCGTCATGTATTCGATGAAATAGCTGCTGTCGAGCACTACGCCCAGCTGCTCTTTGGCCCGCTCCTCATCGGCCATCGCGTCAAGGCCGAGCACTTCGATTCGTCCCGCGTCTCGCGCGGTCATATTGAGGATCAGTTTGATCAACGTGGATTTGCCGGCTCCGTTCGGACCGACCAGACCCATGATGTAGCCGGACGGCAGGTCGAAGGTCACGTCATCCAATGTGAAGCCGGAATCATAATGCTTCGTCAATCCGGTTACGCTCAAGGCCAAGGTTGGCCGCGTTCCTTGGGGGAGTGAGGAATCGTTCATGATTGTTCCCTGTACGCTTTCTCGAACATGCCAAGCAGATCAAGTAGGCTGATGTCGGCGGCTTTGGCCTCGATGGAAACTTCACGGAGCTTGTCCATGATGCGTTCACGCGCACGTTCCTTCATGAGTTCGTTGCCTCGTTCCATCACGAATGTGCCTTTGCCCTGCACATTCTCCACGAGCCCCTCGTCGGCCAGTTCGTTATACGCTCTGGTCACGGTGAGCACGCTGACGCGCAGTTCCTTGGCGAGCTTGCGCAGTGAGGGAAGCGCCTCGCCTGCTGTAAGCTCACCCGACATGATCGCGGACCTGATCTGGTTCTTGATCTGTTCGTAAATCGGTTCTCCGGACACGGATGAGATGATCAGCTTCAATCTGTGCCTCTTTTTCTGTATGTTCGTAGGTGATATATCTCCCGGCCGAACAGTTAGATGCAAACTGTTTAGCCGTTATATATAACAGTAACACAGAAAACCCGTACTGTTATTACGTGTCGCATAACAGTACGGGTTTTGTTGGAATATAAGGAAATCCGCCGCTCCATGAACGCCTCTTGCGGTCGACGATTGACGGAAACGACATTTACTTGCGTTCGAGGATTCCCGTATGGACGGTTATGCGCGAGTCGGATGGATGATACGGCGGAAACACAGGTAGATCAGCTACGCCAACGGCATGGTCATCAACATAGGCAGTGTAGGGAACCGGCGATGAGTCCCACGCCAATCATGATTGCGATTTTCTTCGCGCCGAAGGAGAGAGCGTCCGTTTCGGCGCGATCCGTCGCCTGGGTGGTGTTGCTATCTTGCTGCATGATTGTTTGTTGGGGAAACCATCTGTTATTCCATTCCCTTATAGAGTTCTTTGGCTAGACCAATCAGTGACTTGTCTGAGCCTGCTGGGCCAATAAGGCATGCGCCGCATGGCAGTCCATCTGCTGTTTCCAATATCGCGTATCGTCCGTTCATAGTCGGGTAGTTGTTGAAACATCGACAGATCAATCAGACCGTGAACGCCTTTGGTGTGATATCAACGACTTGCGTCACGTTGAAGTCGATGGCAGCCGACAGCAACAGGTACACTTGTTGACGTGGCATCTCGAACATGGCGGCAATCATATTGATGGCGTGTTCGACGCTTTGCGATAATGCGTCATCCAGCGTACTGCTGAAACCCATTGGAATCAGCGTGCCATGACTGATCGCAAATGGCAGAGGGGCTGCGGACGTTTTCTTGGAGATGATCACGCAGCCATTCCCTGGCTCTGACGGTATTGTACCGGACTCATCCAACCGAGCGACCGTTTGATGCGCTCGTGGTCGTACCAACGGATGCAGTCGTCGACCGGGACGAGCACCTCGTCGCGGGTACGTTCCTCCCAATGCCCGGGATGGACGGACTCCATCTTCATGCGTCCGAAGGACCCCTCCGCGCCGTCGTTCCTCGGGACCGAACATACGATAATCCTTTCATTCAGTCTCCAAGAAAACGTCCGCATCCTGTAACGTCCGGATTCTTGCATACTTTGGGTTTTCGGTCCTGACGTGAAAGGCGGGGACGTTTCCACGTGTCAAGTCGACAATCGGCCAGCCATAATGATGTGCGTTGATTGGGGGTGTCCGCAGCGAAATCGGTGGAACTTATCCAGCAGGTTCTGTGATACGTCGAGCATCGTGAATCCATGGGGTGGGGGAGTTGCGGCTGTGCAACTTACTTGAGTGCTAAGCGACGGTTCGCGGATTATTTGTCGATCGTTCACGTTTAAGGCGTTGCGTGTTCGCCTTCCGAGCCTATTTTGTCGCCCAGGCTGGCTTGTCTGACAGCTTCAATGTGGCAAAGCAGAAGAGGTAGAAGAATGAGGATAATGGCGAAAAACCATACGGCAACAAAGGAACAGCGGCAGGCAGTAGCCTGGCGCAAACGCGGTACCAAATCGGTGGGCGGTGGCATGCTCGCGTTGACAAGCGCTGTAGTGGCAGCGGCCATGCTCGCAACGCCAGCGGCTTTGGCTGGGGAAGGAACCGCCCGGTATTACAGCAGCAAGCAGCCGTATGTTGCACCGGCGAGCACATCATATTCAGCAATTCCGAGCAGATACCATCTTGCATACACCGAGTCTGTGGCAAGGCATGGCTCGCGTGGCCTGTCGAGCTACAAGTATGACGCTTTGCTGGCACTGATGGCTCAGTCTGCTGCGGAAAACAATTATGCTGGATTCGTTAGCCCAGAGGTTGGCAAGGAATTCATCAACAATGTCAATGCCATTACTGCGGCCAACGTGGGCAACGGGTATGGCATGCTCTCTGGTCAGGGCGCCATACAGCATCAGGGCATTGGTGAGAGAATATACCAGCGTGATGCTGATCTGTTCGCCAATGCCGCAAAGCAGGGACTGCGCGTCTCATACCAGAGCTCGGGTGAGCCTCGTGCAACCGAATCCGGAGAGAATTTCAAACTAGGATTCGATCAGGCTTCCAACGGTTTGCTGGCGAATGCGGTTGTAGCACCGAATAATCCTGCGGATAACAATTCCGGCAAGAATTTCGACAAGAACACCACCACGTTGTATTTCCATAAGACTGATAATCCGGATGGTACGCAGAAAACGGGCGAGGCCAAGGAGCGCGCGGAACGTTACCAGCAGTTCGTCGCGAATGATGGGGGCATCGCCGAAGCTGAGGAAAACGTCACGAACGATCCGTCCATGACCACCGCTTCGCATAATCTGCTCTCTCAAATCTTCACTGACGATTTCCTCGCGTCCATCGGCAAGGAGGAAGGCCAGCGCATCTGGTACAACACGGCTGACGGCACGAAAAAGGGTGCGGCCAATTGCGCTGCTGGCGCCGACCCTGCCAAGGATGCGAACGCGTGCGGTGACGCCAAGAAGAAGATCGCGTCGGAACAGGATGCGGCAATGGATTTGTACAATCTGTACATCATCGCGGCCGATATGGAACAGGAGAACACCGGATCCCACGCATTCAATTTCGACCAGTACTTCCAAGGTCAGCACGCCCAGGAGGCGAAGACGTTTGCTTGGTCGCTTGATGCCGAGGACTTCTATGAGAAGGGACCGGGGCGCGCAGGTCAGGATGAGACCTACCGCATTGCCCAGCCGTTGCTCGACGATTTCTTCAATGCGATCGACACGAGGGAGCGGGCCGGCACCGCCGCGACGTTCCGATTCGCACATGCCGAAACCATTATTCCGTTTGCGGCATTGCTGAAGCTGCCTGGATCGCAGCAGCAGGCGAGTGAACTGTACACGTATGAGAATAATCCGTGGCGTGGCGAAAGTGTGACGCCGATGGCTGCGAATGTGCAGTGGGATGTGGTCGTGCGTGATGGTACGGACGTCTCGGGGCAGCCGTATCAGCCGTTGGTCAGAATGCTGTACAACGAGAAGGAAATCGGATTCAACGATTCCTGCACGCCAATTGCGGATGGTTCGACCTGGTATAAGGAAAGCGAGCTGAAAAGCTGCCTGAATGGTAAGGGAACCACGGTTGATGCCCGACTGACGGATGAGGAAGGTCAGCCTGAAACGCCGGGCCATGAATCGACACCAGATGATTCGCAGAAGGCTCCGGGTGCGAATGATGCGAACGGCCAGCGGAAGCATCCGGTGAAATCGTCCGCGAACGGCGGCGATGCGGTCAAGCTCGCCAAAACCGGTTCAAACGTGACGCCCGCCATCGTGGCGACCGTCGTGATGGTGTCCTCCGCGATTTTTGGAGGAAGCTACGCGCGGCGTTCCCGCCGGAAGGCTTGATTTGAAACCTTATCTCGACCGGGTTACGGCCTGACTCGCAACTTGGCCGCAGCCGGACTTCGGTCTAGCGTTTTACATCTGATGCGCTGTTCCCAATTCCCATCCTCGGGCTTGGAAGCAGCGCATCATTGCGTCAAGGTGCGGTATGAGGTCAGTGCGTATGCAGCTGGGGCTTTTCGCGTACTTTGGCGGTGAGATAGTCCGCTTCCACCTTCCATACGGTGACGGCGCGTACCTGCTGGTCGGTGAATTCCGCATGTTCCATGCCGGCCTGCTGCTTCATCAGCAGTGCGAGCCCCTGGCGTGCCTCGTCAAGATCGTCGATGATGGATGCGGTGCCATTGCCGACGATCGACTTGAACGCCTCGCCCCAATTGCACAACGTACGTCCTTCGACCACCTCGCAGTCGGTCGCCATCTCGAACGCCATGGGAAGCGCGTTGTTCGCGGCCTTGACCGCGTCCATCTTACGTCCGGTCGCAGAACCATGGAAATACAAGGTGAGATGATTGGATTCCGCATCGAACACGTATCCGAAATTCAACGGCACGATGGTGATGCCTTCCCGCAACCGTCCGCTCATCATTACGACGCGTCACCATGGCACGTTCCTCTCTGCTGGATTTACACACCCAGCCTACCGGCTCCCTCAGCCGATGCTGTACACGCCGGAACCATCATCCCACCAAGCATGATCCACTGGCTCCGGCTGCACAAGACGTTTCGGCTCCTTCAGCATTTCAATCGCCTTCAACTCCAAACGTTCACGCTCATCAACCAACGCACCGCCAACACGATCAAGCAAACCGCACATGCGAGCCGTGGGCTGACATGTCGGAAGACGATGATTTATTGTCGGAAGTCTGAGTCTCATCGCGCTTTTTCTCTTCTCATACGAGGCCGTGCCCCGTGCCGTTACGAGACCTTCAAAAGGCTCGCCGAAGAGCCATGTTCGAAGACATCGGCACACTGCACGACCACTATCAGGAATTCGACATCTACCCGCTACTGACGCTGCTTGCGTCATTCGCACGAAAAAGCTGATCTATAAACAAAGCGGCATCGCATTCCAGATTAGAAAACGGAACCATCAAGCTTATCAAGCGCACGCAGCAGAGAATCAACATGACCTTTCGCGCGCACGTTGTATCGGGCAACACGAATCACTCCATCACCGTCAATCACAAAAGTCGAACGAATCACACCCTCGTAAACCTTGCCATACAATTTCTTCTCACCGTACGCACCATACAAACGATGCACGGTCAAATCAGCATCCGACAACAGAGGGAACGTCAAATGGTCGCGCTCGCGGAATTGGATGAGCTTGTCCAGCGGATCCTTCGATATACCGAGTACGGTGAATCCGCGGGAGCTTAGGCGTGCGAGGTTGTCGCGGAAGTCGCAGGCCTCGGTGGTGCAGCCGGGAGTCATCGCGGCAGGGTAGAAGTATAGGATGATATTTTGGCCGCGCAATGCGGAGAGCGTAATGCTATCGCCGTTGTCGCTGGGAAGTGTGAAGTTCGGGGCCGTTAATCCCGCTTCGAGTCGTGCGGATGCGGGGGAGTCCTGCGCTGTTGGGGTCGCTGGCGAATTGATGTCGGACATGATTGCTCCTTACCGTTCTTCGGACTTCGTGCCGATACAAAGCGCGAATAGGCGTCATCATACCCGCCTTACGTGCGCGCGGCTTGCTTGACTCGTTGCGCGACGATCTATTTTTCTCGTTCCAAAGCAAGCGCGGTATCGAATATTTCGATGTGAGCGGAACGGTTTTGTTTGTGCATGGGCTATTATTGGGATGACAAGTTTTGTGCCATTCCCCAAACCGGCTTGCCGTCGGTCGGGGCGGCGGAAGGCTTGCGAGAGGTCACTGCCGGATACCTCCGCCACGTCGGAGACGTGGAAACCGTAAGGGAGGCGTAGCATACCACCCGTGCGAAACCGTTGGAAAGCGGAAGGGTGAGCGAAACGTCCCGCGAGAGCGTGGCGAACCGCCCAAGCAGTGGGCGTCAGACCCGTCAAGGGAACAGATCCGAAAAGATCTGTTCCCTTCTTTTTATTCGGAGGGCAATGATGGCTGACCACAGCAAAGAGAAGGCGGAGTGGCTTCGGAAAGTAAGGGACGAAATCCGTCCCGCATATGCCCGGTTGCTTTCCTCGGGACGGTTGATTCTTCAATGTGATGACGGTAGCGAAGTTGCCATCAGGTTTACTAAAGGCGTTTTGCCCATCTATGTGGGTTTGAATACTACATGGACTTCCATAAGGGACGTCGTGCCCGGCAGTCGGATTTCTATGACGACATCATACGAAGGAATTTTACGGCGAAGCGCGTGGACTACACCCATAGACATAGCGACAGGAACACGTCATACGAAAAGCGGCGGAGTCATACAAAATCAAAACTGGATATAGCAGGTGAGGCCTTCAACCATGTGGCGAGTGCTGCCTATGTGGTGGAATCTGCGAAAAGTGGCTTGATTTTATTTGCTGGTGATGAGCGGTGGCGTTGGGCTTGTCGGAACAGGTGAACAAGAAAGATGAGCGGACGGGTGATTACATTCCTGCATCTCTTGTGAATGAGAGTGTTCTTTCCGAGAGCATCCACAGGCGGGGTACGCGTGTGAGAAGCGTCGTATCAGCAAGATGGGAGTGATTCCGGAAACCGTTTGCTTGGTCTGTAGTCGTAGGCTTCGGCAACATAGCAGTGATTGTTGTTGCAGGATAAGAACAGGATGATGTTCCGGTTGCGGATGACAGCTCGTATCATTCTTCGGGTTTTCTCGATGTGTAGGTTTTGTGATTGCGGCCAAGTGGGCGTTCTCTTGGCCGCAATCATGGTTGGAAAGAGGTTGAGCGATGACTTGTGGCATAGCTGAGATGCCTCCGTACAAGTCCGCGAATCTGCCATGCATAAGCGAGATGAGGACAATGCACATCGAGGTGATGATGTTTTGTCTTTGCCGACGTGCTGGGCATCCCTGTCGAAAACGTCGCAGTAAACGAGTTCGGCGGCCTTGGCGGCGCGATGTGCTCCGCCGTGGGAACCGGCTTGTACAAGGATTCCCAAGAAGCGTTCGTGATTGCTGTAGCGAGGATGGATTCGGGCCACACGAATCACTCCATCACCATCGATCACGAAAGTCGAACGAATCACACCCTCATAGACCTTGCCGTATAATTTCTTCTCACCATACGCACCATACAAACGATGCACAGTCAGATCGGCATCCGACAACAACGGAAACGTCAAATGCTGTCGGGCTACTGGCGAATTGATGCCGGTGTGATTGCTTCTTACGGTTTTTGGACTTCGTGCCGATATAAAGCGCGAATAGACGTCTGTTGAGGTCGGTCGGAGGGCTGTGAGCCATGGCCGGCCTCAACGCGTTAGATGGTCGTTAGAGGTTAGAAGACGCTGTAGCCGCCGTCTACGCGAATGTCAGTGCCAGTAACGTACGAGGACGCGTCGCTGGCGAGGAAGAGCACCGTGCTGGCAATCTCGTCATTCGTGCCGAAACGATGCATCGGCACGACCTCGAGCATGGCGTCGTGGCCAGGCATGTCGATACGGCCATTGAAAATTCCAGACCACACGTATCCGGGGGAGATGGTGTTGGAACGGATACCATCCTTGGCGAGCGCGGCAGCAAGGTAACGTGAGTGTTCCATGATGGCCGCTTTGGTGGCGCCATACGCGTTCACCGGCGTCGGACTTCCCATCATGTAGTTCGCGTTGTGTCCGGACAGGGAGGCTGTGAAGATCAGTGAGCCGCCATGACCGTGTTCGCGCATGATTTCATGCGCGATGCGGCCGGTACGGTAGGTGCCGTTGAGGTTGATGTTGATGGTGCGCGTCCATACTTCTTCGGTGGCGTCTTGATCGTCGCCCGGTACGTTGACTCCGGCGTTGAGGAACGCGAAGTCGACGGTGCCCAGCTGTTCCACCAATTGTGTTTTGAGTTCGGCTACTTGTTCGACGTTGGTGACGTCGCAGGTGAGCGCGATGACGTTGGTGCCGAAACGTTCGCTCATGTCTTTCGCCAGTTCGGTGAGCTTGTCTTCTTGGCTGGGCAGGTCGACTAGTGCGACGTCTGCTCCGGCTTGGGCGAGCGCGGCCGCCGCGTTGCGTCCTAGACCGCCTGCGGCTCCGGTGACGAAGCCTTTGCGGCCGCGCATTGAGAATTTGTCGAGTATCGAGTAGTTTGAATCCTCCCATTTGTCGAGGGGATAACGTTCGTCGAAGATTTGTTCGACGGTTTTCTCTGGAATCTTCGATGATTCGTCTGCCATGTTTCGCTCCTTTGCGTGATGGTGACCGCTTTTTTGGATGCGTCCGCGCATCATGTTTTGCGCATCTATGGACCATGTTTGCGGTTGCCTATGCTCGTGCCTGCGGTCGTTCGGCGTCCGTGCCGAACCAATCCGAGTATAGCAAATAAAACGATGGCGGTGCTGTCAGTATTTGTCAGGTAAAACGTAATGAGGAAACCGTAAGGTCAATATAAGAAGATAGTTGATGATTGAAAGGGGAGTGGTGATGACGGATTTGAAAATGTTTTCCAAGCCTGTGGTGTTCACGGATTTCGATGGGGTGCTCAACGCCTTTCCGGATGACAAGCTTTTGCGCAGGGGCGGCGTGAACAAAGTTATGACCTGGGCGAAGCCCGACAGTCCCTACGCGAAAATGTACAATCCTGAAAAAGCGTTCCACTTGGACGGCAACGAAAAAGTCCACACGCCCGTAGGCTCATGGCGCATCCACTGGTCCAGCGAACTATCCGACGCCATGTACGCGTTGGCAGTTGACGGCATTGTGAAATTGTGGTGGCTGTCTACCTGGCAGCCATACTGCAGTCAGATTCTCGACCCGATGCTCGGATGGGATCCCATGCTGGTCGATGTCATCACCTGGTACGATCCTGTCACCAAATGGGGACGTGAGACAGGCAAATGGCAGACCATCCAACGACGCGTACGCATCGAATGCGAAGAGAATGAACCCGCGCCGATCGTATGGATCGACGATGATGAATGCTTCGAACAGCGCGCGCAGCTCTTGGAGGAACTCCAGCCGAAAGCGCCGGTGCTTATGGTCCGCCCGGACTATCGTATCGGCATCAGCCGTCGCCAATGGAAACTGATCGATACGTTCGTACACCATCCCGAACAGTTCGACACGGTCACGTTCGACATGGAACCAACCTGCAGGATATACGACATCCACCACGGTTTCTAGCCTAAATGAATTACCATGGGAGGATAGTCGAGCGGAATGAAGGAAGGATGGGGTTATGGCGGAACGTATCGTGGAGCGTCTTATCCGAGAGCGTGATACTCGATATGGTGACGGCATTTACACGACCACGCAAATCCAGTTCGCATGGAATTCCAATCATATGGAAGGTTCCACCCTTACTGCCAAACAGACCGCGCAGCTATTTGCCACCGGTACCTATACCACGGATGGCAGCGAACAGGTCAATCCTGATGATGCGTTGGAAACCCGTAATCATTTTGCTGCGTTCCGTTGGATTCTCGACCATGCTGATGAGCCGGTGGACCGGGATATGGTCTGTCACCTGCATGCCATTCTCAAGCAGGGCACCAGACAGGTCTCCGACTCGCTTTTCAACGTGGGCGGCTACAAGACTCGGCCGAACTTTATCGGCAATCCTGTCACTCCGACAAGGACCGCGCTGCCGCAGGATGTTCCCGAATTTATGGACAGGCTGTTTGATATGTGCACGAAACTTGAGGACGAGCCGTATCAGATCGCCCGTGTCCATTGGACGTTTGAGAAGATTCACCCATTTTCGGACGGCAACGGTCGAATCGGACGGCTTATCATGTTCAAGGAGCTTTTGCGTATCGATGCGTTGCCTGTCCTTGTCCATGACGCGTATCGTGCGGAGTACGTCAATGGCATCAGCAAGTTTCCGGACGAGCCAGGATGGCTGGTTGATACGCTTCTATTCGAACGGGACCTTTACCGGTCGCATGTTCTGAAAACGGATGCCGAGGCATTGCGTTACACGTACCATGACCAATGGAATATGGCTGAGCATCGGGTGGAACGAGATGAGGATCTGGAATTCGCCAAGCTCATCGACACGAAGGCCCAGCCGTTGTTCGATGAGGAGTATCAGCAGCGCGAACGGCTCCTATGGGGCGAATAGCGGTCCGACTGTGTTGTTGTGGTGGTTCCTCCTTCCAAACGTGACATGAACCGAATGTGCATTGAGATGTGCAATTTGTGCACATTGCGGTCGCCGGCCGTTCACCTTGGTGTAAGAAGGAATCAGCCTTCGGACTTTAGCATGAGGTGCAATGGCGCGTATTGAATGCGCGCATACGAGGAAGTGAGAGCTGCATACATGCGTGTATTCGACTTCGATGGAACCATCTATGACGGAGAAAGCCTGTTCGACCTGTACCTGTTTTCGGCCAAATACAATCCGAAAGTATTGCGGTACATCGCCCCGGTACTGCGCTATGCCATCAAATACAAGCTCGGACGAGCCACGTTCGATCAAATGGAATACGGTGTGGGCAAGCTATGCCACGGATATTTAAGCGAACTTGCCGAATCGTTGGAATTCGAAGAATTGGTCAACGCCTTCTGGGATCAGAACATGAAGCGCATCAAACCCTGGTATAAGCCACGCGAAGACGATGCGATCCTCACCGCCTCGTTCGACATCACCGTGGGCGAGGCCTGCCGCAGGCTTGGCGTGCAACATTTGGTCTCGTCCACCATCGACGGCAACACGTTGAACGTAAACTACCTCAACTTCAACACCAACAAGCCCAAACGATTCCGCGAACTCTACGGAGACAACGTTCGAGTGGACGAATTCTACACAGACAGCCGATTCGACCAGCCCATGATCGACATGGCCCGACGTGCCTACATGGTCAAAGGCAACAAAATCCACCAAGTCAAATAGCCGGAAAGGCTGGAACGGAATACGGCGGCAAGGACCGATCCTGACATCTCCCCTTCGGCATGGACGCCTTGCACGAGCCAGGATGGGCGTCGGTCGGTCATATTGCCGTATATGGAAAATACGACCGACCGCAAAAACAGTTAGAACGACACGCGCTTGGACTGGTTTACAGCAGAAACCTCGCACACGATGCCAACAACTACCGCGAAACACGCTTCACACACAACAAATAAATCAACCAAGCAACAGGCATCGCCAACATAAACACCGGATAAAACCACACAGCAGGCAAATGCCCATACACCAAACCACCCACAAACGGACCAACCGACATACCCAAATCAATACCCGCATAATACGTACTATTCGCAATACCACTGCGCTCGCGGCCTGCGATTACCACGGCCTGCGCCTGCGTGACTGAACTCATCAGACCGTAGCCGACAGCGGTGAAAATCGCAGCCAACAACAGCATCCAATCATTGAACAGGAACGTCATGCATGCGAGCATCGCCAGCATGCCCAACGAGCAGACCGTCAGCCAGAAACGGAAGCCCTTGCTGTCGAACAGGTCGCGCAAGCCCAGTCGCAACACCAATAACGCGACCGCGTAAAACATGAAAAACAGGTCGGATGATACCGGCAGATGACGAGACTGAACATAACTCACGATGAAGGACTGATTTGCGAAATACGCTATCGCAAACATCATGAACGTCAGCGACAACGGCACCACACGCGGTTCCAGAATCGAACGGATCGAAAAACGATGCTTTTTGGTTGCGCTAGCAGAACCGTCAATGTCTACGGCAGTGGAGGGATTCTCCGTTATGGAAGTCTGCTTTTTGCGTACCGGCTGTCCGCCATTCTTCACCATCAGTGTGGCGAGCAGCATGATCACCGCCAGTACCAGCGAACTCAAAAACGTCAGACGATAACCGATGTATTTTTGCGCGCGAATACCCAATGCCGGTCCGACCGCCATAGCCAGCGCGTTCATCGTGCCATACAATCCCATGCCGGCACCCATATGCCGGATCGGCAGCAAAAGCGACATCCACGTGGCCAGGCAGACCGAGCAGCATGCGAAACCAACGCCGTTGATCACGCGAGCCATGATGAGCATGATGGGGGAGTTTGCGAAATAGTACAGCAGTCCGGCGGCGAAATAGAGCACCGTGCCAACCGCCACAAGTGTGCGCTTGCTGGTTTTGTCGGAAAGATTGCCTGCGATAGGGCGGCAGAACAGTGAGATGAAACTCATCGACCCGGCCACCGCACCCATCAGCATGCCGTCCGCGCCCAACGATTCCGCATATCCGGCAACGATCGGATTGGCAAGCATATTGCTCGACATGAAACAGAACGTCGCAAGCATGACCAACGCCATATCACGGGTGATGAGACGATCATGCTTACGCCGGGGCTGTTCGGGCTGGTTCGATTGTTGTGCCGGTTGCTTCTGTCGTACCGATTCAGATGCGGGTATCGTTGGTGCTGTCATGCTCGTTCGCCTCCGAGCATGCAACTGTAGCAGCCTTGACGAAAAACGGCCGTCCACATATTGCGGACGGCCGATGGAGATGGCTTTAACGATGTGAAAGTATGCTTCGCTTACAGAGTTTTTACAGAGCTTTGGCGGCCTGCTCGACAAAACCTTCCATACCGTCGATGTCAACGACATGGTCGAAACGCACGTCGGCGGTCTCCAAACCGCGCAACGCGGCCGGAGCGGTAGTGCCGGTCGCCTCGGCAAGCACGTCCATGCATTCGAAATCCGTGCCGGAAGCATCCAAACCCAAGGACTCGTTGACCACGCGCGGGAACTTGTACGGGCTGGCGGTGCTCAGCAGCACGCGCGGCGTCAGCGGATCGCGAGGCATCTGCTGCATCACGTAATAACCGCACGCGGTATGCGGGTCGATCACATAATGGTTCTTGTTCCAGCAATCCGCGATCATCTCACGCACCTGATCCTCATCGGCCCAGCCGGTGCCGAACAGGGAACGAATCTTGGCCAGCATCGGTTCGGGAACCTCATAGGCGCCCCACTGGTTCAAATCGTTCATCAGCATGGCGATCAGACGAGTGTCCTTGTCGGACATGTAATACAGCATGCGTTCCAGATTCGAGGAGATAAGAATGTCCATCGACGGGGAAATCGTCTGATAGAACGGACGCTGACGGTTATACGTGCCGGAAGTCAGGAAATCGAACAGCACATTGTTCTTATCGGACGCAACAACCAGATGCTTGACCGGCAAGCCTAACAGCTTCGCATAATATCCGGCGAGAATATCGCCGAAATTACCGGTCGGCACCACAAACTCGACCTCATCACCGACATTGATGACCTGCTGTTCGAGCAGCTGCGCGTAAGCGGAGAAATAATAGACGACCTGCGGCACCAAACGTCCCACATTGATCGAATTTGCGGAAGACAGTACCACATGCGAATCGGAAGCCAAACGATTGGCAAGCTCACGATCACCGAAAATGCGTTTGACAGCGGACTGAGCGTCATCGAAATTGCCCTTCACCGCGCAGACATTCACATTCGAACCAGCCTGCGTGCTCATCTGCAGTTCCTGTACCTGGCTAACCTTGCCTTCCGGATAGAACACGGTGATGCCTGTGCCCTCGGCATCCGCGAAACCAGCGAGCGCCGCCTTGCCGGTGTCTCCGGAGGTGGCTGTCACGATCATGATTTTCTCGTTGCCGTCGCCGCCGGCCGGGGTGGTGCGTGCCATGAAACGCGGCAGGATCTGCAATGCGACATCTTTGAATGCGGAGGTCGGGCCGTTAAACAGTTCCATCACGTAGTCATCGCCGAGCGGCTTGACCGGGGTGATCTTTTCGTCGGACCATTGCGCGCCGTACGCTTCATCGATGCATGCCTTGAGTTCGGTTTCGGAGAAGTCGGGCAGCAGCACGCTCAGCACGTCGAATGCGATCTGCTGGTAGGGCTTGCCTGCGAGAGATGCGACGTCTACGTGGGTTTCGCCCAGTGAGTCGGTTACGAACAGGCCGCCGTCGTCGGCGATGCCTTTGCGTATGGCTTGCTTGGAGGTGAGTGAATCGGTGGTGCTGCGAGTGCTGTGGAACGTGGTCACTGGATTTCCTTAGCAATAGAACGGACAATGAACGTCAAACAATATTGAGTGTAGCGTTATGGGCGGGAAGAAGCGTGTTTGGCGTCCGTGGAATGGGACGATGCGTGTTTATGGGTGGTGATTGTTTCCTGCTTGTTTCGTGATTGCTTCCATGTTTCGAAACGCCCTATTCCCTCATGCGATTTGTGCACGTACACTTCATCGTTAAGCCTGCACGTTCGTACGGGCAACGTATTTATCCTCCAAGCCAAGGAGAGCTCAATGACCGCATCGCCTCTCGCGCAAACTCCGAACGACATGTTCAACGCGCCTATCGCCGAAGCAGACCCCGAAATCGCCGAGGTACTCAACGCTGAGTTGTCTCGACAGCAGAACGGCTTGGAGATGATCGCCTCCGAAAACTTCGTGCCGCGTGCCGTGCTTCAGGCTCAGGGTTCCGTGCTGACCAACAAGTATGCCGAAGGCTATCCGGGACGCCGCTACTATGGTGGCTGCGAGCAGGTTGACAAGATCGAAACCATTGCCCGTGAGCGTGCCAAGAGCCTGTTTGGTGCCGAATACGTCAACGTGCAGCCTCACTCCGGCGCACAGGCCAATGCAGCCGTCTACCAGGCGCTCGTCAAGCCGGGCGACACCGTGCTCGGTCTTGCCCTCGACCATGGCGGACATCTCACCCACGGCATGAAAATCAACTTCTCCGGACGTTTCTACCATGCCGAAGCCTACGGAGTCAATCCTGAAACCTTCCGCATCGATCCTGAAATCATCCGCCAGCGCGCGCTTGAAACCCACCCGGCCATGATCATCGGCGGCTGGAGCGCCTACCCGCGTATCGAAGACTTCAAGGCCATGAAGGAAATCGCCGACGAAGTCGGAGCCAAGTTCTGGGTTGATATGGCACACTTCGCGGGCCTTGTCGCAGCCGGACTGCACCCGAGCCCGGTCCCGTACGCCGATGTCGTATCCTCCACGGCTCACAAGACTCTTGGCGGTCCGCGTTCCGGTTTCATTCTCGCCAAGCAGGACTATGCCAAGAAGCTCAACTCCGCGGTCTTCCCGGGTCAGCAGGGCGGTCCGCTCATGCACGTCATCGCAGGCAAGGCCGTCGCGTTCAAGGTCGCAGCCTCTCCGGAGTTCAAGGACCGCATGCAGCGCACCCTCGACGGTGCCAAGATCCTCGCCGAACGCCTCATGTCCGACGATGTCAAGAACAACGGCATCAGCGTCCTCACCGGCGGCACCGACGTCCACCTCGTCATGGTTGATCTGCGCAACAGCGAAATGGACGGCCAGCAGGGCGAAGACCTCCTCGCCCAGTGCGGCATCACCATCAACCGCAACACCGTTCCGTTCGATCCGCGTCCGGCAAGCGTGGCTTCCGGTCTGCGCATCGGCACCAGCGCCCTCGCCACCCGCGGCTTCGGCAACAAGGAATACGAAGAGGTCGCCGACATCATCGGAACCGCACTCGCAGCAGGCAAGGATGCCGACGTGGAAGCCCTCAGGGCTCGCGTCGACAAGCTCGCCGAAGACTTCCCGCTGTATCCGGGTCTCGATCAGATCCACTGATTCCATGTCGAATAACGGTTGATCGAGAACGGTTTCGGATATAAATCTCTGAGGACACGTGACGTGCGAAATCGCGCCCTGTTTCCGATGCTACGACGAAATAATGGTCGAAGCTACGGAACAAGGCGCGATTTCGCGCTAATCTAGGAAATTATGACGAACCCACAGACTCAATCCAACGCCATGGAGCCCGATGTGCTCAACGAGGTGTGCGCCAAAGCCGACGCCGCCCGAATCGCGCAAGCGCAACTTGCCCAAACCAACACGCAGCGTAAAAACGAACTTCTCAACGCCATCGCTGACGCACTCGACGCGCGCGCCAATGAAATCGCGGAAGCCAACGCCATCGACATGCAGAAATCCGCCGAACATGGCATGGACGCAGGCAAACTCGACCGGCTCAAATTTGACGTACCCCGCGTCAACGCAGCCGCACAAGGTGTGCGCCACGTAGCCACCCTACAGGATCCGATCGGTGAAATCGTGCGCGGATACCACCTCGACAACGGTCTGCGACTCGAACAAACCCGCGTGCCCATCGGCGTGCTCGGCATGATCTACGAAGCACGACCCAACGTCACCGTCGACGTCGCGTCACTCTGCATCAAATCAGGCAACGCGGCACTCCTCAGAGGAGGACACGCGGCCGAACGCACCAACGCAGCCACCCTCAACATCATCGCCGACGTATTGCACGAACACGGATATGATGCCGCACTCATCGCTTCCGTCGACGAATACGGGCGTCAAGGCGCCAACGCCATGATGCAGGCCCAAGGCCACATCGACCTGCTTATTCCACGAGGGGGAGCGGGCCTCATCCAAGCCGTCGTGCAAAACTCCAAAGTACCCGTCATCGAAACCGGAGCGGGCAACGTACACATCTACGTCGACCGAACCGGCGACCAAAACAAAGCCATCCCCATCATTCTCAACGCCAAAACGCAACGCGTCGGCGTCTGCAACGCCACTGAAAAACTCCTCGTGCACAGTGACATCGCCGAAGCGTTCCTTCCGCAAATCGCCACAGCGCTTGCCGCAGCCGACGTCGAAGTGCATGCCGACGAACAGGCCTACGAGATCATCGACAAAACCGGTATTGACGGGGTGAAACTGATACATGCCACTGAGGAAGACTGGGATACCGAGTATCTCGCGTTGAAGATCGGCGTCAAAGTGGTCGACTCACTCGACGAGGCCATCAGCCACATTAACCGCCACTCCACAGGTCATACCGAATCCATTATCGCCGAAGACTATTCGGCCATTGAGGAATTCACCTCACGCATCGACTCGGCGGTGGTGATGGTCAACGCGTCCACGCGTTTCACAGATGGGGGAGTGTTCGGCTTCGGCGCGGAACTTGGTATCTCCACGCAAAAAATGCATGCACGCGGGCCCATGGGACTACGCGAAATGACCACGACCAAGTGGATCGGCTACGGAACAGGCCAGGTACGGGCATGAACGAACACAACAATAATGACGGCCAGATGGAGGAAACAATGACTGACGCTAAGAACCCATGGAATGCGGATCTCAATGACCCCTATCTGGGATTGAAGCTCGCATCCGAACGATTAAGCATCGTACGATACGTGTTTCTCGTGCAGATCGAGGACGGCATCGCATCGGCGGCACAGCGTGCTTCACTCGAATACGCCGACGCGGTGCTGATCGGTTGGCCGGAAGTCGATGCCGAAGACGTGGTGGAACTCGACGAAGAGAAGCTTAAAAGCGTCGATGAGCAGATGCGGCTCATGGAACAGTACATCGCCAAATTCAGCGCCATGGAGCGCGAACAGGATATTGACGGCATGACCGATACGCTGATTCGCGTCACCGAACGTGTGGCGGAAGTGCGTCGCGCCTATCAGCCGGACTTCCCTCTGCCGACTTTCGCGGAGATCAGGCGCGTCGTGCAGGACGAGTGGGATGAGGATATGGGCAAAATCGACCCGGACAACGCATCGCCAACGGCAGACAGCATCGGCCGTGAGACCGCGGACGCCGATCAGGAACAAAAAAACGAGGATGCCTCATGACCGGCCCGAAACGCATGCGGCCCGAATCCGCCGAAGCCGATTCCGAACTTGCCATCAGCTATGTGGTGGAACCGGAACGGCGCATGTCCGACCTTTCCGTGGAATCAGCAGGTTCCGCGGTGGCCACAGGCCGACGTTCAGCACGCGGCAACTGGCATAGCAGGCCTCGCATCGGCATCATGGGCGGCACGTTCGACCCCATCCACAACGGCCACTTGGTGGCGGCCTCAGAAGTGTCGTGGGTGTACGACCTCGACGAAGTGATCTTCGTGCCGACGGGACGCCCCGTATTCAAACTCGACAAGAACGTCACCAACGCGGAAGACCGGTATCTCATGACGGTCATCGCCACCGCGTCCAATCCGAAATTCACCGTATCACGCGTGGACATCGACCGTCCGGGAGTCACCTATACCATCGACACGTTGCGAGACATCCGTGCGCAACATCCCGACGCGGAACTCTTCTTCATCACCGGAGCTGACGCGGTCGCGGAAATCATGCAATGGAAAGACGCCGACAAAATGTGGGATCTGGCTCACTTCGTGGCCGTGACCCGCCCCGGGTACTCATCGCCGGAAGGGGTGAAACTGCCGGAAGGCAAGGTCGATACGTTGGAAATACCGGCACTGGCGATTTCCTCGACCGATGTGCGGCGACGTGCGGAGCATGGGGAGCCTGTTTGGTACCTCGTACCGGACGGCGTGGTGCAATATATTGGCAAGCACGGACTGTACCGGTAAATTTCAGGTGAACACGCGCGGGTGAGACGGTCTGCGCAGATGGTTAATATGGGTCACGTCCACTTGACGCGAAAACAGACGTTTGGAGACATGGTGAGCGCAATCCTTGAAGGAAAGCCGGATAAAAACCTTATCCTTGTCACAGGCAGAACACATCCGAAACTGGCGGCGGAAGTCGCCGAACAACTTGGCATTGATGTTCTGGAAACCACAGCATACGACTTCGCCAACGGCGAAATGTACGTGCGCTACACCGAATCCGTGCGTGGCGCGGACGTGTTCGTACTGCAAAGCCACGCAGCCCCGATCAACCAATCGATTATGGAACAGCTCATCATGATTGATGCGCTCAAGCGTGCATCCGCGCGTTCCATCACCGCGGTCTGCCCACTGCTTGGCTACTCGCGCCAAGACAAGAAGCATCGCGGCCGCGAGCCCATTTCCTGCCGTCTCATGTTCGACCTGCTGAAGACCGCAGGTGCCGACCGCATCATGAGTGTCGACCTGCATGCGGCGCAGTCCCAAGGCTTCTTCGACGGTCCTGTCGACCACCTTATCGCTATGCCGGTGCTGGTCGACTACATTCGCGACCGTTTCTCCAACCAGCTTGACAATGTTGCCGTCGTCTCTCCGGATGCGGGCCGCATTCGTGTTGCGGAGCAGTGGGCGCAGCGTCTTGGCGGTGGTCCGCTCGCATTCGTCCACAAGACGCGTGACATCACCCGTCCGAACCAAGCGGTCGCCAACCGAGTCGTGGGCGATGTCGAAGGTAAGGACTGCGTGCTCGTCGACGATCTCATCGATACCGCCGGAACCATTGCCGGTGCATGCAGCGTGCTTAAGGATGCCGGTGCCAAGTCGGTGACTGTCGTCGCCACACATGGCGTGCTGTCTGGTCCCGCCGTCGAACGTTTGAAGAACAGCGGAGCCCGCGAAGTCGTGCTTACCGACACCGTGCCGATTCCTGAAGAGAAGCGTTGGGACGGTTTGACCGTGCTGTCGATCGCGCCGCTGCTGGCCAGCGCCATCCGTGCTGTGTTCGAAGACGGCTCTGTGGCTGAGTTGTTCGACACATATCCGGAGCATCACGGACAGGGCTTCTTGTTCGCCTGATGACGCGTTGCGCGGGCATGCTTAGCGTACGTTCCGCATGTTTGTGGGGTAACTCCCATATCAGTGAAGCGAGTACCGTTGTTTAAGGTGCGCATAACACTTTTTGTGCACCTTAAACAACGTTTTTTACTAGTGCGACACGTCGAGACACGCGGTGTTGGCGACATGTGGCATAATAGACACTTGGCGGTAACCGCAAGGTTTTCCGCCATTCCCCCATGGTGTAATGGCAGCACACGGGTCTTTGGAACCCTTTGTCTTGGTTCGAGTCCAGGTGGGGGAGCTTGAAACGGGTCCTCGCGGAGAAGCGGGGGCCCAAATTCATTTGATCCACATCCAATGGCATGACGAACGCGCGCGGTCCGATTGCGCCATGCGGCCTGTCTTCGTCGTCGTCCGGCTTACGCAGGTAACGCGCACCGGCCGGAGCGGAAAGCTCACGACTGGGAATATCAACCCGTGCATGATGCACGGGTTGATATTCCGCGCTAGGTTCGATGAAGTTGTCCGTCACTAAGTATGAGACGGGTACTTTAAAGAAAACAGCGGCTTTTGCCAAATCATTAATAGTCCACGCAATGGTTCTGCTGTACTTTTGGCTAAGCGTAGGCTGACTAATGCCGAGGCCCTTAGCCAGATCCGCCTGTCTGACCATGGATCGTCTTTTCAGCCAAAACATATTGTCTGTGATGATCTGCTGGAGTTCGTCTGAGATATCCATCTCAACGACATTGCTCACATCCTGATCGGTGTTTGTTTCTTTGGTCATATATTAAATTCTGCCACGATTTTATTGCTTTGTCCAATACTATGTTATTATATTGGTATGCACAATAAAAAAGGTTTGAAACCAATCAATGATGTTGCGAGACATCGTATTGACGAGTTGAGAAAGGAGGCGGGAATGACGCAGGATGTTTATGGGCGTGAGGTTTTGCATTGCAGTCAAGGAACTGCATCGCAAAAACTATCAGGGCAATTGGCTTTGAGCGCAGTGGATATTTGGCGTACAGCTCTCGTCTTCAATGTTTCTACTGATTATCTGTATGGCCTTACCGACATACGTACGAGAGATATGGCACCTGTGTAAAAACATTTAGAGTCCGTGGACGAATTGCAGTTCGCATCCGGGCGGCGGATGAAACCATCCAGCATTTCCCAAACCAATAACAGAAAAGAGACAGAACGACAGACCGGCATACGCGCCGTCAACCGCGGTGAGCCCGATAGCCATTCACCACGGCGACCACGGAACGTATGAACCGGCAGCCACCATCATCGAACAACACAGTCGACAACAAACGACCAAGCAGGTCGTCGTCCGAAAGTTCCAAATCCGAAAGACCGAAACGACGGAAGTCATGACCCGGATGAAGCGCATCCAACGCTCCAAGCCAACAGTCATAAGCCACCACGACTCGATTCAATGGAACGGAACCGTCAAGACTGCAATCTTCGAAGGACACGGCCGCAAGAGCGATCTCCAACACGGAGACCTCATGCTCCAACAAGAACTTCGGCATGACGGAATGATCTGGTCCGAGAACATCATCCTCATCCATATCCATTCCAATCTTTCGCCGGGCTTCATACCAACCACTCAACGATGGGTCGATATCGAACAAATAATAATGCCCGCACATGAGTTGCAGCTCACGTACGGGCGGCGAGTCAATCCCATCCAGCATTTCCCATTTTACCAAGGTTCCACGGTCACCAGCCAAGGAACCAATCACAGAAAGAAGAGATCACAATGAGCGATTTCAACGAAACCAGCAATGCAATCAATTCCAACTTTGAGGAAAGGACCAGCTCAATGTCTGATTATTCCACATCCACCACACCGAATGAAACCCGATATCAGAAAAACACGCCGGCAATCACCCCCGAAATCGTGAACGCTGGGAGTGAATTGAAAACTCCGGATGTTGATGATGAGAATAATCCAATCGTTCTCCTATCCGAGAAGCTGCCGGAGACGGAAAAACATCAGCTGTCCGACGATGAATGCGCGTTCACCCGCGAAGAAGCCGAGGCTCTGACCCAGGATCTCCAGCTGAAATACCGTGACACAATCGAGGCCCATTACAACCTGATCGCCGGTGTGCGTAAAGCGCATGATGGTCACATTTGGCTTGCTCTTGGTTATCCGCAAGGCGCAGCGGGCTGGAAGGCCTATTGTAAGGACTACTTCAAGGCTTCCGCAGTCAAATTGACAAGAGAACAGCGCGATAACCTGATCCTGGGCCTTGTTGAGCCAAATGCCGATGGAACCGGAGATATCAGCAACACTGACATCGCCATCCTTCTTGGAGTTGATCGCACAACTGTGGGTCGCGTCAAGACCAAGGCTGGTATCACTCAGACAGGCAGGGTTCGTGGCGCGGATGGCAAGCTCCGCCACGTTGACACCGGCAGCATGTCGAGCGAGGAACGCCGCAAAAAGATCGTGGAGCTCTCCGAGGAAGGTGCCAAGCAGACCGACATCGCCGACATGCTCGACGTGTCCCAATCCACCGTGTCCGACACCTTGCGCAAGGACAAGATGCGTCGCATCAGCGAAGGCCTCGAACCCGCGGTCGTCGACAACACCGAATTCGATCAGGCCTCCGACGACCAGCCGTTGGACCTTGACATGGGCAACGCGGACGCCAAGATCCGCAGTTACATCGACGCGTTCGGCGTCACGGTGACGCAGGCGAACGACGGTATCGAAGGCATCGTGCGCCAGCTTGAGAGCGATTACTGGAAGCCGGGTTCCAGCGTCGTGGACGAGATCATCGGCAACAACGCTTCGATGATTTTCGACATCATCAGCAACACGGGCAAGATGCTCCGTCTGCTGAACATCGACCTCGACAACGTGTTCGATGGCGCGGACGAGGACGATCCCGACAACGATTGGAGCCGTTTCGTCGATGGTTGCGAAGAACTCGGCAAGGTCTGCGAGGAAGTCGTGGGCTGACCTTGCCCCGCACGTGTCGGAGTGGATAGGGGCATGGATCCACTCCGACGCCACGTTTCATTGAATCTTCCCGGGACGCCGCAGTCCCGGGACCGAATACCGGTTTTTGGAGAAGAAAAGACTGAATCATGAAATACACCAAGGACGAAGAGGAAAAGGCCGAAAGGTCCAGCGTCAAAATGTGGCCCGGTATCACCGCCGGCATCATCATCGGCCTGATCGCGTTCGTATTGAGCTTCGACGCGCTGCGTCTCGTGTTCGTCTCATGCGGCATCAACCCCTGGCTGAGCTGGGGCGGCCCCGTGTGCGTGGACGGCACGATCCTCCTGTGCACGTGGGCCACGTGGGGCTTCAAGAAAGGACACATCCGCGGCAGCGCCTACCCATGGGTGGGACTCGTCCTGTTCAGCGGTTTTTCCATCGCGGGCAACGCGTTGCACGCGATGATCAGCACCGGGTTCCGACTGCCGTCATGGGTGCCGCCGGTCATCATGAGCATTCCACCTGTCGCACTCCTGTACGCGACCCACTTGATCGTCATCATCGCCGGGGACCGGCTCGACAAGATCAACACCTTCTCCCCCGCCACTGACGCCACACGAGTGCCGGAAGCCGCACCGCGGGAGACCCGCGTGCCGGTTGAGCCCGTGAAAGCCCAGCCTGTGCAGCCCGCGCCCGTTCCCCTGCCTACGCCGGTCGTCGAAACCAAACCCGAGCCCGAGACCGAGACCGAGCCGATGATTCCCGACCTGTTCGACTTCCAGACGATCGTGCCCAACATGGAGGACGATGCTGACCCAAAAGCCGAAGAGGCTGAAGCGCCCGTCGCCGACGCCTCCACTCCGGCCATCACGACCTCCGACTCCAACGTTCCACAGCCGGTGATGGAATCCCACGTTACCATTCCAACCCTGGTCGAGGCCTTCACGGTCACCCCGGACATTCCAACGGAAACCACGCCGGAACCGGAAGCGGAACCAGTCGAGGACACTACTCCATCGGAGACGCCGGTCACAGCCGTGGACACGGAAGAGGAAAAGGATCCGGCGGACGCTCAGACTGAAACGGAAGCCGGAAACGAACCGGCTACGGACGATGCCGTCAAGACCAAGCCTAAGAAGACACGCCGGAACAAGGCCGGCGCCGATGACGAGGAATGGCTCGCATGGCTCGACGAATTCAAAGCCCAGAACGAGACTCCGACCTCGGCGAAGGCGATGGAGGCTGGATTGGCTGCGAGCAGTAGCACCGCCAAAAGGTATCTCGCACGCATCAGGAAAGAGCATCCGGAAAGGTTCTGAACATGAAACACCACAGCATGAGCGCCGGTGAATTCGAGGACCGGTACGGCGTCACCCCGCAGGAGGTGCAGGACGCTTTGGACGAGAACCGTCGCAGGGTCGCGCGCAAGCTTTCCGAATGGGGATACGGTTGGGCGGTGGACGAGGTCATGTGCGATGTGGCCGTGGAACTGCTCAAGGGCGGTCTGCGCCGGTGGGCGTCCTATGAGAACCGTAAGCCCTTGGGCGCTTTCGTGAACACTCTGCTCGGCAATCGTCTGGGTGAATGGATGCGGACGGAACGCCCCAAATACCGTGGCGGCATGACCCATGCTCCCCAGACCCGCCGCAAGCGGTCCGCCCACACGTCGTCGCAGGGCGAGGCGTTGGACGCGGACGAGGCAAGGAGTCTAATCCGCAGGGAGGATCATGCGGCATCGGAGGGACGCCTGTGCGAGGAGGACGACGTGTTCGGCGATCCGGATTCCAATGTTCTCGCCGCTCCCGCGGGCGACAGGTCCAGCTATCAGGAATGGCTTGCCGGCGGAGACCAGCCACAGGGGCTGACGAGCGACGAATACAAGGACGACATGAAATACCTGGAAAACGAATGCGTGCGACAGGATCGGGATGGTCGGACATTGTGGCGGATGCTGGTACGCCAATGCCTCACCGTGACACGTGGCGCCGACGCATTGCGCGGTGACATCCGTCGTTTTCTGGAGAACTCGCACCGCGGCCGCAACCCACGAATCGAGGATTACCCGTACATCCTTGCCGCCATCAACAAATACAAGACGGGAAACAAGACGGGCAGGAGGACAAGATGATCCTTCATCGGCTGTTACCGGATCCCGGTGACGTGGAGATAAGGCCGGGACGGTTCTGTTTTCTCTCTCCAACGCCGTTCCGGTCCATGCCGGCCGCAACGCGTCGTCTATCGATGATGACGGACACGTGTGGCCGGCACCCCCTCAAGACTTTGGGAAACCTAAACATTTTGGAAGCAAGGAGCCGTAATGAAGACCGTTGAATGGGCTTGGAACTCTGATCCCGATACGCCGGACGAGAAACTCGTGCTGATCGCCATGGCGAGGGACACGTATCGGACCCCATTGGTGGCTTTGGCCATCGTGGGTTCCCGCGTGTTGCGGCATGCTGTGTGCGATATGACTCCGGCCGAGCTTGACGTGGTCCTCGCGAGCCTGGAACGTCAGGGATACATCACGCCGTACGAGGATACGGACGGTCCGGTCGGACGCCGGATCGGCATCCTGAACCGTGAGCACGCGCAGGAAGGCCCGTGGAAGGCATGGCGTCTCAACATCGACGGCAAGGAGACGGAACGATGAGCGTCAGAGCGATCTCATGGGCGTATGGCCAGAATCTTGGTTCCGCATCGCAAAAGGCAGTGCTGCTCCATCTCGCATATCTGGCCCGTGAAGAGGACAACTGCGCGTGGCCGCACGTAACGCGTATCCAGGCAGAGACCGAATTAAGCGAACGTACCGTACACAAGGCATTGAAAGCACTGCAGGACAAGGGACTGATCGCATTGGGAGACCAGAACCTCGCCGCGGTTCACGGCAACGGCGACATCGTGCCAGCGAACCGTCGACCCAAGGTCTGGATCCTGCGATTGGACCATAGCGGAAAGGCTGACAGATCATGACGGTAGTGACCATGGTATGGGTCCAGGAACACGTGCACGAGGTACGCAATGCGACCAAAGCGGTCTTGTCATATCTCGCATTCAAAGCTCGTTACGACGACGGGACGGCCGCATGGCCGGCGATAGGCACCATCGCTGGAGCATGCGGGTTGAGCGAGAAGACCGTGCAACGCAGCATCGACCAGCTTCTCGACCTCGGACTGATCGAACCCGGACAACAGAACTTCAGCGCCATCAACCCGAAAACCGGCGAACCGGTCAGGAGAAACTACCAGACCATCGTATGGAACGTGATCTGCAAGGAATCGAACCTGCCGACCGAACCATGCGAGGACCCGTCCGCATCCAAAGTCAGAGCCGCCATGAAACGCGCGGAAAGAGCGAAAGCCAAAATGTCGCCCCTGAACCAAACGGACCAGAACGACGGTGAAAGCTCGGACAAAATGTCCGGAACGGCGGACAGGAAACAAACAAAAAGAGCGAAAGCCAAAATGTCGCCCCTGAAGAATGGCGGAAACAAGCCGATTCTCACAGATTCTGACAAAATGTCGCCCCTGGAATCACAGGACGGGACGAACGATGTGGTCGAGGACAAAATGTCCGAAAAACTGGACAAAATGTCGCCCAATAATACATTGAAATACAATTACCCCTCTCTCCCTACGGGAGAGCTCCCCGCAAGCGGGAAGCGCCCCACCGGGGAGGACGGGAAAAATGAGACGGGACGATCCTCCGAAGCCGTGACCGTGATGGACCATCTCACGGCCATCCGCTCCAAGCTGTCGCTGACGACCTCAACGCCGACCAAACGTGACCACGCCAAGATCGGGAACCTCGTCAGCCGGGTCGCCAAGGCCCACGACGCCGACCGCGCGGCCGCCGTGGCGCTCATCCTCGCGGTCATCGACTGGCTGCCCGCGAACACGTACTGGCTCCGTCGCATCGACTCCGCCCGCCGACTGGCCGACAACTGGGATCAGATCGCCAACGACTGGACCGTCAGCCAACTCGAAAACCAACGCGAACGCGACACGGAAGCCCGGACCCGCGGCCGCAAGCCCATCTCCAAGCCCACACCCATACCGGACCACCACTCGGAACGCCACGTGCACACGCTCATGTGCGAACACGTCCTGAACGACATGAAGCCACACGAGGCGGAATACGACCACGAGGGAAGCCTGCGATCCGGGCATCCATCCGAATGGCAGCTCGCATGCATGCGCCACGCGGACGAACTCAACCAGCGTGACGGACTCGACAAGGCCGCCTGAGAGGATCTTCCAATGATCGACGCCGAATTCACAGACGGTATCCATCACCGGTTCAATCCCGAAACACGACTCGAATATCCACGTCCAAACCAAAAACGGTAGTCGTAAAACCAGTAGAACGAAAGGAAAACACGATGAACGGGAAACGAGAGAAAACCAACGCGCACGGTGCAGGACGCATCCTGTCCTACGAACCGTTGAAAGTGCACTGCGACGCTTGCGACCAGGATTTCAACTCATGGGAATCGTTCGGCAGACATGTGGACGAGATCGTCGACAAACCCGCCGACACCAGACGCGAGGCCGTCATGGACGTCCTCGCCGACCATCTGGGAGACATCGGCATGGAGGACGGGTGGGACGATCCACAAGTCACGCCCGACGGGTCCATCAAATGCGGATGCCTCGCCGAATTCCCGGACATCACCGCATGGCGCGCGCACCTCGCCCAAGCCATCATCGACAACATTGACGCCAGCAAGGAAGCCTACGAAGCCCTGAACCGCGTGGACGTGGAAGCCACGCGCGAGGCCGGCGAGATGAACGACGAGCCCATGGGGCAGGACTGGCGGATCCGCCACGACCGTCTCCTGGCCGCCTCGCCGATCGTCCTGGACGCGGCGGAAAACCGCGACGGGGATGGCTCTGACATGACATGCGCTCCATCCAATCCGACAGCTGGAACAACAGGAAACATGTCCGAATAATCCGACCGGTTCCTGGCCGATGACGAGGACATATGCTGCCATGATGATTGACTCCGAAGCCAAAACGCTTCAGCCCTCCGTCGTACATGCTTGCATCGCCGACAGCATTGAAAGATTACTTATTCGCCGACTCGGAAGCAGAATATCTGACGGGCCATAATGGCCCGTCAGATATTTCCCGTCGTGAGCTTTCCGCTCCGGCCGGTGCGCGTTACCTGCGCAAGCCGGACGAGAACGAAGACAGGCCTCATGGCGCGGTCGGGCCGCGCGCGTTCGTCATGCCATTGGATGTGGATCAAATGAATTTGGGTCCCCGCTTCTCCGCGAGGACCCGTTTCAGGCTCCCCAACACCTGGACTCGAAAGATCTCATGTTACTTATGTTGCTTCTTTGGTGGATGTCACTGGTTCCCAAGACGAACGAAGTACCAGGAAAGACCATATAACAGAACGCTTCTGCACTCTAGAGAGGCCGGAAGGGAACAGGCGAAGACGTCACAACATATTCCCTTCCGGTTTTTCATTCCCAGGTGCCGTTTCAGATGCATTTTAAGGTTCCCAAAAAACGCCATGCATATAGGTCTGACCGGTTTTGCCGAATCAACCGTCATGCGCTATCTTTTTTGCATCGAGGGGGCTTCGTCTCCCGGAGATGCATATGCTCTTTCAATGGCGACGACGCTCGTGCCCTCATTGCCTTGCAATCCTCCCCGAATCGGGCGTCCCTGCCGACGCTGACGCGTGGAAGGACCTGATATGACGGACCCAGATCTGGAAGTCACAAGGATAAGAAGATTCGGAACGATCGTTGCGCGGAAACGATCCGACGGGTCGATCAGCGCATGGCTTGCACGCTATTCGTCACCCGTGGATGGACGTCGGGTGCAACGATCATTTGAAAGTGTGCGGGATGCTGAGTCATGGCTTGCCGGCGAACATGAGCTGGTCGAAATGCACCGTCGTGGTTTAAAGCAGTGGGTTCATCCGACCGACAGGGATCGTCGGAAAAAAGCGGGATCGATGACGTTCGACGAACTTGCCGACTGGTATGTGGATACTCATCGAAAACCGGATGGCACCGCGCTGCGTGGCGCGGCGAGACGTAATCTGCGGACGGACGTGGGTCATTTAAAGGACGTGTTCGGCGGCATGACGGTCAAGCAAATCACTCCGGACGTGATTTCCAAATGGTACTTCGG
>ERZ1032357.9-NODE-9-length-71465-cov-39.345386_pt1 | contig 71465 bp, 52 predicted proteins | sample MGYA00517100_ERZ1032357 | MGnify/ENA primary metagenome ERZ1032357 (study PRJEB33719, sample SAMN04262589) | wastewater metagenome | biome: periurban shantytown; feature: animal feces; material: feces | host: Canis lupus familiaris | place: Peru: Lima | collected...
GTGTGCGCTCCTCACGTTTCCCAGGCGGCTGGGCGGATACGGATTAGGGCCCGTGTCGCACAATCATCGCGTACTCACCGCGGATGGCCAGCGTTATGTCGATATCGCATTTCCCGAAGTTGGCGTAGGTCTTGAGTACAAAGGTCGCGCATTCCATGCTGTCGAGCAGGCCGGTCGGGACGACCGTCGTCAGAATAAGATTGTTGGGACCGGAATGACGATCATGAACGTATGGTACGAAGATATTGCTCAGGATCACCTGTTCCAGCAACTGATTTCAGATCTCGTGCGCGCGATGGGCATACGGCTCAGGATTCGCAGCGCTTCGTTTGCGGCGCGCCAGAATCTACTCCGCGCAAGGCTTATCCGATCGATTGGGCGGCTGGGGGATGGTTGAGAGCCGGCGAGGCGGAGGACAGTTGCCGTCGGTTTCCACCAAGGCCGAGCCCTCGTCCGTGTAGACCGGGTGCGATCGGGGTCGTTTGTACGCTATCGAGAATGATCAAGGCTGCTCGACGAGTCGCGGCGGACGCGGTGGTAAGCATGGGATCGCTGCGCATCGGCGGTCAACCAGTCTGGTTGACCGATCTGGAGTGCTCGACGTGCGAGGCTCCTCTCATCTTTGAGGCTGAGACCGGGGGTCTTCGCTGCAGGAGGGGACATGGGAAGACTGCAGGCAAGACAAGAAACGGGAGGCCTGCATGATGCAGACCTCCCGTTTTGCAAAGCCTAGAGGAAGAAGGCGCAAGTTCGGTTTAGCCGAAGTAGCGCTGGAGCAGGCCGGCGAAGGCCTTGCCGTGACGGGCCTCGTCGCGAGCCATCTCGTGCACGGTGTCGTGGATGGCGTCCAGGCCGGCGGCCTTGGCGCGCTTGGCCAGATCGAACTTGCCGGCGGTGGCGCCGTTCTCGGCCTCAACGCGCATCTCGAGGTTCTTCTTGGTGGAGTCGGTCACGACCTCGCCCAGGAGCTCGGCGAACTTGGAAGCGTGCTCGGCCTCCTCGTAAGCGGCCTTCTCCCAGTAGAGACCGATCTCCGGGTAGCCCTCGCGGTGGGCAACGCGGGCCATGGCCAGGTACATACCGACCTCAGAGCACTCGCCCTCGAAGTTGGCGCGCAGGTCGGCGATGATGTCCTCGGAGACACCCTCCTCGTGAGCAACGCCCACGATGTGCTCGGCGGCCCAGGTCATCTTGCCCTCCTCGACCTTGGTGAAGCGGTCGCCGGAGACGCCGCACTGGGGGCACTTGAAATCGGCGGGCAGCTCCTCGCCGTCGAACTCCTCAACGTAACCGCAAACGGGGCAAACGAACTTCATGTTTGTTCTCCTTTGAACACAGGCGATTGCGCGGGCGAACCCTTGAGTAGGCTCGCGCTTGGACAACTGCATTATGTCACACTCCCGGACTCATATGAGCCTAAAACGAAAACATATTAGGATTCATTCTCAAATAGTTCACAAATGAACGAACGTGCAGTTCAAGGCCTTGCGACGATGGCTATGGAATGGCGATCGGCGTGTTGACGGGGCAGATGGGGCGTCCAGGCAGCTCGTACGGGCAGGTCAAGCGCTGATTGGACCCCTGCTTTTGTCTTGGCGCTCAGGGAGGGGTGGCGGCGGGTGGTTCTGCAGCGGCAACGTGGCGCGCGAAAAAGCACTCAATCCCTCAGAAAGGGGGTCACAAAAAATGTGTTTCCGAGAAACTGGTCAAAATACCCTGATTGTGCGCTGAAAGCGGAATCAAAACACTCGTGCATATTTTCTCGCGCAGAGCAATCCTGGGGTTTTGTCGGTGGCGGCTGGAAGCAATGGGTGCCACGACGCGCGGTTGGCGGAATCGGTTTGGCCAATCCTGGGCAAACGCGACTGCGCCACTGATTGCTCGGCGCACAATCGGGGTATTTTGACCACACTGAGCAAAACGTATCGGGCCGAGGGGGCGACGGTCATGTGCGTATGCATTTTTGGAGAGTCAGCGCTCGAATTTATGCGATCGAGTGGGCGATTAGCGCCGGAGTTTTTGGATAGGCCGCGCACGCAAAAGTTGGATGGCTGCGGCATATCGCCAAAAGCGATGTTTACGGACGACATGGAGCGTTTGGGTGTGAAAACGCGCCCCGTGCATATCCTGGTGTCCAAAGAGTCGGGCGCCCGTAGCCGCGACGACATCGTGTGCCACCGCAGCGCGGCGGAGTTGCCACCTCGTTCGCTTATTTACGTGAATAGGGATGTTTTAGTGACGAGCCCGGCTCTGACATTTCTGCATCTTGCAACAGTGGACCTGCACAAGAAGCGGCAGCGCACCGTCGAGGAGCTGGCGATGATCGGCCTCGAGCTGTGCGGAACCTACCTCCTTGATGACTCATGGGATGGTCTTACCAACACGGCGAAGCCTCTGACTTCCGTCGAGCAGATCACCCGCGTGTTGGATGCGATGCCCGGAGCGCAGGGGGTCGTCCGGGCCCGTGAGGCGCTTGTGCTGGTCGGCGACGGCTCCAACTCGCCCATGGAATCCGTTCTTTGCGCATTGCTTACCTGGCCGCGGCGACTCGGTGGTTATGCCCTCGGGCCTGTCTCGCTCAACCATCGCGTCTCAACTGCCGACGGGGACCGCTATGTGGACGTTGCATTCCCCGGTCATAAGGTCGGTCTCGAGTACAAGGGCCGCAAGTTCCATGCAATCGAGCAGGCCGGCCGCGATGACCGCAGACAGAATAAGCTGGTCGGCTCAGGTTGGACCATATTGAACGTGTGGTACGAGGACATTGTCCAAGAGCATCTGTACAACCAACTCGTCGCGGACGTTGCACGTGCGATGGGCATTCGGCTGAGAATCCGCAGTGGCAGTTTCGATGCTCGTCGCAATGTACTGCGCATGCAGCTCATCCCCGCATTCAAACGGTACGCTGCGGCGTTGGTACGGTAGCTGGCCAAAATACAAGAACGCCGCCAATCGCGAGCTCGCGAAGGGCGGCGCGGGGTGAGGCCCGTGCGTGGGCATGGGGCCTGTCTCCGGCGGGTCATCGGGGCGAAAGGGCGCCGCAAGACGAGGCCCGAGCCCGGTTACAGGATTTGCACCTGGCAGCTCGCCATGGTGGCAATCGCGGCGTCGTGCGCGGCGGGGGTCACGCCGGCACAGAGGGCGGGGTTCACGCTGAGCGGCACCTCCGGCAGGTGCGCCTTGATGGTGAGGGCGTTGCTGACCACGCAGATGTCGGTGCACAGGCCGCAAAGCTCGATGGAGTCGATGGGCTCGGCGTCGTTTTGCGCCACGAGCCAGCGCGCGAGGTCGAGCGAGCCGAACGAGGGCTTGTCGAAGACCGGGGCATCGAGCAACCTTTGGAGCTCATCGAGCACGGGTGCGAGCTCCCAGCCCTGAGTGCCCTTGATGCAGTGGGGAACGGGCAGGTTGCGTCCCTCCTGCGTGGCGGCGTAGTTGGGGCCATGCGTATCGCGGGTGAAGACGACGCAGCCCTCGAATGCGCGGGCGCGCTCAACGACGGCCTCGACGATTGCCTGCGCCTCGGGGGTGCCGAGCGCCCCGTCGATGAAGTCGTTTTGCATGTCGACGACGATGAGGTAGGAGTTGGACATGGCGAGGGCTCCTTTATTAGAGTTGAACTGGGGCACATCTGAAATGCCGGCTGCCTGCCATTATATGCGGCGCTTTGGTATCCTGGCCATGACCTGCTGTATTTTGAAATGGTGTGAGCATGGCTAACGTTGAAGAACGCGTGAATGCAACTGCTGAGGATGGCTCGATCCGACTCGATCTGGTTGGAGCTTCGGCAGGGGCGAGTGTTGAGTTCGATAGCCGTCCTCACTTCATTTCGAATTCGAAGACAACGGGTGACAACCTTCTGTCGGTGTTGCGTCGTCAGTTCGCGGATCTGGGAGAGAACGATACATTCGACTTCTGCGTCGCATTCGTTTCCGAGGGCGGCCTGACGTGTCTGGTGCAGATGCTTTCGGAGCTGAAGGCTCGGGGCATCAAAGGGCGACTGCTCACCTCGACGTACCTTAACTTCAACAGCCCCGATGTGTATCGAAAGCTCTTGACGTACGACAACATCGAGACGCGCGTTTACCAGCAGAATCTGCATGCCAAGGGCTATATGTTCAACAGGTCTGGCTTGAACACCGTGATCGTGGGCAGCTCAAACCTGACGGATCGAGCACTGACCTGCAATCAGGAATGGAATGTCCTCTTCCGTTCTTATGGTGCGGATGGTGCGGTCGGAGATTTGAAGCGCGAGTTCGAGCTGCTTTGGAATTGCTCGGAGACGGCGCCCCTTACCGAAACGTGGATCAGCCATTATCGTGAGTACATTTCGACCACAACAGCACCCCGACCTAAGGGCAAGGCCGCCTTTTCGGACGGCAGCACCATTGCTGTTCTCGGAGAAAACGAGGCTTCGAGTAAAAAGATCAAGCCGAATAAAATGCAGGAGAAGGCGCTTGAGGCCCTTGCGGCCCTGCATGAGCGACGTGATCCTCGCGCTCTTCTCGTTTCGGCAACGGGTACCGGAAAGACGTACCTCTCGGCCTTCGATGTGAAGGGGGCTGCACCGACTCGTGTCCTGTTCCTGACACACAGGAAGCGCATCCTCACGGCATCAATGGCGAGCTACAAAAAGTTGTTGGGGGATAACTACACGTACGGCTTGTATAGGGCCGGTGGCGATGGAACCGAGTTTACCTGCACCTTTGCGATGTGCTCGACCATCTGCGGTTATCTCGACAAAATCGATGCCGAACTGTTCGACTACATCGTCATTGATGAGGCCCATCGCGTAGGGGTGAAGGGCTACCAGCGCATTCTCGAGCACTTTAAACCAAAGTTTTGCTTGGGTATGACGGCGACTCCCAATCGAACCGATGGCTATGACGTGTTTGCCCTGTTCAATCATGTGATTGCCTATCAGAGCACCCTGCAAGACGCTTTGCGCGAGGACATGCTCGCCCCGTTTCACTACTTTGGCATCGCAGACCTTGCCATCGACGAGGAGGAGCAGAGCGACTTCACGCTGTTTTCCAAGCTCACGAGCGAAGCTCGCGTGAACCACATCATCGATAAGATCGAGGAGTACTCGGTCAAGAAAGATGGCAGGAAGGGCCTGGTGTTCTGCAACAGGCTGGAGGAAGCGCGTGAGCTGGCGAGGAAGTTCACCGACCGCGGATACAAGTCGGCTGCGATTGACGGCAGCGATAGCGATGCGGAACGAGATGAGGTGATCCGCAAGCTTGAAAGCGGCGAGCTTGAGTACATCTTCTCGGTGAACATCCTGAACGAAGGCGTCGACATCCCTGCGGTCAACCAGATCATCATGTTGCGCCGGACGGAGTCTTCCATCGTGTTCGTGCAGCAGCTTGGTCGTGGCTTGCGTAAGGCCGATAACAAGGAAAGCACGCTGGTCTTCGACTTTATCGGTAACTACCAGCAGAACTTCTTGATTCCCGTGGCCTTGTCGGGCGATAAGACCTACAACAAGGATCGTTTGCGCGCGATTGTAAAAGAGGGGAGCACGGTCATTCCGGGCGCCTCTACCGTGAGCTTCGATCGCGTGTCGGAGGGACGAATTTATCAGGCAATCGACCAAGGCGTTTTTACAGCCGCTCGCTTCCTAAAGGACGAGTACCTTGGGTTGCGCCAAATGCTCGGCGCGATTCCCTCGTTGCTCGATTTCGATCGCAACGGCTCGATCGACCCATTGCTCATCTTTAATAAATATGACTCTTATCACGGCTTTCTGTCTCGATATGAAAAGGCGTACGACGTCACATTTAGCGAGACACAGGAGAACATTCTCAAATTCGTTTCAAAGAAACTCGCGAACGGTAAGCGCGCCGATGAACTGTATCTGTTGTGTGCGCTTCTTGCACAGGATGGGGCTTTTGCTGTTGTCGATGGCGGTAAGCAGCCGAGCACGGAGAGCTCTGCTGGCATGAGAGCGGCAGCTCTGAAGTCCGCAACGAATGTGCTTAACGGTGGCTTTTCTTCGCCGAATTGGTTCGCATCTCTCATCGAGGAGGGGGCCGATGGTGTCCTTCGTTGGACGGATGCGGCCCGTGAGAGTCTGCTGGATCCAGAGTTCAGGCGACAGTTGAATGAGGTCGTCGAATTCGGTATCCATCGCCATGAGGAGCTTTACGCGCAGACATATCGGGACACGAGCTTTGTGTTGAACGCGAAGTATACCTATGAGGAAGTGTGTCGCCTGCTCGGATGGGATCGAAGCGAAACGCCGCAAAACATCGGCGGTTACATGTACAACGAGAAGACGAATACGTTCCCGGTGTTCATCAACTACGATAAAGCGCCCGACATCAGCGATACCATTAAATATGAGGACCGTTTTATCTCGGATAGTGAGCTTATCGGCATTTCGAAGAAGAGGCGAACGCTCGCATCGAAGGATATTCAGCGGCTCATGGCATGGCCGGGCAACGGCATGAAGATCTACCTGTTCGTTCGCAAGAACACGAACGACAAGGGGAGTAAGGAGTTTTATTTCCTCGGTCAGATGCACCCGACGGGGCATTTCGTGCAGACGATGACGATCGCGAACGAGAATGCCGTCGAAATCGGCTATCAGCTGGAAACGCCCGTCAGGCGAGATATCTATGAGTACATCACGAGTGTGTTCGTGGAAGGCGACGAGGTATAAGGCCGAGGGGCCTATGCCAGACCCGCCTCGATTGCCTCAACGACCTTGATGTCGGCCGGAAGCCAATCGACCGACCAAAGGTTGTCGAGGGGCAGCCACTTCATGTCCTCGTGCTCGGTATCGACGATGGTGCCGGCAGCAATGGAGCAGACGAAGCAATCCATCGAAAGGTGGAAGGTATCGTAGTCGTGCTCGGCGGTGTAGAGGTGACGAGAGATCTCGATATCGACGCTCAGCTCTTCTTTGATCTCGCGGATGCAGGCCTGTTCGGCAGTCTCATTCGGTTCGAGTTTGCCGCCGGGGAACTCCCAACCGCCCTTGAACTCGCCATATCCGCGCTGACAGGCGAGGATCTTATTGCCGTCGAGGATGATTGCCGCTGCTACATGGATGGTCTTCACGATGATGCTCCAAAGTATGGTATGTGTTTGCACCGATTATAGGAGCTATTGAGTCCGCTCGCGGGATTGTCACGACCCGTTTCCGACTTTGTGCGATCATGTGGCAAAGGAGGATTTACGTGCAAATCACTGCTGAGACTAAAAAAGTATCCGAGCTGCTGCCGATCGCCGTTGGTTCGGTGGCATATGTCATCCCAAGCTACCAACGCCCGTTTTCGTGGAAATCGGAGCAAATCGAGCAGCTCTTCAACGATATCAAAGACGAGGAGCCGGGTTATTACGCCGGCAACATCCTCGTTACAGGCGAAGGGTCCCTGCTGAGCGTCATTGATGGGCAGCAGAGATTGACAACGATCTCTCTGTTCCTGCTCGCAATTGGCATGAAGCTGAAGAGCGAGTACCCCGTTGATGAGATGGCTTTTCGTTTGCGTTACGATATCGAGCGCCAATTGTACTTCGATTCGCAGGGAAACTACGAAGAGCCTAGAATCAAGCTATTGGCGGGAGACCGCGAACTGTACGAGAACCTGTTGGGCATGCTTAAGGGCCGAGAGCCCGGCCGCTATGGCAATCGCGTGTTCTTCAAGCGTTACAAGTATATTGTCGAGCTTGTCGACTCGTCTTTCACTACGTTTCAGGAGATTAACTCCTTCTATCAGAAGCTCATGCAGCTTGAGCTTCTAAAGGTGAGCGTTCCCGAGCTCGGCGATGCGTTCAATGTCTTCTCTTCGCTAAATTCCAAGGGCCTTCCACTGACGCTCATAGACCTGCTGAAAGGTGAGTTCATAAATGTCGCGTCGAAGTCGGGGGAGTCGACTGAGCTTACGCTGGAGAAGTGGAATGAGCTTTCTACCGTTCTGTCCGGTGGAGATGAAGATGCGAGCAATCGGATTGTGACTCAATTTCTGCTAAATAACTACGACGCGTTTGAGGATAAAGGGTTTTCCTCGATCACGAAGACCAAGGCTCTCTCACGGTATCAGCGGCTTTTGCCCCGGAAGTATGAGGCGGGAGAGAACTACCTGTCGACTTTGTTGGAGAGGGCGAAGGTATTTGCGGAGATTGCGCAGCTGGGTGGATCTGATCAACAATCTGGTGGGTTCGATTCGAAATTTGCCGCTCTTGTTCGCTTGGAGTCCACACAATCTTTTCCGTTGCTCATGTATGTGATGTGCGCTCGGGAGCGGCTGCGTCTTTCGGACGGGGACGTATTTGACATTCTGGATTTCCTGATCTCCTTCTACGTGAGGAGGAATATCGTCCTGACTCCAAAGTCGTCGAATATCCGAGCAAGGATGCTATCTGTAATCAGGGAGCTTGATGCTGGGGAGTCCCTTGGACCTGATGCTGTCAACGTGATAACCACTGCGCTTGCGGAGATTAGTGCTTCCGATGATCAGTTCAGGGCTGCGCTGGACCAGCCGATCTATGACAAGAATAAGAAAACGGCTCGGTATGTGCTGATCGATATTGAGCGCAGGGTCGGAGGCGCCCCGCTGTTTGATAAGGGAAGGCCGGATTCACTTGATAGCTACGAGCCAGTGAAAGGTGGCAGAACTGGTCGTCCGATATGGACGATCGAGCATATTTTGCCCGAGGGGGATTTGCCCGATTGGTGGATCGATGAGCTAGGGGAGGGGGACGCCGCCCGCTCCCGAGATGTGCAGGAGAGATGCACTCACTTATTTGGCAACCTGACGCTCACCCCTTATAACTCGGAGCTTGCGCAGAAGCCATTTTTTAGCGAGACGGATCCCGATTATGGATCGAAGAGGGATTATAGGGATCGCAGAACCGGTGCTTATGTTGGCTTGAGATCGGGATTGTTCCTCAATTCAAGTATTGCCAATGAAGGGGCGGGTGAGATGCTCGAGACGAAGGAGAGATGGATGGAGGAGGACATCGCCCGAAGGAATGCGTGGTTTTCCGATTTGATCCTTAGTCTGTATCGTCTTTCTTAAGACGCTGAGATACCGAAGTTTTGTCCGCACGGGGTCGTACCTTTAAGCCATGAGAAACAGCCGCGCTCGCAGGGCGCGGCGCAGGGCTTGAAGGGGGTCCATCATGTACGAGCCATCTCGCAATTTGTTCTCGTTCCATATCGCCGGGTTCCAGCACCATGACGGTGCGCTGGTCTTGGGCGAGCTCAAGGCCGGCGACACGCTGGAGCTCGTGCCCGAGCGCGACAACCCCTACGATGCGGAGGCCATTGCGGTCAAATTCCATGGCACCATGCTTGGTTACGTTCCCGCGGACTCGGTGGGTCCGCTTTCGACCCTGTTCTTTTACGGGCACGGCGCTGCCTTCGAGTGCCGCGTGCTTCAGGTCGCCCCTGAACGCAGTCCCTGGCATCAGGTTCGTGCCGCCGTGTTCGTGCGCGACGCACGATAGAATGGCGGCATGAGTCCATTCGAGCCCTTTGGAGGAGTGCGTGACGCTGGCAATGCGCATCGAGCCGGTCTACCGCGATCGCGGGCGATATCGCGACTTGCTGCTGCTCGCCGACGAGCAGTGGGACATGGTCGAGCTTTACCTCCACCGAGGCGAGATGTTCGCGGCGCATGCGGAGGATGAGACCCGCACCAAGGCGGGCTCCGCGCTCGTGCCCGATCGCGCGCTCGGGTGCATGATCGTGACTGACGAGGGCATCGATGAGCGGGGACTCCGCATCGCCGAGGTCAAGAGCCTCGCCGTCGATCCGGCGCATCAACGCAGCGGCGTTGGCCGGGCTCTCCTGGGGTTCGCCGCTCAGCATGCGACCCGCGAGTACGACATATTGCGGGTCGGTACGGGCGACAGTCCTCTGACCGTTCCCTTTTACGAGGGGTGCGGCTTCACGCGTTCGCATGTGTTGCCGAACTTCTTCATCGAGAATTACGATCACCCCATTGTTGAGGCTGGAGTTCAGCTGAAGGACATGGTCATACTCGAAAGGCGACTGTAGCTGCGGAAGTTGCGTTCGACGTCCTGGGTCGTCGCAGGTATCGCAATCCGTTCTCCCGGTCTCGAACGACCTGCGCGGCCTTTTGTCCGCACGGGCGGGTATAGTCTGACGGTAAGGAATATGCAGCGGCGTGCGTAGGGCGCGCCCGGGCGTTGTGGCGGAGCGAGGAGCGCATATGAACCAGATCACGTGCCCCAAGTGCGGGACGGTCATCAATCTCGATGAGAGCGATTACGAGGGTATCGTTCGCCAGGTGCGTGACGATCAGTTCGCCCATGAGGTGGAGGAGCGCGCCGCCTCGCTGCGCCGCGAGCACGAGCAAGCCCTCGAACTTGCCCGTTCTCAGGCCAAGGCCGAGCTCGACCGCGTGGTGGCCGCCCAAAAGGCGCAGCTCCAGGAGGCACTCGCCCGCAGCTCAGCCGAGCTGCAGGAGGTCAAGGCTCGCAGTGCGTCAGAGTTGCAGGAGACCCGTGCCGCCGGCGCCGCGGCCTTGCAGCAGGCCCAGTCTGCCGGGGCCGCTCAGCTCGCAAAGGAGCAGAGCGAGCGTACGGCCGAGCTCATGCGCGTTCGCGCCGAGGCGGATGCCCGCATCGCCGAGCTCTCCGCCAAGCTCGAGTCCGCCGTTGAGGAGCGCGAGTCTGCGGTGAAGGTCGCCGCCCAGCGCGAGCGCATGGTCGCCCAGCAGGACGCTGCCGATCAAAAGGATGAGCTCCGCGAACAGCTGGCCGCGCGCGATGCGCAGATCGCCTCGCTCAAGGCCCAGTTGGACGCTGGTGCCACCCAGCGCGACCTTGCGGTGACGCGGGCGGTCGCCGAGGTGCGCACCACCTTTGAGGAGGAGCGCGCCAAGCTCGCCCGCGACCTGGACGCCGCCCGCTTCGAGCTCTCCCATGAGCAGGAGGTCCGCGCGGCCGAGAAGCGCCAGATCGAGACGGCTCACGCGCTCGAGCTCGAGCAGGCGCACAAGAGCGCTCAGGACCTCATCCGCTACAAGGACGAGGAGATCGAGCGTCTGCGCGATATGAAGGCGCGCCTTTCCACCAAGATGGTGGGCGAGACCCTCGAGCAGCACTGCGAGACCCAGTTCAATCAGCTGCGCGCCACGGCATTCCCGCACGCCTACTTTGAGAAGGACAACGATGCGTCCGACGGTACCAAGGGCGACTTCATCTTCCGCGAGTGCGACGAGGCGGGCAACGAGATCGTCTCCATTATGTTCGAGATGAAAAACGAGAACGACACCACGGCGACCAAGCACAAGAACGAGGACTTCTTCAAGAAACTCGATTCCGACCGCACCAAGAAGGGCTGCGAGTACGCCATTCTCGTCACGCTGCTCGAGCCGGAGAGCGAGTTGTATAACACGGGCATCGTGGACGTGAGCTATCGCTACGAGAAGATGTACGTGATCCGCCCGCAGTTCTTCATTCCCATGATCACGCTGCTGCGCAACGCCGCCATGAACGCGCTTGCCTACAAGCAGGAGCTCGAGCTCGTGCGCCAGCAAAACATCGATGTCACGGAGTTTGAGGAAAAGCTGCTGGGATTCCAGGAGGGCTTCAACCGCAACTACGACCTGGCAAGCCGCAAGTTCCAGACGGCTATCGACGAGATCGACGCCACCATCAAGCACCTGCAGAAGGTCAAGGACAATCTGATCTCGAGCGAGAACAACCTGCGTCTGGCGAACGACAAAGCCCAGGGGCTCAGCATCCGCAAGCTTACCTGGGGTAACAAAACCATGAAGGCGAAGTTCGACGAGGCCCGCGAGGGGGCGGAGCGCGCTGCCCGCGAGGGCGTCGCCGTCGAGGAGGCGCCGGGCGTCGATCCCGATTTTACGGATAGTTACGAGGTGTAGCGGACGATGGTGAAGAGCGAGGCGCGCCTGACGGCCGATGCGCTGAAGCGCAAGCGCGAGCGCGAGCAGGAAATCGTAAGCCAGATGATCGCCTTGTATTGCAAGGGCAATCATTCCGCGCATCGTTCGGCGCCGCTGCGAGAGCGGGGCGGCGAGATGCAGCAGATGCGGGAGGGGGCGGCCCTTCGGGAGCGGGATTCCGGGGAGCGGCGGGACCTCTGTCCCGAATGCGCCGAGCTCGAGGCGTATGCCCACGCGCGCAGCGAGCACTGCCCGTTCATGGAGGAAAAGACGTTCTGTTCGAATTGCACGGCGCACTGCTACCGACCCGAGATGCTCGAGCGCATCCGCACGGTGATGCGGTACGCGGGTCCGCGCATGCTCTTCCATCATCCCGTGATGGCGATACGCCATATGATTGAGTCGCAGCGCGAGCGACGGCGCATCCGCTCATCGCGATAGAAGAAACAATCTGATCTCGAGCGAGAGCAACCTGCGTCTGGCGAACGACAAGGCCCAGGGGCCCAGCATCCGCAAGCTCACGCGGAACAACCCCACCATGAAGGCCGCGTTTGCCGAGGCCCGAGAGGAGCGTGCTCTCCCGGACGTCTACGTGTCCCGCTTGGGCGTGAGCGCGAAGGTCATCACGAGGAGCAGCGCCGTGAAGGCCATGACGAACGGCCAGCGCGTTGGATCGGAGATGCTCGACAGGCCGATGGTGAGTGAGCTCGCGAGCGCGATGGCGGGTGCTGTGGCGCGGCGTACGCGTATGAGCGCGGGGGCGTCCTCGCACAGCGCCCCGCGGAGCGCCTCGGCGTAATACAGCGGCAGGATCAGCATGGTCATTGCCACCACGACCTCGGAGATGTCACCGTTGGGAAGCAGTCCCAGGGCGCTCACCACGGTATGCACGCCAACCCAGAACAACGTGGTGGCCAATGCGATCATGGCGCTCGCCACCGGGAAGCGCAGCGCCGCGTTCATGCGGCTCACGGTGCGCTCGCAAGGCATCATGTGGTGGAGCGCCAGGGACTGGGGCATGCGCAGGGTGGCGAGCACCATGCCGTTGGCACCTCCGAGCACGGCGATGAGCGCGATGACGTTGGGCAGCGCGCCGGCCTGCTCGCCGAAGAGCTTGACGAACATGAGCGAGAGGCTCGCATCGCCCGCCTCGATGACGGTCTGCGGCCCGAGGAAGCACGAGATGCCCACGAAGTATCCCAGGTAAAGCGCGAGAATGATGATGGGGGCGGCGATGAGCGCGCGGGGCAGGTTGCGGTGTGCATCCTTAAGTTCCGGCGCGATGCTCACTGCGGAGCTCCAGCCGTCGAAGGCGAAGGCGACGGGCGCCGCCGCGGCGATCCATGCGGTGCCGGCTGCCGGCGCGGCGGCGATGTCGGAGCTCAGCCGGGCGACCGGGTCGTTCACCATGAGGCCGATGACGCCCACGAGCACCAGCGGCAGGGCCTTGGTCAGCGTGGTGAGGTTTTGGAAGTAGCCGCTCAAGGTGGGCCACAGGATGTTCCACGCGGTGCAGGCCAGCAGGAACACCAGGCCGATGCCCATCTGCCAGGCAAACGTCCCAGGCAGGTTGAAGGTCATGCACGCGTACACGCCCACGACCCAGCTGAGCACCGAGCAGACGACGGGCATGTACAGGAAGGTGAAGTTCCAGCCGATGAACGCGGCTCGGCGCGGGCCCAGGAATTCCTCCGCGTAGGCGATCAGGCCTCCATGTCCGGTGGTGCGCGCGGCAAAGCGGGCCAGGGTGAGGCCACCGAAGATGATGGTCGTGGCGGCGAGCAGCATCATGGCGACGCCGAGCGCGACGTTGCCGCCGGTGGCGATGAGGATGTTGTCGGACTTGAAGAAGATACCCGATCCGATGCAGATACCCACGATCAGGCAGATGGCGGTGAACAGCGAGTAGCGCTTCACCGGGGTCACATCGGCGTTGACGGCGATGCCCGCGTTGGCGGAGGAGCCTTCGGCGACGCCCGCGGCGTCCGTGCCAGCAGGGGAGCCTTCGTCGGCGGCGATGCCCTTACGGGCGGCGGAAGGGGCGGGTTCAGAAGAGGGGGTCATGGTTTCCTACCCAAGGCGTCGCATGCGGACGCTCATGTCGATGGGCTTGGCGGTGAAGGGCGCGGTGGTGGCGAGTCCGTTCACGCCGGTGGCCGCGTACTCCCCGGCGTTGCCCGGATTGACGCCGCCGGCGGCGATGATGGTGAGGCGCGGATCGAGAGCGCGCAGGTTGCCCACCAGTTCGGCGAGCTCGTCGATGGCAACCTTGTCGAGCTGGACGCCGTCGACGCCGGCCCAGGCAACAGCCCCGCGCGAGGCGGCGCAGGCGCGCGTGCAGGCGGCGTTGTGCCATGCGAGGGCGAGAGCCTGCTCGGCGTTCACCTCGACGAACAGCTTCTTCTCGATGCAGCGAGAGCGGATCTGGGGCAGTTGCTCTATGAACGCGTCGATTCCCCCCATGAACGTGAGGTGATGGTCGAACACGAGGACGGTCTCGGACAGGCCCAGGCGGTGGGGGAACGCGCCGCCGGCGATGGTGGCCTCTACGAGGAGGTCCTTCACGCCCGGCATGCTCTTGCGCGTGGTGAGGATCTCGCAGGACGGGTTGGCGGCATGCGCGGCATCGACCATCATGCGGGTCTTGGTGGCCACGGCGGAGAGGTGGTCGAACACGTTGAGGCAGACCTTCCAGGCCTGATGGAGCTGGGCGGCGGTTCCGCGAAGCGTCATGAAGGCCTGGCCCGCCTCGAGCTCCGTGCCGTCGGGCAGGATGCATGCGACGGTGCACCCGAGCTTGGAGGTGATGCGGGAGGCCACCTCGCTTCCGGCGAGTACGCAGGCCTCGCGGGTGAAGTACTTCATTTCCCCCGGTTGGGCGTCGACGCCCAGAATATGGCTGGTCAGGTCGATATAAGGCACGTCCTCGGCGATAAGCTCGTCGATGCGCGCGTCGGATAGGGTGACCATCGGTCCTCCATGGTTGCAGGGTTCTTGCTCTCATGCATTATAGCGGGGGCGTTTCGGCGCCGTTGCAGGCTGTTTGCCCCGATGTTGCCTTGAGGTAAATCGGCCGCGCCCGCGACCCCGCGTGCCGAACATGGGCGTACCATCTCCCGTGTCGCCTCGCAACGGAGCAGGCGGCAGCGCGGTCGGCACACGGTTGCCTTGACCGACGCACCTGGTTCAACGGCGAACCGAGCAAGTGGGGGCGCATATGTGCGCACCCCGGCGGGTCGCTGACGTCGACGGAGGCTCGCCGGACGTAAACACGACCAGGGAAGTGATCGATATGTCCGACACAGTGTGTACGACCGCCGCGAGAACGCCGGCGTCCGGGACGTCCGAGGAAAGCGCCGCGTACTTCGAGAAACGCTCGCTCAAGCAGGGTTCTGTAAACTGGGTGCTGCTCATGGGCCTTGGCGTCGCCTATGTGATCTCCGGCGACTTTTCCGGGTGGAATTACGGAATTGCCCAAGGCGGCTGGCTGGGAATGGTTATCGCGTTTCTCGTGATGGGCGCGATGTACCTCTTCATGGTGCTGGGCCTCGCCGAGATGTCCTCCGCCATGCCCGTCGCCGGTGCGGGCTACGGCTTCGCTCGCCGTGCGCTCGGCAAAACCGGTGGCGCGCTCACGGGCTTTGCCATCCTGGTAGAGTATGCGATCTGTCCGGCGGCTATCTCGACATTCATCGCCGATTATGTGCATGCGCTCGGTCTGTTTTCCGAAGTCCCCTCTGCGCTCATCATTGCCGTGTTCTTTGCGGTGTTCGTGGGCATCCACATCCTGGGCGTCGGCGAGGCGCTCAAGGTGATCTTCGTCATCACGTTCATCGCCGTCGTGGCGCTCGGTGTCTATGTCGCGGGCATAGCACCCCATTTCTCTGCTGTGAACCTGTTCGACATCGCCCCAGAGGGCGCGGGCTCGAGCGTCGCCCTGCCGCACGGCATTGTGGGCGTGCTCTCGGCGTTGCCGTTCGGTATGTGGCTCTTCTTGGCCGTCGAGGGCGTGCCGCTGGCCGCTGAGGAGTCGAGCGACCCCAAGCGCGACATGCCCCGCGGCATCATCGGCGCCATGCTTCTGCTATTGCTCACCGGCTCGTTGGTGCTCGTGCTCACCGCGGGCGGTGCCGGTGCGGCGTTCACGGGCTCCGCCGCAGCACCGCTGGTGGACGCGCTGAATGCGGTGGGGGAACCCATGCTCGCCACCTTTGTGAACTACGCCGGTCTGGCTGGACTCGTCGCTTCGTTCTTCTCCACCATCTACAGCGGCTCGCGGCAGGCTTTCGCGCTGTCCCGCGCCGGTTACCTGCCCAAGTTCCTCTCCGTCACCGGGTCGCGTAAGACGCCCCATGCCTCCCTGCTCATGCTCGGCATCCTCGGGTATGCGCTCGCTGTGGGCGTGGGCAACGGCAGTATCTTGCTGAACATGGCGGTCTTCTCCGCCTGCGTGTCCTACGCCATGATGAACCTCTCCCACATTCTGCTCCGCAAGAACGAGCCGGAGATGGAGCGCGGTTTCAGCGCCCCGGGTGGCAGTACGACCACTGTGATCTCGCTCGTGCTCTCGTTGGTGGCCATGTGTTCGACGTTCGTCGTTGACGTCCTCGCCGCTGTGTGCACCCTCGGCGTCCTCGTGGTGCTCATGACCTATTTCGCCCTCTATTCGCGCCATCACCTCGTGGGCAACGCTCCCGAGGAGGAGTTCGCCGCCCTTCAGGTGGCCGAGGCCGACCTCGCGTAAGGGCCTGTGCCCGCAACATGGAAAGGATTGCATCATGATCGCGAACAACATGGGCGGTGCCGTCGGGCAGGGTCCCGCCGCGGCGGGCGCGCGCCCGGTGCATGAGAACGTTGGCATCCTCGAGTCGAACAGCTTCGATATGGGGCGCATCGACGAGCTTGCTCCCGACCTGCGGAGCCTGGTGAGCCGCCGTGCCGCCTTGGGTCCCTGCTACCGCCTGTTCTATCAAAAGCCCCTGCACCTGGTGTGCGGTCGCGGCTGCCGCCTCTTTGACGCGGACGGCACCGAGTACCTCGACATGTACAACAACATCCCCTCGATCGGGCACAGCAACCCGTGCGTGACCAAGGCGGTGACCGAGCAGCTGCAGCTCATCAACACGCATACGCGCTACGTGCACGAGAACATCCTGGACTATGCGGATGAGCTGCTCGGGCTGCTCCCGCGCGAGATCGACCAGATCATGTTCATGTGCTCCGGGTCCGAGGCCAATGACCTCGCCGTGCGTTGTGCCCAGCTGTATTCGGGGGGCGAGGGCATCATCGTCACTGCCGAGGCCTATCACGGCAACACGGCGCTCATCTCGGGACTCTCGCCGTCAATCGGCAAGGACGTGCCCATGGGCCGCACCATGCGCATGATTCCCACGCCCGACACGTACCGGCTGGGCACCGATCACCTGGGCGCATGGATGTGCGCCCGCATCCGGGAGCAGATCGACGACATGCGTCGTCATGGCATCGAGTTCGCCGGCGTCCTGTTCGACAGCATTTTCTCCTCCGACGGTGTCATCCCGGGCGACCCCGGGTTTTTGAAGCCCGTCATCGACCTAGTGCACCGGGAGGGCGGCGTCTATATCGCCGACGAGGTGCAGCCCGGCTTCTGCCGCACGGGTGCGGCGTTTTGGGGCTTCGAGCGCCACGGGATCGTCCCCGACATCGTCACCATGGGCAAGCCTATGGCGAACGGCATCGCCTGCTCCGCAATGGCGATTAAGCGTGAGGTGCTCAAGGCGTTCGCGGACGGCAACCCCTACTTCAACACGTTCGCGGGCAACCCGGTTGCCATGGCGGCGGCCAAGGCGGTTCTATCCTACCTGCGCGAGGAGCACATGCTCGAGCATGTTGCCGAGGTGGGCGAGGCCCTCGTTCGGGTGCTCAACGAAGCCGGAGAGCGCCATCCCATGATTGGTGACATCCGCGGGACGGGACTGTTTGTGGGCGTGGACATCGTCAAGCCCGGCACTACCGAGGCGGACCGCGCCCGCGCCGTGCGTCTGACCGAGGTGCTGCGCGAGCACCGCGTGCTCGTGTCCCTGTGCGGGCCGTACGGTAACGTCCTCAAGATCCGTCCGCCGCTCGTGTTTGGTGCGGATGACCTCGACATGTTCGCCGGCGCCCTCGAGGCCTCGCTCAGCGAGATCGAGCACGTATAGGAAGGAGGCCCCATTATGGCCACGAATTTCGAGAATCCCGAGATGTTCCAGCGGGTGGCGAGCGAGGCGGCATCGCGATATCCCTACGAGCGCACTGCCTGCCGCCTGCTGGCGTTCTCCGAGAACGCGACCTACCTGGTGTACGACCCCGAGACCGACGAGAAGCTGTTCGTGCTGCGCGTGGGACGACCGGGTTATCACACCTACGAGGAGTATGAGAGCGAAATCGCCTGGCTGCGGCAGATCAACGACTACACGCCGCTCACCGTGGCGAATCCCATCGCCGCGAGCGACGGCTCCTACATCCAGGTCGTCGAGGTGCCGGAGGAGGATTTGACGTGCTATTGCATGGGCACGGAGTTTCTGACCGGCGAGACGCTCGAGCACGATAACGCACCGGATGCCGCGCCGCGCCACTTTGAGCTTCTTGGTGAGACCACGGCCTATTTGCATCGCCAGACCGAGATCTGGAACGGCACCAAGGACATCAAGCGCCCGCATTGGGATGTGGACACCATGATCGGGCCCGATGGCATCTGGGGCGACTGGCGCGACTACCCCGAGATGACGCCCGAGGCGGAGGTGGCGATTGCCCGGTGCTGCGAGATCATCAGGAAACGTCTCGAACGTTATGGCAAGACGCCACAGAACTACGGCGTGATTCACGCCGACCTGCGCGACACGAACATCATCGTGGAGGGCGACGCCATCAAGGTCATCGATTTTGACGACTTCGGCTTCGGCTGGCATCTGCACGACCTGGCCGGCGCGCTCTCTTTCATCGAGGATCGAGAGGACGTTCCCGATCTGGTGAACGCCTGGCTGGACGGCTACCGCAAGGTTCTGCCGTTCACCGACACGGATTTCGTCGAGATCGACACGTTCATCCTGCAACGCAGGATCCAGATGATGGCGTGGCTCGGCAGTCATCAGGACTCGACGCCCGTCCAGGGGTACATGGAGGGTTTCCTGGAGGGGACGATGGGTCTCGTCAAGCGTTATCTCAGGCTGTTTGGATAAGAGGGGGATACGGTGAAGGAACTCGAGATCATCATCAACGGTGACAAGCTCGACCGTGTGGAGCAGCTGCTCTCACGGTTCAGCCGCAGCGGTATCTTTATCACACAGGGGTTCGGCTACGGGCACCAGCAGGGATTCCACCAGGTATACACGCGTGACGACAATCGCGGCGTGAAGGTGCTGCCCAAGGTTTCGGTGCGCACAGTGGTGAGCGACGACAAAATCGAGCCGATCGTCGATCGACTGGTCGCCGAGCTGGGGAGCGCGACATTCGGCGACGGAAAGATCTTCATTCGCGACGTGACGGACGCGGTCCGCGTCCGCACGGGCGAGCGAGGGGACGCGGCGCTGTAGACGGCGCGGAGGCGAGGTGCGGCAGGTCCACAGGGGTGGGCTCTCGCGAATGTTCAACGCTGACGCGATGCCTGTGGATGTCTGCGGAGGCGGGCGCTGCGGGCGCCCTGCGACTAACGGAGGCCGTCATGCTCGACGAGATCGGCGAGTATGACGGCCTTTGCAATCTCGGGAAGTGGCGTGCGGGTCATCATGGACACATGCCGCAGGCTCCCGTAGGCCTCGTTCTCGCACAGACCCTTCTGCATGAGGATGGCCTTGGCGTGGTCGATGTCGATGCGCGTCTCCAGCATCCGCTCGAGATGGCGGATGCGCTTGGCCATTTCCTTTGAGCCTGCGTTCTCTGCACGCTCGTTTGCACTGTTGATTGAGTTGCGGTTGGTGTGGCTCTCCATGGGTGTCTCCCTCTTGATGCGTGTGGGCGCACGCGCCCGTTGCAGCGAGTGTAGAACTCCGGCGTTGCAGAGCCGTTGCCACTCGTTTGCAAGAGGGTATCGGCTTGGTAACGGTGTGCCCGATGGGTCGGAGTTCCGGTCTGGTACGGGCTTGCTCGCCAATGGGGTCGCAGCTCCGTTCGCGTTGCCTCTTCAAGTACAATAGGGCTCGTATGTCCTCATCTTGTCCTAGGAGGCCCCATGGATCTCAACAAGCGTCCCGACGACATGGTTCGCATCACCACCCCTGAGCTTGCCCAGGCGTTTATCGAGGAGCAGGTCGCTGCCTGCCGCGAGCAGATCGGCGACAAGAAGGCGCTGCTCGCCCTGTCCGGCGGCGTCGACTCCTCCGTGGTCGCTGCCCTGCTCATCAAGGCCATCGGCAAGCAACTCATCTGCGTGCATGTGAACCATGGCCTCATGCGCAAGGGCGAGTCCGAGCAGGTCGTGGACGTGTTCCGCAACCAACTCGACGCGAACCTGGTGTACGTGGACGCCACGGACCGCTTCCTCGACCTGCTCGCCGGCGTGGCCGAGCCCGAGGCCAAGCGCAAGATCATCGGCGCCGAGTTCATCCGCGTGTTCGAGGAGGAGGCCCGCAAGGTGGGCGACGAGGTGTCGTTCCTCGCTCAGGGCACCATCTACCCCGATATCCTCGAGTCCGACGGCGTGAAGGCCCACCACAACGTGGGCGGCCTGCCCGAGGACCTGCAGTTCGAGCTCTGTGAGCCCGTCAAGCTGCTGTTCAAGGACGAGGTGCGCGTCATCGGCCGCGAGCTCGGCCTTCCCGAGAACATGGTCGAGCGTCAGCCGTTCCCCGGCCCCGGCCTGGGGGTTCGCTGCCTGGGCGCCATCACCCGCGATCGCCTGGAGGCGCTGCGCGAGGCCGATGCCATCCTGCGCGAGGAGTTCGCGAATGCCGGTCTTGAGGGCAAGGTGTGGCAGTACTTCGTGTCCGTGCCCGACTTCCGCGTCACCGGCGTGAAGGAGGGCAAGCGCCTCTACGAGTGGCCGGCGTTCATCCGCGCCGTCAACACCGTCGACGCCATGACCGCCGAGGTGCCCGAGCTCGACTGGGCGCTCCTCAAGAAGATCGGCGACCGCATTGCCTCCGAGGTTGACGGCATTTGCCGTGTGCTCTACGACCTCACTCCGAAGCCCTGCGGGACCATCGAATTCGAGTAACATCATCGCTTCGCGCTTGGCATGCGCATCGTGAGCATATAACTCAGGCCGGCTCCTTATGGGGGCCGGCCTTTTTGCGTGTGACTACACAAAGCTAATGCGAAGATTCTTCCCGAGCCCGTGCGCAACTTTTGCCAATGTGGCAACGGAAGGATTGCCGTTGCCATTTTCCAGCCGGCATAGGTTTGAGGCCCGCATTCCGCAGCGTTCTGCAAGCTCTTTCTGACTCAATCCTGCGGCAAGCCGCGCCTCAACAATGCTTCTCATGACTTCGCGTTCGGCTTGTTGCTCGTCCCACTCGACGCGGAATGAGGAATCGTTGAGGGCGGCTTCGAGATGTTCTCTCTTGTTAGTCATGGCGCGACCTCCAGTCTTCTCTATAGTGTTTTGCCTTTTCGATTTCCTTCCTCGGCGTGCGCTGGGTCTTTTGATAAACCCATTTGTCACAATTGCGCGGTTGCCGAGAAAAAAGAAATAGAGCAGGCGCGTGATGTTTGATCCTTGGGGAGTTCGCAGTTCGTAGATGCCGTCTTCAAGGTGCCGAGCGAAAGGCATGGGGAGTCTCTCGCCATATTCCTCAAACAGGAGCAATCTACCGAAGGTCTTCGCTTTCATCTTTGGGTCAAGCCCATCGATAAACTCACGTGCCGGCTGACGCCCTTTGTCATCTTCGTAGTACAGACCTCCATGGAATCACATTCCTAAAGTTACCATATATGATAAGTATCGGCAACTCTTTATAGCGAACACATGTTCTTATTATACACGAACAAATGTTCTATTACTAAAGATTATAGAGTCGCGCAAAGCCAGTATCGATGGCGGTTCCACCTCAGGTGGAGGACTCCGTTTTCAATTTCCCACGTTACGTTCGTACAGGCGTGTAAAAACGCACGGTCATGGCTCACCAAGAGCAACGCTCCGGCAAATTGGGCCAGGGCGTGCTCGAGCGCGTCGACTGAATGCAGGTCCAAATGGTTGGTGGGCTCGTCCATGATGATGAGGGCGGGCTTACGTAAAAGTCCCTGCGCGATCATGAGCTTGCGCAGCTCACCTGGACTGGTTACGGCGCCTTCCAGAATGCGAGCGGGGTCGGAGTTGAGTTGCGCCACGCAACTGAGGACGCGTCCGCGATCGGCGGGGGAGAGACGCCGCACCTCTGCAAGCGTGCGGTCACGCTCCGCCTTTGTGGGCTCTTGCGGGATATCGAGCACGGTGAGCGGCGTGGTCCCTTTAGGGGCTTCGCGAGCGAGAAGGCACCGCACGTGGTTGAGCAGCGTCGTCTTTCCCGCTCCATTGGAGCCGATAATGCCGATGTGCTCGGTGTTTCCCACAAAGAGGTCCGGTAGGAGCAGTCCGTTGACTTTGGAACATTCAGTGCTGTCGGAGGGCCTGGCTTGCGTTGCCCCGGGAGCGTCTGAGGTCCTCGTGCCCACAGTGTTCAGCGACCCTGCGGTGATTTCTACAGCGCTCGCATCGAACGGGATACGACCCGCGGGGATGTGGAGCACGGTTTTTCTCGGGCTCGGTTGCGCGTCGAGGAACAGGCTGCCGTCGTAGCGTTTGGGAATAAAGATGGCGTCGACTCGTGTCTGTGCTGCGGCCATGCGTCCGTCCATCTGGCGCAGCAGTTTGCCGCGAGCGCCGTCTTGCCCGGAAAAAATCGCAAGGTCGATTTTGGCCCGTGCGCTCTTGTCCTTGGGATCGAGGTGGCGTTTGCAGCGGCGCGTATCCGCGCGGGCTGCCTCGCGAGCGCGCTGATCCTGCTCGGCACTCAGGCGTTTGAGCTCATCTTTAGCGCGCCTGCGTTCGCCGGCAACGGCTGTGAGCTCGCGCTCCGCTTGATCATGGGCTTGCGTATAGCCGCCGGGCCTCACGACAACGCGCATGCTCCCATCCGCCCCGCTGGGCTCAAAGGAGGCGCAACGGTCGACAAGCGCATCGAGCAGCTCTCGATCGTGGCTCACCAAGATGCCAACGCCGCTAAAGCTCTTGAGCAGGACCTCCAGCTGCGAGAGGGCTTCGCAATCAAGATGGTTCGTCGGCTCGTCAATTGCGAGCACATCCGGCTGTTGCCAGAGGGCGCATGCGATCTGGAGCTTTTTGCGCTCGCCAAAGCTGAGCTCGTCCCAGCGCCAGGGCATGTCGTCGGTGAGCGCCAGGCGCTCACGTAGGTTACGCGCCTCGCGGCCAAAGTCCAAGGCGAAGTCCGTGAGCGTCTCGGGGGCGTCGCTTGCTTCTTGCGGACAGTACGCGCAGAGCAAGCCGCTGGTCACCGATCCGGAATCGGGTGCCAGCAGGCCGCAGGCCACGCGCGCGAGTGTGGACTTTCCGCATCCGTTGTCGCCCAGCAGGCCGGTCCAGCCACGGGGGAACGCGATGGTTATCGAATTCAAAATGGGGTCGTGCGCCGCGGGGTGCGTGTAGGTCACGCGGTTCAGTGCGAGCTGCATGCAGACATCCCCTCCTTGTTCAAACCGGAGGTCAACAGGTACGTTGAGGTGGATGTCTAAAAGCGCATGGCGTCCGTATCTCTGAGTGGTGGCGTCCTCGCATGGGGCCCGAATCCATCGGGCGGACATTTGCGAGTCTATCATGCCGCATCGATGCGGTCTACCGTGCGACAGGCAATGGAGGGGATGGGTGCTCGATCAGGTTTACGCCGTCTCGTTCGTTTCGACGCGGTACGCGAGGCTTTGACCCAGGAGCGCCGCGATGGCATCGAGAACGTCATGGTCGAGTTGGTAATGCATCCAGCGACCGTCCTTACGCGTGCGCACGATGCCGGCATCGCGCAGTGCCGCCATGTGATGTGAAAGCGTGGGCTGGGTGATATCAAGATTCTCGAGCAGGCTGCAGGCGCAGCGCTCCTCGCCGTCCCATAGCAACTCGATGATGCGGAGGCGATTGACGTCTCCCAGCGTCTTGAGGTTGTTGGCAAGTCGTTCGCGATCGAACTCCCCGGCGATGACGCGCGCTCTCAGGCCGACGACGCGCTGCTGAATGGCACGCATCACGTGCAGAAACGCGTGGTCACTCATGCCGGTGGGGTCTTCGAGCCCCCAATCCTCGCGGTATGCGGCGGGTAGGTTGGGGCATTCGACGCCGCAGCCCATGGTGATGAGGATGTCCGGTTCGGGAATCTGGGAAAGCGCCTTGGGGCGAAGATCGTCCGATGCGATGCCGAATTCACTTGCAAGCAGGCGCGCCGCGTCGGGGTTGATGCGGTTGGCGGGGTTGGTCCCCGCGGAATAGACGACAAGGGCGTCCGCCGCGAGGGCCTGCGCCATCGCCTGTGCGACCTGGCTACGGCACGCATTGTGCGTGCATACGAATGCGACGGTCGGCCGTTTCATGAACCTACTCCTTCCACCTGACGGATTGCATTATATCGATTATTGTCGATATAATCATATTGATAGATGTCGATATATAAAGGAGGACAATAATGACGACCGAGACACAATACGAGTGGGTGCGCGAGGCGTGTTCGTCGTGGGAGGGCAATGACCCGGCAGAGCTCTTGGAGCATCTTATGGCTCAAGGTGAATGCCCGGCCTTCGGTCCTGTGCACCATGTCCTGGTCGGTGCGGCGTTGCTGGCGTGCGCGCAGACGGTTGATGGTGAGTTCGAGCTCGATTCCGCATTCGATGAGCTTGCAAGCCGCGCATGTTGCGTGCCGGGAGCGGCGTGCGCCAAGTGGGGCGTATGCGGTGCGGCGGCCTCATGCGGTATGGCGTTTGCCGTGCTTGCAGGCAACGCGCCTCTGCGGGCCGAAGGATGGAGCGAGGGCCAGCTCATGGTCGCTGATATTTTGGAGCGCATCGCACGGGCGGGTTCGCCACGTTGCTGCAAGCGCGATGCGCGCATCGCCGTGCAGGCGGCGGTTCCGTGGTTCAATCGGTGCCTTGGCGCCGGTTTGGACATTGCCTATGAGCAGCCCGCGTGCTCGGTCGCAAAACAGAATTCGGTGTGCTTGGGCGTAGCGTGCCCGTATCATCCGGACAACGCTTGCTGATCGTTTACGCAGGTCGCGCATTCGTCTTTTCGGAGATGCCGCCCGGTGCTCCGTTTTCTCTATAGTCCCGCCTGCCAGCGGGATCGCTTCATATCGACATGCGTGTCGTCTTTGAACGCAACGCCTTCTGCCTCCAAGAGCTCTCGTTGAGCCTCGGCTCCGCCAAAGGCGAACCCCTCGCAGATGTGCCCATCGGCAAACACGACGCGATGGCATGGGACGATGCCCGGTCGGGGGTTCGCGTGCAGCGCGTATCCAACCTGGCGGGCGCAGCGCGGTGCGCCCATGAGCGCCGCCACCTGGCCATACGTTGCCACGCATCCGCGCGGGATCTGCTCGACAACCTCGTATACGCGCTCGAAGAAGCCCTCGCTTCTGCGAGGGCCTTCTTTTGTGGCGGGATGTGCATCCATGGCTGCTCGATTCAATCGAAGATGGGTGAGAGCGTTTTACACGGCATCGGACCTGCCCATAGTACCTCGCGCACACGACATCGCTCGCTCGCAGCTGCCGCGCATGGGGACCGATCGCCTTAAAGGGGCTGCCATTAGCTCTCAGCTAATGAAACGGGCAAGAGGGATGTCAATAATGGGCATGTCGTTCGGCTCGCAAGGAGAGCCGCTGTTAGGGGAGGTAGTTTACGTGGGAAACACGCATTCGGAGCATCCGCGCTCGGGGCTTGCGATTTCAGGCTTGATCGTCGGCATACTCGCGCTGATCACATCGCTTTTGCCCATCATCAACAACATCTCGTTTTTCGCCGCGCTTGTGGGAGCGGTTTTGGCGATCGTGGGGCTCGTGTCCTGCCTGCGTGGCAAGCGGGGCGCAAAGGGCCTTGCCATCGCCGCGGTCGCGGTAAACGTTGTTGCGATCGTCGCCGTTTTGGTGAGCCAGAGCATGTACAGCTCTGCAATCGACAGCGCGGTGAACGGACCCCAGGCGGTTGCGTCCTCCAAGGGCGGAACCGACTCTACGGCAGGTTCGAACAAGGAGGACGAGGAGGACGACGCAGAGAATCTTGCGGTAGGCTCGAAGGTCGAGCTGGCCAACGGGGTGACCGTTTCCGTAGACGAGATCGTGACCGGCCTGGTAAATTACGATGGCACGGCAATGACCGGCGTGTGCGTCACCTATGTGAATAACAGCGATAAAACCGCCTCGTTCAATTCGTATGACTGGAAGGGCGAGAGCTCCAACGGCGTGCAGAGCGATTCGTCGTACTATTCCGAGGCGACGGAGGACCTGTCGTATGGCGATTTGTCGGCGGGCGGCACGGTGACGGGCTTCGTCTATTTTGAAGGGGACCTCGCACGCGTGTTGTATTACTCGTCAGCGTTCTCGGATGCGGCAGCGGCATCCTGGAAAATCTCCTAGGACCGCATGCTCGCCATGAGCGAACGCGAGGGGCGCATCATGTGGTGCGCCCCTCGCGTGCCAAACACATACAATGAAGGTCGATCGAGATGATGGGGGAAGACGTGGCGGAGCGTTTGACCGAGGAGGTTTTGCAGGAGCTGCTGGATGCGCCGAGCCTTGATGAGTTCATCGACGCCCACGAGTTTCCCGCGGTCACGTTACCGGAGTTTTTAGAGCGGATGCTCGAGAAAAAGGGGCTTAAGCGCTCGCGCGTCGTCCGCATGGCCGACCTGAACGAGACCTTTGGGTATCAGATCTTCACGGGCGCGCGAAACCCGTCGCGCGACAAGGTTCTGCAGATAGCGTTCGCCATGGCCCTCAGCCTGCGCGAGACCAACCGCGCGCTCATGGCGGCGGGCGCCAGCTCCCTCGATCCCAAATGCCGTCGGGACGCGATTATCATCTTCTGCATCGATCAGGGGTGCTCGCTGCAAAAGGTCAATGAGGAGCTGTATCGCCTGGGGGAGGACACGGTCAGTTAGCCTGTCTGCTTGTCCGCACGTGCTGGTATGATTCTTGCCATGGAGCGAAGTGACGACATAGCGGATTTTCACGGGGAACTCGATGAGTTTCTGGTGTCTGCCGCGAGTGCGACAACATGGCATGTCGAGCGGGTTATCAAGCGGTCCGATTTTGAGACAACCGAATTGGTGCGCGGTGCCCCGAGGGAGGGTTCATCTGGGCGCTATATACGCAAGCGACTGGATGTGGGCATGGGTGCCGGGTGTGCATATATCGCGCTGTGGAATGCCCAGCGGAAGGGCTCGTGCCCCGCTTGCGTCCCCCGTCTTGTCGAGTGCAGCCGCAACGATGACGAACTCACGGTGGTAATGGAATACGTCGATGGGTGCACGGTGCGCGCGCTCGTGGCGGCGATTGGCGCGGGCAGCAAGACGGCCGAACTCGTGATGCCCGGCCTGTGCGATGCCGTGGCGATGCTGCACGAGTCGTTCGACCCGCCGCTCATCCACCGCGACCTCAAGCCCTCCAATGTTCTCATGTGCGGCGGCGCGCCGGTCATCATCGATTTTGGATCGGCTCGCCAATGGCGCGAGGGGGCCGATACCGACACCACCCATTTCATAACGCGCAGGTACGCCCCGCCCGAGCAGTTCGGTTTTGGGCAGACTGACGTGCGCAGCGACGTATACGCGCTTGGCAAGTTGCTGTATTTCTGCCTGGTTGGGGAAGATCCGCCCAATGTATGCGATCGGCAGGCGTGCGAGCGTGCGGATCTTTCGCCCAAGGCGTGCGAGGTCGTTTGTCGGGCGTGCGCTTTTGATCCAGATGCCCGGTATCGCAGCGCCCGCGAGGTAAGGCGCGCTCTTCTTGATGCGTTGGGCCCGTCTGGCGGGGGCGGACGTGCCCCCATCGGCACGGCGACGCCCGAGCACGCGAGGGGCTTCGCTTGGGACTTGCCCGGCGACATTGCATCGAATTCGCATCCCGCTGCCGTCGCAAAGGAACATGAGGCCAGTGCGCGCACGTCGTCCGCTGGGCGACCGTCGATTGCGGGGCGCAGTCCCATGTCGCCCCTGTGGTGGAACTCCCTCCGGGCGCGGTGGGAGCGATTCGCCTTGCGATTTGAGAGGCCGCTGCGCTGGGTGTCTGTATTGTGGAACGGATGGATCTATTGCGGGTTTTCCGTCTTCTTCATCGGGTCGGTCAATGCAATCGTGTCCCCCAATGCCCATGATGCATTGCTGCCGCTTTGGTTTAGGGTAATCGAGTATGTGGGCGTGGGAATGGTGTCGATGGGCTCCCTTTGCTATCTGATGCTCTACAAGGCGCGCATACATGCGCGCGTACCCGTGTTGGCGCGCCTGGGTAGAGTCAAGGAGTCCGCATGGGCGATTGCCCTGTTCGCCATGGGGGTCGCCGTTCCGTTGGTTGTGGGCATGATATCGGGATTGCTGTAAGGGCCGGCCCCGCGCGACCCATGGCGAGTGACGCGGGGCGGAGCGAGGGCTGCCGCGGCGTCTATGCGCTGAAGGCCCAGAGATTGGCGCACTGCGAGAGGACGCGCTCGAGGTCCCAGGTGCGCCCGCTGCGCTCTGCGCTGTTGGGGTCGTGCACGATGACCTGGCCGTCGTTTGCAATGCCGGCGAGAACGATGAAGTGGCCCGTGGTGGTGAAGTCGCCCGGCCGTACGCTGCAGATAATGGGGTTTCCCGCTTCAAGTTCCGCGCGGACGTCGTCAGCGGAGGCCGCGACCTCCCAAGAGGCGAGCCCCAGCGCCTGAGCCCCGTCGCTCATGAGGGTCCATGCGGTCATGCCGTCAACGGTGTGGCCCTGCTCCTCGCTCATGCGGGCGATGGCGACGGGGTCGCCGTTCGTGTTTCCGGTGAGGGCTACGTACACCATCGACAGACACGTGGGCCCACAGCCGTTCTCGCGCATGTCGCCTCCCGCATAGGGTTCATTCGCCCACTGCGGGTCGATCTGGTACAGATGGGGAACCTCTCCCTTTCGCCACTCCTGCACCGGTGTCGAACGTGGGCTTTCCTGGTTGCCGGTGGTCTGGCCGGCCAAGGAGCCGAGGTCGTTCGCGCCGAGCGAGCGGAAGGCGGGGATGGCGACGATGAGGCATACGATGAGGGCCGCAATGGCGAGGGCGCGCCCGCCGCGCTTGTGACGCACGCGTCTGGGACGCATGCGGGTGAGGGGCGCGCCTGCAAACAAAGTGCGCTGCGTCCCGCCGTGCCTGCATGCGCGCGGACCCGCTTGCCCCGCGCGATACCGTCCGCCCCCGACCGGGCCGTCATAGATCCTGGTGGCTCGTCGCATGGGATTCTGCTCGCACTCTTTCATGTCCTGGGCTCCTTTATCTGGTGGCGTGCCACCAATGGTGAGCCTTGGCATTTGCGTGTGCATGACGCGAACATGACAAAGGGGTCATGGAGCTTAACGAATGATTAAAAACGCCACACGCGGGGTATGGCGCGTCGAGCAGGGCGGGAGGGCGCGCGGCGCTTCGAAGCCCGGGCGGGGCGAAAGCGCGCACGGCCCTCAGATGGAAGGGCTGCCCTGAGGCCCGCCTCCTAGCGTCTACAGATCCAGGAGGTCTTCAATTGCACCCACGCGATAACTCTTGAACACGATGCCGTCGCCGTCCTGTGTGGCGTCCAAATCGACGTCCGCCATGATGCCGAAGTCGTGGTCGCCGTCGGAGTCGTGGAAGACCTGGTGCACGTGCCAGACGTGATCGGTGAGCTCGTCGCCGTCATCGATCGTGAGGAACGCCGAAGACCGCGCGTCGGCGTCCACGAGCAGCTCGTCGTGGGTGCGATAAAAGGCATCGAGGACGCGATTCCAGCGGAACTCCCCGTATCCCCACTCCTCGTCCAAAGCGCCGAGTTCCGCGGCCTTGTCCTGTGCCGCCAAGCGAACTCGCTGGAACAGGGCGTTGCGAACCATGAGCGTCATGCCGCGGCGGTCCTGCACCACGACGTCAGCGCGCTTGAGCGGTGCCGCACCGGGCGCCGTGCCGGCGTTCGCCCACTCATCCACGAGGCTCGAGTCGACGGAGCGGACCACCAGGCCCAGCCAAGACACGATGTCGTCGAGCTCCTCGGTACGCCGCTCGACGGGCACGGTGCGGTCGAGCGAGCGGTACGCCTCGGTGAGGTATCGCAGCAGAATCCCCTCGCAACGGGCGATCTTATACTGCGCGATGTAGCTCTTGAAGTCGCAGCCGGTCTCGAGCATGTCACGCAAGACGGATTTGGGGCTGAGCTCGTAGTCGTTGGCCCAGGGCACCTGTGCGCAGTACTTGGCAAACGCGACGTCGAGCAGCTCTTCGAGGGGCTTGGGATAGGTGATGTCCTGCAGGCGGTCGAGCCGCTCCTCAAAGTCAACGCCCTCCGCCTTCATGGCGTTCATCGCGGCGTCGCGCGCGCGGCGCTCCTGCGCGCGGAGGATCTGCTTGGGGTCTTCCAGCGTGGCCTCGACCATCGAGATGAGATCGAGCGTGTAGCTGGGGCACTCGGGGTCGAGAAGTTCGAGGGCGGCGAGCAGGAACGGCGAGAGCGGCTGGTCGAGGGCGAAGTCCTCGGGCAGGTCGACCGTGAGGTAGTAGCTCGCGGGACCATCGAGAGGGTGGGCCTGCGCGGGCACCGCGTCGTCGGTCTGGCCATCGGGCTCACGCTGCCCATCGAGGTCTGCGGGGTCCTCGGTAAGCGAGATCGCGCTTGCGCCTTCTGCGGGTGCAGTGAATGGGGTCGTTTTGGTTTGCGCCGTGTCGCTCGCATCGGCATCCTCGGCTTCGCGGACGACGACGCCGGCGTCGATGAGCGTGGCGAATATCTCGGCAGCGCGTGCCTTGAGCTTGGCCTTTTCCTCGGGCGTTTGCAGCGAGGCGTCGATGAGCTCGAGCACGCGCGTCCATGCGTCGCCGCCTTGCTCGACCTCCGCCAGCACCATGGAATGGGTGATGCGCAGGCGCGGCTTGAGGGTTTCGGGCTCGCTGTCGATCAAGCGCGTGAAGGTGTCCTCGTTCCAGGTGACAAAGCCCTCGGGCGGACGCTTCTTCTTGAGCTTCTTCATCTTTTTGGGGTCGCCCATGGCTTTGAGCTCCGCCTTGTGGTTCTCGATCTCGAACTCGGGCGCCTCGGCGATGACGACGCCCTCGGTGTCAAAGCCCGACCGCCCCGCGCGCCCGGCGATCTGGTGGAACTCACGCGAGCGCAGGCGGCGCTGCTTGCGTCCGTCGAATTTGGTGAGCCCGGTGAGCAGCACGGTGTGGATGGGCACGTTGATGCCCACGCCCAGCGTGTCGGTGCCGCAGATCACGGGCAACAGGCCCTGTTGGGCGAGCTTTTCCACGAGCAGGCGGTAGCGCGGAAGCATGCCGGCGTGGTGCAGGCCCACGCCGCTCGAGATGAGGTGCTTGAGCGTCTTTCCAAACGCCGTGGTAAAGCGACCGCCCTTGATGGCCTCCTTGATGGCCTCGCGCTGCTCCTTGCTCGCCACGCCGTAACTGGCGAGCGCGCGTGCCGACTGCAATGCGGCATCTTGGGAGAAATGCACGATGTAGAGGGGCGAGTCTCCTTGACGCAGGGCGAGCTCGACGGTGCCCTCGAGTGCGGTTTTGACGTACTCGTAGGAGAGTGGCACGGGGCGCGGCGCATCGGCGATGAGTTCGAGGTCGCGGCGCGTGGTGCGGGTGAGCGTTTCGCCGATGGCGGTCATGTCGCCGAGCGTCGCGCTCATGAGCAGGAACTGCGCGTGCGGCAGGGTGAGCAGCGGAACCTGCCAGGCCCAGCCGCGGTCGGGGTCGGAGAAGAAGTGGAATTCGTCCATGGCCACGCAGCCCACATCGGTGTCCTCGCCTTCGCGCAGCGCCTGGTTGGCGAGGATCTCGGCAGTGCAGCAGATGACGGGCGCGCTCGTGTTGATATGCGAATCGCCGGTGATCATGCCCACATTGTCGCGACCGAGAATGTCGACCAGGTAGAAGAACTTCTCGGATACCAGGGCCTTGATGGGGGCGGTGTAGTATGCGCGCTGACCGCTTGCCATGGCCATGAACATCATGCCGAGCGCGACGAGGGATTTGCCCGATCCCGTGGGCGTTCCCAGGATGACGTTGCTGCCCGCGGCGAGGGAGAACAGCGCGTCTTCTTGGTGCGGCCACGGTTCGATGCCCCGGGCGGAGACCCAATCGATGAAGCGCTCGTACGCCTCCTCGGGGGTGAGCCAGGGTTCGGGTTCGGCGACGCTCTCGCCCTCTGCGGGGTCATCGACCCACCAGCTGGGGGCGAGGTCTCCGAGCGATCCGTGGGCGAAGGGGTCGAAGGCTATATCTACATCAGTCATGGAGGTTCCGTTTCGTCGTTGCTGATGCTGCCCATTATGACGGAAACCCTGGCGGAAAGCCGCGCTCCCGACCCAGCGCTCCAGGGCGGGCACGAGGTTGCCGGAGAAACGGGGTAAAAATGCTGGCGTTGGGTGCGCGGGGGAGCCGTTTGGCGCGCGGTATCGCGCGGATGGTCAAAATACCTTGATTGTGCGGCGAAGAGTCCGCGATGCGAGGTCTGCATAAAGCCGCGATCGGAAGAATCCTGCGGTTTTGTCGTGAGTTTGTATGTTGGCACATGCGCCGGGCCGGTAACGCGGGCGTTTGGGGAGGCCGATCCTGGAGGTTTGCCGCGGGTGTCGCTACAACTTGACGCACAATCGGGGTATTTTGACCATCTGAGAGAGGACGCACGACCCGCATGCGCCGAGCTGGAAAAATCTATGCGTTATGCAATGGAAAAAGGCTGGTTTTATGCATTTTCGGACGTAGATGTGATGTCACGCCCGGATGCAGTCTCGTACGTGGGCGTAATGTCGCGCGTGGATGCAGTTTCGCGCGCCGCAAGGTGTCGGCGGCGGTTGCGGAGGTTGTCGATGGCGTAGCTCATTCCGTATGGGATGTAGTCTTGGGCGAAGAGGTCCTCGGGTAGGTAGTCGATGAGGCTCTGAGGTAGATCGCGTGCGGTTTGAAGCTGGTCGGTCGTGGCCGGCTCGGGGGCGGGGTGCGCATAGACGGCGTGGACGGTCGCACCCTGCTCGGTGAGTCGTTGCTCATACTCGGTGATGGGCTGGTCTGGGTGGTCTGCGCGATCGTCGTGCGTCGCGCAGACCACATCCCAGCCGATGGTTTCGAACTGGGGAAGCGAGAACTCGTACAGCGGAAGGCTGTCGGTCCTCAGCACGACCATGCCGCCCTCGGCGACAAGCGGGCGGTAGCCGTTGAGATGTTCGGCGGTGGTCACGCGCAGGTGGGCGTGACGGCGCTTGGGGTGCGGCGTGGGGAAGTTGATGGAGATGCTAGAGAGCTCGCCCGGCGCGAAGATGCGGTCGAGCTTGGCGGCGTCACCGGGGATGACCAGCGCGTTTTTGAGCCCGCGGTCGAGTGCGAGCTGCGCCGCGTGCACGACGCACACCGGCTCGCTGTCCATGCCGATGAACAGGGTGTCGGGGTGGCGCTCGGCCATCGCGGCGATGTAGGCGCCCTTGCCGCATCCGAGGTCCAGATGAACGTGGGCAAAGCGTGTGGGCGCGCCCGGGTCCTCGCCGCCGCCCGCAAGGGGCCAGCACGCCTCGGCCCAGTGGCCGCGGTAGGCCGCCGCATTGGTCTCGATGGCGTCGGCGGCGCGCTCGATGCGCTGGTCGAGGACGAAGTTCTTGGGCATGCGTGCGTGCATGGGCGGACTCGCTTTTCAGAGTTTTTCGAGGACAAGGTACCGATTGAGGGTATCAGACGATCCGTCCGCCGAGTAGCGCGCAACCTCGCGCGCGACCGTTCCCACAGATGCTACAAGCTCGTCGATCTCGGCTTCGGGGAAGTGGTGGCAGTAGCGCAGCGGCGAGGGGTCGGTTTGCCAGCCCAGGAAGTGGTCATGTTCCTCGAGCTGAGACGTGTCGATGCCGAGTGCCGCGAACGGCGAGGAGGCGTCTGCCGCGAGGGCGCCGGCTCGCATCGCCTTGCGCGCGAGCCTCTCGTCACGCATGAATTGCCAGAAGGAGACGGCTATGAGGCAGTGCGGGGCCGTGTGTGCGCAGAGCGTTTCGAGCACGGCGCTTCTGAGCTCGTGGCTGGGCACGTGGTGCATAAACCCAAAGCACACGGTGAGGTCGCATGTCGGCACGTCGTCGATAAAGCGGTGCCCCGCGAGGGCGCTTTGCAGGATGTCTATCTCTCGATAGCGGATGTTCGCCTGGGCGAGCGCCTGCGGTGAGGCGAGGGCCGGGCAGGTGTCGACGGCGTTGAACGAGAAGCGCGCATGCGGGAACTCGCAGGCGAGGAACTCCTCGAACCTGAGGTTGCCGCAGGCAAGGTCGAGCACGGTGCAGGCAGGGTCGAGCACGGTGCGGGCGCGGTGCTCGGGGATGCGGTCGTTGGTGCCGTCGAGTGCCGGTCGGCTGCCGGGCGCGGCGATCGGGGTGGTCACCGAGGCCCGCCTGTTGTCGAGTGCGTGTAAGCTGGACGGCGGTTTCTTGGGCGAGGGGGCTGTGGGTCCCGATATGCCGCATTTGCCCAATACATGATTCGATGCGCTGGTTTCCCCAGGCGTGTCGCAGCGTTGCGAGCGCTCTCGCAGCAGGTCGGCGAGCGCGCTCCAGCCGTGCCACGGCGCGGACCTTGTTGCGGCGAACGACGCGGCGTGCTGTGCGTAGAACTGGTTGTTGAGCGCGATGAGCGCCTGAATCGTGCTGGTGTCCATGTTCCTCCTCGGCGGTATTGTAGCCGCCGACCCTTGGAGGTCGGGCGGGGCGTTCGATGGCGTACAATTCTCGACCATGGAAGAGATTATTTTGGACATACTCGCCGAGCTCCGCGCGGGGCGCGAGGTCGACGATCGCACGCTGCTCAAGTTGAGCCACGCCGCCGCCCGCCGCGAGCAGGCGGACAAGCGGGCGTTTGCCAAGCGCCGCCTTTTGCCGTTCTACCAAAGCGTGAAGCGGGAAGACCCTGCGCGCTGGGAGAGCTGGCGCGTGACGCCCGAGCTCGAGGAGCGCCTGCTCAAGGTCCTGCGCATGAAGCCGCGCCGCAGCGCCTCGGGCGTGGCGACCATCACGGTCATCACCAAGCCCTGGCCGTGCGGTGGCAGCTGCCTGTTCTGCCCGAACGACATCCGCATGCCCAAGAGCTATCTGCATAACGAGCCCGCCTGCGAGCGCGCTGAACAAAACTGGTTCGACCCGTACCTGCAGGTTTCCTCGCGTTTGAACGTGCTTGCGCAGATGGGGCACGCGACGGACAAGATCGAGCTGATCGTCCTGGGCGGAACGTGGAGCGACTACCCGCAGGAGTACCAGGTCTGGTTCATGGCCGAGCTGTTCCGCGCCCTGAACGACGGGGCGGGTGCCGAGGCTGTCGCCGAGGAACGGCGCGCGATGTACCGGAGCGGCGGCTTTCCCCAAAGCGGCGACGAGTTCGCCGCATTCGCCGCAGGCGAGCAAGATGCCCTGCATGCGGGCGAGCGAACGTACAACCAGGCATTTCGCAGCCTGTACGGCAAGGACTCCGTTTGGGGCGGGGCCGCGCGCTGGCAGCGGGCGAGCTGGGAGGAGCTCGAGGCGCAGCAGCGGGAGAACGAGCGCGCCCGTCACCGTGTGGTGGGGCTGGTCATCGAAACGCGCCCCGACGCCGTGACGCCTGCCGCGCTCACGACCATTCGCCGCTTGGGCTGCACGAAGGTGCAGATGGGCGTTCAGTCGCTTGACCAGGAGGTGCTCAACGCGAATGGGCGGGGCATGGACGTCGCGCGTATCCAGGAGGCATTTGAGCTGCTGAGGGTGTTCGGGTTCAAGATCCACGCCCATGCCATGGCGAACCTCTTTGGCTCCACGCCCGAGCGCGACAAGCGCGATTACGAGCGGCTGGTTCGGGAGCGCCCGTTCCAGCCCGACGAGATCAAGCTCTACCCGTGCGCGCTCATCGAGGGCGCCCAGCTGTGCGCGTGCTACGAGCGGGGCACATGGTGCCCTTACTCGGAGGATGAGCTGCTGGATGTCCTGGTGAGCGACGTCGCGGTCACGCCCGCGTGGACGCGCATCTCGCGCATGATCCGGGATTTCTCGTCTCACGACATCGTGGCGGGCAACAAGAAGCCGAACTTGCGCCAGCTGGTCGAGATGCGCCTGCGCGAGCAGGGGGAGACGAAGGGCATCCAGGAGATCCGTTTTCGCGAGGTCGGCACGGCCTGCATCGATATGGGCGAGCTTGAGCTCGACGTCGTGGCATACGAGACGAGCAACACGAGTGAGCGGTTCCTGCAATGGGTGACGCCGGATAATCGCATCGCCGGGTTCCTGCGCCTGTCGTTGCCGAACGCTTCGTACGTGCGGGCGCTCGGCAACGCGATGGGCCGGGGGCGTGTGGAAAGCGGTGCGGAAGAGAAGCGCGCCGAGTGCGAGCCTGGTGAGGCGTGCGAGAAGCTCGAGAAGTGCGTGGGCGGCCTGCCCATACGCGAGGGCGAGGCGATGATTCGCGAAGTTCACGTGTACGGCATGGCCACGCAGCTGGGGGCTGACGGAACGTCCGCTCAGCACCTGGGGCTCGGACGTCGTTTGGTCGAGCGCGCGTGCGCAATTGCGCGCGAGGCGGGCTATGGGCATGTGAACGTCATCAGCGCAGTTGGCACGCGTGAGTACTATCGCCATCTGGGGTTCTGCAACCACGGCCTGTATCAGAGAAAAGAGCTGCTATGAGCAAGAAGCCGTTGAATCTGCCGCCCACCGCGGGTGTTGCCGCCGGCGTGGCGATCGGCGCCGTTGCCGTGGGCGCCGCCGCGCTCGCCGTGGGGTCTTCGTGCTTGCAGCTCGTGCACACCCGGGCGGGCATCGCGCGGGTCAAGGGCATTCGCGGGGAGCATGGGGAGAAGATCCGCGTGCTGCAGCAGGGCGGTGTCTACCAAAGCGCGACGTATGTGGGTGAGCGGCGCTTCGAGCCGGTGTTTGCCTACTACCGTGCGTTCGATGCGATGTTCGAGGCCGAGCCTGTTCTTCAGGCCACCTCAGGCCATGGGGTCGAGCGCGTGCTGATGCTCGGCGGCGGTGGGTATGCGTACCCCAAGCACGCGCTCACCCAGCATGCAGGGCTCGTCATGGATGTGGTGGAGATCGACCCGGCGGTGGCGCGCCTGGCACGGCGCTGGTTTTTCCTCGACGAGCTCGAGCGGCTGGCAGGCGAGCGCCTGCGGAGCATCACGGCGGATGCCCGCGGCTACCTCACGCGCGCTGTGGCAGAGGGACTTCGCTACGACGCTATCGTCAACGACTGCTTCTCGGGCTCCGAGCCCGTGCGCAGTCTGGCGACGGTCGAGGCGCTGTGCCAAGCGAAGGTCTGCTTGAGACCCGGTGGGCTGTACCTCGCCAACGTGGTGTCGGCGCACGGGGGCGAGAACATCGACTTCCTGCGCGATGCGGCGGCAACCGCGGCGACGGTGTTCGCGCGCGTTCATGTCGTGCCGTGCGAGGACGCGGAGTTCGGCGGGGAGGACAACTACCTGCTCATCGCGACCGACGGTGATTATGGGTTTGAGGGAGAGCTGCCCTTGCCGCGCGAGTTCTACGGCACCGTGCTCACCGATTGACCCTTTTAGGTGCGCCTGCAACTCGACTTTGGTGCCCATGTGCAGGGGCTGCCGCCTATCCCGATTGATCGGAATGCGTGGCGGCCGTTGCCCCTCACCATGGACATGCGCCGGCGTGTCGAGATCTCTTGATTGGCCGGCCCCGTATGACCGGCGTCACGATTGGCTTGCCCCGTATCACTGACGTCACAATTGGCTGCCCCGTATGACCGGCGTCACCTAAGGTCTCCCAGGGCTGCATGGCGTATCCTACGCAATCGTGCCGACGGTGCGGTGCAGCTCATCGCGCCAGCCCACCACACGTTCGCGCATGCCTTCTATGTCCAGAACCCCTTCCGCAAAGCCCTTGCGCACGAGCTCTTGCGGAAGGAATTCATCGTATTTGTCGAAGTACGGCACCTCGCCCGGGTAGACAAGGTCAATGGGGTCGAACTGGTCTTCCGCCTCCGCTGCGACCACCTCGAAGAAGGTCTGGGGGTCGGCTTTCATGCGGAATTGCATGAAGTAGGGACGGGAGGGATCGAGCCCCTTGAGTTCCAGCTCCGCCGCGCATTTGATCTTGAGCAGGCGCTCCAGTGCGAGGAAGGCGTAGCTGCCGAGCCAGGGGAAGAGCGCCCATGTGTCGCCGCCCAGGTTGATGAGCGGGCTCTCTCCTCTGGAGAAGGTGCCTGCTCTCCTGTTCGCTGCCGCTTCGGGCGACCCGACAATGCCGGCGTTTTGCGCGACATGCCGAGCCTGCGCGAGCCGTGCGCGGGCGTTGCCCATGAGATAGGGATACGCCTCGTGCTCCTCGAGCACGCGCTTCATGCGTTCCAAGATATGGGTGTTGATATCGCCTGCGCAGTCGCCAAAGTACGCCGGCACACGTCCCTTGATCTGGGTGCAGTACACCAGATGACGTTTCCAGTCGACTTCCTCGACCAGCCAGCAGTGGCCGGCGATCGCTATGCGCTCTCCCGCGGGGGGAGGGTTCACGATCGTGCCGAGCTCGGCGCTTTCGCAGCGGACGGTGAACTCCTCGTTTTCTTGGAACACGGCGTAGAACTTGAATGAGTTCGTGACTCGTTCGCTGGCGAGTCCCACGATGAGGCCGCCTGACTCCGTGACCTCGATGTGGTCGATCTCGATAAGATGGCGCAACAGACAACGCAGGTCATCGGCGCTCACGCGGTGGAAATACGACAGGGTGAGCACGCGCTGGGCGAGTTCCGCGGGCGTGAGCTCACCGCAACTTGCGAGGATGCCCATCACCTGGTGGTAGAGCAAGCTGTAGGGAAGACGGTCGAGCGCGGGCGGCTCCACCCAGTGCTCCTCGCGATACAGTTGCACGAGCGCAATACCTTGCAGCAATTTCCACGGAACGGTCTCGGGCAGCATGGCGCGCGGCTCGGGCTGCTCCTCACGCATGACGAAGTGCATTTCGGGCGGGAGGTTGCGCCGTCCGGTACGGCCCATGCGCTGCAAGAAACTCGAAACGGTAAAGGGGGCGTCGATTTGAAATGCCCGCTCAAGCCTGCCGATGTCGATGCCGAGCTCCAGCGTCGCAGTGGTGACGGTGGTTTGGGCCTGCTCCTCGTCGCGCATGAGCTCCTCGGCAGTCTCGCGGTAGGCCGCCGACAAGTTGCCATGATGGATGAGGAAACGGTCGGGTTCGTGGTTAGCTTCGCAGTAGGAGCGCAAGCTGGCACACACGGCCTCTGCCTCCTCGCGCGAATTGACGAAAACGAGGCACTTGCGTCCGCGGGTGTGTTCGAAGATGTATCCAAGCCCCGGGTCGGCGTCCTGCGGTGCGGTGTCGGTTGGAGCAAGGAGTTCGGTCGACGCTGGGGTATCAACGTACACCTCGGTTTGGGGTTCATGCACGGCGGTCGTTCCCTGATGTGGCAGTCCGAGCTCGGCCTCGCCGCCTTTCGCGTACGCTTGGGACAGCAGCTCCTCTAGACTCGTTGAATCGTTTTGAACGGGCGAACAGCTCACGATGTCCGCTTCGGCAACTCCGTTATTCGAACGCGCCCGCTCTTGTGCCTGAGGACCGCCGATGTAGAAGTGCTCTATCGACAGGCGCCATGTGCGTCGCGGCTCCTCAAAGCGCGGGATGATGCAGCTGCGTCCCGTGCCCGCGGAGAGGAACGCTCCGGTGCGCTCGGGGTCGCCGATGGTCGCGGAGAGTCCAATACGGCGCGGGTTGACGCCCGCCATGCGGGAGAGTCGCTCGATAAGGCACAGGGCCTGCCCTCCTCGGTCGCCGCGGAGGAGCGAGTGGACCTCGTCTATCACAATGTAGCGAAGGTCGCAGAACATGCGCGGCACCGCCAGGTGCTTATGCAAAAGCAGCGCTTCGAGCGATTCGGGCGTGATCTGCAGGATGCCGCTCGGCTTTTTGAGTAGTTTGGCCTTATGCGACGCGGAGACATCGCCGTGCCAATGCCAGACGGGGATATCGGCCTCATCGCACAGGCCGTTCAAGCGGTGGAACTGATCGTTGATGAGGGCCTTGAGGGGGCCGATGTAGAGGGCTCCCACCGACGCGGGAGGATTCTCCCAAAACTCGGTGAGGATGGGAAAGAACGCCGCCTCCGTCTTGCCCGATGCGGTCGAGGCGGTGAGCAGGACGTTCTCGTCCGTATTGAAGATGGCGTCGGCGGCGGCGACCTGGATGGAGCGCAGCGACTCCCATTCGTGCTCGTAGATGAAGTCCTGCACAAAGGGGGCATATCGATCGAAAACGTTCATATGCACCTCCTTCCAGGTCTTTGGGTTCATGCTGATAGTATATCACAAAACAGAACAGATGTTCGTATTATAAGACCGGATTGGGACGAAGGTCCTTCCTTGAGGCGCCGCGATCCTCGCTCGATAGCCGTTCACTAAATCGTGAACTCCGCGAATGGCGCGCTGTCTTCCCGTTCGCCCGGAGTGGCGTTCGGGGGCATTGCGCTCGGAAGCCCGCTCGCCATGGCCTCGCCCTGCAGCAGGCTCGCCAGCGTTGTGCCGGGATTCTGGCACATAATATCCAGCAGTTCGATGAAGTCGCGGATGACCTCGCGTGGGGTGAGGTGCGTGTCGGCGCCCACACGGCCGAACTCGATTTTGAGGAACTCGACAAGGTCGTTCTCGTCCAGAGCGCACGCGTAGCCAAAGTAGCCCGCGTGGATCTGCGCGAGCTTCTCGATGAGGACGAGCAGCTCCTCATACGTGAGCGGCTGGAGCCTGATGATGGGTGCGAGCATGTCGCGCATCCGCTCGCGTGCGAAGCGCCCCTGGGTAAGGCGGCTGCGCAGCGCCTCGTAGGAGAACACGCCGCGCCTGCGGTCCTCGATGCTGGTGGGCGTGCCTCCCATGATGATGCCCAGGTGATGTGCCTTGCCCTGCAGCGTGTCGTTGTACATCTGCAGGATCTTCTCGTAGTTGTACTGGCGCGTGATGGCGTTGGGGATCTTGTAGAGGTTCACGAGCTCGTCGATGAGCACGAGCAGGCCCTTGTACCCCGCACCGGTGAGGAAGCGCGCGAGGAGCTTGACGTAGTCGTACCACGTGTCATCGGTGATGATGGTGGTGATGCCCAGCTCGGCGCGTGCCTCGGTTTTGGTGCGGTACTCGCCGCGCAGCCATTTGACGGCGCTCGACTTCGCCTCTTCGTCGCCCTCGCGCGATGCGGTGCGGTAGGCGTTGAGCACGCGGACGAACTCGAAGCCGTGGACCATCTCCTCAAGTGCGGAAAGCTGAGCGCGCAATGGGGTTCCGCCGGAATCGCCTTCCGCTTCGATGTTGGCGACCCACCGGTCGAGAATCAGGTTGAGCGCGCCGCCCTCGGGACGCGTTTTCGTCGAGAGGTTGCGAATGAGTTCGCGATACGTTGCGAGTCCCTGGCCTTGCCCGCCCTGCAGGCGGCGCTCAGGGGAGAGGTCGGCGTCGGCGACCACAAAGCCCTCGCCCATGGCGTGCGTTCGGATGGTTTGCAGCAAGAAGCTCTTGCCTGCGCCATAGCGACCCACGAGAAAGCGGAAGCTCGCGCCGCCCTCGGCGATGAGCCCCAGATCGGCAAGGAGGGCTTGAATCTCAATCTCGCGACCCACGGTGATGTAGGGCAGACCGATGCGCGGGACGACGCCGCCCTTGAGGGAGTTGAGGACCACGGCGGCCACGCGCTTGGGGACGCGCGGGGCGGCCTGCGGATCGAGGGATGGTGAGGGTGCGTTACGCATGGCTGAGCATTCCTTCCACGTCGTCACGGTAGTCGTCAATGAGGGCGGGGCCGTCTGCGCCGAACTCGAGCACGGTGTCGCCCACCATATCGAAGAGCGCCTCGTTGATGGCGTCCATGAGCAGGTCTTCGGAGACGCCCGCGGCGGTGCGCGCATCTTGGATCGCCTGCTGGTCGCCGGAGAGCAGGGCGGAGAGGTACGCGAGCTCATGCGCGGCAAGCGGGGACGCGGATGCGGCTGGGCCGGCGGGCTTGAGGGGTGCATTCGAGGTCGCGTCGAGGACGGCAAAAGATGTGGCGGGCAAAGGGTTTTGGCCGCAGTGCGCGCCCGGAGAAGTATGGGAACTCGCTGCGATGTTGGGCCTGAGGGTATGGGAGTCCGTCAGACCCTTGGCTTGAGTGCTGTCGACTGATGTTTCCGAGAAAGTTGCGCTTGAGACTTTGCACCCCTGCTCGGAGCAACGCGGCCCGTTTTCTTTAGCGGGGTCATTCGCCCTGCTCTCCTCAACGGCATCATGCGCGCATGCCGCCTCCAACAACGAGCCCTCGCCGGTTCGCTCCTCCTCGATGAGCAGCGCGTCGCAGGTGACGGCGGCAGTGGCGCGAATGCCCGCCAGCTGCCCCACGTCGATTTCGATATGGCGGGGAGCGTGTGCCGCTTGCCAGCTCATCCAGGCGGAGATCTCCTCATCGATGAACTTCTGAACGTATTTAGGGGTCTTTCCCGTCACTTTGAGCGGATGCTCAAACCCGAGCGCGTCGCGTAGGCACCGGTCGACGCTGCGCATGAGGGACCCGAGCTTGGGGCTCTTCGACCGGCTGCCATGGAAGCGCTCGCAGGTCCAGCGCCCCTGATCGCAGCGATACCGGTGGATGGGGTCGAGCTCGTAGACGGCATTGGCATGCGGCTCGGGCTCGAAAAACATGGCCGACCCGAACATCGTGTACGACAGCGAGACCTCCTCTCCAAACCAGCTCTCGATCAAGCTGCTCGAACGCTGCCTTTGATAGTAGGAGCTCATGCGGACAAAGACGGCGCACGCCACGTGGCGCAGCGCGTCGGGCTGTTGCTTGTACAGGCGACTGCCCGCGAGATGGTAGGTCGAGAGCGCATCGAGGGCGCAGAAAAGCTCTTGTTCCTCGGATGCCCGTGCGGGCAAGGGGAGGGCGGAGATGCCACGCTTGCGTTTGGGTGCCTGAGCGGCGATGGCGCGGGCGTGCTCATCGGCGGCGCGCAGGGCCATGAGGGAACGGTCGAACGAGAGCGCCTTGTAGGGTTCGAGCAGCTCGGCGGGAAGCCCGTGGTAGACAACGTAATCTTGCAACCACACGCTGGCAAAGCGATCGATCTCGGGCGCGATCTCGCGGTACGAGCGCCAAAACGACTCAAGGGCCCGGAAGCCCTCGTGCGGATCGGCGACGCCGATGCCGTTGATGAGCTCGTAGAGGTAGACGTAGGCGAAGGAGAGCGAGGTCTCCTCAACAATGCCGCGCCGCACGGCCGCCCGCCAAGTGAAGTACCCGCGCAGCTGCCGATCGCTCATGGCGTTGTACGTGGGGAAGTAGGACTTGAAGGTGCCATGGTAGGGGCAGTCGTCCTCAAAGTCCGCCATCAGGGTTCCCTGGCGGTAGAACAGCTCGGCTTCGGAAAGCCAACGCCCGCCCGCTCCGCCCTCTCCCTCCTGCCAGCGGGAGACGGCGCGCATGCGGCGGTACTCATCGGGCAGATAGGAGGCCATCTGCCTGCCGGTTGTGAGAATGGGCTCGTCGCCGTAGACGCGCTCAGAGAAATGGGAACTGGCGCTCAGACGCTCGTCTGCCAGGATGCGCGCAATGACCTCGCGCGCGTTTGGCTTCGCTCCGTTCATGGGCCTCACGACGGCCTCCCTTCTCGTGTACGTGCGCGTTTGCGTAGTTCTCCAGTCTAGCATATAAGCAAACAGATGTTCGTATTTGCATGGAGAGAATCGCTCCCTTAGGGGCCCTTCACCCTTTCGCAAGCTTTCTTACAAAAGCGCAAGGGGCCTGTAAGTCAAATCGATGGAAGCGAACATGCAGGTAGGTGAAGATGTCCTCAAGAACAGACGAGCGGGCCCCTTGACGGCCTGCCCGCGCAGAGGGAGGCGTTTGGACATGAAGAATCCGTATGAGATCGACCGATACGCGACGAGCGAGAGCGACGCGCCCGGTGGCGTCCGCGGAGCCGTGTCGAGGGCGGCTGGCATGCTGGGATGCCTGGTCGCCATGGGCGCCCTCTTTATTGGGACGATTTGCATGCTCTGGCGCGTCGCCGGGCGCTGAGTGGGCGTGCAGCCCGCCCGCGCATTTGTCGTCCCTTGTTACACATCGTTTTCACCGCCGATCTGGCGCTGACGGCCGATGCCCGGTCGATATAATCTCACCCGATCAAAAGGTCCCCACGCCGCGTGCGACGTGGGGATTGTCGTGCGAAAGGCAGGGGAGTGACAATGTCGGGGACGAGCGAGCAGTTCAAAGGGGAAGAAGGGCACGGGGGCAATGCTCTCTCGGCGCGGCAATGGATGGCGCTTGCGGGTCTCACGTTTTCGGCCTTCATCCTCAATACCTCGGAGTTCATGCCCATCGGCTTGCTCACCGATATTTCGGCGGGCTTTTCCATTACCGAGGCGACGTGCGGACTCATGATCACGGCGTACGCTTGGGCCGTCATGCTGTTGTCCTTGCCGCTGATGATCGCCGCCTCGCGGGTCGAGTTCAAGCGGTTGTTGCTGGGCGTGCTCATGGTGTTCGCGACTGGTCAGGTTTTTTCCGCTGTCGCCCAGACGTTTTTCCTGCTCATCCTCGCGCGCATCGTTGTGGCAAGCGCCCACGCCATTTTTTGGTCGATTGCCGCCGTCATGGCGACGCGCCTTGTCGACGTTCGGCACGGGTCGCTCGCCATCGGCATGATCGCCACGGGCTCTTCGATCGCGCAGATATTCGGCCTGCCGCTTGGACGCGCGATTGGCCTCGCCCTGGGCTGGCGCATGACGTTCGGCGTGGTGGGCGTTATCGCCATCGCCATCATCGCGTATCTGGCGGCGGTGCTGCCGACAATTCCCGCCGGAAAGCCCTTTACGTTGGCGCGACTGCCGTACCTCTTCAAGAACCGACCACTGGTGGTTATGTATGGGGCGACCATGTTGTTCGCCACGGGCTATTACACCTGCTACAGCTACATCGAGCCGTTTTTGCAGCAGGTCGCCTCGTTCGATGCGGGCATGATCACCGTTTCGCTGACGGTGTTCGGCTTTGCCGGGATCCTGGGGAGCATGCTCTTTTCTCGCCTGTATGACGGTGGGAGCCGGCTGTTCTTGGCGCTTTCGATTGCCGGCGTGGTGGCTGCACTTGCGTTGCTGCGCGTCGTCGCGGGGAGCGTTCCGGCCGTGCTCGCCGTGTTTATGCTGTGGGGCTGTTGCGGAACGGCATTCAACGTGGCGTTTCAGGCCGAGATCATCAAGGGCGTCGAGGAAGACGAGTCGTCCGTCGCGATGTCGATCTTCTCAGGGCTGTTCAACTTTGGCATCGGAGCCGGCTCCGCGTTGGGCGGCGTGGTCGTCACGTCCGTGTCGATTGAGGCGATCGGCCTTGTGGGTGCCGTCGTTGTCGCCGTGTGCTGGGTGGTGACCGTTGCGGTGCTGTTCCGCCTGATGAGGGCGCGGGCCGTGGCGTAGGGGCTGCGCCCGCTGCCAGGAATGGTCGTATCGGCCGCTTCGGCTGTTTATTGCAACTTGTCGAAGAAGCACGGCGGTGCCGGAACTGTCTCGGCGCTCGGGTATACTGTCGCAAGCTAAAGCGTAAGGGCATAACCCCGGAGCACGCTGGGCCACGCGGCCCGGTGCGCGCGACTAGGATGGAGAGCGACCTCATGGCAGAACCCGTACAGCTCTATGACGGCGGCGTTTACCTACTTGATGGCACCACGATCGTCCCCGAAAAGCAGGCAGCCGAGCTCGCGGGCGACTGCGCGCTGCCCACGCCCGAGGCGGCTCGCGAGGGCACCATCGCCCACGGCATCCTCGCCGCGCACAACACGAGCGGCAGCATGGATCGCCTCAAGCTGCGCTTCGACGCACTCGCGAGCCACGACATCACGTACGTGGGCGTGATCCAAACCGCCAAGGCGTCCGGCATGACGGAGTTTCCCGTGCCCTACGTGCTCACCAACTGCCACAACACGCTGTGCGCGGTGGGCGGCACCATCAACGAGGACGACCACGTCTTCGGCCTGTCCGCCGCCAAGAAGTACGGCGGCATCTTCGTCCCGCCGCATATCGCCGTCATCCATCAGTACATGCGCGAGATGCAGGCCGGTTGCGGCAAGATGATCCTCGGTACCGATTCGCATACCCGCTATGGCGCTCTGGGCACCATGGCCATCGGCGAGGGCGGCGGAGAGCTGGTCAAGCAGCTCCTGCGCGACACCTACGACGTCGCCTATCCGCGCGTGGTCGCCGTCTACCTCAAGGGCGCGCCGGTTCCGGGCGTGGGCCCGCAGGATATCGCGCTGGCCATCATCCGCGCGGTCTTCGACTGCGGATACGTGAAGAATGCCGTGATGGAGTTCGTGGGCCCCGGCGTGTCGAGCATGCCGACCGACTACCGCAACGGCGTGGACGTGATGACCACCGAGACCACCTGCCTCACCTCGATCTGGCGCACGGACGAGGACACGCGCGCGTTCCTGGCCGAGCATGGCCGCGCGGACGATTACCGCGAGCTCAACCCGGCGTCGGTTGCGTACTATGACGGCTGCGTCGAGGTCGACCTTGCGGCGGTGCGCCCCATGATCGCCCTGCCGTTCCACCCCTCGAACGCCTTTACCATCGACGAGCTCAACGCGAACATGGTCGACATCCTGAGCGAGGTCGAGCGGCGCGCGGCCGAGGTCGGCGGCGGGCGCGCCTCCTTGTCGCTTCTTGACAAGATTCGCCCCGACGGACGCCTGCAAGTCCAGCAGGGCGTCATCGCCGGTTGCTCCGGCGGCAACTTCACCAACGTGATGCAGGCGGCGCGCGCCCTGCGCGGCAAGACGTGCGGCAACGGCGAGTTTGCGCTGTCGGTGTACCCGAGCTCCCAGCCGGTGTTCCTTGAACTGGCGAGCAACGGCGCGGCGCTCGAGCTCATGCAGGCCGGCGCCATCGTGCGCACGGCTTTTTGCGGCCCGTGCTTTGGCGCGGGCGACACGCCGGCGAACAACGGCCTGTCCATCCGCCACACCACGCGCAACTTCCCCAACCGCGAGGGCTCCAAGCCGGGCGCGGGCCAGCTCACGGGCGTCGCGCTCATGGATGCGCGCTCCATCGCCGCGACCGCCGCGGCGGGCGGCGTGCTGACCGCGACGACCGACCTGCCTGCCGAAACCTGGGACGAGCACGTGGCGTACCACTTCGATGCCAGCGCCTACGAGCACCGTGTGTATCAGGGGTTCGGCCGCGGCGATGCTGAGGGCGAGCTGGTGTACGGCCCCAACATCAAGGACTGGCCCGAGATGGAGCCGCTCGCCGAGAACATCCTTTTGCGCGTGGCGTCCAAGATTATGGATGACGTCACCACCACCGACGAGCTGATTCCCTCCGGCGAGACGAGCTCGTACCGCTCCAACCCGCTGGGTTTGGCTGAGTTCACGCTGAGCCGCCGCGACCCCGAGTACGTGGGCCGCGCCAAGGCGGTTGCCGAGCTCGAGCGCGAGCGCTTGGCGGGCGCGGACGGAGCCGTCGCGGCCGCTGCGGGCGTGTGCAAGGACGCTGCGGTCGCGTGCGAAGGCATTGATGCCGGGACCGGAGAGGGCGCTCCCGTTGGGGTCGATTGCGCGTCGGCCGGTGCCGGCCAAGGCGCGCCTGCGGTGGATGGCGGAGCGGTTACTGTCGCTCCGTCCGTTCCCGCCGAGGTTGCGCCGGTGTTCGACGCCCTCGTGGCGGCTGGCGCGCTTGCGGGTGCCGATCCCGCCGCGGTCGAGATCGGCTCGACGATCTATGCAGTGAAGCCCGGTGACGGTTCGGCACGTGAGCAGGCGGCGAGCTGCCAGCGCGTGCTCGGCGGCCTTGCCAACATCACGTGCGAGTACGCCACCAAGCGCTATCGCTCCAACGTGATGAACTGGGGCATGGTGCCCTTCCAGCTGGAGGGCGAGCCGTCGTTCGAGGTGGGGGACTACGTGTTCGTGCCCGGGATTCGCACTGCGCTCGATGGGGACATGGGCGACATCCCTGCCTGGGTGGTGCACGCCTCGGCATCCTGTCCCGAGGGCGATTCCGCGCTCCGGGTAGAGCGCATCTCGCTCTTTGTCGCGGACATGACCCCCGAGGAGCGCGCGATCGTCAAAGCCGGCTGCCTCATCAATTACAACCGCGCCCGTGCGAAGTAGGATGACCGGCGTTTTTCCCGCGCGGTAGCGTGCCGTTTCAGTTGCGGCTGAATGTGGCTGCCGTCGGAACAACTGCACCTGCGTGAAGGGCCTCGCTCGCTTGTCGGACGAGGCCCTTCCGCCCGAGGCCCCACCCTTCCGCCCGAGGCCCCGCTGTGGGGGGGATTGAATACGCAAATGCGCGGATAATTATGGCAATGGCGAGTACGGCGAAAAGTGATGACGCGTCTACCTGTGCATTCTGTATTCGGTTTTGGCCATATACTCTGCCGGTCGGGATTTTATCCGCGCATTTGCGTTTTCTGCCTTCCCAATCGTCCCTGCAGATTCCATGGTGGCGCCTTTTTCGGCGTTGTGGCGGGCTCCACCGGGTAAAGCTCTGGGAGTTGATTCGTTGGCGCCCGATATGCGGCGCACCGCTGCAGGAACGGGGAGATTCGCATTATGTCGCGTGTCCAAATGGATCGAAGCTTCGCCAATCAAAAAGCTCCCGGCAGGATCGCCTTTATCGCAACGCTGCTGCTTCCCATTCTGGGCGTCGCCTGTCTGTTGTTCTCGGGGCAGGTCGCCGAGCATCTGCCCCATATCTTGGGTGCGGTCATGTTGTTCGTGGGCGCTGCAGACATCGTGACCGATCTTCTCGACCGCGATAGCACCCCGGGGAAAATCACCGTCGGCACGGATGTGGTCATGATCGTGCTCGGCGTCGTTACGCTGCTCAACACCCGCGAATCGCTCAACGTGATCGCCATCATGTGGGGCCTGCTCGGCCTTGAGAAGGCCGCACGCGAGATCGACGAGTCGCTTGCCGCCCACACGTCCGGCGCGGGTTGGGTTGCCCCGTTGCTCACCGGCGCGTTCGAGCTCGTGCTAGGAGCCATGCTGCTGATCTCCCCCTTGGCGAGCGTCGGCCATCATGTGCTGCTGCTCGGCCTCGAGCTCGTGGTCTTTCCCTTTCATGTGCACACGGCCCCCGCGGGCATCGAGGTGGACGTGTGAGTTCGGTTGCGCATGAGGACTGGTTGCCCGTGCGAGCTTGTTTGCCGGCGTGGACCCGTCTGACGCGTGCATACGGTTGCACGTGCGAGCCCATATGCACGTGTGAGTCTGTGTGCCATTGCAGTCCTGTGCGCGATTTTGTCGGGTATCGGTGAGGGGGTCGCACAAAACGGTTCGTGCGAGTACCATAGGCGAATGTGTCTATATCCTGCAAGCTGGATGAAAGGCGCCTGCGCGCCCATTCCGCTCGGAAAGGAACTCGAACATGAAGGCTATCATCCCCGCCGCCGGCCTCGGTACCCGCTTTTTGCCCGCTACCAAGTGCACCCCCAAGGAGATGCTCCCGGTTCTCGATAAGCCGGTCATCCAGTACGTGGTGGAGGAGGCCCTCGACCCGGAGGAGGTCGACGGCGCCATCATCGTGACGAGCCCCGGCAAACCCGAGCTGCTGAGCTATTTCCAGCCCGATCGCTCGCTCGAGGCCCTGCTGCGCGAGCGCGGCAAGGCGGGATACGCTGACGCCATCGCTCACGCCGGCAACATGCCCGTCGACTTCCGCTACCAGTACGAGCCCCGCGGCCTGGGCCATGCCATCCGCTCCGCGGCAGACGCCTGCGCCGGTGAGCCCTTCCTCGTCCTGCTGGGCGATTACGTGGTTCCCGCCAAGGACATCTGCGACAAGATGCTCGAGGTCTCCCGCGCCCACGGCGGCGCGTCCGTGATCGCCGTCGCACCTTGCGCGCCCGACCAGGTGGACCGCTACGGCGTCATCGCCGGCGACTTTGTGGGCACGCTCGAGGGCTGCGAGGGCGCGGGGGAGACCGAGCCGGGCGCCGTGTGGCGCATCGGCGGCCTGGTGGAGAAGCCCGCGCCCGAGGCCGCTCCCTCCAACCTCTACATCGTCGGTCGCTACCTGCTCTCCCCGTTGGTCATGGACCTGCTCGCCAACCAGCAGCCGGGCAAGGGCGGCGAGATCCAGCTCACCGACGCCATGGCGCGCAGCCTGGACCGCGAGGCCATGTACGCCGTCGTGATCGACCCGCTCTCGGGCTACGACACCGGCACCCCCTCCGGCTGGATCGCCACGAACGCCCTCATGGCCGCCAACGACCCGCGCTTTGCGGACGAGTTCTGGGCCGCGATTGACGAGCGCGGCGGCCTTACGCGCGAGGAGTAGCCTTTGCGGGCCGGTAGGCCCCGCATGTCGCACATTTGACGGCTTCATCCAAAATACATGAACACCTGTTCGATACACTAGTGTTGAGCAGGTGTTTTTCTGTAGAAAAACTTTGCTAATCCAAAAAGGCCCATGAGTCAAGACCTTTCTTGCCGAACGGCGGGCACCTGCTAAACTAGTAGGTTGCCTTACCTGGCGGAGCTATGCCTGTAGCCCGTGAATGCGTTGGGGGAGGGGCGACGCGCTTGCGCGCGCCCATAGACGGAATGCGATGCACGTCCGTCCGCCCCGCACGCACGAGCGAGGGGCCGAGCGGCCGTCAGACCAACCGCCTTTTCCCAAGAAGGAGGAAACACCTGGTGCCGAAAGCAAACGCTACCAAGACCGTGACCGCCACCGAGCGCACACGCGTCAACTTCGGGAAGATCCCGGAGACGATGGAGCTGCCGAACCTCATCTCCGTGCAGAAGGAGAGCTTCGAGCGCTTCATGGACGAGGGCCTGCGCGACGCCTTTAGGGAGTCCAGCCCCATCCAGAGCCAGAACCACCAGCTCGAGGTGACCTTTGGCCACCACCAGTTCGGCGACCCGTCCCACACCGTGGACGAGTGCCGCGAAAAGGACATGACCTACCAGGCCCCGCTGCTCACCGAGGTCCGTCTCACCAACAAGGAGACGGGCGAGATCAAGGAGCAGCTCGTCTTCATGGGTGACTTCCCCATGATGACCGACCAGGGCACCTTCATCATCAACGGCACCGAGCGCATCGTCGTCTCGCAGCTGGTCCGCTCCCCGGGCGTGTATTACAGCTCCGAGATGGACGGCGGCAAGCAGGTCTACAAGGCCCAGATCATCCCGGCCCGCGGCGCGTGGCTGGAGTTCGAGGTCGACAAGCGCGACCAGCTCGTGGTCTCCATCGACCGCAAGCGCAAGCAGTCCGCCACCATGTTCCTGCGCGCTCTTGGCATCGCCGTTACCAACGACGACATCTTCGAGTTGCTTGGCGACTCCGACGTGATCAAGCGCACCATCGAGCGCGACACCGCCCTCACCCGCGAGGACGCCCTCATCGAGATTTACCGTCGTCTGCGCCCCGGCGAGCCGCCGACCGTCGACGCCTCCCGTAGCCTGCTCGAGGGCCTGCTGTTCAACCCGCAGCGCTACGACCTCGCCCGCGTGGGCCGCTACAAGGTCAACAAGAAGCTCGGCCTCACCACCGAGGAGGAGGTCGCCGTTCTCACCGACGAGGACATCATCGCGACCCTGCGCTACCTGCTGTCCCTGGCGGCGGGCGAGCCCGGCTTCAAGATCGACGACATCGACCACTTCGGCAACCGCCGCATCCGCACCGTGGGCGAGCTGGTGGCCAACCAGTTCCGCATCGGCATGAGCCGCATGGAGCGCGTCGTGCGCGAGCGCATGAGCTCCCAGGACATCGACGAGATCACGCCGCAGAGCCTCATCAACATCCGCCCGATCGTGGCCTCCATCAAGGAGTTCTTCGGCTCCAGCCAGCTCTCCCAGTTCATGGATCAGGCCAACCCGCTGACCGGCCTCACCCACAAGCGCCGTCTGTCCGCGCTCGGCCCCGGCGGCCTGGCGGGCCACAAGTCCGGCTCCAGCCGCCGCACCAACGTGCCCACGGCCGTCCGCGACGTCCACAACTCGCACTACTCCCGTATGTGCCCCATCGAGACGCCCGAAGGCCCCAACATCGGCCTGATCGGCTCGCTGGCCCTCTACGCCCGCGTTAACCAGTACGGCTTCATCGAGGCCCCGTACCGCAAGATCGAGAACGGCGTGGCCACCGACCAGATCGACTGGATGACCGCCGATGAGGAAGAGAACCACATCATCGCGCCGGCCAACACCCCGATCGACCCCAAGACGGGCGAGCTTGTGACCGTCGACGCCGACGGCAACCTGGTGCGCCCGCACACGGTCGTCGCCCGCACGCGCGACTTCGACGGCTCCTTCGGCGCCCCGGCCGACGTGCCGGTCGAGGACGTCGACTACATGGACGTCTCCCCGCGCCAGATGCTCTCCGTGGCCGCCACGCTCATTCCGTTCCTCGAGCATGACGACGCCAAGCGTACCCTCATGGGCGCGAACATGCAGCGTCAGGCCGTGCCGCTGGTCCACCCGGTCGCCCCCTACATCGGCACCGGCATGGAGAGCCGCGCCGCCATCGACTCCGGCGAGGTCACCCTGGCCAAGCACGCCGGCGAGGTCATCTTCGCCGACGCCGCCAAGATCACGGTCAAGACCGCTGAGGGTATGGACACCTACAAGCTGCCCAAGTACCAGCGCTCCAACCAGTCCACCTGCATCAACCACCGCCCGCTCGTACGTGTGGGCGATCAGGTCGTGCAGGGTCAGCCCCTCGCCGACGGCCCCTCGACCGATCACGGCGAGCTCGCGCTCGGCCAGAACCTCACCGTGGCCTACATGCCGTGGGAGGGCTTCAACTACGAGGACGGCATCATCGTCTCCGAGCGTCTCGTCTCCGAGGACCTGCTGACCACCATCAACATCTCCCGCTACGAGCTCGACGCCCGCGACACCAAGCTGGGCCCCGAGGAGATCACCCGCGAGATCCCGAACCTGTCCGAGGACATGCTCGCCAACCTCGACGAGGACGGCATCATCCGCATCGGCGCCGAGGTCAAGGCCGGCGACATCCTCGTGGGCAAGGTCTCTCCCAAGGGCGAGAGCGCGCTCACCGCTGAGGAGCGCCTGCTGCGCGCCATCTTCGGCACCAAGGCGCACGACGTCCGCGACACCTCCCTCAAGATGCCCCACGGCGCCGAGGGCCGCGTCATCGACGTGGTTCGCTTCAGCCGCGAGAACGGCGACGACCTCGCCCCGGGCGTCAACGAGCAGGTGCGCGTCTACGTCGCGCAGCGCCGTAAGATCCAGCAGGGCGACAAGATCGCCGGCCGTCACGGCAACAAGGGCGTTATCTGCGAGGTCCTGCCCGTGGAGGACATGCCCTACATGGCCGACGGCACCCCGGTCGACGTCATCCTGAACCCGCTGGGCGTCCCGTCCCGTATGAACGTGGGCCAGCTGCTCGAGTGCCACCTCGGCTGGGCTGCCGCCTGCGGTTGGGACACCGAGTCCGCCGACTCCGACAAGTACGTCCCCGGCCCGTTCTTCGTCTCCACGCCCGTCTTCGACGGCGCGCACGAGGACGAGATCGCCGAGGTCATCCGTCGCGCCAACAAGAACATGCTCAACCTTGCGTCCGAGCGCTTTGGCGAGCACATGAACCCCTCGTTCGTGACCCAGCTCGACGAGCGCGGCAAGACCGTGCTGTACGACGGCCGCTCCGGCGAGCAGTTCCGCGAGCCCATCACCGTGGGCACGTCCTACATCCTGAAGCTCGGCCACATGGTCGACGACAAGATCCACGCTCGCTCGACGGGCCCCTACAGCCTCGTCACCCAGCAGCCGCTGGGCGGTAAGGCCCAGTTCGGCGGCCAGCGCTTCGGCGAGATGGAGGTCTGGGCGCTCTACGCGTACGGCGCCTCCAACGTGCTCCAGGAGATCCTCACGGTCAAGTCCGACGACACCATCGGCCGCGTCAAGACCTACGAGGCCATCACCAAGGGCGAGAACGTCCCCATGGCCGGCATCCCCGAGTCCTTCAAGGTTCTCGTCAAGGAGATCCGCTCCCTGGCGCTCGACATCGAGCCCATCCGCGACGCCGAGCCGGAAGCGCCCGCCGCTCCCGTCGTCGCCGAGGACGCCGAGCTCGACGTGACCGACCTGCCCTCGATCGACGAGGCCGACACCTCCGCCGATGCGGCCGACGCCATCCTCGATGAGCTCGCCGCCACCACCACCGATAAGGAGTAGTTGACTGTGGCAGATTTCGAAGCTACTGATTTTGATGCGGTAAAGATCTCGCTCGCTTCCGCCGACAAGATCCGCTCGTGGTCGCGCGGCGAGGTCAAGAAGCCCGAGACCATCAATTACCGTACCCTCAAGCCCGAGAAGGACGGCCTGTTCTGCGAGAAGATCTTCGGTCCCGCCAAGGACTGGGAGTGCTCCTGCGGCAAGTACAAGGGCATCCGCTTCAAGGGCATCGTCTGCGAGCGCTGCGGCGTCGAGGTGACCACGGCCAAGGTGCGCCGCGAGCGCATGGGCCACATCGAGCTGGCGGCCCCCGTCAGCCACATCTGGTACTTCAAGAGCCCGACCTCGTTCCCGATGAGCCGCATGCTCGACATCAAGTCCAAGGACCTGGAGAAGGTCCTGTACTTCGCGAGCTACATCATCACGCACGTCGACTATGAGGCCCGCGAGGCCGACGCCGACGACCTGCGCGAGGAGCTGGCGGCCGACCTGGAGGAGATCGACGCCGAGTGCGCCCGCCAGATCGAGTCTCTGAAGGAGCAGGGCAACCCCGAGAACTTCGACGAGTTCTCCGACGAGGAGCCCCTCACCCCCGAGGAGATCGCCGCGGGCATCGTGGACATCCAGGAGGAGTGCCGCGACGAGAAGGAGCTGCGCTCCGAGGCGTTCCAGGCCTTCATGCAGCTCAACGAGCGCGACCTCGTCTCCGATGAGCCGCTGTTCCGCGAGATGAAGCGCTACTACTCCATGTACTTCAAGGGCGACATGGGCGCCGAGGCCATTCGCGACCTCCTCGCCTCCATCGACCTCGAGCAGGAGGCCGCGACCCTCAAGGCCATCATCGCCGACGAGGATTCCCAGAAGCAGAAGCGCGAGAAGGCCGTCAAGCGCCTCGAGGTCGTCGACGCCTTCCTGAAGGGGCACAACGATCCCGCCAACATGATCCTCGACGTCATCCCGGTCATTCCGCCCGATCTGCGCCCGATGGTGCAGCTCGACGGTGGCCGCTTCGCCGCGTCCGACCTCAACGACCTGTACCGTCGCGTGATCAACCGTAACAACCGACTCAAGCGCCTGCTCGACCTGGACGCCCCCGCGATCATCGTGAACAACGAGAAGCGCATGCTCCAGGAGTCCGTGGACGCCCTGTTCGACAACGGCCGTCGTGGTCGCCCGGTCTCTGGCCGTGGCGGTCGCCCGCTCAAGTCGCTCGCCGAGGCCCTCAAGGGCAAGCAGGGCCGCTTCCGCCAGAACCTGCTGGGCAAGCGCGTCGACTACTCCGGTCGTTCCGTTATCGTCACCGACCCCAAGCTCAAGCTGCACCAGTGCGGCCTGCCCAAGACGATGGCCCTGGAGCTCTTCCAGCCCTTCGTCATGAAGCGCCTGACCGAGCTCGGCAAGGTGGAGAACATCAAGGGCGCCAAGCGCGCCATCGAGCGTCGCGCCTCCTTTGTGTGGGACATCCTCGAGGAGGTCATCGACGGCCGCCTCGTCCTGCTCAACCGCGCACCGACGCTGCACCGCCTGTCCATCCAGGCCTTCGAGCCCGTGCTGGTCGAGGGCAAGGCCATCCACCTGCACCCGCTCGTCTGCGCCCCGTTCAACGCGGACTTCGACGGCGACCAGATGTCCGTCCACGTCCCGCTGTCCGTCCAGGCCCAGGCCGAGGCGCGCATCCTCATGCTGAGCTCCAACAACCTGCGCTCGCCGGCTTCCGGTAAGCCCGTGAACATCCCGTCGCAGGACATGATCATCGGCGTGTACTACCTCACCCAGGCCCGCGACGGCATGCCGGGCGAGGGCCACGTGTTCGCGAGCTTCGACGACGCCCTGCGCGCCTATGATTGCCGCGCCGAGGCCGGCGTCGACCTGCAGGCCAAGGTCCAGGTCCGCGTGTCCGAGTCCGAGGCCAACGTCACGCTTGGGGACGGCACCAAGCTGTTCCGCGTCAAGATGGGTAAGAACGAGGTCCAGGACTTCGACGTGACCGGTTCCAAGACCGCTCGCTTCGAGACGACCATCGGCCGCATCATCTTCAACCGCCAGTGCCTGCCGGCCGACTACGAGTTCATCAACTACAAGATGGTCAAGGGCGACATCGCCAAGCTCGTCTCGGACTGCTGCGATCGCTACCCCGAGGCCGAGGTCGCCCCGATCCTCGACGCCATCAAGTACTCCGGCTTCCACTACGCCACCACCTCGGGTCTGACCATCTCCGTGTGGGACGCCCTGATCCCGGACGACAAGTGGCAGGTCCTCGACCGCGCCCAGAGCAACGTCGACCAGATCAACGCCTACTACGAAGAGGGCTTCCTCAACGAGATGGAGCGCCATATCGAGGTCGTCAACGAGTGGACTGCCGCGACCGACACGGTTGCGTCCAAGATGCTCGCCATGTTCGACGAGGAGAACCCCATCTACATGATGGCCGACTCCGGCGCCCGTGGCTCCAAGGCCCAGCTGCGTCAGCTCGGCGGCATGCGCGGCCTGATGGCAGACATGTCCGGCGAGACGATCGACCTTCCCATTAAGGCGAACTTCCGCGAGGGCCTGCTCCCGCTCGAGTACTTCATCTCCACCTACGGCGCCCGTAAGGGCCTCGTCGACACCGCTTCGCACACGTCCGACTCCGGTTACCTCACCCGTCGTCTCGTCGACGTGGCCCAGGACGTCATCGTGCGCGAGGAGGACTGCGGCACCACCGAGGGATGCTCCTACAACCTGATCATCCCCGGCACCGAGGACATCAACGCCGACCTCGTCGGCCGCTGCTTCCTCGAGGACGTCGTGGCTGCCGACGGCACCGTCCTGTTCAAGAAGGACGAGTACATCACCTGCGTGGACGACCTCAAGAAGATGATCGACGCCGGCATGAAGAAGGTCGCCCTGCGCGCCCTGCTCACCTGCCGCTCCAAGTACGGCGTGTGTCAGAAGTGCTACGGCTGGGATCTCTCCACCCGTCGTCCCGTCGCCATCGGCACCGCGGTCGGCATCATCGCCGCCCAGTCCATCGGCGAGCCCGGTACGCAGCTTACGATGCGCACCATTCACTCCGGCGGCGTCGCGGGCGTTGCGGACATCACACAGGGTCTCCCGACCGTTTCGCGTATGTTCGACATCGTCGGCAACGTCAACGAGAAGATTCTCGGCCGCGAGGCCGACCTGGCCCCGTTCTCCGGTCACCTGGCGATCAAGCCCGAGAAGTCCGAGTACGTGCTCACCCTCACCGACACGGACGACCCGAGCCGCATCCTGGACGAGAAGCGCGTTCCCGCCGCCGTCCAGTTCATGCCCGGCATCGAGGACGGCTGCGAGGTCCGCGCCGGCGACCAGATCACCAAGGGCTTCGTGAACTTCCGCAACCTGCGCCAGCTCACAGACATCGAGTCCACCATGCACACGTTCGTCGAGAACGTGAAGGAGGTCTACAACTCCCAGGGCGTCGACCTCAACGACAAGCACATCGAGGTCATGGCTCGCCAGATGCTGCGTCGCGTTCAGATCACAAACCCCGGTGACTCCCGCTACCTGCTCGGCCAGTACGTGGACCGCTACGAGTTCGCCGACGAGGTCGACCGCGTGGCGCGTCTGGGCCTCACCCCGCCTGCCGCCGAGCCCGCGATCCTGGGTACGCTCAAGGTCGCGTCCTCCATCGACTCCTGGCTGTCCTCCGCGTCGTTCATCCGCACGGCGGGCGTCCTCACCGAGGCCGCCATCGAGGGCAAGGTCGACCACCTGCTCGACCTCAAGTCCAACGTCATCGTGGGCAAGAAGATCCCGGCGGGCACCGGCCTCAAGCCGTACGCCAAGGCCGGTCTGACCTACCGTACCGAGGACGGTTACCAGGCCATCGAGAACCTCTCCTCGCCCCACGCCAAGGTTCTTCCCGAGTGGGCGCCCGAGGAGCTCAAGGAGCTCGACGAGGAGCTGCCGCAGCAGCTCGACTTCGGCGCGGGCGAGTACGGCGGCGAGGGCGGCCAGTTCACCCGCAACGGCCGCACCATCTCCGCCGAGGACGCGCGCCTGTACCTGTTCGACGACCTGGGCGTGTCGCAGCGCTGGACCAACAAGTTCAGCGAGGTGGGCATCGAGACCGTCGGCGACCTGGTGGGCAAGTCCGAGGAGGATCTGCTCCGGATCGACGGCATCGGCGCCAAGGCGATCGAGGAGTTGCGCGACGGTCTTGAGGAGCACAACCTGCTCTACATCCTCGATAACTCCGAGGACGTGGCCGACGAGGAGGACCTCTCCCAGCTGCTGCAGATGGTCTTTAGCCCGGACGGCCCGGACGACATCCTGCTCGGCTCCAGCGCGCCGCGTCACCACCTCGACTCCGACGAGGAGATGATCGGCGCCCCCGCGCAGGCCAAGGACGGCAACGGCGTCATCAACGAGGACATGGCCTCCCTCGACGAGCTGCTGAACAAGCTCGTGGACACCGATGAGGTCTACCCTGAGGAGCAGGAGGACTAACGCTGCGCTGGTCTCAGGCATCCCACCTCGTCCTTCAATCGTCGGGCGCCGCACGCTAGGCGCGCGCCCACCTTTTTCAGGGCGATTTGGGGCACCTGAGGTCCGCTCGCGAGTTCCCTTGATTTGAAGCCCGCCTTTCCCGAGAGGGGAGGGCGGGCTTTTTGCATGTGCGCCCCATGCTTCGCGGAAGTGTCGACCACATCACACTCTGAGTAATTGCCTATGGCTATTTGCCGTTTGAAACGTTGAAGCGGCAGATAGCCATAGGCAAAGCGACACTAGGCATAGGAGAAATTGCGGCGGGCATAGGCAGATCGACGGCGGCCATAGGCAATTGCGAGATGAACGCCGCTGGTTCATATGCGAATGCGGACGTGACTGTTAGTATCAATGCGCCTTTCCGAGAAACAGAACGGCGGACGCCCGTAGGTATAAAATGTAGGGTCGCATTGGGGTGGGTTCGGCAACCCTTCGTTTATAGAAAGGAATGAGGAACGTGTATAAGATGAAGCATGGCATGAAGCGCGTGCTTGCGGGCGTTGTCGCCGCTGTTTTCGCAGTGACGTGTCTAGTCGCCCTGCCGGCTCGTGCGTATGCGGCGGGGGGCCATAGCATCTTTTCAATAGATGCTGGACGCAAGTACTTCTCCGCCGATCAGCTCAAGCAGATCATCGATCGTGCCGCAAAGAACGGTTACACCGATGTCCAGCTGATTCTCGCAAACGACGGCATGCGTTTCTTCCTCGACGACATGTCAATTGAGGCCGACGGTAAGGTCTACGAGAGCGATGCTGTCAAGGCCGCCCTCACCGCCGGTAACGACTCCTATTACAAGGACCCCAACGGCAACGCTCTCACCGAGGCGGAGATGGACGACATCATCTCTTACGCCAAGGCGAAGGGCGTAGGTATCGTTCCGGTCATCAATAGCCCGGGCCACATGGATGCACTGCTGGTCGCCATGAAGGAGCTCGGAATCGAGAACGCGGCGTACTCGAATAGTGATAGGGTCTCGGTACGCACCGTCGATATCACCAATCAGAAGGCCGTCAACTTCTTGTATGCCATGCTGCAGAAGTACGTCACCTACTTCGGCAATGCCGGTGCCTCTGAGTACTTCAACTTTGGTGCCGATGAGTTTGCCAATGATGTGTTTTCTGATCCCGGCTGGGGTGAGATCCAGCGGAACGGCGAGTACAAGAATTTCATCGAGTACGCTAACCACGTTTGCGGCATCATCAAGGACGCCGGCATGAAGCCGCTGTGCTTCAATGATGGCATCTATTACAACCAAAAGACTAATTTTGGCGCATTCGACCAGGACCTTACCGTGTCCTATTGGACTTCTGGTTGGTGGGGCTTCTACGTTGCCAAGCCGGAATTCCTGCAGCAGCAGGGCCTCGAAATTCTCAACACCAATGATGCATGGTATTGGGTGCTTGGCCACATCTCGGATGGCGGTTATCACTTCAACAACGCGATGAGCAACATCGAAAAGAAAGGCTTCAACGAGGTGACGGGTGCCAGTGGCACCATCCCGACGATCGGCAGCATGCAGTGCGTCTGGTGCGATGAGCCTTCTAAGCCGCATGACATGGAGCGCATCTTCCAGCTCATGGACGCGTTCAGCGCAAAGCACGCCGAGCATATGCCCAAGCCTGCGGATTACGCCAAGGTCGATGAGGCTCTCGCGACCGTGCCCGAGGATCTCTCCATTTATACGCCGGAGTCTCGCAAGGCCGTTGAGGACGCCGTTGCCGCTGTCAAGCGCGGCTACAAGGCGGATAAGCAGGCCGAGGTCGATAAGATGGCTGCGGACATCAATGCTGCCATCGATGCCCTTGCGTTCCGACCTGCTGATTACTCGGCAGTGGACGCAGCCCTCGCTCGCGTCCCCAAGGACCTTACTGGATATACGGACGCGACGCGTGTGACGGTTCAAAGTGCGGTTGCTTCCGTGAAGCGTGGCTATACAGTCGATAAGCAGGCTGATGTCGATGCGATGGCGGCGGCAATCAACGCTGCCGTGGACGGTTTGGTTAAGAAGCCTGTTGTCAAGCCAGAGCAAAAGCCGAGTAGCAAGCCCGTGCTCAAGCCATCCGAGAAGTTGCCCCAGACGGGCGACCCCGTCCAGATTCTTGCGGTCGCGTCCGCTGGTCTGAGCGTGCTCGGCATGGGTCTGCTCGCGAGCCGTCGCAAGGCGTAATGCAGGGCAGAAGGCCCAAATAACCACGATTCCCCAATGCGACTCATTGTCATGGGGCCCTCGCAGTTGCGGGAGCCCCTTTGCATTGCGGCTGGACGAGAGGTTACGCGTGCGCGTGGGCATTCGCGCGACGCAGGGGCCACAGACCCTTGCGATCCTCATTGTGGAGACTCTGCGGAATATGCAGCAAATAGGGGAACGCCCGGGCGCGTGGTCTGTTGACCGAGCACGTACGCGCGCGTACCATAGCAAGTCGCGTGTTTTGTGGGCGGGTGCTGACGCCCCTTAATATGCCGTTGCACATGGAATGGAAGCTGGATATTTCGAGAAGGAGTACGCTTTGCCTACTATCAACCAGCTGGTTCGCCAGGGCCGCCGCTCGGTCCCCAAGAAGTCCAAGAACGCCGCTCTTAAGAGCAACTCCCAGAAGCGCGGTGTGTGCACCCGCGTGTTCACCACGTCCCCCAAGAAGCCGAACTCCGCTCTTCGCAAGGTTGCCCGTGTGCGCCTCGTGAACGGCATCGAGGTCACCGCTTACATCCCCGGCGAGGGTCACAACCTGCAGGAGCACTCCATCGTGCTCGTCCGCGGCGGTCGTGTTCGCGACCTGCCTGGTGTGCGTTACCACATCATCCGCGGCTGCTACGACTGTGCCCCGGTTGCCAACCGTAAGCAGGCTCGTTCCCACTACGGTGCCAAGCGCCCGAAGTAATCGAGCTTCTAGACCCGATCCCATTCAGATAGAGGAGATTCAATATGCCGCGTCGTGCAGCTAAAACTCACCGCCGCGAGGTCCAGCCTGATGCTGTCTACAACAACCGCCTCGTGACGCAGCTCATCAACAAGGTCCTTCTGGACGGCAAGAAGGCCACCGCCGAGCGCATCGTCTACAGCGCGTTCGAGATGGTCGCCGAGAAGACCGGTGAGGACGCCCTCGCCGTCTTCAAGAAGGCCATGGACAACATCAAGCCCACGCTCGAGGTCAAGCCCAAGCGCGTCGGTGGCGCCACCTACCAGGTCCCCATGGAGGTCAACGCCCGTCGTTCCACCCAGCTCGGCATCCGCTGGATGGTCAACTTCTCCCGCGCCCGCAAGGAGAAGACCATGGCCGAGCGCCTTGCCGCCGAGATCATCGACGCCTCCAACGGCGTTGGCGCTTCCGTGAAGAAGCGCGAGGACGTCTTCAAGATGGCCGAGGCCAACCGCGCGTTCTCTCACTACCGCTGGTAATCTCTAGGAAGGAACTGACTCATGGCTAAGCCCAAGTACAAGCTTTCCGAGACCCGTAACATCGGCATCATGGCCCACATCGATGCCGGTAAGACCACCACGACCGAGCGCATCCTGTACTACACCGGTAAGAAGCACAAGATCGGTGAGACCCATGAGGGCGCTGCCACCATGGACTGGATGGTTCAGGAGCAGGAGCGCGGCGTTACCATTCAGTCCGCCGCCACCACCTGCTTCTGGCCCAAGGACGGCAAGAGCTACCGCATCCAGATCATCGACACCCCCGGCCACGTGGACTTCACCGCCGAGGTCGAGCGTTCCCTGCGCGTTCTCGACGGTGCCGTCGCCGTGTTCGACGCCGTTGCCGGTGTTCAGCCGCAGTCCGAGACCGTGTGGCGCCAGGCCCGCAACTTCAACGTTCCCCGCATCGCTTTCATCAACAAGTATGACCGCGTGGGCGCCGACTTCTTCCACGCGATCGACACCATGAAGGAGCGCCTGAACGCCAACGCCGTTGCCATTCAGGTCCCCATGGGCGCCGAGGATAACTTCTGGGGCGTCATCGACCTCGTCACCATGACCGCTTGGGACTTCAAGCCGGATGACAAGGGCATGACCTACCCCGAGGCCATGGACGAGATCCCGGCCGAGTTCGCCGAGATCGCCGCTGAGAAGCGCGAGGAGCTCGTCGACGCCGCCGCCAACTACGACGACGACCTCATGATGATGGCTCTTGAGGGCGAGGAGATCCCCGTCGAGATGCTCAAGGCCGCCATCCGCAAGGGCACGCTCGCCAACGAGCTGAACCCCGTTCTCGTGGGCTCCGCCTACAAGAACAAGGGCGTTCAGGAGCTCCTCGACGCCGTCGTGGACTACCTGCCCAGCCCGCTCGACGTCCCGGCTGTCGAGGGCGTCAACCCCAAGACCGGCGAGACCGAGACCCGCGAGGCTTCCGCCGACGCCCCGTTCGCCGCTCTGGCCTTCAAGATCGCCACCGACCCGTTCGTCGGTAAGCTCTCCTTCTTCCGCGTGTACTCCGGTCACGTGGACGCCGGTTCCTACGTGGTCAACGCCACCAACGGCAACCGTGAGCGCTTCGGCCGCATCCTCGAGATGAACGCCAACGATCGTGTCGACGTCGATGGCGCCTCCGCTGGCGACATCCTCGCCGCCGTGGGCCTCAAGAACACCACCACCGGTGACACCCTGTGCGAGGAGGGCAAGGAGATCGTCCTCGAGCAGATCGAGTTCGCCAAGCCCGTTATCGACATCGCCATCGAGCCCAAGACCAAGGCCGAGCAGGACAAGATGTCCATCGCTCTGACCAAGCTCGCCGAGGAGGACCCCACGTTCCAGGTGTCCACCAACCACGAGACCGGCCAGACCATCATCGCCGGCATGGGCGAGCTGCACCTCGAGATCATCGTCGACCGCCTGCTCCGCGAGTTCAAGGTCGAGGCCAACGTGGGCAAGCCCCAGGTTGCCTACCGCGAGGCTCCTGGCCACGACGTCGAGAAGGCCGAGGGCAAGTTCGTCCGCCAGTCCGGTGGTCGCGGTCAGTACGGCCACGCCGTCATCAAGCTCGAGAAGATGGAAGAGGGCTTTGGCTACGAGTTCGTCAACGCCATCGTCGGTGGTGTCGTTCCCAAGGAGTACATCCCGTCCATCGACAAGGGCATCCAGGAGGCGCTGAACACCGGCGTCATCGCCGGCTACCCGGTCGTCGACGTCAAGGTCACCCTGTTCGACGGTTCCTACCACGAGGTCGACTCCTCCGAGGCTGCGTTCAAGATCGCCGGTTCCATGGCCATCAAGGACGCCCTCAAGAAGTCCGACCCGATCCTCCTCGAGCCCTGCATGGCCGTCGAGGTCGAGACCCCCGAGCAGTACATGGGCGACGTCATGGGCAACCTGTCCGGTCGCCGTGGCAAGATCGAGGGCATGGACGACCGCGCTGGCAGCAAGGTCATCCGCGCCAAGGTGCCGCTGGGCGAGATGTTCGGTTACGCCACCGACCTCCGCTCCCAGACCCAGGGTCGCGCTTCCTACACCATGCAGTTCGACTCCTATGAGCCGGCTCCCAAGTCCATCGTGGACGAGGTCATGGCCAAGAACGGTACCAACTAAGGTCCCTCGCTCGTACTTGTAAGCACACCGCGAGGGTGCCCTCGCTATTCCCTGTTGGAGGTTACGTTGTCCACCCAGAAGATCAGGATTCGCCTGAAGGGCTATGACCACGAGGTCGTGGATCAGTCCGCCAAGCTCATCGTCGAGACCGCCCAGAAGACCGGCGCCCGCGTCTCCGGCCCCATCCCGCTGCCGACCGAGCGCAACCTGTACACGGTCATCCGTTCGCCCCACGTGAACAAGGACTCCCGTGAGCAGTTCGAGATGCGCACCCACAAGCGCCTCATCGACATCCTCGATCCCACCCCTGGCACCGTCGATTCGCTCATGCGCCTCGACCTGCCCGCGGGCGTCGACATCGAGATCAAGCTCTAAGAGTTGCGCTCTTTTGCTTGACCGCGCGTCGAGTATTCACGCAAAGGCCGCTGCCCAAAGGGGTGGCGGCCTTTTGGTTTTGTCGTGGCGCGGTGCTACCATGAGTGCTTCGCTGGTGAGGAAGGATGTTGCATATGGTCGAATGGGTACTTGCACGGGCGGGGGAGGACCGCTCAAAGGTCGGTTCTCTGGCCGGTATGGTCTGCATCGCGCTCAACGTTGTTCTATGCTGCGCCAAGGGCGCCATCGGCGTGATCTCCGGGTCTGTTTCCATCGTCGCCGACGCGCTCAACAACCTGAGCGATGCGAGCTCCAACATCGTGAGCGTCCTCGGGTTCAAGCTGGCGAGCAAGCCCGCCGACCCTGAGCATCCGTACGGTCACGGTCGCTATGAATATCTCTCGGGGTTGGTCGTGGCGGTGCTGGTGCTGCTTATCGGCATCGAGCTCATCCGCTCCTCGATCGAGAAGATCATTGCGCCCACGCCCGTCGAGTTCTCGGCCGCGCTCGTCGCCGTGCTGCTGCTCTCCTGTGCCGTCAAGTTGTGGATGGCGCATTTCAATAAGCGCTTGGGCGATGCCATCGATTCCGAGACGCTGCACGCCACGGCGCAGGATTCCAAAAACGACGTCATCGCGACCGCGGCGGTTCTGGCGTGCTCGGTGATCGCGCACCTCACGGGACTCGCGCTCGATGCGTGGGTGGGTTTGGCCGTGGGCGCCTACATTGGCTGGAGCGGTTTCGAGCTCATTCGCGACACCGTGAGCCCGTTGCTGGGGCAGGCCCCCGACCCCGCGCTGGTCTCCCACATCCGCTCCAAGATCATGGGATATCCCGGTGTGCTGGGCACGCATGACCTCATGGTGCACGATTACGGCCCCGGCAGGCAGTTCGCCAGCGCGCATGTTGAGATGGCCGCGGAGGCCGACCCCATGACCAGTCACGATACGCTCGACAACATCGAGCAGGCGTTCAAGGACGAGGATGGGCTCATCGTCACGCTGCATTACGATCCCATCGTGACGCACGACCCCCATCTGGCCGACATGCGCAATCGTATCGACGCCGCCGCCAAGACGCTTGACGCGCACCTGTCCATTCACGACCTGCGCACGGTCCCCGGTCCCACGCACACCAACGTGATCTTCGATTGCCTGCGTCCCGAGGATTGCCCGCTTGGCGCCTCAGAGATCAAGGAGCGCCTCTCGAGCCTGGTTATCGAGGCGTATCCCGAGGCGGTGCCCAAGATCACCATCGACGAGGATTACGTGAGCGCTGCTCAATAAGATGCTGCAGAGGTTTATGAATGCGATGAGCCGTTCATCGAACGGTTCGATCTGTATAACGGGTATGTCCAGGCCTAAACTAGCGTAAAGGACCCGGGCGATTTGACGGGTAAGATGTTCCGTGGCGCGGTGAATCTGGAATCCATGATCAAGCTTGAGTGCTCGGGCGCGGGCATGCTCGTATGCGATCCCATATTGCTGCACGTGCTGTTACTCGACTTGGCGGAGTGGGGGCTCATGCGCGTGCGCTATGTCTCTCAAGCCAGGTCACGATGTCGTCAGACTCGTACAAGGGTTCGCCGTCGATGAACAGGCAGGGAACCTGGCGCTTTCCACCTGCGCTGATGAGCGTTGCCTCTGCCTCCTCATCGTCGGAGATGTTCTTGAGGGTGATGGCACCCTCAATGCCAAGGTCTTTCATGTGCCTGAGAACCCTCATGCAAAACGGGCAGGTCGGGCGGTAATACAACACGAGGTCGTGTGAGTCGAGCATGGGCTCCTCCAAGTAACTCTTATCAACTAACATTTAGCGATATACCCACGCAGCCGCGAAGGTAACCCCAGATTGGGGACGGGCGCCACATTGAGGTAGGCGCGCCTCAATGTGGCACCCGTCCCCAATCTGGGGCGTATTGGTGAGGGGGTTGCTGCGGGTAGGGGGAAATCTCAAACTGGCCCTTGGGGCCTGGGCACGACGGCTCAAGGGGCGATTGCGCGAACGCGAAAGCCGCGAGTGCAGCGCCCTAGCGAAGATCGCGGCGCATGATCAGGGTTTCCCGGGAGCCGTCCGGGCCCACGGCATCGCTTATGTCGGTGCGCACGGGAAGAAGTCCGCACTTTTCCATCACGCGGTGCGATTTTTCATTGCAAATGAAGTGATCGGCCCAAATTGTGTGGGCTTTAAGATCGACTCGGGCATGCTCGATAAGGCGCTCAAGGGCCTCGGGAGCGTAGCCGTGGCCCCAGTGCTCCTCTCCAATCCAATATCCAACGGAATAATCGTTGTCAGACGGGAGATACGGACAGTCTTCACGCGTTTTAAGACCGATCGCCCCGATGAGCTCGCCCGTATCACGCAGGGTTATGGCGTATTGCTCCGGTCCGCGCAAGATGTTGCAGAGGATATCGAGGCTCTGCTCGACACTCTCATGCGCGGGCCATCCGGCGGCCGGCCCGACCTTGGGGTTGCGCGCCAGGTTATAAAGAGCAGGCGCATCGCTGTCGAGCCAGGGGCGTAGGATGAGACGCTTGGATATGAGCTCCATGGGTGTGCCTTTCCGATGGGATGGGGTGAGTATGGGGACGCTCGAATGGGGCCGGATACTCATTGTGAGACGGGTTCTCGGCGATTATGGGTTCTGACGTGCGGCTTTCCATACGCAGCTTGCTTTCCGCAAGCCTTCAGGCAGCCTGCATTTTTCGTTCTTGGCGCTAAGAATAGCTGATTGGGACTTCAATTGACGGGAAGGTTGCAGAAGGGGCTGCGGAGGGGGCTTTCCATGGGTTGGCGTGCGGACATGTTTGGCTTTTTGTAGTCGGTGCTGTGTTTGCGTATGCGTAGCGTCGACTTGATAATTATAAGAGAACGTACGTTCTACGAACACATGTACTATACTATAAAGAAGAAAAAGAAAGGGGAGGGCATGGTTGCAATACTTTCGGGAAGCGGTAGTATATCTGTAATGCAGAAGTACTGGTGATGAAGATGACGTTTCGAGACGAGTGGCTTGAGGCCTTTTGGGAAGACCCTGTTTCGAAAACATCGTCGACGATCCCCTCCGAGCTTCGGAAGACGCTGTACCGCAAGTTGCAAATGCTCGACGCTGCATGCGCAACGTGCGATTTGCGTGTTCCGCCCGGTAATCGGCTGGAAAAACTCCGAGGCGATCGGGAGGGTCAGTACAGCATCCGCGTCAACCAGCAATGGCGTCTTTGTTTTAGATGGGCGGCAGGCGAGGCGAAGGAGGTTGAGCTTTGTGACTACCATCGATGAGGTTATTTCAACCCCTGGCGAGATACTTCGCGAGGAATTTCTTGAGCCAATGGGGATTAGCCAGTATCGCCTGGCGAAAGCGATAGGCAAGTCGCAGTCCGCCATTTCCGACATCGTGAACGGGAAGCGCTCGATTACCCCTGAGATGGCGTGGCTGTTTGGCACCGCATTGGGTACGACCCCGCAGTTTTGGCTTAACTTGGAGGCGTCCTATCGGCTCAAGATGCTTGAGTATAAGGGAATGCCGGAAGTGGTCGCATTGGCGTAATTCTAAGAAGCGTTGTCGACCAATGTGAGCGACGGCGCTTGCCGGTGCCAAGTGTGGTCTACGAGAGATGTGAGACATGCTTCGGGCTGAGGATGGGCGCTCAATTGAGACGGAGTACTTCATTTGAGCGCTCACCCCCAAATTGAGGTTGGAAAAGAGCCGCCGCCCGGACATATGATCCGGACGGCGGCTCTTGCTATGCGCGGCAAATGCGCTAACGGGCTGGCCTTTGAGTGGGCGCCTTACGAGAAGTAGGCCACGCCGCTCTCGAACAGGGGCATGAACTTCTCGCCGGGGACGTTCTTGTACAGGCCGTCGCCGCGGCGCTCCACGTGGCCCATCTTGCCGAACACGCGGCCGTCGGGGCTGGTGATGCCCTCGATGCAGGCAACGGAGCCGTTGGGGTTCACGTCGAGGTTCATGGACGGCATGCCCGCCACGTCGACGTACTGCGTGGCGATCTGGCCGCCGGCGCGCAGCTGCGCGAGCACGTCGTCGTTGGCGACGAAGCGGCCCTCGCCGTGAGAGATGGCCACCGTGTAGAGCTCGTCGGGGTCGCACTGGGAGAGCCACGGAGACAGGTCGCTGCAGATGCGGGTGCGCACGAGGCGGCTCTGGTGACGGCCGATCTGGTTGAAGGTCAGCGTCGGGGCGTCGGCGGTGGCGTCGACGATGTCGCCGTAGGGCACGAGGCCCAGCTTGACGAGCGCCTGGAAGCCGTTGCAGATGCCGAGCATCAGGCCGTCGCGGGCCTGGAGCAGGTCGCGCACGGCCTCGGTGACCTCGGGTGCGCGGAAGAACGCGGTGATGAACTTGGCGGAGCCGTCGGGCTCGTCGCCGCCGGAGAAGCCGCCGGGGATCATGACGATCTGGGACTCGCGGATGCGGCGGGCGAGCTCGCGGGTGGACTCGGCGACGTTCTCGGGCGTGAGGTTGTTGATCACGAAGACGTCGGCCTCGGCGCCGGCGGCGCGGAAGGCACGGGCGGAGTCGAACTCGCAGTTGTTGCCCGGGAACACGGGGATGATCACGCGGGGCTTGGCGATCTTGAGCCCGCCGTAGGTGGCGCGGATGCGACCCTCCTCCTCGCAGCGGTAGCGTTCCTCGGGGATGAGCTCATCGGGGGCGTTGACGTCATCGGCGGCGCTGCGGTAGGGGAACACGCCCTCGAGCGCGGACTCCGAGGTCTCCTGCAGCTCGCACAGGTCGAGCGTCTCGCCGTAGCCGACGAGCTCGTACTCGGAGGTGGTGCGGCCGAGCTCCACCACGGTCACACCTTCAACCTCGGGCAGCTCGGCGTCATCGGTGAGCTCCACGATAAAGCTGCCGTAGGAGTGGTCGAACAGGTCGCGAGCGCCCTCAAGCTCGTAGTAGGCGTCGGCGAGCTCGAAGCCGATGCGGTTGCCCAAGCAGGCCTTGAACACGATCTCGGCCAGGCCGCCGAAGCCGGCGGTGGACACGGAAAGGGCGTGGCCCTCGCGCACCAGGTCCTCGACCGCATCGAAGGCGGCGAGCAGCGAGGTGGTCTCAGGCAGCAGATCGTCGACCTGGTAGCCAGGCTGGATGAGCGCGACGCGATGACCCGCGCCCTTGAACTCGGGGGACACGATGTGGGTGAGCTTGTCCACGGCGACCGCGAAGGACACGAGGGTGGGCGGGACGTCGAGGTCCTCGAAGGAACCGCTCATGGAGTCCTTGCCGCCGATAGCGCCGGCACCGAGCTCGACTTGGGCCATGAGCGCGCCCAGCACGGCGGCCATGGGCTTGCCCCAGCGCTCGGGCACATCGCGCAGGCGCTCGAAGTACTCCTGGAAGGAGAGGTAGACCTTCTCATGGTCGAAGCCGGTGGCCACGAGGCGCGCGATGCTCTCGACGACGGAGAGGTAGGCGCCGCGGTACTGGTCGGCGTCCATGATGTAGGGGTTGAAGCCCCAGGCCATGCCAGAGACCGTGGTGGTCTCGCCGTCGACCGGGAACTTGGCGACCATCGCCTGGCTTGGGGTGAGCTGCCGCTCGCCGCCGAAGGGCATGAGCACAGTCGCGGCGCCGATGGTGGAGTCGAAGCGCTCGGACAGACCCTTGTTGGAGCACACGTTGAGGTCGCTCACAAGCTCGGTCATGGCGTCGTGGAAGGACTCGCAGGTCTCGGCACCCGGCACCATGGGGACGGTGCTCTCGTAGATGCCCTCGAGGGTGCCGAACTCCTCGAGCGCGGCCTCGGCGAGCTCGCTCTCGGGGTCGATGGGGGCGATGCCCTGGGCCACGACGTGGACGTCCTGGTACTTGGGCGCGCCGTTGGAGTTGAGGAAGTCGCGGGAGAGGTCGACGATCGCGTCGCCCTGCCAGGCCATGCGGACGCGGGGCTCGCAGGTGACCTCGGCGATCACGGTCGCCTCGAGGTTCTCCTCGGCGGCGTAGCCCATGAACTCCTCGACGTCCTCCTCTGCTACCGCCACGGCCATGCGCTCCTGGGACTCGGAGATCGCGAGTTCGGTGCCGTCCAGGCCGTCGTACTTCTTGGTGACCATGTCGAGGTCGATGTAGAGGCCGTCGGCCAGCTCGCCCACGGCGACGGACACGCCGCCCGCGCCGAAGTCGTTGCAGCGCTTGATGAGGCGGCAGGCGTCGCCGCGGCGGAAGAGGCGCTGCAGCTTGCGCTCCATGGGGGCGTTGCCCTTCTGGACCTCGGCGCCGTCCTTCTCGATGGACTCGACGTTGTGTGCCTTGGAGGAGCCGGTGGCGCCGCCGATGCCGTCACGGCCGGTGCGGCCGCCGAGCAGGATGATCTTGTCGCCGGGGGCCGGGCACTCGCGGCGGACGTGGCTTGCCGGGGTGGCGCCCACCACGGCGCCCACCTCCATGCGCTTGGCCATGTAGCCGGGGTGGTACAGCTCGGAGACCTGGCCCGTGGCCAGTCCGATCTGGTTGCCGTAGGAGGAGTAGCCGGCGGCCGCGGTGGTCACGATCTTGCGCTGCGGCAGTTTGCCGGCGATGGTCTCGCTCACGGGGACAGTCGGGTCGGCCGCGCCGGTGACGCGCATTGCCTGGTAGACGTAGGAGCGCCCGGAGAGCGGGTCGCGGATGGCGCCGCCCACGCAGGTCGCCGCGCCGCCGAAGGGCTCGATCTCGGTGGGGTGGTTGTGCGTCTCGTTCTTGAAGAGGAAGAGCCAGTCCTGGTCCTCGCCGTCGACGTCGACGGTCACGCGCACGGTGCAGGCGTTGATCTCCTCGGACTCATCGAGCCCGGTGAGGGTGCCCTGGGCCTTGAGCCACTTGGCGCCGATGGTGCCCATGTCCA